>Ga0268290_100134_pt1 | contig 20372 bp, 17 predicted proteins | sample MetspRMADM_FD_191346 | JGI IMG/M metagenome (GOLD analysis project Ga0268290, IMG submission 191346) | Soil microbial communities from San-Diego area, Southern California, United States - Methylocaldum sp. RMAD-M | ecosystem: Environmental > Terrestrial > Soil > Desert | place: USA: California... | reverse complement strand
CGGACTCGGTCGGCGCCTGCGTCGAGGGGGCCTCGTCCTGCGCGAGAGCCGCGGGCCTCATCTCTGGGGCGAGCGTCATCCAGGCCGCCGCGAGGGCAGCGATCCGGCCAATCCGTCTCATCGGGCTCATCGGGCCGACCGGTCCTTCGCCGTGGGCGGGGTCTCGTCGGGGGCAAGCGCCTGCTTCAGCGTCCGGTTCTGCTGGTCGAGAAGTTGATCGAGCATCTGGCTATCGAGTTCTTCCGCGTCGAACCTTCGGGCTGTCCCGGCGCCGCTCCCGCGCGCCTTGTCCGCAGGTCCGTCCACCGCTTCTCCGTTGATGACTTGCCCCTCGATGATCTGCCCCTCGATGACGGGACCACCGGTCCCCTGGCCATCGATGATGCGGGCATCGAGCACCTGCGCGCCACGATCGATCGGGCTGGGTTGAGAGGCGGTCAGCACCTTCGAGACGGCATCCGCGTTATCGGCCCATTCCTCCTCGCGGGGAAGGCGCAGGGGAGGCTGGCGCGGCCCCTTGGAGAGCGTCGCCACGAAGATGCAGGCGAGCAGGGTCGCCGCCACCGCGGCCAGGATCACCAGGGTTTCCATGATCGGGCCGACCCTAGACCGGATCGCGCGCCGTTGCACGTGCCGGGGACATGGCAGTCAGGGCCATTGCTCGAACCCGCATCAGCGGCTTCGCGGCCCGAAAAGCGCCGCGCGGAGCGGGCTTTTCGAGGCATGAGCCTCGGAAAGCGTCGAACGGAGCGATAGCCTGAGCCCGTGGAGGCGGGCGCCGACGACTGAGGCCGGCAAAAACCAGGGTGATCGCTTTCAAGCGATTGCCCTGCACGCCACCCCGTCCGGGAACGGTCCTTGCGTCGCGGGCCGAAGGGTGAGAACCGCGTGATCGCCGCCGCCCGACGGTCACCGGCCGCTCACGACCAGGAACGCTCGATGCCCCTCGAAGATTCACGCTCCGGCCAAGCGCAGCCAGCCGCGCCGACGCCCGCCGCTTCGCCCGCCCATCCGGCGGCGGCCCCTGCTCGGTCCACGGAGCGCGACCTCACCGGTCGCGACTTGGAGGCCGAACTCCTCGACCTCGTCGCTCGAACCCGCGAGCAGGCGAGCGAGGACCCGTTCCGCAATCCTGTCCTGGCGGTCACGCTCGCCATCACCCGCCGGCTCGATCGCGACGAAATCGGGGAGACGGATCTCGACGCGCTGCTCGCCACCCTGCGGCGGCGGGCACTCACGGCCCGGGCCGAGCGGTTGCGCGGCTATGTCGGCCTCGATGCCGACGCGTCCGCCGGGGAGCCGCCCCCCGTGGTGGACCTCGCGAACCGGCTCGTGGCGGCGGAGGCGCGGGGCTCGGGCGATTTCGAGACGTTCCGCGGGCGCGTCGGCCGCACCGCCTTCGCGGCGGTGTTCACGGCGCATCCCACCTTCGGCATGCCGCGGGCCGTGGCCGAGCTGATTGCGCGGGCCGCCTCGCTGGCGGATGCCGACAAGCGAGCGCCGATCATCGGCGAGGCCGCCGCCCGCTCGACCCGGCCCGATCCGCAGATCAGCCTGGATGACGAGTTCGAGCAGGCCTGCGTGGCCGCCAACCACGGCCGCGCCGCCATCGACGCCTTCAACGGCGCGATCCTGGACGCCGCCCGCGCCCGCTGGCCGGATCGCTGGACCGAACTGGTGCCCAAGCCTCTGGCCATTGCCAGCTGGGTCGGCTGCGACACCGACGGTCGCACCGATATCGGCTGGTGGGACACCATGCGCTACCGGCTGATCTCCAAGCGCATGCAATTCGACCGCCTCCTGCGCGACCTGCCCGACATCCCCGCCACCCGCGTGGTGCGCGAACTGACCGCAGGCGCGCGCGACGCCGTCGAGCGCCAGCTCGCGGGCGCGCCGCTTCTCGGCACAAAGCCGTCTCTGGAGGCGGTCCACCGCTTCGCGCTGGCCCTCATCATCGAACGTGAGCGGGCGCAAACCGATGCCGGCCCGATCCTGGCCGGGCTCGCGGCCGCGATCGGGGCCGCCGAAACCGACGCCGACCGCCGCGCCATCGCGGTGCTGCGCTCAGGCGTTTCCGCACACGGCCTCTCGAACGCGCTGCCGCATTTCCGGCTCAACGCCAGCCAGATCCACAACGCGGTGCGCCGGGTCATCGATCTGGAAGGCGAGCCGACCGACGCCGCTCAACGCCGCTCCCACCTCTCGGCGATCAACACGCTGCTCAACGACGTGCGCGCCGTCCCCGTCGATTTCGGGGCGCTCGCCGCCGAGCGAGCTTCGGCCGCGCGGTTGATGATGACGATCACCCAGATCCTCAAGCACGTCGACGGCACCCACCCGGTGCGCTTCCTCATCGCCGAGACCGAGACCGGCTACACCCTGCTCGCGGCGTTGTGGCTCGCGCGCCATTACGGCATCTCCGACAAGCTCGAGATCACGCCGCTGTTTGAGACCGCGAGTGCGCTGGAACAGGGCATCCGCGTGCTCGATGATGCGCTGCGCAACCCGCATTGGCGCGCCCACCTCAAGCGCCTCGGCCGGCTCTCGGTGCAGTTCGGCTACTCGGATTCCGGGCGCTATGTCGGCCAGTTGGCTGCGACCTTCTGGATCGAGCGCCTGCGTCTGCGCATCACCGAGCTGATGACGCAGAATGGCCTTTCCGACGTCGAACTCGTCATCTTCGACACCCACGGCGAGTCGATCGGCCGGGGTGCCCATCCGACGAGCCTGCGCGACCGCCTCGCCTATCTCGCGCCGGAGGATTCGCGCCGGCGCAATGCTGCTTCCGGCATCCGTGAGCGACTGGAATCGAGCTTCCAGGGCTCGGACGGCTACCTGATGTTCGGCTCGCCCGAACTCGCCGGAGCCTCGGTGGCGCGCATCGCCGAGCACGTCTTCGCCGATGCGCTGACCGAGGACGACGCCTTCGCCGACTACGCGCTCAACGACCGGGCCGCCGCGCCCACCGCGGACCCGATCTACGAGGAGGCCGACTTCGCCGCCGAGTTCTTTCGCGTCGTGCGCCAGGACATGGAAACCTTGGTGGATGACCGCGGCTACGCGGCTTTGCTTGGCACCTTCGGCCCGAGCCTGATCGACCGCACGGGCTCGCGTCCCGTGGCGCGCCAGTCGGACGGCGGGGGGCCGGCCGCGATCACTCATCCGCGCCAGATGCGTGCGATCCCCAACAACGCGATCCTGCAGCAGCTCGGCTATCTCGCCAACTCGCTGCACGGCGTCGGCCGCGCCGCGCACCGGGCGCCGGAGCTGTTTCGCCACATGCGGGCGAACTCCGTGCGCTTCTCCCGCGCCTTCCGCCTCGTGCAGCACGCCGCCAGCGTCGGCGACCTCGACGTGATGCGCGCCTATATCGACACGCTCGATCCGGCGGTGTGGCTGGAGCGCGCCCGCCGCACCCGGCGCGACGCGCGGCGCGACGAACTCGTCACCATCGCCGCAGCGCTCGAGCGGCTGAACCTCGCCCCCGACCTGCGCCGCCTGTTCGGCCGGCTCACCTGCGACGGGCTTTTCCTCCAGGCTGCAGCGCCGGACCTCGCCACGATGTCGACCCGGCTCGCTCTGCTCCACGCGATCCGCCTCGCGCTGATCCACCGGATCTGGTTCCTGGCCGCCCACATCCCGAGCTTCCGGCCGCAGGCAGGTCTCACCCGGGAGATGCTGCTGGAGCGCTTCCTGCGCCTCGACATCGACGGCTGCCTGAAGCTGCTCGACGAGATCTATCCGGTTACGCCCGACCCGACGCTGGGCCTCAATTTCGGCGAGCCGCCGGGCCCGCGCGACGTCGGCACCTACGAGACCGAGCACAACACTCTGTTCGGGCCGATCCGGCGGATGTTCGAGCGGGTGCGGGAGATTTCGGGGATCATCCAGCACGAGGTCGGCGCGTTCGGCTGAAGGCGGAAGGGGGCCGGTCACCGAGGCTCCCTTCGAGACTCAGTGCTTCAGCATGCTCTCGAAGCTCGCATCCGGCTCGACCTTGCCGGCGAAGCGCGCCAGCCGGCTCAGGCTCGGCTCGGCGAGGCCGCCGGCATTGGCGTAGGTGGCGAGCGCGAAGCTCACCAGGAGTTCGGCCTCCTCGTGAGTCATCGCCCGCCCGCTCAGGGTGCTGGCCGCGCCGCGCACGGCGAGGGCGGCTTGGCGGAAGGCGGGGTCGTTCTTCAGTTCGTCCAGGCGACTCATCGGGCGTCCTCGGGGCCGTACTCGGTGTTGCGTGGTCCTGCCGGCAGGGCCGGCTGCGCGGGCTGTTCCTGAAACGCTCGAAGCCTCGTCTCGTCTCCGACGGGGCTGGCGCCGCAGCGAACAGCCTAAGCGCGGCTTAAGTGAACTGCGCCCGAACGGGAACACCGTTCCGCAAGGGGGCGGTCCGGTTGTTCCGACTGAACACTCGCCATCCATGCGGGCAGCAATACATTCATGGATCGGCTGGGCCGCGAGCGGCGAGGGGAGGGCGCACCATGGAAGGGGTCGGCGACGGCATCGACCGGGACGAGACCGACGCGCCCGCCTATCGCGACGGCCGTCAGGCTGCCGAGCGGCGCGAGGGTGCAGCAGGGAACCCGCATCCCACGGGCTCGGATGAGCACCGCCTCTGGCAGGCAGGCCACGCCTCGGTGACGGCGCCCGATGTCATCGCCGACAAGATCGGCGATTTCGCCTGAGGCGAACACCCGGAACCATCATTCGAGGGCGTCAGTCCTCGCGTCGGCCTCCCTCGCGAACGGCGCGCGGCGGCAGGAGGAAGGTGGGCGGCGGTACGGTGTCGTGAGGACGCCGCCGAGGATCAGCGCGAAGGAGCGGCGATGCGAGTGCTGGAAACACCGGATGGGCGCTACATCGTCGTGCACGGCCGGCTATGGCGGCGCCACCGGCCCGATCTCGAACCCCTGCAGCGCGACCGCTTGGTCCGCGACCTGATGGATGCCCGACGCGCGGTGCGCGCCGCCAAGCGCTCCGGCGACGAGGCGGCGCTTGTCCGCGCCCGAGCGGCCGTGGATGCCGCAAAGCACGGACTCGGCGAGCGTGGACCGGTCTGGTGGACGGACGGCGCGCCCGACCACAACCGGCGCATGATCGGCAACACGCCCTACGCCGCGTGGTACGCGGGCCTGCCTGACGCCGTGAAAGCCGACCACGACCGCCGCAGGCGGTCGGGTGGGGAATAGAGGAGGCCGATGCAGCATTTGCTGCAACGTTCGTGTGCGGCACCGCACAGACGGTTTTTCGGGTTTCGTCCGCACGACGCCCGAACCCCTCTCTGGGACGCCAAAGCCTCGGACACGACCGAGTCGTGCGATTGCCATGGCCTCCCAGTTCTGATTAATTCTAGATAAGAAATGCAGTCGAGGCCGTTCCACGGCCTCCGCATCGTCGCGGCGGAGCGACAACGCCGCCCCCGCGACCGACGATAGGCACGAACCAAGAGCCGGACGGTATCATCCGTGAACCGGCCGCCACGGCACCGATCCACCCGCTCGTCGGGCCTCGGATCGGTCCCGATACGGCATCCATGGGGAACGGCAGATCGATCCGGCCGCCGAGCGGACATCCCATCCGCTCGCGCGCCTTCCATTCTGAAACGGCAGATGACAGCGATGATAAAACTCACGGTCAACGGAGCCGAACGCAGCTTCGACGGCGATCCCGAGATGCCGTTGCTCTGGTACCTGCGTGACGAACTCGGCCTCACCGGCACCAAGTTCGGCTGCGGCATCGCCCAGTGCGGCGCCTGCACGGTCCATCTCGGCGGCACCGCGGCGCGGGCCTGCATTACCCCCGTCTCAGCGGCGGAGGGCCAGGAGATCACGACGATCGAGGGGCTCTCGCCCGACGGCAACCACCCGGTCCAAGTGGCGTGGCGCGACCTGAACGTGGCCCAGTGCGGTTACTGCCAGACCGGCCAGATCATGCAGGCGGCCTCGCTCCTCAAGGACACGCCGAAGCCAACCGATCAGCAGATCGACGAGAACATGAGCGGCAACATCTGCCGCTGCGGCACTTATCCGCGCATCCGCGCCGCGATCCATCAGGCTGCCGGTCAGGCGCCCGCCACCAAGGGAGATCGCCTGTGATTCACGAAGCCAAGCTGATGGCCGAACTCGCCGCCTCCCAGAACACCGCCGGTCCGGTCCGGATCGACAACTTCAGCCGCCGCGGCATCCTCGGCGGCATGGGCGCTCTGGTGCTCGCCCTCTCGCTCTCCGATCGTGCCAAGGCCGACGAGGGTCAGACTGAGGAGCAGAAGGCGAAGAAGTTCGGTGCCGACGGCATGCCCAACGGCTGGCGCGACGATCCGAAGGTCTTCGTCGCCATCGCCAAGGACGGCACCGTCACCGTCACCAACCACCGCTCCGAGATGGGCCAGGGTGTTCGCACCTCGATCGCCTTCACCGTCGCCGACGAGCTGGAGGCCGACTGGTCGAAGGTAAAGGTGGTCCAGGCCTGGGGTGAGGAAACTCATTTCGGCAACCAGGACACCGACGGCTCCCGCTCGCTGCGCCACTTCTTCCAGCATTTCCGCCATGCCGGCGCCGCCGCGCGGCTGATGCTGATCCAAGCCGCCGCCAAGCAGTGGGGCGTGCCCGCGGGCGAGGTGAAGGCCGAGAACCACGTCCTGACCCACGTCAAGTCCGGCCGCACGCTCGGCTACGGCGACGTCGCCGAGGCCGCCGCCGGCCTGCCGGTGCCGGCCCGCGAGAGCGTGCAGCTCAAGAAGCCCGAAGCCTTCCGCTACATCGGCAAGGGCAAGATCGGTCTCATCGACAACCGCGACATCACCACGGGCAAGGCGATCTACGCCCTCGACGTGAAACTCGACGGCATGCTCTACGCCGTCGTCGCCCGCCCCGCCGTCTACGGCGGCAAGGTCGTCAGCGTCGACGACACCGAGGCCAAGAAGGTCCCGGGCGTGGTGAAGATCGTCAAGATCGAGGGCGGCGAGATCCCGTCCGAATTCATGCCGCTCGGCGGCATCGCGGTGATCGCCAAGAACACCTGGGCGGCGATGAAGGGCCGCGAGGCTCTCAAAATTACCTGGGACGACGGCCCGAACGCGTCCTACGACACCGACGCCTTCCGCAAGGAATTGGAGAAGGCGGCGCGCGCGCCGGGCAAGGTCGTGCGCGTCGCGGGCGACGTCGATGCGGCGATGAAGACCGCCAAGGCGAAGTTCGAGGCGGAGTACTTCGTGCCCCACCTCGCCCAGGCGCCGATGGAGCCGCCGGCCGCGGTCGCCCGCTTCAAGGACGGCGTCTGCGAGGCCTGGGCCTGCACGCAGGGTCCGCAGGCCGCCCATGACCGGGTGATGAAGCGCCTCAACCTGCCCGCCGACAAGGTGCGGGTGAACGTGACGCTGCTCGGCGGCGGCTTCGGCCGCAAGTCGAAGCCCGACTACGTGGTCGAAGCGGCGCTCTGCTCGCAGGCGGTGGACGGCGCGCCGGTCAAGCTGGTCTGGACTCGCGAGGACGACATCCAGCACAGCTACTATCACACCATCTCGGTCGAGCGGATCGAGGCGGGCGTCGACGACAAGGGCATGCCGGTGGCGTGGCTTCACCGCTCGGTGGCGCCGACGATCGGCTCGATCTTCGCGCTCGATCCGAAGCACGAGCTGCCGTTCGAGCTCGGCATGGGCCTCGTCAACAACCCGCTCGCCCTGAAGAACCTGCGCTTCGAGAACCCGGAAGCCTCCGCCCATACCCGGATCGGCTGGTTCCGCTCGGTCTCGAACATCCCGCACGCCTTCGCGATCCAGTCCTTCGTGGCCGAACTCGCGCACGCCGCGGGCCGCGATCCGAAGGACTATCTCCTCGAACTCATCGGCCCGGCCCGGAAGATCGACCCGACCGAGATCGGCGATGTCTGGAACTACGGTGAGGATCCGAAGCGCTACCCCGTCGATACCGGCCGCCTGCGCCGCGTCATCGAGACGGTGGCCGACGGCGCCAAGTGGGGCCGCAAGCTGGAGAAGGGCAGGGGTCTCGGTATCGCCGGCCACTACAGCTTCGTGACCTACACCGCGGTCGCGGCCGAGGTGGAGGTCGACGACAAGGGCCAAGTGAAGGTCCACGCCATCGACATCGCCGTCGATTGCGGGCCGCAGGTGAACCCGGAGCGCGTCCGCTCGCAGATGGAGGGCGCGGTGATCATGGGAATGGGCCTCGCGCTCACCTCGAAGATCACCTTCAAGAACGGACGGGCCGAGCAGACGAACTACGACGGCTACGAGGTCATCCGCATCGACGCCGCGCCGAAGGTGGTGCGGGTGCATCTCGTACCTTCGAACGACTACGACAGCCCGCTCGGCGGCGTCGGCGAGCCGGGCGTGCCCCCGGTCGCGCCGGCCATCGCCAACGCGGTCTTCGCCGCCACCGGACGCCGGGTGCGCGAGCTGCCGCTGCGCGACCAGCTCAGCACCTGAGGCCGGTGGCCGACGCCCTCCCCCTTCGCCGGGGGAGGGCGGATTCGGTAGGCCCAGAAACCGGTTTGCGCAGACGCGGCAACTCTCAGGGCGCCTCGCGACTTTCCCAGGCATCTGTGTTGCACGAGGACCGACGCTTCATGACCCTCACCGCCCGCCTCACCTTCGGCCTGTCGCTGACCGGAATCCTGCTGGCGGGGTCGGCGCTCGCCTCGCCCTGCTCCGACAAGATCGCCAAGCTCGACGGAAGGGCGAAGTCGGAGGCCTCGGCGTCGATCTCGGCTTCGACCGGAAGCAAGACCGTCGCAGCCCACCGCGAGGGCGAGGGACAGACCGGCACCGGTGGCCAGACCGACCAGCGCGAGGCGCCTCCGGAGAAGTCGGCGGAAGCCGGCAAGGGCGGCGATCAGGCCCAGCAGGCCCGGGTCGCCCTGGAAGAGGCCCGCACCGCCGACAGCAAGGGCGACGCCAAGGGCTGCGAGGAGGCCATCAGCCGAGCGGAGAAGCTCCTCGACGCCAAGCCCTGAGACCGACGCACGCGGCCCAGGTCGCGCTGCACGCGGCCGAGCTCTGTCGATAAGAACGTGGAATGGAAGGGCTCGGCGGCGCCGGGCCTTTCCATTTTTCGTTGCACACCCAACCTTCCCATGTTGCCGACACCGTCGTCTGCAATCGCGCATCGCTCGCGCGAAACCCGCATCTCGGGAATCCTGAGACGACCCTATGACCGAGATTTCACCGGAGGCCCTCGACCTTCGGCTGCGCCAACAGTCGATCCTGTCCGATTTCGGTGTCGAGGCCCTGCGCGCCACCGAGCTCCTGCCGCTGCTGCAACGGGCGACCGAGCTCTGCGCGGAAGGCATGCAGGCGCAGTTCTGCAAGGCGCTCGAGTATCAACCGGCCCAGGACCTGCTCCTCGTCTGCGCGGGCGTCGGTTGGGAGCCGGACTGCATCGGCCGCGCGGTGATCGGCGCCGACCTTGCCTCACCCGCGGGCTATGCCCTGAAGACCGGCCGGCCCGTCATCTCCAACCATCTGGAGAACGAGACCCGCTTCCGCACGCCGGAACTGATGGCGAGCCACGGTATCCGCCGCGCGGTGAACGTGATCATCACCAACCGGGAGGGCCATTACGGCGTGCTGGAGGTGGATGACACCCGCGAGGGCGTGTTCGGCCTGGCCGACATCGCCTTCATGCAGGGCTTCGCCAACCTGCTCGGCAGCGCCATCGAGCGCCAGCGTTCGGAGGCGCAGCTCAAGGTCGCCCTGGAGCGTCAGGACCTCTTGAGCCGCGAGATGAGCCACCGGGTCAAGAACAGTCTCGCCGTGGTGGCCGGGCTTCTCGCGCTCCAGGCCCGCGGCACCGAGAACGAGGATGTGAAGAGCGCGCTGGCGGATGCACGCGCCCGCGTCGAGGCGGTGGCCCAGGTCCACGACCAGCTCTGGCGTCAGCCGGACCTCACCCGGATCGATGTGGCCGGCTTCCTCGAAGCGCTGTGCGAGAAGCTGAAGGAGACCGCGGGCGGGCACGCTCTGCTCTGCCGCGCGGCGGCTGTGACGATGCCGGCCGATCTCGCCATCCCGCTCGGCCTATTCGTGAACGAACTCGTCACCAACGCGATCAAGTACGCCTATCCCGAAGGCCAAGGCGAGATCCGCGTCGAGGCGGGGATGCGGGAGGATGGTGGGCTCACCGTTTCGGTTTGCGACGACGGCGTCGGCCTGCCACCGGGCTTCGACCCGCTGAAGGCCCGCGCGAGCCTCGGCATGCGTGTAATCGGCAATCTCGCCCGCCAGCTCGACGGCACACTGACGCTGAGGTCCGGTAAGGGCGCACAGTTCGAGTTGCGGATGGCTCCGCGCCACTGAGCCGGGCCCGGCGCTGTGGCCGGTCCCGGTCGGTTTACGGAAATCAGTTGCCTCCGGCGCTGCCGCTTCCGCCGCCACCGCTGCCCTGCGGCACCGCGCGTGAGGGCTGGTTGGCATTCCCGCCGGCCGCCGAGTTGCTCTGCACCGTATCCGCCCCGGTGCTGCCCCGCGGAATCGTGACGTTCGAATCGGACCCGGTATTGTTCTGGCCGCCGGTCACGGGCGCGCCTGACTGAGGCGCCGTCGGCGCCGTCGTCTGGGCAAAGGCAGGCGCGGCGAAAACCAGCGTTGCGGCCAAGATCAGAGTTCGCATCAAGTCCTCTCGTCTGAGTATGGTGACCGCCGCGCAGGCATCCCGATGGGGTGCATCGGCGGCGCACCGACGGTGCATGTGTCCGGACAACGACGGAAACGCGGGATGGCTCCGAAAAAGTCGTGCGGCCAAGACATTGGCGGCCCTTCGGCATGATCGTCGTCCCCGAAAGCCAGCAAGCAACGGATGGGAGGATCAGAGTGAAAGGCCATACGACAACGCTTGCCGAGACCGCGGCTAGGCGCCCCGGCCGGGCAGGCTTAACCCTCGCCGCCGCGCTGCTGCTCCTGCCGGCCCTCCTGCCGAGGGCGGGCGCGTCCGCGCAGGAGTCCGCCCGGCCTTCCGGTGACTGGCCGGCCTTCGGGCGCGACGCCGCCAACACCCACCATTCGCCGCTGGCGCAGATCGACCGCGGCAACGTCGCTCGCCTTCGCCCGGCCTGGATCTTCCAGACCGGGGTCACCGGCTACTTCCAGGCCGAGCCGGTGGTGGTGGAGGGCGTGATGTACGTCTCGACCACGGGCAACCACGTGGCGGCGCTGGAGGCGAAATCCGGCAAGGTGCTGTGGACCTACTCCCACAAGGCGCGCACGGAGAAGATTTTCGGGCCGCCCTCGAACAGAGGTGTCGCCGTGTCCGGAGGCCTCGTCTTCGAGGCGACCATGGATGGCCGCGTCATCGCGCTGGATGCGAAGACCGGCCGGTTGGCTTGGGATCGTGAGGCGGTGCGCCCGGAGGAGGGTGAGACCGAGACCGCCTCGGCACTCGCCGCGAGCCTGAGCGACAAGCCGGTCCAGGGATCGAGCCGTCTCGGCTTCAAGATGCCGCCGCTGGTGGCCGATGGGCTCGTCATCGTCGGGGTAACGGGGGCGGGTTACGGCCTCCATGTCGAGGACGAGCGGGGCGGGCTCGACGGCGGCGCCGTTGTCGGGATCGAGGGCGGCTACGGCCGGCGCGGCTGGCTAGCGGCCTACGACGCGAAGACCGGCGAGGAGCGCTGGCGCTGGTACGTTACCAAGGCCGATGGCTGGGAAGGCGACTTCGCCGAGAAGACGCCGGACGGAATCCCGCTCAACCGCGACATCGCCGCGGAAAAGGCTGCCGCGGCTCAGCATGCGGAAGCTTGGAAGGTCGGCGGCGGCTCGCTTTGGATGACGCCGGCCTACGATGCCGATCTCGGCCTGATCTATCTCGGCACCGGCAATCCGGCGCCGCAGAATTTCGGACTGACCCGGCCGGGCGACAACCTCTACACGATGAGCCTGGTGGCGCTCGACGTGAAGACCGGACAGCTCCGCTGGCACTTCCAGCAGGTGCCGCACGAGCAGTGGGGTTACGACGTGGCAAGCCCGCCCTTCCTGCTCGACCTCCCCACAGAGAAAGGGCCGATGAAGGCGGTGGCCCAGGCGAGCAAGCTCGGCTGGATCTATGTCCACGACCGCACGGACGGGCGGCTCATCGGCAAATCCGCTCCGCTCATCACGCACAAGAACCTGTTCGTGCCGCCGAGTCCGGAAGGGACGGTCGTCAGCCCCGGCCCGCTCGGGGCGGTCTCGTGGCATCCGGTGGCTTACGACGCGGTGAGCGGGCTCGCCTTCGCCCAGGTGCGGCACGGGGCGGCGACCTACACGGTGAAGACTGCGCCCGCTTCCGGCAGCCGCGGCGAGATCCGCTACACCGAGACCGGCGAGGCGAAGGGCGAGCCAACCTTCTCGACGCTGACCGCGATCGATCTCGCGCGAGGAGGCGCGGTGGCGTGGTCGCGCAAGGCTGGAAGCCGGCTCTCCGGCGGCACCCTCGCCACCGCGGGCGGCCTCGTCTTCTCGGGCGAGGAGGACGGGCATCTCGACGCGCACGACGCGAGGACCGGCGAAATCCTCTGGCGCTTCCAGTGCGGAGCGGGAATCGGCGGGCCGCCCGTCACCTACACGGTCGAGGGTCGTCAATACGTGGCGGTGGCCGCGGGCGGCGCTTCCTTCACCAAGGCGTCCGGGTTCGGCACCGGTGACGCGCTCGTGGTGTTCGCGCTTCCCGAGTAACCCGCGTTGGGGGCGTCCGCCTCACTCGGCCGCGTCGGCTTCCGCATCCCCGTCGGCCGGCTCCTGCGGGCCGATCTCGTCCTCCGGCGCCTCGTCGGAGGCGGGGCGGGAGGTTCCGGCCGCGTAGAAGTCGCCTCGGCGCAGAGCCTCGCCGCTATTGGCCATGACGCTGAGATAGGTGTTGAGGGTGTTCGGCGCGACATCGGGCAGGCGCCGCGCGATCTCGGCATGCGACAGGCCTTGCGGCCCGGCGCCCTCCAGCAGAGCCTTCAGCCGCCCCTTGGCCGAGTTGGCCCGCGGCCCGCGGGTGCCACGCCCGCCGCGTCTCGAACGCGGCTCGCCGGGAACCGCCGACGCGCCCCCACTCCCGCTGCCTATGATGCCTTCCAGCGGCGCTCCCTCGACGATCGCCGCGAGCGACGTCTCCGCCACCCGAAGCTTAGCCAGTTCGCTGGAGACCCGCTCGTATTCGACCTGTAGGTCGGCCATCCGCTGCCGGACGTCAGCGAGGGCCTTGGCCAGCGTATCGCCTTCAGACATGACCGGGTTCAATCCTCACGGCAAATATCCAGGGCCTGCAAGCATAGCGATCCCCGCTCGTCGACGGGCTCCCGCACCCTCGTCGGATCGTCCCGCACGAAGGGGCGGATCAGCCTCAGTTGCCTGACGCACGGCTCGGAGGCGGCAGGAGCTTGCCCGATTGATAATCCAGCGGATGCGGCTTCGGCGGAGGCGCGTCCGGATTCTTCTGCCAGCCCCGCCGCCCCTCAGCGAGGCCGCACTCGACGAAATGAACGAGTGGATTGCAGCCGCTCTCGCGCACGTCCGGATTGGCCTTCAGATAGCCCTCGGTGCTGAAGCCGGCGCTCGGGTCGCGTCCTTCCCGCCAGCCGTAATGGATGTAATGGACGAGGGGACCCTGCGGAAACGCACGTACGTCCGGATACCAATACAGATAATAGATCGGATCGAAACCCGGCAACGGCGTGCGAACGATCGAGGACGGCGCTCGCCGCGTCGTCAGGGCCGGCAGCTTCGCCTTCTTCAGAAACTTCTTCACGGCGCGCACGGCTCAAGGACTCGCTCGTTAAAGGCGACCTTTCATCCGCGGATTGCCCCCATCTGTCCAGTGCCGCGGGGCGGTACTCGGGAACGAAAGACGTCATCCTCTGCCGTCACGGCGCACGGGCACTGGGCGGTGCGGCTTGAGGACAATCGGGTGAACGAGGCGCCTCTCCGGGCTTCGGAGGGTCGCAGGGTGCAGTGCTTTGGAGGCTGGCCGTATCTCGGCCGGTACCAGGCCCATCACTGGTGGTGCGTAGCACGACGACCGTTCCCGAACCATGCCACCGACGTGGCCGATGCATCGCCTTCATCGTCGTCGATCGCGCGGCGGAGCACGAGTTGGGGCACTGCGAATCCAACCATCCACTCGAAACGGACAAGCACGCGAGATCCGGGTAGACCACGCAAACAAAACCGGGCAAAAGTGGCAAATCGCGCGAAGAACGCGAGGGCTGTGGAGATGGTGTGATGCGGCGGGTCGTCCTGCCCGTGGGGCTGGCGCTCGGCGTGGGTGCACTTGGTGCGCTCGTGCTGACGGACGCCGGATCCGGCCTGCGTGTAAACGCCGGCCCTGTCTTTTCCGACCTGCGTGATCGACTGTCCAGCGCAATCACGCCCGCGGTGCACCGATCGCCGTCGCAGGACCGCCCCTTGGCGCGGGTCGCGGTCGAGGGCGGCCGGCCCGTTGTGCGGCTGAGCGACGAGGAGCAGGGCCGGATCGGCGTCGAGACGGCAAGGCACAGGCGGATGGCCCACCGCATCGAGGTGCAGGCGTTCGGCTCGGTCCTCGACCTCGCCCGGGTCACGGAACTCACCAACAGCTATGCCAGCGCGAAGGCGCAGCTTCAGACCGCCGAAGCCAAGACGGAAGTCTCGCGGTCCGCCTATATCCGGGCGCGCAGCCTCGGCCAGTACGCGACGCAGGTCCAGCTCGAGACCGCCGGGGGCACCTTCCGCACCGACGAGGCGGCACTCGCTGCGGCGCAGTCCCAAGTCCGCACTCTCGCGGCTACGGCGCAGCAGGAATGGGGTACCGTGATCGGTCGCGCCATCATCGAGCGCTCGCCCGTCATCACCCGTCTGATCGAGCGCGCCGACTTCCTGGTGCAGGTAACCCTGCCGCCCGGCGAGACGCTGAAGGCGCCGCCGGCCATCGCCCATGCCGAGGTTCCGCCGCAGAGCGAGCGCGTCGCCCTGCGCTACGTCTCGCCCGCGACCCGGACCGATCAGCGCATTCAGGGCGTCAGCTACTTCTACACGGTGGCCGGCGACAGCGGGCTTCTGCCGGGCATGAGCACGCTGGCCTTCCTGACCTCGGAGCGTGAGACGAGCGGCATCGCCGTGCCCGAGAGCGCAGTTGTGCACTGGCAGGGAAGCGCCTGGATCTACCGCAGCGTCGGCGACGACGCCTTCGCCCGCCATCCCCTCAAGGCCGATGCGCCAATCTCGGCCGATGCCTATGTCGTGGACGATCTCGGGGCTGAGGCGGAGATCGTCGTGACCGGGCCGCAGGCCGTCCTCTCTGAGGAGCTGAGAGGACAGATCCAGGCCTCCGACGCGGACGACGATTGAGCATGCTCGACCAACGGCCTGCCCGTCAGCCGGTGCGAGACCACACGCCGGCTCCCGCTCCTGCCTCGGTGCCTTCAGGCCCTCAGTCCGCACTGGTCGCCTTCGCGGTGCGCCGGCCCGGCATCGTCCTGGCGCTGGTCCTGGCGCTCGCCGTCTACGGCGTCGTCGCTCTCAATTCCGCCAAGTACGACGTCTTCCCGGAATTCGCCCCGCCCACGGTGACGGTTCAGACCGAAGCGCCCGGCCTCAACCCCGAACAGGTCGAGGTGCTGGTGACGCAGGCGCTGGAGGTCGCGATCAGCGGCCTGCCGGGACTGGCCACGATGCGCTCGAACTCGATCCAGGGCCTGTCGGTCATCACCGCCACCTTCGCCTCAGGCAGCGACATCTACCGGGCGCGCCAGCTCGTGAACGAGCGTCTGGCCGCGGTGACGGCCCGGCTGCCGCAGGGCGTGCTGCCGCCCACCATGACGGCACTGACCTCATCGACCAGTTCGGTGCTTCTCATCGGCCTGACCTCGCCGACGCAGTCGCTGATGGATCTGCGAACGGTTGCCGATTGGCGCCTGCGCCTGCGCCTGCTCGCGGCCCCCGGCGTCGGCGAAGTTCTGGTCTATGGCGGCGACCTGCGCTCGATCCGCATCCAGGTTAGGCCGCAGGATCTGGTCCGCTTCCGTATCGGTCTGAACGACGTGCTCTCAGCCGGACGCAAGGCGACGGGCGTGCGCGGGGCGGGCTTCGTCGACACGGTCAACCAGCGCATCACCCTGCAGACCGAGGGGCAGTCGCTGACCCCGGAGGCGGTGGCGCGCACCGTGCTCATCAACGAGGGCGGGGCGAGCGTGGTGCTCGGCGACGTCGCCGACGTCGTGGCCGGCCCGGAGCCGGCGATCAGCGCGGCGCTGGTCGACGGCAAGCCCGGCGTGCTGATGATGGTCGGCGCGCAGTACGGCGCCAACACGCTCGACGTGACGGCGCAAGTCGAGGCGGCGCTCGCCGAGATGCGCCCCGGCCTGGAGCGCGACGGCATCACGCTGCGTACCGACCTGTTCCGCCCGGCGAACTTCGTGACGCAGGCCACCGACAACGTGGTCCATGCGCTCGCGCTCGGCGGAATCCTCGTCGTCGTGGTGCTGTTCGTCTTCCTGGCCGACTGGCGCACGGCACTCATCAGCGCCTCGGCGATCCCGCTCTCGCTGATCGGCGCGGTGCTGATGCTCGGCGCGTTCGGCCAAAGCCTCAACACCATGACGCTCGGCGGCCTTGCCATCGCCATCGGCGAGGTCGTGGACGACGCGGTGATCGGCGTCGAGAACGTGATGCGCCGCCTGCGCGAGAACCGCAGCGCCGCCGTGCCCTTACCCGGCGCGCGGGTGGTGCTCGACGCGATCCTGGAGGTGCGCGTCTCGGTCGCCTATGCCACCTTCGCGGTGCTGCTCGTGTTCCTGCCGGTTCTGGCGCTGACCGGCGTGCCCGGCCGACTGTTCGCCCCGCTGGCGCTGGCCTACATCCTCGCCGTGCTGACCTCCCTCGCCGTGGCTCTGACGGTCACGCCCGCACTGGCCCGGTTGCTGCTCGCCGGGCGCACGAACCTGCCGGCCCGCGAGCCGCCGGTGAGCCGCCGCGTGCGGAGCATCTATGTCCGCGGGCTCGCCGGGCTCAACCGTCACCCGCGTCTCGTCATGACCGGCAGCCTCGCCCTGACCCTCGCGGCGGCTCTGCCGGTTCCGTTCTTCGGCGGCGTGTTCCTGCCGGACCTCAAGGAAGGGCACCTCATCCTGCACATGGCCTCCGCGCCCGGCACTTCGCTTCAGGAGACACTTCGGCTCGGCGAGCGGATCGCGGCGGGGCTGAAGGCGGTGCCCGGCGTGCGCGCGGTCGCCCAGCAGGTCGGGCGCGCCGAGGCAGGCTACGATCTCGGCGGCACGCATGACAGCGAGATCCATATCGATCTCGAACCGGGCCTCGACGGCGAGAGGCAGGAGCAGGCGGAGGCCGGCATCCGCGCGCTGATGGCGGCCACGCCCGGGGCGAGCTTCTCGCTCAAGACCTTCCTGACCGAGCGCATCGAGGAAGTCGTTTCGGGCTTCACCGCGCCGGTCGTCGTCAGCGTCACCGGCACGAGTCTCGACCGGATCGAGGCCACTGCCCGCGACGTGGCGCGCGAACTCGCCGAGGTGCGCGGCGCGGCCGACGTCCAGCTCAAGTCGCCGCCAGGCCTGCCGCAGGTCAATGTGAGCCTGCGCCCGACCGATCTGCGCCACTGGGGTCTCGACGCGATCGAAGTCCTGGAGATCGTGCGCACTGCCTATCAAGGGGACATCGTGGGCCAAGCCTACGAGGGCAACGCCGTGTTCAACGTCGTCGTCGTGCTCGAACCGGCCGCGCGCACGCGCCTCTCGACGCTCGGCAACCTGCCCCTGCGTACGCCGAGCGGCAGCTATATCCGCCTCGCCCAGGTAGCGGACATCTACGAGACCGCCGGCCGCTACGCCGTCGGCCATGTCGGAGCGCAGCGCGTGCGCGTGGTGACCGCGAATGTGGAGGGGCGCGACGTCGCCTCCTTCACCGAGGCCGCAAAACGGAAGATCGCCCGCGAGGTCGCGCTGCCCTCGGGCATCGATATCGGCTTCGGGGGCGCGGCTGAGACGCAGGCGAAGGCGCGGCGCGAACTCGCGCTCTACGCGGGACTGGCCGGTCTCGGGATCGTGGTCCTCCTCCTCGTCGTGACAGGCTCGCTGACCAACCTCGCCCTCGTTCTCGTCAACCTGCCCTTCGCCTTCGTCGGCGGCGTGCTGGCGGTGGCCGCGAGCGGCGCCGTGATCTCGCTGGGCTCGATCGTCGGCTTCGTGACGTTGTTCGGCATCTCGCTGCGCAATACCATCATGATGATCGCACATTACGAGCACATGGTGCTGGCGGAGGGCCGGCCCTGGAATGAAGCGGCCGCTGTCGAGGGGGCTGCCGACCGCCTGGTGCCGATCCTGATGACGTCCCTCGTCACCGGCCTCGGGCTGCTGCCGCTGGCACTCGGAGCGGGTGAGCCCGGTCGCGAGATCGAGGGGCCAATGGCGCTCGTCATCCTCGGCGGTCTCGCCACCTCGACGGTGCTCAACCTCGCCGTGCTGCCGATGCTGGCTCTGCGGTTCGCCCGGTTCACGCCCGCTGACCGCGCGCTGTGACGGGCGTCTCGGAACCTAGATCCAAGCTCCTATCCTGACGCAGCGTCTGACCGCGGGCCAGTCCCGTACTTCTCAAGAATGTCTCCGGCGCCGTTCGGCGCCGGAGGATCGTGTGGCACATCCGTGCGTCTCATGAGGCCGGCTCAGAAGGCGGCCTGCCGTGTCCTCACCTCATCGACGGGGGTTTTGATCCACTGGACCGAGCCGGGGAGGGCGAAGCCGCCCTGGCGGTGGACCGAGAGGTCGCTGGTCGCCAGACCCTGGGTCTCCAGGGTCAGCGCACCGACCGTCTTGACGTTGTGAGCGCCGCCGGTCTCGTCGGCACGGGCGGAGGCCGTCGCGACAGCGGTGAAGGCCAGCGCGGCGGTGGTGAGTGAAAGAAGGGTCTTGGACATCGAGTTCAGCCTCTTTTCCGGCGGCGGGCTCCCCGTCGCTTCGTGAGACTGTATGTGCTGGGCCATGTCCCATGAATCAAATGGATCGATTTCATAATGCGCATCGATCACGTGCATCTTTCCCGTCTTGATCTCAACCTGCTCGTGGCCCTCGACGCGCTGCTGACGGAGCGCAGCGTGACTCGCGCGGCGGGACGGATCGGCATCAGCCAGTCGGCGATGAGCCACGCCCTGGCGCGGCTGCGCGCCGCCTTCTCGGATGAGCTGCTGACGCGGGCGCCCGACGGCATGCGGCCGACGCCGCGCGCGCTGGCGCTCATGGCGCCGGTGCAGGCGGCGCTCTCCCAGATCCAGCAGATCACGGCGCCGCCGGATGCCTTCGATCCGGCCACGGCCGACCTCACCTTCACCCTCGGCATCCCGGATTCAACCGAGGTGCTGCTGATGCCGACGCTCATCGCGCATCTTCAGGCGGCAGCGCCGGGCGTGAAGCTTCTGCTGCACACGGTCGATCGGCACCGCATCCTCGACGATCTCGATACGGGGCGGGTCGATCTCGGCATCGGCGTGTTCGAGCAGGGCCAGACGCACCACAAGCGCCGGATCCTCAACAAGGAGAGCTACCTCTGCATCTTCAACGCCGAGCTCGTCGGGGTGACGGCGCCGATCTCGCTCGACGACTACGTGCGGCTGCCCCACCTGCTGACGAGCCTCGTCGAGAGTGCCCACGGCGTCGTGGACGACGCGCTGGCCAAGATCGGCCGCAAGCGCGTCATCGCGCTGACCTCACCGCGATTCTCCGTGATGCCCTTCGTGGTGCGGCAGGCTCCCGTCATCGCGACGATGCACGCACGGCTCGCGCGCTTCTTCGCCGACAGCATGGGCCTGACCGTGAGTCCGGCGCCGATCACGCTGCCGGACGTCTCGATCTCGATGATCTGGCACGCGTCCAACGACGCTGTGCCGAGCCAGCGCTGGCTACGGGAGACGATCGTGAAGCTGCGCCGGCCAGGGCCGACGGCCCTCGATGCTGAGGCATCGTGATCGTGGAGGCCCCTTGGAGGAGGCCCCCGACCTAGCTCTCCCCAAGGCGTGATCGCAGCCGGTCTCGAGGCTCGAAGAGCACCATGAAAGACGGGAACGAAGGGAGGGCGGTGACGTCGCCCTCCAGCAGGGACGAGGTCTTGGCCCGAAAAGTGGTCGGAGTGGCCGGACTTGAACCGACGACCCCCTGTCCCCCAGACAGGATCATATTGTTGAAAAACAAGCTGTTTTCTGCAAAAGGCCGAATATCGGACGCTAGAGTTATCAGTGACTTAGACGGTTTTCGCAAAGCAGAATTCGCATGATTCGGCAACTTGTGCGGGCGACATGCTGGTGACCACGAGGCCCGCGGGATAGGCTCGCGGAATGGCTGATTCGTCCTCGACTGTCGGCGAACTCTTCAAAGCCAAGGCCGTCACCGACGAGCAGGTGAACGCGGCTGTCGAGGCATACCTG
>Ga0268290_100133_pt1 | contig 20462 bp, 19 predicted proteins | sample MetspRMADM_FD_191346 | JGI IMG/M metagenome (GOLD analysis project Ga0268290, IMG submission 191346) | Soil microbial communities from San-Diego area, Southern California, United States - Methylocaldum sp. RMAD-M | ecosystem: Environmental > Terrestrial > Soil > Desert | place: USA: California... | reverse complement strand
TCTCCTGCTGCTCGCCTCCGGTGGGCACACGCAGCTCGTCGCGGTGAAGGGGGTGGGCGATTATGTCCGGCTCGGTACCACCATCGACGACGCCATCGGCGAGGCTTTCGACAAGGTCGCCAAGCTTCTAGGACTTGGCTATCCGGGTGGCCCCGAGGTGGAGCGGCAGGCGCAGAGCGGCAACCCGGAGCGGTTCGCGCTGCCCCGGCCGATGATCGGCCGGCGGCAGGCGGATTTCTCGCTGTCGGGCCTTAAGACGGCTCTGCGCATCGAGGCCGAGCGGCTCGAACCGCTCGCCTCGCAGGACGTGGCGGATCTTTGCGCGAGCTTTCAGGCTGCGGTGGTGGACGTGGTGGTGGACCGCCTGCGCGTGGCCCTGCGCGCCTTCGCGGGCGTCGCCGGGCACCCGACAGCTTTGGTCGCCGCGGGCGGCGTGGCGGCGAACGGAGCCATCCGCCGGGCTCTGGCCGCGCAGGCGGGGGAGGTGGGCCTGAGCTTCGTCGCACCGCCGCTGCCGCTGTGCGGCGACAACGGGGCGATGATCGCCTGGGCCGGGCTGGAGCGCCTGCGTCTCGGCCTCGTCGACGACCTCACTGTGCCGGCCCGCGCCCGATGGCCCTTCGCCGAGGCCGCACCGGCTGCCTGAAATCAGGCCAACGCGCGGGCCGAGGCAGTCACCTTCTGCACGGAGAGATCGACCTCGTTCGCGGCATGGGCGATACCATCGGCATTGCGACGGACGGCATCCACGCTGCGGGCGGCCGTCTGCATGTTGGTCGCGATCTCCTGCGTGACGGCAGCCTGCTCGGTGACGGCGGAGGAGACGCTCATCGAGATCTCGCTGAGATCCGTAATGGTCGAGACGATGGCGCGGATCGCCTCGACCGCCCGCGCCGAGGAATCCTGCACAGCGGCGATCTGCTGGCCGATATCCTCGGTGGCGCGCGAGGATTGGCTCGCCAGCGCCTTGACCTCGGTGGCGACCACCGCGAAGCCGCGTCCGGCCGCACCGGCGCGGGCCGCCTCGATGGTCGCGTTGAGGGCGAGCAGGTTGGTCTGGTCAGCGATCGAGCGGATCACGGAGACCACCTCGCCGATGCGCTCGGCAGTGGCGGTCAGGCCTCTGACGATGCCGCCCGCCTCCTCGGCGCGGGTCACCGCCGCGTCGGCGGCGATCTTGGCCTGCGAGGCGTGGCGGCTCAGCTCCGAGATCGAGGCTGCAAATTCCTCGGCGCCCGCAGCGACAGACTGGACGTTGTTGGAGGTGACGGCCACCGCGGCCGCCGTCTCGTTGGCTTGACGGCTGACATTCGACATCGCGCCGGTGATGGAGCCGAGATCAACCTCAATGGCGCGCTGACCGTTGGCGCGCCGAAGACGATCGGCCACGGCCTGGGTCACGTCGCTGGCGAACTTCACCACCGCGCAGGGGCGCCCCTCGCTGTCGAGGACCGGATTGTAGCTGCCGTAGATCCAGACGGTCCGTCCGCCCTTGGCGACCCGTTGAAACTCGCCGGCTTGATAGGTGCCGCTCGCGAGCGACTTCCAGAAGTCGGCATAGGCGGTGCTCTTCGCCTCTTCGGGATCGACGAACAGGCTATGATGCCGCCCGCGAATCTCGTCGAGCCGGTAACCCATCGTGTTGAGGAAGTTCTCGTTGGCATCCGTGATCGTGCCGTCGAGGCCGAAATGGATCACTGCCTGGGAACGGTTGATCGCCGCGATCTGCCCCTCGTAGCCCGTGTTGCGCTCGGTCTGGGCGGTGACGTCGCTGGCGAACTTCACCACCTTGAAAGGCTGCCCGCGTCGGTCGAGGATCGGGTTGTAGGAGCCCTGGATCCAGATCGACCGGCCGTCCTTGCCGATGCGGCGAAACTCGCGGACCTGAAATTCGCCGCGGCGCAGCGAGTCCCAGAATGCCTTGTATTCAGGGGTCTCGCGCTGTTCCGGCGGCATGAACATCGCGTGCCTGCGACCGCGCACCTCGTCGAGGGTGTAGCCGACCAGCTTGAGGAAGTTGGCGTTCGCGTCCGTAATCGTGCCATCCATCGTAAACTCGATGCGTCCTTGAGCACGGTCGACGGCAGCAAGGATGAAATCTTGCTCGGAATGGAAAATCGCCACGGCTGAAGGCTCCAGGCATTGCGTCGTCGGGCAAGGAATTTTACATATATGATCCCTAATCTGCCGTTAATTTTGTACCATTTGATCAGTATGCAACGTATTAATTTTCGCCGACGAGTGACAATCCGGCCGGATTAAAAGGTCGGTTCGTCTCCAGCATTTAATTCAAAGAATATAAGCGGCGCGGAAATTATCGAAAATGCAGAACAGACCATGGACTGTATGAATCTTACCCACGAAAGTTGTATTCACGCGGAAAGTGCGAGAAAATTCCCTCTTTAGTCCGAGGTTGTGCCCAGAAGACTTTTGCGCCTTGGTCCGTATTAACACAAGCCGTGGCAAGTCGATGCTGTCTCCGCCCCGGTCCGCAGAACATCGCTCCAAGGCCGCCGATCGAGCGCGGTGCGCCGGGTGCGAGCGTCCATTTTCGGATGATTGCAGATCGGCGCTCGCTCTTCCGCCGACAGGTCGTTATCGCGAGCCCGACGATCCGGCACCGGGTCGGCACCGTGGCTGTAACCGGGCGGGAGCCGTAAGATCCTGATGGAGGCGGACATGAAGTCAGGCACGCAGCAGCGGGACGACGTCGTCGCCGTGGTCGGAGGCGGATCCTGGGGCACGGCTTTGGCCAACGCCGCCGCCGCGGCGGGTCGCCCGGTCACCCTTTGGATGCGCAATCCCGAGGCCGCCGCGCGGATGGAGCGGGCCCGCGCCAACGAGCGCTATCTGCCCGGTGTCGCCCTGCATCCGGGCGTGCGGCCCACCGCCGAGGCCGCCGCGCTGGCGCAGGCCGGCACGGTGCTGCTCGTCGTGCCGGCACAGACCCTGCGCGGCGTGCTCGCGGCGCTTGCGCCCTCGCTGGCGCCCGGCGCCGCTTTGGTACTCTGCGCCAAGGGGATCGAGCGGGGCAGCGACGCCTTCATGAGCGCGGTGGCGGCGGAGGTTTTGCCGGATGCTGCGCCGGTCGCGGTGCTGTCGGGTCCGAGTTTCGCCTCGGACGTCGCCCGTGGCCTGCCCACGGCCGTGACGCTCGCCGCGGCGGACGGGGCGATGGCGGCGCGACTCGCCGGCCTCCTCTCGGGACCGGCCTTCCGGCTCTACCATACCGACGACGTGCGCGGCGTCGAGGTGGGGGGAGCGGGCAAGAACGTGCTCGCGATCGCCGCCGGCATCGTCGCCGGGCGTGGTCTCGGTGAGAGCGCCCGCGCCGCGCTGATCGCCCGTGCCTTTGCCGAATTGATGCGCTTCGCCCGCGCCTATGGCGGTCGGGCGGAGACGTTGATGGGGCTGTCGGGCCTGGGCGATCTCGTGCTCACGGCCTCCTCGCCGCAATCGCGCAACTTCGCCTTCGGCGAGCGCCTGGGGAAAGGTACTTCGCCTGAGGAGGCTGCGGGCGGCAAGCTCGTGGAAGGTGCCTTCACCGCGCAGGCGCTGGTCGACCTCGCTCGGTCGCGGGAGGTCGAGATGCCCGTGGCCGAGGCCGTCGCCGCAGTGGTGGCCGGAGCGCTGACGGTCGATGCGGCGATGACCCGCCTCCTGTCGCGGCCGCTCAAGGCGGAGACGGCGTGAGCGACCCGCCGACGGGCTGAAAGCGAAGCGCCGCGCCCTTCAAGCGCGGCCGGATTTTCGATAAGCGAGGGCGCCTTTCCCGACGGAGCTGTCCCGCGCCATGGCCTACTGGCTGTTCAAGTCCGAACCCTCGACTTGGTCATGGGACCAGCAGATCGAGGCGGGGGAGGGCGGCACCTTCTGGAATGGGGTGCGCAACCATCTTGCCAAGAAGCAGATGCAGGCGATGCAAGTCGGCGAGCGCGGCTTGTTCTACCATTCCAACGAGGGCAAGGCCGTCGTCGGCATCGTCGAGGTCATCAAGCCCTATTATCCCGACCATACCGATGAGAGCGGCCGCTTCGGCATGGTCGATGTGAGGGCGGTGGCGCCGATGCCGCGCCCGGTGACCCTCGACGCGATCAAGGCGGAAGCCGCGCTCAAGGATATGGCCCTCGTCACCAACTCGCGGCTCTCGGTCCAGCCGGTGACGGAGGTGGAATGGGCCAAGGTCTGCGCCATGGGGGGCTACGTCGAGCGCTGAGCGACGGAGGGTCGGCCGTTCCGGCCGCGTCTCAGCGGGTGATCGCTCCGGGCATCAGGCTCCGGCTGCGCAGCCGCGCGCCCGCCGCGCCGATGCCCCAGCCGAGCCCTGCCCGCAGGAGCGGCTCGATTTGCCGTGAGACGAGCAGGGACGCGGCGACGGCCACCAGGATACCGCCTGTGAGAGCTTCAGCGGGTGGCAGGCCGTAGGCCGCTAGGAACCGCATCGTCAGGGCGCCGACGAAGGTGTGCAGCAGGTAGAGCGGATAGGTCGCGAGACCGAGATCGCGGATTCGCCGCCCGAGGCCGGGGAAGGCGTCGGTCAGCGCGGTGTTCACGCGAATCGACAGGCAGAACAGGAGCATGAAGACGGCGTAGAGGAACCAGGGCATCTCTGGGCTTCGGTCGAGGCCGAGCGAGGCGCCCACGAATCCGGCATCGTAGCGGATCTGCAGGAAGGCTCCCGTCAGGCAGACGGCGAGCCCGGCCACACGGTACCCCGTCAAACCCCGCCGCACTGCGCTCCACAGCAACACGCCGAGGGCGAAGTGGCAGCCATGGGTGAGAAGGAGGAGCTTCGCGATCCGTGTGCTGATGATCCGGTCGAGGTCCGGCCAGACCGGCGCCGTTGCCAGCAACCATGCCAGCGCGCTGATGACGCCGACCGCCAGGACCACCGGCTCCAGCCGTTCGAACCGGTTCAGGCACAGCAGGACATAGACCAGCCCGTAGAACACGATCTCGATCCCGAGCGTCCAGTAGACGCCGTCGATCCAGCGCGGAACCGGGAACAGGATGAGCGTGCGGACATAGCGCTCGAACAGAACCCACACGGTTTCCGGGAAGAACAGCAGCGCGAGCCCGAACGAGACGGTAGCGCAGAACCAGATGCCCGGCATCAGGCGCAGGATGCGCCCGGTGAGAAAGCGCGACGCGCTCGCCTGCGAGGCGGAGTAGGCGATGACGTAGCCCGAGATCACGAAGAACATCTGCACGCCGATCCAGCCCTGCTCGCTGACGGGCAGCAAGGTCGGAAACGGGATCGGCGACCCGACGAGTGCGGCCGCCTCGCTCGAAGGGACCATCCAGGCCGTGCAGGCGAGGTGGTACAGCATGACGAGGCAGGCCGCGCCGAAGCGGAGCAGATCGAGACCGACCAGAGGACGCGGCGCGTGCGAGCGCGCGGCCGCCGCTGGCTCACTCCCGGTCGAGTCGGATGCCATGCCTGTCTTCCAATCGCAGAAACGCCGCCGGGCCGTCATCCGGTCACGTGACACGGGTATGACTTGTCTTCCGACAAGATCCCTCTCGAGACAACAGGTTTAAAATACCGATATCTCGCCTTTTCCGGCTCTCTCCCGGACCTTGACACTGAAAATAGGCGCCTAGTTCTCGCGCAACTGTGGGGCGTGGCCGCACGTTCGCGGTAGAATGGCGGCGTTCCGCCCCCGCACGCCTCCGGAAGCCCGTCTCCACGGTGCCCGGATCGGGTGTGGGGCCGAGCCGGCGACATGGCGCTTCACGGGCAAGGCTCGAACAGGATTGGAGACATCGATGGCGCCACGTGAACCCCTGCTCATCTCCGTGCCGATCGCGGAGCTGCGCCCAACGCAGATGACGGTGGGCTACCGCGAGGTGAGTGAGAAGCGTCGTCGCTGGCGGGAACACGATCCCGAGAAGAAGGCGGAGTTCCTCGGCTCGCACATGATCCCGGTGCTGCTCGGGCCCAAGAAGAAGCACTACGTGATCGATCACCACCACCTCGCCCGAGCCCTGCAGGAAGAGGGGGAGAAGAATGTGCTGGTGACCATCGTCGCCGACCTGCACAAGCTCGACAAGGACGCCTTCTGGACGGTGGCGGACCACAAGTCCTGGGTCCACCCCTACGATGCCTCCGGCGTGCGGGTCGGCTTCGACGATATCCCCAAGGCGATCGCGGATCTCGCCGACGACCCGTTCCGCAGCCTTGCCGGCGAGCTGCGCCGGGCCGGCGGGTTCGCCAAGGACACGACGCCGTTCAGCGAGTTCCTGTGGGCGGACTACCTCCGACGCAACCTGAAGCGGAAGGCGGTCGAGCGCGACTTCACCGAGGCGATGGAGAACGCGCTGCGCCTCGCGAAAGCACCGGATGCCGGCTACCTCCCCGGCTGGTGCGGGCCTCTCGACGGCTGAGAAGGTTGAGTGGAAGACTGAGCGAGGCCTGCGACCGCCGCGGCGAAGAGGCCGAGGGCAGCCGCGATCAGGGCGTTCCAGCCGGCGAGCGAGAGTCCAAGGAAGCGCCATGCGGCGGCCGTGCAATCGACCGGCCGTACGGTTTCCAGGTTCTTCAGGAAGTCGGCCACGTCCGCCGGCCCGGCGCCGGACCCGCCGCCGCAATCGTTGGGACCCGGCCAGAACCCCCACTCCGCGCCCGCGTGATAGACGCCGAGACCGGCCCCGTAGACCAGGACCAGGGCTACCAAGCCGAGGAGGAAGCGCGCGGGCCGCGGTGGGAGCAGGGCGGCGACAAGAGCGAGCGGCGCGGCGAGGTAGTAGGGCACCCGCTCCGTCAGGCAAAGCTTGCACGGCACATAGCCGAGGCCATGCTCGAACACGAGGGCAGCGCCGACGGTGAGCGCGGCGCCGAGCGCCACGGCGAGCGCGGCGGCGCGCAGGCTGACGCGGCTCACAGCATCACCTTGAAGGCGACGAAGCCGAGGATCACCACGGCGGCGAACAGTCCCGCCACCACGTTGAGGTGCCGGTCGAGCACCGCGCGGATGCCGATGCCGTAGCGCCCGAGCAGCCACGCCAGCAGGAAGAACCGCGCGCCGCGGGTGACGACCGAGAGCAGCGTGAACCAGAACAGCGAGTAGTGGGCGAAGCCTGAGGTGATGGTGACGAGCTTGTAGGGGATCGGGGTGAGGCCTTTCAGCAGGATCACCCAATGCCCGTAGGTGGCGTAGGAGGCCTGGAAGGTCTCTGCCTTGTCTGCCAGCCCGTAGAGGTTGAACAGCCACTGCCCGACCGAGTCGAACAGCAGCGCGCCGATGGCGTAGCCGAGCAGTCCGCCAAGTACCGAGGCGACGGTGGCGATGGTCGCGTACAGCCAGACCCGATCCGGCCGGCTCACCGCCATCGGCACCAGCATCGCGTCCGGCGGGACGGGGAAGAACGAACTCTCCGCGAAGGCCACCGCCCCGAGCGCCCAAGGCGCGGAGGGCTTGGCGGCGAGCGCGAGTATCCACTCGTAGAGCCGGCGGATCATGGGGCCTCGTTGGGGTCCGGGAAGCGGTGCCCTTTCAGCACAGATGCGGCCCGGAGGCGAGGGTCGGGCCAGGGACGGAAAAGATTCGCTCTGGTCCGGCGCCCCGGCTTGTGCCAAGAGGCGGAAGCGTCGCGGGTATGGCGGAACTGGTAGACGCGGGCGACTCAAAATCGCCAGCCGAAAGGCGTGGGGGTTCGATTCCCTCTACCCGCACCAAACACCCCCACATCGAGATCGATCACGGCAGCGTCGGCTCGGCCGTGAGGCGCGCGCGGATCGCGGCGCCATCCCGTCCGGGTGGGGCGCCGAACAGGCGGCGATAGTCGCGACTGAATTGCGACGGACTCTCGTAACCGATGGCGTAGCCCACCCCTGCCACGTCGTTGGCCGCGAGCAGCAGGCGCCGCGCCTCGTGGAGCCGGACCTGCTTCTGAAACTGGACCGGCGTCATCGTCGTCACAGCCTTGAAGTGGCGATGGAAGCTCGCTTGGCTCATCCGCGCGAGCGCTGCCAAGTCGGCTACGCGCAGGGTTTGCGCGTAGTGGTCGCGGATCCACGCCGTCGCCCGGCTGATCCGCGCGGCGTGGCTCTCGGGCAGGCCGATCTGCCGCAGGGCCGGGCCGAGCGGACCGCCGAGGAGGCGCCAGACGATTTCCCGCCCGATCAGCGGTGCCAGCACCGGAAGGTCGCGGGGATGATCGAGCAGGGTCAGGAGGCGCGCGAGAGGATCGCACAGGTCGGGATCGAGCACGACGGTGCGCAAGGGCGCGAAAGCCGGGGCGAGCGCCGTCGCTTCGGCGAGGGTCTCCGCCTGGCCGCTGAGCAGGTCGCCCAGGGCGCCGAGATCGATCGCGAGGCTGAGCGCGAGGTAGGGACGGGCCGGGCTCGCCTCGGTGATCCGGGCCGTCACGGCGAGATCGAGGGAGGCCAGCAGCGCCTGACCCGCGGCGTAGCGGTAAGCGGTTTCCCCGAGCAGCGTCGCCTTGGCGCCCTGCACGACGACGCAGAAGGAAGGTCGGTAGACCGAGCGGATCGGCCCGCTCGGCGTCTCGGCGCGGTTGAGGAGCAGTCCGTCGAGCGGGGTTTCCCGGCCGAAGCGATGCCATTGCCGTTCGATCAGAGCTGCGAGGCCGGAGAGGTCCGTCGTCATCGGTCAGGATCTTAGTGCACGCGCTGCGTCCGCGCAGGGGCGGAAGGCCGTTTTGAGAGAATCGGGCAAGAGCTTGAGAGGATCGGTCGCGCGCGGAATGGCTTGAAAGCCGTAACAGAGGCCGTCCCTTCCAGACGGAGACCCTCTCCATGCGTATGCGCCCCCTCGGCCGGAGCGGCCTGTTCGTGTCCGAACTCTGCCTCGGCACCATGACCTTCGGCGGAAGCGAAGGATTTTGGGGTCAGATCGGCCGGCTCGGCCAGGACGAGGCCGACACCCTCGTCAAGACCGCATTCGATGCCGGCATCAACTTCATCGACACCGCCAACGTCTACGCGGCCGGGATGAGCGAGCGCATCCTCGGCCAGTCGCTCAAAAATCTCGGCATCGCCCGCGACGACGTGGTGATCGCCACCAAAGTGCTGGGTCCGATGGGCGAGGGGCCGAACGCCCGCGGCGCCTCGCGCGGGCACATCCTCAGCCAGTGCAAGGCGAGCCTCGCCCGGCTCGGCCTCGATCATATCGACCTCTACCAGATCCACGGCTTCGATCCGGCGACACCGATCGTCGAGACCCTGGAGGCGCTCGACACCCTCGTGCGCCACGGCCATGTCCGCTACCTCGGCCTGTCGAACTGGGCGGCGTGGCAGGTGATGAAGGCGGTGGGGATCGCCGAGATGCGCCGGCTCGCGCCCATCGTCTCGCTTCAGGCCTACTATACCCTCGTCGGGCGCGATCTCGAGCGCGAGATCGCGCCGATGCTGACCGCCGAGGGCGTGGGGCTGATGGTGTGGAGCCCCCTCGCCGGCGGTTATCTCTCGGGCAAGTATGACGGCGAGGGCGCGGCGTCGGACGGGCGGCGCACCACCTTCGATTTCCCGCCAATCGACCGGGCCCGCGGCGCCGGCACGCTCGACGCGATGCGGGCAGTCGCCGAAGCGGGGGGCTGCAGCGTGGCCCAGGTGGCGCTCGCGTGGCTCCTGCACCGCGAGGTGGTCACCAGCGTCATCGTCGGGGCCAAGCGCGTCGGGCAGCTTCAGGACAATATCGGCGCGACACGGGTGCGGCTCGACGCCGACGACCTCGCGCGGCTCGACGCGGCCACCCAGTTGCCGCCGGAATATCCCGGCTGGATGCTGGAGCGGCAGGGCGCCTACCGCGCCTGACCTATTCGCGCAGGAAGCGCCGGATCCAGCCGCCGACGCGGGCGCTGTCGTGCGGCGCTTCCAGCGAGGCCAAAGCCGCCGGCACCAGGGCCGCGTCGGTCGCGCCGGCCCGGTGGCCGTCGGTGAGCGCGCGGGCATAATCCGGCGCAAACTCAGGATGGCACTGAAAGGAGAGTGCAGGGCGGTCGCTCCAGGCCAAGACGCCGTAGGGCGTGAAGACGCTGCCCGCGAGCACCCGCGCGCCGGGCGGCAGGGACACGACCTGATCCTGATGGCTCACAGGGATTGCGATGGTATTCGCATCGTCCATGAAGGGCGCGCGGTCCACCACCTTGTAGGCGTGCAGTCCCAGGCCCCAGCCGCGCTGCGACCGCTCCACTCGACCGCCGAAGGCCTGCGCCAGGGCCTGATGCCCGAAGCAGAGGCCGACGAGTTTTTTCGATGGGTCGAGGCCGCGCAGGAAGTTGAGCAGGTCTTCGACCCATGGGATCGGGTCGTAGACTGAGGCGGGTGAGCCGGTGATGACGAGGGCGTCGAATTCCGCCGGCGCCTCTGGCCAATGGCCCGCCGTGACGTCGAAGCACGAAAAGACGTGACCGTCCCCGATCAGCGCCTCGACCATCGCGCCGTAGGAGGGAAAACGCCCGCCCAGCCGCTCGGGCGGGTGGCCGGTCTCGAGGATGGCGATCTTCATGGGGCAGGATTTAGAGCATCGTCCCGAGAGGTGGTCACCGGCTTTTGGAAAAAGACGATGCAGAAGCAAGAGCCTAGAGCATCGTCCGGGATCCGGTATCCAGGACGATGCTCTAGATCGCCGGATCGAAGGCGGAAACCGTCGCCGGAGCCGCGGGCTTCGCTACAAGCCTGACCAGCAGCACGGCCACACCCATCACTGCCGCGAAGATCGCGAAGATCAGCGGGTTGTACACCACGAGCGCCACGAGGCAGATGACGGCCACGACCAGCGCGAAGGCCGGCGCGTAGGGATAGAGCGGTGCCCGGTAGGGCCGGGCGAGGTCCGGCTCGGCCCGACGCAGGCGGAGCAGGGCGGCCATGCTCATGACGTACATGGTGAGGGCGCCGAACACCGCCATCGTCACGATACTGGCGGTGAGCGACTGACCGGCGACGCTGATAAGGTTGTCGCTGTAGATCGCCGCGATACCGATGATGCCACCGGCCAGCGTCGCCACGTGCGGAGTCTGGAAGCGCGGATGTACCCGCGCGAACACCGCCGGCAGGAAACCGGCGCGGGCCAGCGCGAAGATCTGGCGGGCATAACCCATGATGATGCCGTGGAAAGAGGCGACAAGCCCGAACAGGCCGAGCCAGACCAGCATGTGCAGCCAGCCGCTCGACTCGCCCACCACCCGCTTCATCGCCTGGGGCAGGGGATCGTTGAGATCGGAGAGGCTCTTCCAGTCCCCGGCGGCGCCGGCGAACAGCATCACCCCGAAGGCGAGCACGGTCAGCGTCAGCACGCCGGTGATGTAGGCGATGGGGATGGTGCGCTTGGGGTCCTTCGCCTCTTCCGCGGCCATGGCGACGCCCTCGATGGCCAGGAAGAACCAGATCGCGAACGGGATCGCCGCGAAGATGCCGCCGATCGCGGCCGGGCCGAACGCGTCCTGTCCGGCCCAGCCGCCGGCAGCGAAGTTCGCGAGGCTGAAGGCCGGGGCGACGACGCCCATGAAGACCAAGAGTTCGCCGACCGCCAGCACGGTGACGAACAGCTCGAAGGTGGCGGCGATGCGCACGCCGACGATGTTGAGCCCCATGAACAGCAGGTAGGCACCGAGCGCCGCGTGCTTCGGATCGAGGCTCGGAAACTGGACGTTGAGATAGGCACCAATGGCGAGCGCGATCGCGGGTGGGGCGAACACGAACTCGATCAGGGTGGCGTAGCCAGCGACCGCTGCGCCGGTGGGACCGAACGCGCGCAGGGAATAGGCGAAGGGGCCGCCGGCCTGCGGAATCGCGGTGGTGAGTTCGGTGAAGCTGAAGATGAACGCCACGTACATCGCGGCCACGCACAGCGTCGTGACAAGGAAGCCGAGGGTGCCGGCTTGTGCCCAGCCGTAACTCCACCCGAAATACTCGCCCGAGATCACGAGCCCGACGGCGATACCCCAGAGATGGAAGGCGTTGAGGCTCTTATCGAGCGCGGTCGAAGGCGTCGGCATCGTGCATCTCCGCATTCCCGACCCGAAGCGCAGCCTCCGGTACGGCATCCGCCGGAGGGCATGGGGCATGAGGCAGGGCCATGGGGCTGATGCCAAGCAAGAGCGTTGCCGTTTCCATGTCGTCGGGCGCGCCGTGTCACGCGCGTCCGTGACCGAACGGGTTCCCCAGAACCTGAATGGTATGCCGGCGGTCGCCCTCCCGGCCCCGGCAACGCGGCACTCCGAGAGCCATCGCCATGAAGGGGTTGTCTACTCGGGAGAGACCCGTTCACCGGCCGCATGAGACGGAAGGCGGGTTTTGCCGGCTCCGGAGGCACCGCCGAGCTCGACATGGAAGGTCTGATAGATGAAGGCGAGCAAATCCTCCGCCGCCCCGGCGCGCTCCTCGGAAGCCGCTGCAGCCGCCTTCGCGTCGTGATAGCGCCGCAACAGCATCTCCTTCTCCGCAAGAGCCGTTTGCAGGGCCATCTTTGTGGCGCTGGTCGTCAGCCGGCATTCACGGATTTCTTCAAGCAGAGCCGTTCGCTCCAACTGCCACTGGGCGCGCTCCTGCTGGACGCTCTGGATCAGGCTCAATGTCTGCGGCTCGATCGTGGCTTTCCATCGCTGCAGATCATGGATCGTGTCCGCGGCCTGCTTCACCAGGCCGAGCGCATCGTACAACCCAACCTCGATATCGAACATGGTCCGCTCGGCGGCCTGAGCCGGCAGACGAGGCTCGCCGTCTGGCGGACATGTCGTCGGATAGGGGCGCTCGACGTTCATCAGACCGAGATCTTGCATCAGACCGAGATCTCGCCTCAGGGCATGTCTTGTCCGCTATCCCCCGGTTCCGCGGTGCTGGTCTTGGTCTTGGAGCCGAAAGCCGTGAACACGGCGTCGTGGATCCGCACCAGCCAGGTCTCCGCCTCCTTCGCGCGCGTCTCGGCGCGGCGGGCGCGGTCTTCCGCCTGAGCCAACAGGAGCTGGTTCGATGCGATCGTCTTCTGAAGTTGCCGCACCTCGTCCTCAGCTTGGCTGATGACGTTCCTCAGCTGATTCTCGAGATCGACGGCGCGCTCTTCACTGATCCGGATGGCTTCCGCCGCCTCCTGCACCAGATCGATCGCCGAGACCCAGTCACGCGGTGGCAGCACGGACGCGCCTCCCTCGGAGGACGACGCGCTCTCGGACGTTGCGGGCAAGAAATTAATGACCTTGTCTCCCGGTCGCGTCACGTTGGCCTGCCAAGCTCTCATGAGAATCGAGTTGCCGGAGGAGGGGGTATCCTTCACAGCTTGCTCCGACATTCAACGATCCTTTCAATTCTGCTTCAGCGAGAGGCGTCGGATGAGGCCGACTTGCCAGTGGAGGTAAACGGGCGAACGTTGCTCACCTCTTCGGCCGAGGCCTGCGCCGTCTCTACCTCGGCGTCGTCGTTCATCTGCTCCCGCCAGGGGCGACCCGAGCGTTTCAAGGCATCGTGCTGCTTTTGAAGCGTCGCGCGGCTTTCGCGTGCGATATCGAGAGCTCCCTGCAGCAGGGCACGCTCCGAACGCTCGTTCTGCAATTCCTCCATCAGTCTCCGATTGGAGGCCTCGAGATCGGCTCGGGCGGCTTCGTGCCGGTGGGTGAGGTGCTCGATGCGATCGTTCAGAACCGCATTGCGGTTCATCGTCTGCTCGATCGCGGCATCTTTGGCGGCCAGTGCCTTGTTGAGCATGTCGCAGCGGCTGTCGAGTTCGCCGCGAACTCTCTGGATTTCCAGGAAACGCTCGGTCTGGCGGGAGAGGTCGGCCTGGAGAGCTTCGAGGCGCCGTTCCAGCGTGCTGCGCGCGATCGTCGCTTCCTTGAAGTTGCGATCGACGGCGCGGAACTCCTCGTCCTTGTCCCGCAACTGATTACGCGCCTGCACCAGCAACTGCTCCGTCGAAGCCGCGCGGTTCAAGGCGGCTTCGAGTTTCATCGCGAGACTGGCGCGATCGTTCCGGAGCGCGGCCAATTCTGTTTCGTGCTGGACCTCGTTCCGCTCCCGCACGGAGATTTCCGTCGCGAGCTGCGTCTCGATGAGACGCAAGCGCTGCCGGTCTGCCTCGGCGGTGGCCGTCAGGTCACGATGGCGGGCATCGAGATCCGCGAGCTGCGTCGCCTGCTCTTCGCTGAGAAGCTGGAGCCGGCGCCCATCCGTCTCCAGCAGACTGTTCTTCTCGCGGATATTGTTCAACTCGTGCTCGGACCGTGCCAGGGCGCTATCGGCGGCTTGCGCTTCCTGCCGCAGCGCCCGGCTTTCGCTCGCCAGGGCCTTGTTCTGCTCGACCTCGGAGAAGAGCTGGCGCTCCAGGTTCTCGATGGCCGACAGCTTGTCGCGCTGATCGATCTGATACGCTTCGACCGCCGCATCGCGTTCGCGCAAGTTTTCAAGCGTTCGCTTCGCCTGTGCCTGCGAATCCACGAGCTCGCTGGTCAGGCGCGACAGCTTCGCGGACAGGTCCGCGACCTCGTCGCGCAGGCTGCCGTTGGCGCTGACTTCCTGGGACAGCGTGCTCTCAAGTTCGGCGATCCGCACGCTGGCTTTGGAAAGCTCGCTGCTGATGCTCGCCAGCGGCTGCAGGATCAGCGTGAAATCATCCTGAAGGCTGCGCAGGTCCTCCAACCGGCTGACCATCGCATCGATGCGCTGCCGGACGACCTCGTCACGCTGACCGATGGCATCGAGCGTCGGCGCAGCCGGCTCCGGCGCGGGGCGAGGGCGTCGACCGCCCTCCATCAGTTCGGGGACGGCGGCCTTCGGCATCCGCGGCGCGGGGGACGGCTCGGAATCCACAGGCCGTTGCTGCGCATCCCGGTCGCGTGGGGCGGATGACGTCGGCAGCACGTTTCGGAACGGCATCCAAGCCATCGCGGTGTAATCCCCCCTGACAACACGGCGAACGCGCGGTGCTTAAAGCATTTTTAACAGATCCGCTGCCTAAGGCGAGTCGTCTGTTTCGTTGGCAACAGGCTTCTTTTGGACGAAAGCTTGGCCATATTTTTGATTATTTTGGAAAGTTATTCAATCATTTCATATCTTATGCTTATGGTCGGAAATGTCTTGGCGATCTTTGCGTTCTGGCTCTGATGATGGAATGCCTCCGATAACAGATTTGTATTTCTACTAAGCTTGGATCCAATCAGGGCGGACTATCGAGCTGGTGGTTGCGAGGGCGCGGCGGCCGACCGGGGCCGGTATGGGGGCTCGCGATGCCGGCTGATGCCGCTCCGACGGGAAGGCCCGCGCGAACGATGTCCGCTGCCTCTGATGGCTCACCGATGATACCCCTTGATCGCGCGGAAACCGCCTCACGTCGGGGCTGAGACCGCTCCCTGTCGCGCGTCCAGGGGAGCGGGCACGGTCAGGCCGCGCTCGGTCCCGTCTCCAACGGGGCAGCGTCGCGGGTGCGGATGTCCATGGCGTTGCCGCGCCAGACAATGGCGGTGCGGGCCCAGGCACTCGCCCAGATTGCCGGAAGCAGAGCGTCGCGGACGAGGAAGGCGGCGAGCATCCGCGGCGAGCGGTGCCAGCCTGCGCGGACCGCCAGCGCCGCTTCGGCCCCGTACCACAGCGCGCCGGCCGCAACGAGCCAGAGGGCGGCCTCGGCGTTTCCGGCCAAGACACCCGTCAGCACCAGCGGCAGCAGAGCGCCGATCCCGATCTCGGGCGCGAAGAACAGCGGGAAGGTGACCCGCCGCAACCGCGCCCATCGCACCTGACGCGACCAAACCTCCGCCAGGTCGCGGTGCCCGAGCGGCTGCCGGAAGGGCGCCGCGACGAGATGGACGCGCTTGCCTGCCGCGCGCACGAGCTTGGTCGCGGCGGCATCCTCGGCGATTTCGGCGTTCAGCGCGCGGATGCCGCCCTGCGCTTCCAGGAACGGCTTGTTCCAGAGCATGCTCTTGCCCTGGGCGAAGCCGAGTCCGAGCGCCTCGCCGGCGTATTGCCAGCGGGCCTGCAGGGTGTTGAGGAAGGCGCACTCCACCTCGGCGAAGAAGTTTTCCGGCCGCGATCCGATCGGCGTCGAGCAGACGAGGCCGCTGTCGCTGCGCCACGCCGCCTGCATCTGCTGGATGTAGTCGGGCGGCATCAGGACGTTGGAATCGGCGAGGATCACCCAGTCGTGCCGGGCGGCGTCCCAGCCGCGCACGCAGTTGTTGAGCTTCGGATTGCCGCCGATGCGCTCGTCACCCAGGATCAGGCGCGAGGGTATCTGCGGGTGTGCCACCCGCATCCGCTCTAATAGCGGCAGCACGGGATCGCCCGCATCCGCTACGCAGAAGATCAGCTCGTAGGCTGGATAGTCGAGCCGGAAGCTCGCCAGCAGAGTCTCCTCGCTGAACGCCTCCACGCCGCGCAGGGGCCGCACCACCGAGACGGGGGCGCCCGCTGGGAAAGCGGAAGGTTTCCCCTTGCGCCCGATGCGCAGGGCCGCCACCGCGAGGCTGGCGAGGTTGACGGCAACGAGGGCCGCGCAGAGCGCGAGGGCGGCGGACGCGACGCTCTCCGGCAGGGCGATCATTGCGCGGCGTCTCCCGTCGATCGTTTGTCCGGGCGCGACGGCGCGTCCCATCACGCCCCTAGCAGCGCCGCCTTATCAGGCGTGTGACACTGCAAACGCCGTCCCAGGCCGTCTCCTTGATCCCGATCGTGTTCCATCCGGCCTACGAGGCCGAATTGCCGGCGGGCCACCGCTTTCCGATGCGCAAATACGGGCGCCTCGCCGAGATCCTGCGCGCCCGCGCTCTCGCGCCGGACGGCTTCGTCACGCCGGAGCCCGCCGACGCGGCCCTGCTGTCGGGCGCGCACGATCCGGGCTACGTCGAGGCCGTGCTCGCCCTTCAGGTGCCGCGCGCGATCGAGCGCGCGATCGGCCTGCCGGTGACGGAGGGTGTCGCCGCCCGCGCCCGCGCTTCGTCCGGGGGGACCCTGCACGCCGCGCGCCTTGCGCTCAACCACGGGCTCGCCGGCAGCACGGCCGGCGGCAGCCACCACGCGCGACGAGCCGGTGGGGCCGGCTTCTGCGTATTCAACGACGTGGCGGTCGCTGCCCTCGCCCTGAGGCACGAGGGGGCCATCACGAGGGCGCTCATCATCGATCTCGACGTGCACCAAGGCGATGGCACCGCCGACTGCCTCGGCCGCGAGCCGGACCTGTTCACGCTCTCGATCCACTGCGAACGCAACTATCCGCACGACAAAGTGCCGGGTGACCTCGATATCGGCCTGCCCGACGGGCTCGGCGACGCCGAGTACCTCGCTATGCTGGTGGAGCGCCTGCCCGGCCTCGTCCAGAGCTTCGCGCCGGATCTGATCTTCTACAATGCCGGTGTCGATCCGCACCGCGACGACCGGCTCGGCCGCCTCTGCCTGACCGACGACGGCCTGCGCGCCCGCGACCGGTACGTGGTCGGCCTCGCGCAGGCTCAGAACGTCCCGCTCTGCGCGGTGATCGGCGGCGGATACGGCGGCGACGTGGACGCCTTGGCGGCGCGCCACGCCCTCGTCTTCGAGGCGATGGCGGCTTTGGCCTGAGGAACGCAGCCCGTTTCTGCCCGTTGCCCTGCCTCACGCGGGACAGGACAGGGAGAGACGATGCCGGCTGATCCGAAGCCGATGATGCTGTGGAACCGTGACCGCGGACAGGCGGTCGAGGAATGGATGCCCGATCACCAGACCACCTACGAGACCAAGCCGCGGTGGCGCCCGAGCGACGACATCCTGGCGCACACGCCGCAGGGCATGGAGACCATCGTGCGCCTCGGCGAGCCGATCGCCACTCGACTGAGCCCGAGAGAGTGAGGGAAGCATGATGGAGGACGCGTTCGGCCTGAACCGCTTCGTGGAGGCACAGGACAGCGTCTACGAGAGCGCACTCGCGGAATTGCGGAGCGGGCGCAAGCGGAGCCACTGGATGTGGTTCATCTTCCCTCAGCTCGCCGGGCTCGGTTCGAGCGCCATGGCCCGGCGCTACGCGATCGGCTCCCTGGCCGAAGCGCAGGCCTATCTCGCCCACCCGCTGCTCGGCGAAAGGCTACGGATCTGCACTCGGGCCGCGAACGCCTGGGAGGACCGCTCGGCCCATGCCCTGTTCGGCGCACCCGACGACGTGAAGTTCCGCTCCTCGATGACGCTGTTCGCACGGGCCGATCCGAAAGCGCCGGACTTCGCCCGCGCGCTCGCGACGTTCTTCGATGGCCAGCCCGACCCGCTGACCTTGGAGAAGCTGTCACAGCGATGATCCGAGGCCATGTCCGGCCCGGCCTCCTTTTTCGATAGGGCCGGAAAGCGGCAATTGGGTTCTAGCTCAATATCTCCCGCACGCGCATCAGTATAGAACTGATACAAAATCCGGCCCTGTTGATGCAGGGTCGTTGACGTTATTTTTCACTTAACCATAGATGGCCCGAAACCGACGATCATAAAACACAATGATGAGTCCGTTCTCTGGTTGCTCAGGGATTGATCGGACATGAGGCTTTGCGATGAAGCGCGCGCTTGTTCTGGCCAGTGGCTCGCGCATCCAGTACCGAGTCTTGCGATGCGCGAGCGAATGTTTCGATGAAGTCTACGTGCTGGGTGCGGACGACGCGCATCTTCTAAAACGATCCCGGTTCTGCGAACGCTTCATCGCATTCACGGGCGATTTCTCCAATCTTCAGCCACCCGACTTAGCCGAGATTCGTCGGCTCTGTGCAGTCCACGACATCGATTTGGTGCTGCCGAGTTGCAGCCGGACGACGCGCCTCCTGTCCATTCACGGTGCTCAGATCGGAGCACCGTTCTATCCGGTGCCGGCTCAGGACACGTTCGACGCACTCGACGACAAGTGGCGCTTCGCCGGTGTCTGCGCCGACCTCGGTCTTCCCGTCCCCGTGACGCGGCGTTTCGACACGATGGCGGATCTGCGCCGCGACCCCGAATACGACCGTCTCGGTTTCCCTCTGATTTTGAAGCCGGCCGCGATGTCGGGCGGCTACGGCGTGCGGAGGATCGATTCAGCTGAGGCGCTTCCCGAGCATCTCAACTACTTGCCGATCATCTGCCAGGAGTACATTCCCGGCGAAGAGCTGAGCAGTTTTTACCTGTGCGACGCCGGGCGGATCGTGGCTTCGTTTTCCTACCGCCGGACGCTCACCAAATTGGAGGAGATCAGGGTTCCCGTCATCGATGAGCATGCCCGCAGGTTGATCGAGCACTTCCACTATCGGGGTGTGATCGGGTTCGACATCCGCCGGAGCCCGGACGGCCGGATCGCCTTCATCGAGTGCAACCCACGCTTCTGGTATCATATGGAGGTGGCGATGCTGGCGGGCCTGAACTTCGTCACCCTCGGCTGCCGTCTGCGCGACGGAGAGAGAGGTCCGTCGGACTCCGAGACGCTCAAGATCCGATCGCCGCGCCGCTTGTGCGGAAATCTGCTCACGCCCTGGCGCCTGAACCGGGCCGAGCGGGCCTATCTCCGCTACATCATCCGCGATCCGGCCATCTCGGCCTGGGCCGGATTTCAGAGCGCGATAGGCCGCTATCGTCTCGCCGGCGGACAACTCCTGTGAGGCAACGGGCGACCGCCGTCTGCCAGGACGGTGCCGCGTCCGGTCCGCTCATCCGGATGTACCCCTGAAGAACGCGTGCTTCGAGCGCGGCTTTGGCGTCGTTCTCGAACGGGACCGAGATGACGTCGCTGAGGCAGCGATGCCGGGGAGGGCCGTCCATGGATTCGAGCGGCGACTTCAAGAGCCTGCATGCGGCTGAGTCTGTCTCCGCCCGGGCGACGGACGACGCAACTCCATTCCGGCCGCCGGTCTGCGTCGAGGTCGCTGCGCCGCCGCGATTCCGCGCACTCGCCTCGGAGTGGCGCCGCTTGGTTCAACGCTGCGCCGAGCCGAACGTGTTCATGGAGCCCGCCGTCGCCGGTGCGATGTACACGGTGACCGAGACGCCGCTGCACGTTCTCCTCGCCTGGTCTCGTCGCGCCGATGGAGGGGCTGACCTGATCGGCGTGTGGCTCCTCGTGATCGCCCGTCCCTCCTCGCGCCTGCCGATCCGGACGCTGGAAGCCCCGTGCAACTCACTGACCTTCCTCGGCTCGCCCGTGCTCGATCGCGAGCGCGCGGTCGAGGCCCTGGCGGCGATGCTGGAGGCCGTCGCCCGCGATCCCACCCTGCCGAAGTTGATCTGCGCCAATCAGATCGCGACGGACGGGCCGGTCTTCTCAGCGCTCGTTGCCGCGGCCGGCCAGCAGGGGGGAAGCATCGTTGCCATCGAGCGCCGGCAACGCGCCAAGCTCGATGCGCCGGCTGCGGGACAGGCGGCACCAGCTCACGCGGTCTCGTCGAAACGGCGTGCCGATTTGCGGCGGCATCGCAAGCGGCTCGCGGAGCGCGGTGAGCTGCGCCACGTCAGCTATCGCAAGCCGGAGGAGGTCAGCACGGCGTTCCAAGAGTTCCTCGACCTGGAGGCCGCCGGCTGGAAGGGCCGGAAAAGCCGG
>Ga0268290_100132_pt1 | contig 20599 bp, 21 predicted proteins | sample MetspRMADM_FD_191346 | JGI IMG/M metagenome (GOLD analysis project Ga0268290, IMG submission 191346) | Soil microbial communities from San-Diego area, Southern California, United States - Methylocaldum sp. RMAD-M | ecosystem: Environmental > Terrestrial > Soil > Desert | place: USA: California... | reverse complement strand
GCGGTGAAGATGGGCCTGATCTCCCACAACGCCGCCGTCACCGAGGCGGAGCGGCAGCACGGCCACCGCTGCACCTACAGTCTCGACACCCTCGAACGCGACGCGGCCGCCGCGGGCCTCAGGGTGATTCACCGTTCCGGCGTCTTCTTCAAGGCGCTGGCGAACTTCCAGTGGGATGCACTGCTGAAGACCGACATCGTCTCGCCAGCCTATCTCGACGGCTGCTACGCCCTGGGACAGCTCTACCCGGATCTCTGCGCAAGTATCTATCTCGTCTGCGAGCGGGGTTCGCCGAACGGTTAGCGCATCGTACCGAAAGCGGGCTGCCGGCTTGTCTGAAAGGATGAGGCTGGGACAGGCACCGAGAGCGTCCGGTGCCGCGTCCCCGGGCCGAGCCTCTTCCATCTCCCGACCACATCTTCCGCAGAACGGCTTCGCCGGCCATCACGGAACTGTGGATGCTCGCATCGGCCGATGACCGCCTGCAGAGCACGGCCGGATGCGCGTATGCGGGATGAGCGGGATGGAACGTCGGGACTTCGTCAGGGCACTGGGTGCGGTAGCCGGCTTGGTTTCCGGGGCTGCGATGCGGGCCCAGGCGGCCGACCACGATCATGGTCGGGCTCACGGACAGGATCATGGGCACGATCACGGCAGCGCCAGCGGCCACTCCGACCATCCGGCTCCGTTCGCGGCGCTGAAGGAGGCGAGCGCCCGCTGCGTTTCCACCGGCAACGACTGCCTGGGCCACTGCTTCGGCATGCTGGCGATAAAGGATACGACCATGGCCGCCTGCATGCGGGCGACCTACGACCTCGTGCATGCCTGTACGGCACTGGAGACGCTCGCGGCGGTGAACTCGCCCCACACCCGCGCCATGGCCGGAGCGGTGGCCGACATCTGCGCGGCCTGCGAGACCGAATGCGCCAAGTTCCCCGAAATCGCCGCGTGTCGCTCCTGCCGCGAGGCGTGCCGGACCTGCACGGCCGAGTGCCGGAAAGCGGTATAGAGCCTCGTCTCGCAAGGTGACCGTCGGCTTTCGGGGAAAAAGACGGCGCAGAATGAATAGCTGGCTCCCATCAGGGATCGTCAGCGACGGTGAGACGAAAGCCCGCCATCAGCGCCGGCCAGCAGCGTTCGGGCGGCGCCACCGAACGGCACGGTGAGGACGGATAAACCCGCCTCGTCGATGATCTCCAAGGCTCAGACGAACCGGTTGCGGACGCCGCCGGAATGGGGGTGTGCGATCAGGTGCTGGGCTGCCATCGGAGCCTGGGCGTGCGCCGCATCGAGACCCGGCAGGATCTCGCCCTCCGGATCGGGGACGAGCCTGTCGGAGCCGTAGCGCAGATGGAAAAGTAGCGCGGCATCACGCGCCTTCGCACCTCGCATATGGTCCGCCTCCGATGCGCCGGGGCTGCAGCCGACCATCGCTTCCCCCCTGATTTCGTCGCTGAAAAGTGATCGCCGCATCAAGCGGACCGCACCTCGTCAACCCGAAAGCGATCACCTCCCGGTGCGGCGGCGTGGGCGACCTTCGATACCAATTGGTAATATCGCCGTCCGGCATAACTATAACAAATGTTTAAATGTCGGAAACCGCACCCAAGCCTCAGGCCGGCTTACATGCCGCTGAATCGGCGCATAGAGTGCCGCAAAACCTTCCCGATCATCAGTTGTGTCCCCTTGACCACGCTGGTGCAGCGGGCGGTCGGCGAAAGCACAGGGGAACGCTGCGTCGCTCAACTCACGGCGGCTCAGGACCTTCACGTTTCGAGAACGAGCATGACTGAGCCGGACCGGAGAGACGTCGTCCTGCTGGTTCAGACCAACCCCATCTCCGGTCTGGATCTGGCGGATGCCTTGGCGGGTGCGGGCTACCGCGTCAGCGAACCGGCCTGGACGACGGCGGAGGCGCAGCGATGGCTCGTGCGCCCGAACCCGGCCCGGGCGGTTCTCGATCTCGCGACGGGAGACGATGCCGGACCACGGCTTGCGCGTACCCTTCGACGCCGCGGCGTCCCCTTCGTCATCTGCGCCGCGAGCGGGGCAGCGGGTCCGTTCCGGGGTTTCGCCGTTGCGCCGCGCCTGCCGAAGCCGGCTTGGTCCCGCGACGTCATCCACGCAATGGATGAACTGGCCGCTCAGGCAGGACGGGCACCATGAAAGTCTTACCGGGCGGTGGGGCGGCGATGAGCGGGCCCGTCCTGCGCAAGCTGCAAGGTTTCAGCAGGCTTGAGGAGGCGGACGCGGCCGCGCTGGCGATGTGCGAGGCAGGAACGCGGCTGGTTCCGGCGGGCACGGACCTGATCCGCGAGGGCGATCGGCCAGAGGGCATGCTCGCGATCACGGAGGGCTTCGCCTGCCGTTACAAGCTGCGGGAGAACGGTGCGCGCCAGATCATGGCCTACCTCATTCCTGGGGATGTCTGCGACCTTGATATCTCGGTCCTGAACCGGATGGATCACGCCATCGGCACGCTCACCACCTGTCGCGTCGCGCGGATCGCACCCGAGGCCAGTCGGGATCTGCGTTCGCGCCCCGCCCTGGCTCGTGGCCTGCACAGGGCCGCCATCGTCGACGAGGCGATCTTGCGCGAGTGGATCATGAATCTCGGTCGGCGTTCCGCCGTGGAGCGCCTCGCTCACCTGTTCTGCGAGTTGCTCGTGCGCATGCGCGCGGTGGGTCTGACCTGCGGCAACAGCTACGACCTGCCGATCACCCAACTCGACCTTGCCGATACCACCGGCATGACCAGCGTGCACGTGAACCGTTCGCTGGGTGAACTCAGGCGTGCGGGGCTGATCGAGCGCAAGGGCAAGCGCCTGACGCTGTGCGACTTGGCACGCCTCATGGAGATGGCCGAGTTCCGGCCGAACTACCTGCACCGCGAGATGCCGACCGCGGCCTGAGGCCGGAGCCGTCCCGATCGGACGACTCCGGTCGATGGCATTGACGCGGCGGAAGCGCTCGGGCCGCAGGGAACCCGACTCAGCGGTCGCGTGACTTCGTGGTGCGCGAATCCTGGTTCTTGTTGCCTTCCGCGGCGGGTGACGTCCCCGGCACGCCCGTATTCCCCGAGCCGCCCCCCATCTCCCCGGCCTTCATCGCGTCGCCCTTCTGCATCTCGCCCGCCGTTCCGGCGCGAGACGTACCGGAAGGTGCGGACGGTTGCTGAGACGTGCCCTGACCGGACGTCCCCTGCGCGGATGCGGCACCGAGGCTGCCGACCAGAAGCAGCGAGGCAAAACAAACGGTGTGGATTTTGTTCATGAGCGATCTCCCTAGAACAACTTCATCGTAAAACCCCATCACAATAGGTAGTTCAAAAATAAATCTCTTAGATAATTTTAATATTATTTCATATTGGCATAAGTACTACATTACCCGAACGATGCATGATCTCATCCATCGCCGGCGGATAGGGTGGACAAGCCTCATGCCATCCTCCGTGCCGGCTCAAGGAACGAGCCGACATGTCCTGGCGTTCACCGTCGGACCTTGGCCGGAAGCGGATGCTCGGCCGGCAGGAGACAGGAGAAGTTCGATGATGAAGATCGGAACCCGCACGGCGCTGGCTCTGATCGCCTTCTCGGCCACCGGCACAGCCAGCGTGCGAGCCGGCGAGGAGGAGCAGGCTGCTCTCTGCCGCGACGACGTCATGCGCCTGTGCCTGACATCGATCCCCGACCGCGGCCGGATCGTGAGTTGCATGAAGGCTCAGCGGGTGAGCCTCAGCCCCGGTTGCCGGGCCGCCTTCGACGAGGGGATGGCCTCCTCAGCCGGGCGGCGCTCCGCGAGCCTTCGCTGAGGGCTGCTGAGCGACGATCCATCGTCGCTCCCCTCTTCGCACCGGTCGCCACGCTCTCGGCACGACCGGGCAGCACCGGGACGGTACCCGCGCCCGCTTTCGATCGACGACAGGAGATACGCCTTCCGATGAAGCGTTCGATTCTTCCTCTCATTCTGCTTACCGGCTTGACGGTGCCCGCGCTCAGCCGGCCTGCAGCCGCGGTGGAAGGCTCACCCGTGCTGCTACACGGCAATTATTGCGGGCCCGGCAACAAGGCACCCGCGGCACCCGTCGATGCGCTGGACGCGGCCTGCGCCCGCCACGACGCCTGCACGCCCGACGGCGCGCTGGCCCCGAAAGCCTGCAACCTGCGGCTTCAGGTGGATGCCGAGCGCGTGGCCGATGATCCGCGCCAGCCGACAGACTTGCGGATGCTGGCTGGACTCGTCGCCTCGGGCGCGGCGATGATGCCGTCGGCCCCATCCTCCGCACCACGCGCACCCGCCGCTCCCGCGGCCGTTGAGGTCGAGAGCACGCCCGACGCGGACCTGCTTCCGGAATAGGCCGCGCCCGCCTTGGCGGGGGATGCTCACCTCGGACTCACGAAACGTTCGCTGTGCCGCCGCAGTCCGAGGAGGCGCGACCCGGGCAGCGGACGTTTCGTGACGCCTTTCAAGCGCCGGTTCGGCTTCCTGCCGCGGGAGACCGAGGTCGGCGCCACCGTCTGGAGCCGGACCGTCGGTGCGTAGCCGGTTCCCCAATCCTGTTTCAAGGAACCGGCGGCCTGATCCCGCGTCGCGGAAGGGGATGCGACGCCTTCAGCACGGAACGGAACGGGACGGGGCAGCGGCCCGACCCGTGACGTCCGGCATTCGTGACCGTAGGCCCATGAGGGGGCTCGGAACGACGTCATGATCGTTTCCGCTTGATCCACCTCAACGCCGAGACGGCGTCGGGGCAGCAGACTCTCCCGTGCGGCCGACAGCAGCCGCCTGACGGGAGATGATCATGAATCTCAAATCGCTCCTCACGCTCGGCCACCGCTCCCACACCCCCTCGGCCGATCCGGGAGCCATGGCGCTCCCCTCGCATCCTCTCGTGGAGCAGGTGCTCGGCGATCTCCGCCTCGGCCTCCCGCTCTTTCAGAGCGGCGCGGTCCCGCGCATGGATGTCGTCGAGAAGGATGGGAAGGTCGAGATCACCGCCGAGCTGCCGGGGCTCACGCGGGACGACGTCAAGGTCGAACTCGCCGACGACACCCTCGTCATCAGCGGCGAGAAGCGGCAGGAGAAGGAGCAGACCGAGGGCGCCCGCAAGGTCACGGAACGCAGTTACGGCGCCTTCGTGCGCAGCCTGGAGCTGCCCGTCGGCATCAAGGCCGAGGATATCCAGGCCAGCATGGACAAGGGGGTCCTGACGGTGACGCTGCCCAAGGCCGCTCTGACGCCGCCTGAGCCGAAGCGCATCGACATCAAGGCGCCTTAAGTCCCGCTCGGACGCTGACCTCGGCCACGCGGACAGGGACTTTCGATGCGGGCCGGACCCTGTGCGCGGAATCAAGCTCCGCCCGGCCGCAGTGCCTCGCATCATCCCGAAAGGTGGCTGCCGGCTTTCGGAAACGGTGACGTAAAAACAGGAGGCTTTCGCCGGCACGAGGCCGAAACACCGGCCGCGGCGGGCGCCAATCGTCAACCTCGGGCGGCAGGAGTTCTTCCATGTCCTATGCCAGCATCATGGTGGCCGTCGATCTCGCAGCAGAGGCGCGCGAGCGCGTGCACCTCGCCGGCCACCTCGCCGACGAATTCCGCGCCCGGCTGATCGGCGTCGCGGCAGAGGAGGCGTCTTATGCCGTCCCGCCGGTCGGTCCGATCCCGGCGAGCGCCTACGCGCTGACCGCCAACAACGAGATCATCCTGAACGATCTCAAACGCGCCCATGCCGCCTTCGAGGCGGCGGCAGGCGGGCGCAGCCGCGTCGAGTGGCGCTCGAATCTCGACTTTCCGCTGCCGTTTCTGATCGGACAGGCCGCGGCGGCCGACCTCGTGGTCGTCGGTCGCAAGGCGCCGCCCGGTCCCCTGCTGTTCTCGGTCGATCCCGGCGATCTCGTCATGCATCTCGGACGGCCCATCCTTGTGGTACCGCCCGGCATCGATCACCTCGACGCCCGGCGGGTCGTGATCGGATGGAAGAACACCCGCGAAGCTCGCCGCGCGGTCAGGGATGCACTCCCGTTCCTGTCGCGGGCCTCGCGGGTCATCGTGGTGTCCATCGATGAAGGGCAGGGCACCGACGATGCGACGGATGTCGTCGGGTTCCTCCAGGCCCACGACATCGACGCCACGGCGACGCGCTGGGAGACCGGAGGCGACACGACCTCCCATGCGCTGGTCGAGGCGGCGTCCGAGCAGGCCGCCGACCTGATCGTCCTCGGCGCCTACGGCCATGGGCGCCTGCGCGAGTGGGTCTTCGGCGGCGTCACGCGCGACCTGCTGGCCGGCGCGCCGGTCTGCTGCCTGATGAGCCATTGACCCGACATCCGGCCCGGAGCCCCCGATGACCGAGGCGTTCAACCTCAAGATCCCCCACGGTGGATACGTCGTCGTCGGCGATGGCCGCCGGGCCCTGCTGCTGCGCAACGAGGGCCATGCGCTGCATCTCGGCCTGCGGGTGCAGCACCTCTTCGAGGCGCCCCCCAACCCGCCGACGCGCGAGCAGGGAACGGACCGGCCGCCCCGCGTCCGGCAGGGGGAACGCCGCAGCGCCATCGCGCAGACGGACTGGCACGAGATCGCCGAGCACCGCTTTGCCGGGGAAGTCGCGGCGGCGCTGGATCGCATCGCCGACGCGATCTCCGCCCTCATCATCGTCGCCCCTCCGCGCACGCTGGCATCGTTGCGGCACGCGCTGTCCGACCGCCTGAAGCGCACCGTCATCGCGGAGATCGACAAGGACCTGACCAAGCTGTCGATCGAGGAGATCGGACAACGCCTCACCCAGACGTGACGCTCTTGCCTGCGGCGGCTGCCTGACGCTCACGGTCTGCCGCGCCGGATGGCACCTCTCAATGGCTCATCAGACAGCAGACGGGCGTCGCCTGCAGGATGTCGCGGGTGGCGCCGCCGAAGATCCACTCGCGCAGGCGGCTGTGGCCGTAGGCACCCATCACGAGGAGGTCCGCGCCCTCGCGCCCGGCGAAGCGCAGCACCGCGTCACCCGCACCGACCGCCGGATCCGGCAGCAGGTGCGTCGTGGCCTCGAGTCCGTGTCCCGACAGGTACGCCGCCGCGCCCTCGGCGCTCCCGTGATGGACGTCCGGCCCCACGGCGACGATGCAGATCCGCTCCGCCCGGCTCAGTAGGGGCAGGGCGTCGCGCAGGGCCCGCCGCGCCTCGCGGGTGTCCTTCCAGGCCACGACAGCGCATCCGAGCCCGAGCTGCTCGAGCCCGGGAGGTACCACCAGCACGGGGCGGCCGACCGCCATCAACAGGGCACCGGTCGGAACGGCCATCGCACCCGGATCGCCGTCCGCCGGCCCCTGCCGGCCGACCACCACGAGGTCGGCTTCGCGGGCTTGCTCGGTATGGTAGGCGAGGGGTTCGGCCAGCGCCGCGCGCCACTCCGTTCGGGGCAACCCGCCTCGCTCGCGTTCGAACAGGGCCTTTGCCTGTTCGAGCTGCTCCCGCGCCCGCTGCTCTTCGTCCTCGTAGATCCTCTCGACTGCCAGCATGTCGCCCACCGGCAGAAAGCTCGGGACCCGGCACGCGCCGACCCCGATCAGCCACGTCCGAAGTCGCTCGGCGAGCCCCGCGGCGAGCTGGACACGGTCTGCGGCCGCGGCGCCGAGATCGACCGAGACCATGATGGTGCGGATCGTCATGCCCATCTCCCAGCTTGCGAGCCCGGCTTGACAAGTATCCTGCTCCGCCGCCGCGCCACGAACCCTGATCCATCGCAAGAGCCGGTCTCGAAGGCTGGTCGCAAGGAGCAGGGAAGGGCGGCCTGCCGGGCCCTCCCGCGCTCGATGCGCCCCTCAGGCGAGCGTCAGGCGATCCTCGACGGCAGACACGCCGGGGACCGACCAGGCCGCCCGCTCGGCCAGTTCGCGCTCGCGCCAGACATCGACGCAGCCGTCGAGGATCACCTTGCCGCCTTCGACCCGCACCCGGATCGTGTCGGGCGCCGTCGCGCTCCGTTTCAGCGCCGCACGGATTCGGGACCTGACCTCGTTGGCCTGGGCTGGCGGCGTCACGGCAATGAGATTGACGATGTCGGTGACACCGGCGAGGCGGCGTAGGGCTTTGTCCACGGCCGCCTTCAGATAGTAGTGCGGCACGCTGCCCTGAAGCGTGACGCAGCCGCGCTCGACTTTGAGCGAGACGGATCGCTCCGGGATCTGCACGTCCCATTCCAGAACCCGGGCGCAGCGGTCAGCCAGCGCCTCGTCGCCGATCCGCGGGTTGTCAGGATAGCGGACCTCGACCTGCTCGACCACGGCGCGGACGCCGCGAACCCGCAGGGCGACCCGCTCGGCGATCCCCTTCTCGGCGTAATTCCGCACATGTCCGCTGAGGGTCACGACGCCGTTCTCGACCATGACCCCGATCTGCGCCGCATCGATCATGGGCGCGAGTTCCAGTTCGTCGAGGACGTGCTGGCGCACGGTGATGTCGTCCATCTCCCGCCTCCTCGCTTCGAAGCTTCCAACGGTCAGAGCACCAGCCAAACCAGCGTCGGCGTCACCACCGAGGCGGCAGCGGCCAGGGCGAGCGCCTGCAGGCTGGCGATGGTCCGGTAGCGTGCGATGTCGGTGACGACCTTTGCCGCGGGCCGCGCGGTCGCCTGCGCACCGGTCCTGGAAGCCGCGTCGTCGCGCGGCATCGATCCGGCCGGAACCCGCACATAGCGCACCGTCTCGATGTCGATGGATCGAAGCACCACACTCATCGCTCGCTCCCGTCCTTGGATGACAGGAACATCCTGGCGCGTCCGGCACGCAGCGCCTTGATCCACCTCAAGGCTGCCGCACCCGGCCCACGGCACGATCGCCCCGCGGGAGAGCCGACGCTGCGGAGCGAACCTCCGTCACCCGTCTTCGTCGCGGATGCCGAACTTGCGCTGGATCAAGGCGACGCTGCATCGGTGCGGCACTCTCCGGGCCGTTCTCGTCTCCGGAGGAAGAAGATGCCGAACCCACCGTCCGCCGCCCTCGCGGGTCTGCGCGACATCCTCGTCGGACTTACCGAAGAGGGCCGCGGCGACGAGACGGCGAGCGCACTCGGCGTCGCCCTGTCGCTCGCCGGGACGACCGGCGCCCACCTCACCGTCCAATCGGCCGCCCGCCGCCTGACCCTGGTCGGCGGATCGGGGTGGGGCTTCGTCAACGATCTGATCGCGCAGGAGAACCGGCGCCTGAGCGCCCGGGCGCGGGCCATCGCCGAGCGCGCCGCGTCGGAGGCCACGCTCGAAGGTGTGACCTGCTCGATCGAGGTGCCCGCGCTGGCCTATCCTGACCTCGTCGGACGGCTCACCGCCCGAGCCCGGCTCGCGGATCTGACCATTCTGGACGCCGAAGCGCGGGAGGTCGATCTCGACCGCGACCTGATCGACGGTGTCCTGTTCGCGAGCGGGCGGCCGCTCCTCGTGGTGCCCACGGGCCGTGACGTGTTCTCGGCTCGAAGGATCATCGTCGCCTGGGACGGCAGCGCCCAGGCTGCAAGGGCCGCCAACGACGCGCTGCCGTTCCTGCGCGCCGCCGAGGCGGTCGAGATCGTGTCCGTGGTCGGCGAGAAGGATCTCTCGACCTCGGTCGCCGGCGCCGAGTTCGCTCCGCACCTCGCCCGCCACGGCGTGAACGTGTCGGTGACCAACGTGCCGGTCGAGGGTGACGCCGCGGAGACGCTGAGACGACAGGTCGGACTCTTCGGGGCGGAGATGCTGGTGCTGGGCGCCTACCGGCATTCGCGCCTGAAGGAGTGGTTCCTCGGCGGCGTGACGCACGCGCTCCTGACACGCCCGCCGGTGCCGCTGTTCCTCGCCCATTGATCACCGAGGCAGCATTCGAGGTCGCGCGATGCGTCCCGCCCATGCCTCCTCGGACGCCGCCCCCGGATCGGCCGCACCACCCGGCGCGGGAACCATGCTCGGCTCAGCCGGGCGGTTCAAGTCTCGACCACGTGGCGGAGGCGGGCACGATGGAGCGTGACCTGTCGACCGCTCGCCCGGCGCAGCGCTCCCTCCTCTTCGAGCTGCGAGAAGGTGCGGGAGACGGTCTCGATGGTGAGACCGAGATAATCGGCGATGTCGCGTCGGGTCATTGGCAGGGCGAACGTCCCGGTGCCGCCGAAGCGTCCGTCGACCTCGATCAGGAAAGCCGCGAGGCGCTCCTGGGCGGAGCGGCGGCCGAGCAGGAGCGTGAGATCCTGCGCATCGCGCAGGTTGGCCGTCGCCATGCTCCAGAGCTGACAGGCGACCTCGGCGCTGTGGGTGGCGGCGCGCTCGATCGGGCGACGCTGAAAGATCAGGACCTTGGTGTCCGAGAGGGCCTCCGCCGTGTGCCAGTGCACATCGCCCTGCTCGAAGCCGAACAGGCTGCCGGCCAAGTGGAAGCCGGTGATCTGGCGTCGGCCGTCGCTCAGCACCTTGTGGGAGCGCACGGCCCCCTCGACGACGCGGTAGACGAACTCGGCGTCCTCGCCCTCGCCGTAGATCTCTTCCTCGCGGGCGTAGGAGAAGGGTGTGCCGATCAGGTCGGGGCAATCGGCAAAGAGGCCGGTTCGATGCCCGCTTCCGTGGATGCTCCGCAGCGGCGTGCGCGAACACGCGGCGGCAAGGGCGGATCTCGGCGTCGGCTTGGTGCCCATCAGGTCGCTCCTCATCCGTCTTGATGGGGCGAGAGTGGCCGCAGCGTCGTGCCGGCGATACTCAGGACGCTCTCTTAAGTGTCCCCGCTTAAGGAAAACTACGTAGAGATGCAGAATGGCACACGCCTGCGCGAAGCCAGCCGCAGACACGATCGTCGGCTGGCGGCATCCGGTGCGGCTGCGCCGGGACACGCCGCTCCCGTTCCTCCGTCCGGAGGAATGAGAGGGCTCGAGAGCGACCGACGGCCGATGAATCTGCGGCGTGTCCGGACACTGCTCGGGAGCGGTTGCGCGAGATCAACGCCGTGCGGCGCGCCGCCTGTCAGCCTTCGCGATGAGCCGGAGCAGGGAAGGCGCACGCCGTGTCCCCCCACGTTGCGCCCTGGGCCGATCCGCGCAAGCCGCCGCGCCCGCGAAGTCCCGCGGCGGGCTGTTCCTCAGCCGATCATAGCCGCTCCCGGGTAATTCCGGGCGGCGGCGATCAGCCCCGATAACTCCTCTAGAGCGAGGGGTTTCTCGACCAGGGAAATCCCGACCGCATGGGCCCTCGTGCGAATGGACGGGTTCGGGTGCCCGGTGATCAGCACGACAGGCACGCGGGCGTCGAGGTTCCGCAGGCGGGCGAACACCTCGATACCGTCCATGCCCGGCATGACCTGATCGAGCAGCACGAAGGCCGGACTCGGCCCGGGAAAGGCGGTGAGCAACGCTTCCCCGCTCGCGAAGGCCGTGACCCGGTGCCCCGCGCTCTCGAACAGGAAACAGGTCGAGTGCAGGACGGCGGGGTCGTCGTCCACGACGTAGATGAGGCTCGAAGGATACAGCGGCATCGGAGGCGGCGGCAGGCCCGAGGGCCATGAGAATCACACGGGTCGGGCCCGCATCATGGGCTGCGTCCCGCTGTTCACCTTGATCAACCTCAAGCCGGTCTCACGCGAAGCCGGCCAGCACCGCCCAGCGCACCAGTTCCTGCAGGTTTCCCGCCCGCGTCTTGGCCATGACCTTGGCCCGGTAGATCTCGACGGTTCGCGGAGAGATGTCGAGCATTCGCCCGATCTCCTTGCTGGTGCCCCCGGCCACCAGATGGTCGAGCACCTGACGCTCGCGTTCGCTCAGGGTCAGCAGCCGTCGGACGAATTCCTGAAGGGTCGGATCGACCGTTCCGTTGTGACCGCCCCGCTCCAGGGCGGAGTGCAGCGCCTGCAGGAGGGCCTCGCCATCGAACGGCTTCTCGATGAAGTCGCAGGCGCCGAGCTTCATCGCCTCCACCGCGAGCGGCACATCGCCGTGCCCCGTCATCATCACCACGGGAAGCGTGTGGCCGGCCGACCGGAGGCGGCGGAACAACTCCAACCCGTCGAGGCCGGGCATGCGGATATCGGTCAGGATGCAGCCGCTGACCGGCGGCGCAAGCCGCCTCAGCAGGATCGCTCCAGCCTCGTAGAGCCGTACATCGAAGCCCGCCGTGTCGAGGAGGAAGGCGACCGAGTCCCGCATGGCGGGGTCGTCGTCCACCACGTGCACAAGCGCAGGCGCCATCGATCACAGCTCTCCCTTGGGGGCGACGGGCAGCGTCAGGCGGAAGGTCGCCCCGCCAGCGGCATTGCGCTCGGCCCACAGACGACCGCCATGCGCCTCGACGATGGTGCGGCAGATCGAGAGCCCGACGCCCATCCCGCCGGTCTTGGTGGTGACGAAGGGCTGGAACAGCCGATCCGCCACCTCCTCGGCAATGCCGGAGCCCGTATCCGACACCGCGATCTCGGCCAGGTCCGGCGAGACCCGCTGCGCCACGACGGTCAACTCGCGCCGGCTGCTCCGCTGCATCGCCTCGCGGGCATTGCGCAGCAGATTGACCAGAACCTGCTGCACCTGCACCCGGTCGGCGAGCACCGATCCGACCCGCGGGTCCAGCACGACGCGTGCCGTGATCCCCTGCTCGCCGGCACCGGGCAGGGTCAGCGCGCCGGCCTCCTCGATCATCGTCGCAACCGACTCGACCCGTTTCTCGGTCTCGCCCCGGGCAACGAACTCGCGCAAGCGCGAAATGATCTGTCTCGCCCGCAACGCCTGCTCGGCCGCCTTGTCGAGAACCTCCTGCGCCCTGGCGATAGTCTCGGGACTGGGCTGATCCAAGAGGCGACGGCAACCGTTGGTGTAGTTGCTGATGGCGCCGAGCGGCTGGTTCAGTTCATGGGCGAGCGTCGTCGCCATCTCGCCCATGGCGCTCAGGCGAGAGACGTGTCCCAGCTCGGACTGCAGCTCCTGGAGCCGCGTCTCGGTCCGCCGCTGTTCGGTGAGATCGTTGATGAAGCCGGTGAAGAAGACCCGCTCGCCCGAACTCATCTCGCCGATGGCGAGCTCCATCGGAAAGGTCGAGCCGTCGCGCTTCCGGCCCGTCACCGTCCGCGTGGTGCCGATGATGCGGCGCTGACGCGTCTGCCGATAGCGCTCAAGGTCGGCATCGTGCCGATTCTGCATCGGCTCCGGCATCAGGATGCCGACGTCCTGCCCGATCGCCTCGTCGGCCGCGTAGCCGAAGAGGCGTTCGGCGGCCGGGTTGAACGAGTGGATCACACCCGCCTCGTCGATGACCACCATCGCCTCCGGCACAGTGTCGAGAATCGACCGGAGATGGGCCTCGCGGGCGCGCAGCTCCGCCTCCACCTGCTTCTGCTCATCGATGCTGAAGACGACGCCCCGGTGCCGGCGGGGCCGGCCCTCGGCGTCGAGATGCACCTGCCCCCGCGAGCGCAGCCAGCCGCTCCGCCCATTCGGTGGGACGACGCGATAATCGACCTCGTAGCTGCCGCCGGCCTGCAGCACGCTCTCGATGGCTTCGGCGCGGGCTTGGCGATCATCCGGATGCACCAGGTCCTGGGTCGCGGCGAAGCTCGTCAATTGCTCGGACGGAATGCCGAAGAGGCAGGCACAGCTCTGCGAGGTGCTGACGCGGCCCGTCGCGAAGTCCAGCGACCAGATGCAGACGCCGACCTCGTGGAGGGTTTGCCGGAAGTCCTCGACGGTCAGCCCTTCATCTCCACCTTGAGCCGTACCGGACGCGGCAATGGAGAGCGTCATCGATTCCACCCTCGGTCTTCGCTGCGTGGAAGACAAAGATCCTTGGCACACGCCGCCAGCATCAATTATGTCATTTGATAAAACAGTCTCAGATCTTGCCTTCATAATACGCGAAGATCGAAGATTCCTGGATGAAGGTTACGCAATTCCTGCTTGCATGAAAAGGCAACATATGCGGAGAATCAGCACTTTATCCGGTTACAAATATGATCATCACAACCTTTGCTATGCGAATAGGCATTAGCGGCGGCCGAGCGTGCCGGCATATGGATCCACGCCTCGTACAGGATCGCACGACTCGCTTTGCGCTGGATCAAGGCCAACCGGTTCCGGTCGCTCCAACGATGGTGCGGTGCAGGGTGCCTCATGAAACGCCCGGCCACTCACCGTTCTCGCTATGGCGGCGACAGGGCGGCGGGCATTGTGTGAGAGAGCCTCAGATCGGAGCACCGCCATGTCCCAGCATGCCTCATCCGCGCTCGCTGGTATCCGCGACGTCCTCGTCGGCATCGCCGTGGAGAACGAGGGCGAGACGGCGTCATCGGCCATCGGTTACGGCCTGACGCTGGCGAAGGAAGCGGGTGCCCACCTGACCCTTCAGTCGGCCTCTTGGCGCCTCTCGGGCGACGACCGCTGGATCAGCGGTTTCGACGACGGAAGCGTCGCGGAGATCGACCACCGCCTCGACACGCTGGCCCGCGCCATCGCCGAGGGCACCGCGGGCGATGCGCGGCTGGCGGGCGTCGTGTGCACGACGGAGACGCCGAGCCTGCCCTATCCGGCCGTCATCCGCCGGCTGGCGGAACAGGCGCGCCTGCACGACCTGACTATTCTGGATGCCGAGATCTGGACCTGCGACCTCGACCGCGAAGCGCTCGAGTCGACCCTGTTCGAGAGCGGTCGCCCGGTCATCGCGGTGCCACCGGGGCACGCGACCTTCGCCGGCCGCCGGATCATCGTTGCCTGGGACGGTAGCGCCCAGGCGGCGCGGGCCGCCAACGATGCAATGCCGCTCCTGCGCGCGGCCGAGGCGGTCGAGATCGTCTCCGTCGGCAACGCGGCGGAGATCCGCGACTCGGTGCCCGGTGCCGAATTCGCGCCCCATCTTGCCCGGCACGGGGTGAACGTCATCGTCAACGATCTGCCCGTCTCCGGCTCCATCGGGGACACCCTGCGGTCCCAAGCCGGCCTGTTCCGGGCCGACATGATCGTGATGGGCGCCTACCGCCATTCCCGCGCGCGCCAGTTCTTCTTCGGCGGCGTGACGCGCTCGCTGCTGCGAAGCTGCCCCGTCCCGCTGTTCCTGTCCCGCTGAAGGACCGTGCGATCCGCCGGTGGCCCGAGGCGGCTCTGGTTTAGACCGGCCACGCCCGGCGTCTGATCCAAGCGCGCGATCATTTGCTGACTTCCATGCATCGTGCGGTGACCTTGCTGGGGAGAACGGAGGCCGCCTTCACCTTTCGGCAATGGCCGGAGATGTTAGTGGGTCCGTCCATCGCTGGGTTGCCGTCAGAGCACCCGGTTGGGCACGGGGGCCGAAAGGGCCTGGGACACCACTCGATGCTCGCTCTCGTCCTCGACGACGCCGAGATGAACAACCTGGTGATGGCGGCTTCCCTGCGGCCGCTCGCTGGATGCGTGCCGCACGCCTTCACCGTGCCGGCGGAAGCGCTCGCTTTCGCGCAAGTGCACGCCTCCAAGATCGGGATCGTCATCACCGACTACGAGATGCCGGGCATGAACGGCATCGAGTTCATCCGGGCGGTGCGGCGCATCCCCGGCCTCACGGCCGTGCCCACGGTCATGGTGACGAGCCACGATCAGCGAAGCCTGCGCCGCGAGGCGCTTGAGGCGGGAGCCACCGACTTTCTCACCAAGCCCGCCGATGCGGTCGAAATCCGCGCCCGCGTCACGAACCTGCTCGCCCTCTCCGAAGCCCACCGGGCGCAGCGCGAACACGCCGCGCAGCTCGCCTGCGAGATCGCGGCGGCCGTGGCGCTGGTCGAGGAGCGCGAGCGCGAGATCGTCTCGACCCTCATGCGCGCCGCCGAGCACCGGGATTCCGACACCGGCGACCATATTGCTCGCGTCTCCGCTTATGTCGGGCTGATCGCCGAGGCGATGGAACTCTCCGCGGCCGACGTCCGGCAGTTGTGTCTGGCCGCGACTATGCACGATGTCGGCAAGATCGCCGTGCCGGACGCCATCCTGCTCAAGCCGGGCGCTCTCACGCCCGAGGAGCGACGGGAGATGGAGCAGCACGCCGACCGGGGCCGGCGCATCCTGAGCGGCAGTGAATCGCCCGTCATGCGCCTCGCCGCCGAGATCGCAGGAACCCACCACGAGCGCTGGGATGGGACCGGCTATCCGTACGGCCTGAAGGGTGAGGCCATCCCCCTGTCCGGCCGCATCGTCGCGGTGGCCGACGTCTTCGACGCGCTGACGACCGAGCGTCCCTACAAGCAAGCTTGGTCACCGGAGCGGGCCCGAGCCTATCTGCAAGAGAATGCCGGCTCTCATTTCGACCCGCACATCGTCGAGGTCTTCCTGAGCCGCTGGACGGCCGTCCAGACCTTCCTCAATCTCGGCCGCGACACCGCCTCCGCGACCCAGGCCGCCTGATACGGGTTTGCTCGATCGCCACGTCGACCGGATCGGCGCGTCCGCACGGCCTGTCGCGGTTCAACCCGCTCTCACAGCGGCCGCTCCCGGGAACGAGACCGGCTCGACGCCAGCCCGTCCCGGCTCCACGTGACCTTCAGCAGAGTTCGAGCGCGCCGAGCTTGCGCGTCGTCTCTTCCTGCTCGCTCTTCGCGTCCTCGGCGGGCACGCCGAGGCGGAGATGAAGAGCGCTCACGGTGCGGGTAAGCAGGCTGTCCAGGCCGGATGCCCCGTCGCCGAGGCCGGCCAAGTCACCGTCGCGCGCCGTCCGCTCGATCGCGCCCGCGCGATCCTTCACCTGCACCGCACCGATATTGGCGCTCATCGACTTGAGGCTGTGGGCAGCGCGGGACACGGCCGGGGCGTCGTCGCGCGCGAGGGCGTCTTCGAGTTCCAAGAGCGCCTGAGGCGCCTGGGCGACGTAGAGCCGGAGGATGCGCTCGAGGAAATCGCGGTCGCCCAGTTCTTCCAGGTTGGCGATCGTCGGTTCGTCGAGCAGCGCATTCTCTGAAATCCTCACCGCCGCCGATGACACCGGCGATGCTGCGACATCCGCGGGATCATCGTGGGTCGCGGTCTGCAGGTGCCGCGCCAGAAGCGCGCCGAGCTGCGCCAGGGTGAACGGCTTGGCGAGCATGCCATCCATCCCTGCCGCCTGCCAGGATTCTGCGCCATCACCGACGACGTGGGCCGTGAGAGCCACAATCGGCACCCGTTCCGTCCCGTTTCGCGCTTCCCCGGCGCGGATGGCGGCGGCCGCGCTGAAGCCATCCAGTACGGGCATGCTGCCATCCATCAGGACGAGATCGAAGCGGTTCGCGGCGGCGGCCTCCACCGCGGCCTGACCATCCTCGACACAGACGATGTCGCACACGCCGAAGCGGCCGAGCGCTTCGGACGCAACCTCGCGGTTGACGGCGCTGTCGTCGGCCAGGAGCACCCGCGCGCCGGCAAAGGAGGGCAGGACGGCCGCTGCGCCCTCGTCCGCCTCTGGCGCCTCGACGGCCAGGGGCGCGCCGTCAGACAGAGCGGTGAGGAGTGGGCGCCATTCGGCCTGGGCGATTGGACGGCGCACCACCGCATCGGCGAGGCCGGCTCGTACGAGCCCGGGACCGGAGCTGTCGCCGATGGGCACCAGGGCAATCACGCGGCACGCGCCGTCCGGTCGACGACCGCTTGCCAGAAGTTCGGCCGCCTCGACGATCCAGTGCCCCTCGCCGGACTGCGCGGGATGGAAGCCCGCGGTCTGAAGATCGGCCATGAGAGCGGCGCGGGTCGCGCCGCCGATCTCACCGAAGCGGACAGCGCCGGGCACCGCGGGCGCGCGGCGGACCGAAGGCTCTGCGCTCTCCGCGCCTTCCACTGGGATGCGTGCCCAGAACGTCGAGCCCTCGCCGAGGCGGCTCTCGACGCCGACGCGCCCGCCCATGGCGACGATCAGGCGTTCGGCGATCGACAGCCCGAGCCCGGTGCCGCCGAAGCGGCGGGCAATCGACTGGTCGGCCTGGGTGAAGGCGGTGAAAATCCCCGCTAGTCGGTCCTGCGGGATGCCGATCCCGGTATCGATGACGGCGATGCGCAGGACCGGACCGGACGCCTCCTGCTCCATCTCCATTCGCACCAGAACATGGCCGGCGGCGGTGAACTTGAGCGCGTTCGAGACGAAGTTGCCGAGCACCTGCCCGAGCCGCACCGGATCGCCGAGGAGGGAGCGCGGCACGTCTCCAGCGATCTGCGCCGCGAGGTCGAGCCCCGCCGCGCGAGCGCGCTCGGCAAACAGGGTCACGACGGTGTCGGCGACGTCGCGGGGGCTCAGCGGGATCCGCTCCACCTCCAGGCGACCGGCTTCCACTTTCGCGAAATCGAGGATGTCGTTGATGATCGCGAGGAGGGACTGGCCGGAGCGCGCAATGACCTTGGCGTAGCGCTGCTGGCGCGGCGGCAGATCGGCCGAGGCCAGGAGTTCCGCCATCACCAGCATGCCGTTCATCGGCGTGCGAATCTCGTGACTCATGGTGGCGAGGAAGACAGACTTGGCCGCGTTGGCTTCGTCGGCGGATTGCTTGGCCTCGATCAGGTCGTGGGTCCGCAGCCGGATCTCTTCCTCCAGGCCCGCACTGTAGCGCGCGATCGCTCGGTCGCGCTCGTTCACGGCCTGCAAGAGGTCGTTGAAGCTCTCGGCCAGCGCGCCGACCTCGCCGCTGCCGGTCTCCGCGCGCTTGGAATAGTCGTGGCCGAGTCGCACCCCATCCATGGTCCGGGCCAGGGCGGCGAGCGGCCGGGTGACGCTGCGCTGCAAGCCCATCGAGACGGCGAGCCCGAGCGCCAGAGCGAGCAGCCCGGCCAGCACCGCCGTGAGGCCGACCTCGGCGATGCGCTCGGCCAGGTCGCGGTTGTCCGAGACCAGGACGACGCGTCCGATGGGGCGGGCGTTCTCCAGGATCGGAACCGAGACGCGCAGCGTCCGCGTCGTCATGAGATCGAGTGGCGAGACGGAGCCCTGATCGAGGTCGATGTCGTCGGCAAGGCGCAATCCGATGCCCTGCTCGGCGAGGATCTCGCCATCGGCCCGCTCGACCGAAGCGTAGACCAGGGCCTGCCCGTGGGCGATCGCCCGCAGGGTGCTCAGCGCCGCCACCTCGTCGCCCTGGGCTGTCGCCTGCGCGGCGCTCGCGGCCAGGATCTGCGCGGTCATCCGCAGGACTTCCCGCTTGGCCGCGGCGTAGCGCTCGACCTCGCGCCAGGTCGACAGGCCGGTCAGGAGGAGGAGGGCGATGGCGACGGCGCTGGCGACAGCCAGCGCGAGCCGTCCGGACAGCGAGCGGATCGGGTTCGTGAGCGGGCTAAGCACGGTCTGGGTCTCGCGGGAAGGGTCTCGCGGCGGGGCGGATCGGTGCTCCGGCAGGGATCGCGTGCGTCACTGGCTGATGACGAGCCGCCCCGAGATCGGGCCAACCCCCTTCGGGATCGGGACGCTCGAGCGGTTGTAATCCGCGTTGAGGTAGAGGTTGGGGCCCTCGTAGAGGTTGATCTGCTGGGCCACGACGACGGTGTAGGCGGAGAGGTCGGCCACGGGCCGCTGCGAGTCGATCACGAGACGGCCGGCCGGCAGATAGATGGTCCCGAGCATGGTGCGGGCATTGTCGCTGATGATGCGGTAGGTCCGCATCGGCTTGCTCGCGCTGAGCGGCGGAGGAGTCAGGCTGATCACGTCGCCGAGAAGCGTGTCGACGGCCAAGGCCGGATCGATCGGCAGGGTGACGGTGGGGTCCTCGGCCATCAGGAGGCCCGCCATCACGCCCGTTGTCGGCGCCGACAGATCGACGGTCGTCTTCTTGTCGAAGAGAAGGCCGCTGTTGTTTCCACTGAAGTAGAAGCCGACGTCCTTGCCCGTCATCGTCGCCTTCTTGTCGACGATGAGCGGGCCGTCCTTCATGACGTAGATGCCCGGCCGCAGCGTGACGACGGCGTTCTTGGTGATGTGCAAGCCGCCGCAATACGTGCCGGGATCGAGCGTGACCGATTCCGCGATGACGTTGACGCCCTTGCTCATGCCCGTCAGCGCATCGACGATGCGAAGGATTTCGGGGAGGTTCACACAACTTCCGACCGGCGGGGCCGGGCGGTTGCGGAGCGGATCCTGGATGACGGGGCAGCTCGTCTGCGGGTTGGGCGTGAAGTTCGCCCGGTCGTCCCTGAATCCCCCCGCGGAGCAGATCGTCTGCGCCCGCGCGAGCGCGCCGTCGCGGCCGACCATCCCTGAGCTGCTGGTGGAGTTCGAGTAGAGGGCGCAATCGTAGGCCGTGACCTGGGCGTTGCGCTCCAGGTTGAACGCACCGGCCGCGGCCGGGTCGAGAGCCAGCATGCACAGGCGCATCCGGCCCACGACGCTGGCTCGTGCGCGCGCCGAGACGGGCATCGACGCCATGCCGACGAAAGCCCCGAATGTGAGCTTGATGAGTTGCTCGGCGCGTGCCTCGACACTCGTCTTGTCGGATGCGACAGCGACTTGGATGGAGACCGGTGCGTCGGCGCTGGCTTTCGCCTCGGCCTGAATCGTCTGGGTCGTCAAACCGACGATGGATTCGGTGCTCGAGACGACCAGTTTGAGGGCGTTGCCGCCGGCCAGCACGCCGGCATCGACGGCACTCTGCAGATGCGTGCGGGCGGAGACGACCTTGGCGTAATCGATCGCGCCTCCGAC
>Ga0268290_100131_pt1 | contig 20613 bp, 26 predicted proteins | sample MetspRMADM_FD_191346 | JGI IMG/M metagenome (GOLD analysis project Ga0268290, IMG submission 191346) | Soil microbial communities from San-Diego area, Southern California, United States - Methylocaldum sp. RMAD-M | ecosystem: Environmental > Terrestrial > Soil > Desert | place: USA: California... | reverse complement strand
GAGGAGAACCGCCAGCGTGAGCAGCAGCAGGAGGTTTATAAGATCCTGAGCCAGCAGCGCAGTGGCGACAAGCGGTTTCCGATCTGCGGGGCTTCGAGCTCGGGCGGCATGGATCGCAGGACCATGACTTGGTACGGCCCGGACTGCCGCGCCCGATAGAGCTGCCCACAGGCTAGTAAACCAGTCCCCAAACTACACGGATTCACATATGATAATGAGCAGGTCCTTCGCGGCCGCTGTTCTTGGCGCTTGTGCCGGCATGCTGGCAACCATGAACTTCACACCGCAGGCTGTGGCCGCTCCTGAGAGGCCTACGCCTGAGACGTGCAGCATGGATGATCCGACAGCCTGCCTGGATCGCCACGGAGAGGTTGCGGCACGCGCTCTGGACAAGGCCTACGCGGATGCAGCCAACAAACTCAGCGCGGCCTGTGCGGAGGTTATCAGCCCGGGGATCGGCGCTTGCCTTGAGCGCGCTCGGCAGATCGCGGACAAGGAGCTCAATGACACCTACGCCCGTGCCATGAAGGCAATTGACAACGATCAGGAGGGTCGAAAATGGCGCGAGCAACTCAAGCTGGCACAGCAGGCTTGGCTACGCTTCCGTGACGCTGATTGCGGGGATCTTGTCTTCTCCGAGTGGATGAACGGCACAGGAGCCGGCGCGGCAGCCATGGCGTGCCAGGTCGGGCATACCGTAGCCCGCACCGCTGAACTCCGCCGCCGCTATGATCGCAGATGATGCAGCACCGGGGCTGAAGCTGAGCACTCATTGACAGCCGGCTACGCGGCTGTTCATTCTAAATGGGTGAGGTACTACAGCAACCTGCCAGACTGTCAAAGAAATGTTCGCCAAAAAGTCCCAGTTCAGAATGGGCAATTGTACAGTCTAATTCGTTATTTCTCCAATGATTGCTGTCCCCGTGAATGTCCGAGAGCCGAACCAGAACCGCTACCAGGAACCCATTCGAGAAGACGAGGTGGCTCTCTGTAGTCTGAGCTACCCGTTGCAACTTGAACAGGCTGCAGGCGAAGGGTCATGCAGTCGCTCGGCGCTCCAGGTTCAGGTACGTGGGATCGAAACCTGCAATTCGCACAAGTTCATCCCAGGCTTCGATCACTAACGTGTGAGCGTGAAGCGTGATGAGGGTCTGCTCGCGCATGTCGCGCAGCACGCGATTGACGTGGACGGGCGTGAGACCAAGGGCGTCGGCGAGGTCGGACTGCGCGATCGGCAGCCGACAGCGGTAGTTCTCTGCCAGCCCCACCGCTTGCAGCTTCAGGTACAGCTCACAGAAGAGATGCGCCATGTGCTCGAAGGCCGAGCGTCGGCCCAGGCCGACCATCCATTCGCGGAAGATCGCTGCATCGATCAGGGTCTCGCGCCAGAAGAGGGTACCGACGCTGGGATGCCGGCGTGTCAGCTCGTGCAGGTTATCGTGGTCGATGAAGGCGACAGTAGCCTGCGTCATGGTGGCGAGGCTGTGATCAATGGTGGGGACGTGCAGGTTCTGCAGATCCGGGACGTCGCCGCGGATGTGGAAAGAAAAGATCTGCCGCCTGCCGTCACCGAGCAGCTTGTAGCGGCAGATCCAGCCGTCGAGGATGAGACAGCAATGCGCGGGCTTGTCGCCGTCGCGCGCGATGTCCTGCCGGGCAGCGAGGGTATGGGTTCTCACCGGCAGGCTCTCAATAGCCTGTCGCTCCACGTCCGAGAGAGTGGCGATGCTCTCCAGCTTGCGGATGAACATGGCCATGGCGCGCTGATTGGGATCGGAGATTGAAGGCATGTCGCTATCGGTCGCGTTGCAGTGATCGCCAATTGACCGATGTGATTGAACGTTCCCAACGTAAGATGGTCTTAGAAGGCAATTGCCCGCTCGGTCGGGCAGCGCACATTTCTGAGCGGAAGGAGCGTCGGAGCATTCTTCGCGCGCGACCCTCGTCTCGGATACGGGTGCTGTATCCGAGATCAGCCTAAGCAGTGCAGGTAGGAGGACGGCGATGACGTACGACCAAATCGCCGAGCTGGAGCGAACGGTCCAGGAGAAGGAGACGCAGGTCGCCGCACAGATAGTGACGTTGCTGGCCCTTGCAGAAGGGGGCTTCGACGTGAGCGAGGCCGAGGCGGCGCTGTGGCGTGAGACGGATGCCGTGACGGTCCTGCGTCAGTATCAGGCGACGATCATCGAGATGAGGGATGAGTGAGCGCCGAAGTAAGCCACCTCGGCTGGATTACCCGGAGTGTGGAGGTGGCTTGTCCCTGAAGGGGCCGATCAGGCGCTCGTACTCAGCCTCGGCCGGGCCGTAGCTATTGCCCGCAAGGTCATAGAGCATCCCGCGATCTCGGACGATGATTCGGGCACGCTTGGCGCGGATAGCGCCGTAGCCCTCAAGTGCCTGTATCGCGAGCGTAACACTGGATCGCTGAGTAGCCAGCATGACGGCCAGGAAGTCATGTGTGAGTGGTATCTCATCCCCCTCTAGCCGATCGTGCGCCATCAGAACCCAGCGTGCCAGCCGCTCCTCGATCGAGTTGAGGCCATTCGACATTGCCGTCTGACTCGTGGTCATGGCGAACGTGTGGGCGTATCGTAGCATCAGGTCGAGCAAGGCGGGACTATTCTGGATCGCACTGCGCAGGGCTGCGACCCTGATCCGCAGCCATGGGCCGCCGACTTGGACCTGGACCTCATGCGGCGAGCGGTCGGCACCCAGCAAGGTGGCGCTGCTGACCATGCCCTCGAAGCCGAAGCAGTTCACCTCGATTTTGCGCCCCTCGCTCGACACCATGAGGTTCGACGACAGCCCGCCTTCGGGGAAGTAGGCGAACTCCATAGGCGCGCCGACAGACATGAGGACATCGCCCTTATGGACGTCTACGTGCTCGAACTGAGGCAGGAGCCGATCCAGCTCGTCGACAGGCAGCGCCTGCAGCAGGCGGTTGCGCGTTGTTGGCACACCCATCTTCAGTACCTCAGCCGTGTATGTCTGCAGGAGGCGTCATAGCGGGGAAGCTGCGAATGGCTACCGCAGGGGCAAGCGATTCCAGCCAGCATGTACCAAGCGTCAGATCTGGACAGCTAGCTGCCAGGAACTCCTTCTCCCCCACGCCATTGCTCAGGAACGAGCTTCTATCGTGGCCGGAGCATTGCCATCATGAACCATCGGCAGAACGCTGCGAGCGAGACCACTGGGGCTGCTGTTTCTCTCGACATGCTGAGAGGAGCTGTCGCGGGCGCGGTCGGCGTGTGGGTGATGGATCGTGTCGATTGGCTCATGTACGAGCAGCTCCTCGACACGCGCAAGACGCGACGGCAGACGGAGGCTGCGCGGCCTGCCGGAATGGATCCCGCGCACACGATGGCGCACAGAACTGCGCACACAGTCGAGATTGAGCCGCCTTCACTGCCTCATGAAAATGCTGCAGGGCACGCGCACGTCCATCGCCAGCCCACTCTCTTGTCGCAATGGCGTACGAGCTTGGCCGTATGTCGGAGGAGAGAAGCTCTTGCAATGTCGGCATCGTTAAGGTGGCGTGAGGTCTAGGCACAGCCACACCAATCAATGATGCTGCCCAGCACGCTCTGCTCGGTGCGGTAGAGTGAGAGCGCATGGAACCGCCTGAAGAGATCACGTTCGAGCAGATCCGCGAGCGCGCCTACGATCTCTGGGAGCGCAACCACCGACACGAAGGCTTCGAGATCGAGTTCTGGCTCATGGCAGAACGTGAACTCAAGGCCGAGCGGGGCAGAAGCCTTGCGAGTGCTAACGAGGGCAGGACGCCGTCCGCTGACCATGATGATCCGGGACAGGAGCCGAGCCCGGCTTGAGAGTTTTCAGCATGAGACACTTCTGGTCCTCCGCCGCGGGTGTGAACTGGCGTGCAGCCGCTCTGCTGGGGCTGACCAGCAGCACGTTCTCGACGCTCGTCAGCCAGTTCACCGCAGCTCGGATTGGGCGCGATGCGGTTGTGGACTGGATGGTGGTTGCGGCCATTCCGCTGCGCGATCCGGCCCTGCAGATAGAGCCGTCGTGGGGCGTCATCCTGGCCGGCATCCTGTTCCACCAGTGGGCGGATTTCTCCTGGGCCGTCGTGTTCTTCGGCCTTCTCGGCCGCTGGACGGCCGGGCTCAAGCCCTGGACCATCCTGCTCATCAGTCCCGTCTGGGCGCTCCTCACCTCCAGCCTGGAATGGTTGTTCCTCGTACCGGTGCTGCCGTTCTGGCAACCGATCTTCACGTTGGAGCAGCCCTACTGGATCGGCTTTCTCGTTCATCTCAGCTCCGCCTCCATGTACCCGCTCTTTCCCTGGCTGCGGGACTGGGTGGCGGGAATGCGCCCGCTGCAGCATCAGCGCTTCACTGTTGTTTGGAGTGGCTTAGCACTGCTGGGCGCCCTCGGGCTCGGTACGCTCGCCTTCCTCGGCTGGCTGGGGCGCGAACTGCCCCGGATAGGGCGCGATGCGGCCTTCGACCAGAGCTACATGCGGCGGATGTCAGCCCATCACGATCAGGGCATCATCCTTGCCCGTCTCGCGGCGGAGCGGGCGCGCGATCCGCACCTGCGTGCCCTGGCCCGGCTGATGGCCGCCGCACAGCAGGGTGAGAACGCGATCTTCGCGCAGTGGTGGCAGAGTTGGTTTCCCACCTTCTCGCAGATCTGCTCACCGGCTGAGGAAGTCGGCATGCCGGGCATGCTGCGCCCGGATCAGGTCGAACAGCTTCGATCTGCAGAAGGTGAAGGGTTCGACACCCTCTTTGTGGACCTGATGACCCGGCATCATCAGGGCGCGATCCGGATGGCAGACGAAGCTATCAGGAAAGCCGGCGATCTCCGCCTGAAGCTGATGTCACACGCGATCCGACATGAGCAACGTGGGGAGATCGCACTGATGCAGGGCAGCCGAGGGGTTTCGGCCGTGAGATCCGCCGTCGAGAACCTTCTGCAACCGGTGAACGCGGCTGCAGCCGACAGCGGGCAGCCCCGCTGAAGGAAGCTGGAAGTCCACCGATGCTCCAACCGGGCTTGCTCTACCGGACCGTAGCAGGAAGCCACGGCCTGCCGACGCCATTCGCCGGCTGGGCGGTATGGAGAGTTTTCGGAACCGTACCTAGGCGCGCTCGGCATGTCTCAGTGCCGACAGCATCAGCCTGTCAGACCCAAGATGGGCCGCCGTGTAGCCCAGCTGCCAGAAAAGCTGCTCGCTTGCGCGCCACAAGCGGCTCTTGATCGTGCCGAGCTGACAGGAAAGCGCCGCCGCAGCTTCCTCGTAACTCAGGCCTTGTACGGCGACGAGAATGAGCGTCTCGCTAAGCACGGGCGGAAGTTTGGTGAGCGCGATCTGCACATCCTGCAGGTCGATGGCTCCCTGCTGCTCGGGCGAGATCGCAAGCCACATCGCGTGCGTATCGCCCTCATTTCCGATCTCTCGGCTCCATAGCTGTCGCTAACGATAGAAGCTGTAGCGTAGGATCGTGCAGAGCCAGGCTTCCAGGCTGGTCCCTGGCCGGAACTGGTGGCGGTTGCGCCAGCCTTTCAGCGAAGTCCCTTGCACGAGATCCTCGGCAAGAGAACGGTCGCGGCTCAGGGAAAGAGCGAATCTGAGCAGGCTGGGCATGATCGCCAGGAACAGGTCCCGGAAGGCAGTCTCGGATTGTGCATCTTGAACGGCAAGCACCTGTTCAAGCCGGCCGAGCAGATCCGCGAGGCACTCTGGCTCACTTGGATCAGGCAGATTGGCGTAGGCAGCGCCAAGCTCCTGGCCTAAGTGCCGGCAGACAGCCTCCGGGAGCGCGGGCATTGATTTGGAAGTGCTCGGAGAGGGAGGACGCGCTGACACCAGGGCGTCATATAGGGCCGTCGTCAGACTTGGCAGCAGGGCTGAGCCGACATGTGGCTGTCCAGCCAGGCCGCGAAAGGAGCCTCAAATGCAATCGGAACCTATTCCCAGAAGACAACCTACGTGAATGCAGCGAACGACGCATCCTCGCATCAATTAGGCGCGGCGAGACACTCCCGCGCGATCAGAGAGGCCTTCGTGAAAAGGCTCGTTGCAGCGGCACTCGTCTTTCTCACGGCGCCGCTTGCGCCCATTGTGTCGGCTCAAGACACAACCCATCCCGACCAGTCTCGCCCCCCACAGCCCCCCGCTTCGGCAGCACCGCCTGACGATGGTCAGTGGACGATGCCGGCCAAGAACGTCGCGAGCACTCGCTACAGCGAGCTTGCGGAGATCACGCCGGAGAATGTCAAGAACCTGCGCGTCTCCTTCACCTTCTCGGTCGGGGTAAACCGCGGACAGGAATCCTCGCCGCTTGTGGTCGGCGGCACGATGTACGTGCTCTCGCCCTACCCGAACATTCTCTACGCCCTCGACCTCACCAAGCCCGGCGCGCCGCTCAAGTGGCAATACAACCCTAAGCCGGAAGCCGCGGCACAGGGCGTAGCCTGCTGCGATGTCGTCAACCGCGGGCCGACCTATTCCGACGGACACATCTTCTTCAACACGCTCGACGGCAACGTCGTCTCGGTCGACGCCGCGACCGGCCAAGAGGCGTGGAAGACGAAAGTCGGTAATATTCATGTCGGAGAGACCATGACAATGGCGCCCCTGGTTGCCAAGGGGAAGGTCTTTGTCGGCAATTCCGGCGGCGAGCTTGGCGTGCGCGGCTGGATCCAGGCACTGGATCAGCGATCGGGCAAGGTTACTTGGAAGGCCTTCAGCACCGGGCCCGACAAGGACGTCCTGATCGGAGCCGAGTTCAAGCCCTACTATGACTCAGATAAGGGCCAGGATCTCGGGACGAAGACTTGGCCGCCGAATGCATGGGAGCAAGGTGGGGGCACCGTCTGGGGCTGGCTTTCCTATGACCCGGATCTGAACCTCCTATACTATGGAACGGGCAATCCAGGCCCCTGGAATGCCGATCAGCGGCCGGGCGACAACAAGTGGACCTCCGGTATCTTCGCGCGCGATGCCGAGACGGGGCAGGCCCGCTGGTTCTATCAGTGGAGCCCGCACGATCTCTACGATTGGGACGGCATCAACGAACAGATCCTGCTCGATATGAACTGGAAGGGGGAGGCGAGGAAGGTCCTCGTCAGGCCAGAGCGCAATGGTTACGTCTACATCCTCGACCGGACCACCGGAGAGGTACTCTCGGCTAAGCCCTTCCACGCCATCACCACGACGCGAGGCGTCGATCTGAAGACGGGGCGGCTCCAGTATATACCAGAGAAAAAGCCCGAGATGGGCAAGGTGATGCGCGACATCTGCCCGAACGCCTCCGGCGCGAAGGACTGGAGCCCGTCAGCCTACTCGCCGCGCACCGGCCTCCTCTATCTGCCGCACACCAATCTCTGCATGGACGAGGAGCACATGCAGGCAAACTACATCGCGGGTACGCCCTATCTCGGTTCCGAGACCCGGATGAAGGCGGGCCCCGGCGGACACCGCGGCGTCTACACCGCTTGGGACGTAGCGGGCGAGCGTGCCGTCTGGTCGATCAAGGAAGAGTTTCCAGTCTGGAGTGGAACTCTGGTGACTGCCGGTGATGTCACCTTCTACGGCACCATGGATGGCTGGTTCAAAGCCGTGAACGCCCGCACGGGCGAGGTTCTCTGGCAGTTCAAGACCGGCTCCGGGATCATCGGCCAGCCCACCACTTATCGCGGCCCGGATGGGCGCCAGCACGTCGCTATCCTGTCGGGCGTCGGCGGCTGGCCGGGGGTCATCGTCTCGGCCGACCTCGACCCGCGCGACGGGACAGGCGCCCTCGGCTTCGTCAACGCCATGCGCGACCTGAAGGACGTCACCACCAAGGGAGGGATGCTGTATGACTTCGTCCTCCCGTAGATGGCGGACACTCATGGCCGTGGGCCTGAGCCTCCTCGCCCCGTCCGTCGCCGCGGCGCGGGAATTGCGGGTTTGCGCGGACCCCAACAACCTTCCCTTCTCGAACGACCGTGGCGAGGGATTTGAGAACCGGATCGTCGACATCATCGCACGGGATCTCGGGGCCACGATCTCCTACACATGGTGGGCTCAGCGCCGCGGCTTCCTCCGCAATACGCTGCTCGCCAAGCGCTGCGATCTCGTCGCCGGCATCCCCGTGGGACTGGAAGGCGTGCGGCCGACGCGGCCCTATTACCGCTCGTCCTTCGTCTTCGTTTCGCGTGCGAACGGGCCCACGGTGACCTCGCTCGACGACGAAGGATTGCCGCGCTTGACGGTGGGCGTGCAACTGGCCGGCAACGATGCCGCCAGCACACCGCCTGCACAGGCGCTCGCCCGCAGGGGCATGACGGAGAACGTGCGCGGGTACCTGCTCACCGGCGACTACGAGAAGCCAAACCCGCCCGCCCGGATCGTCGATGCTGTCGCCACGGGCGAGATCGACCTCGCAATCGCCTGGGGACCGATGGCTGGCTACTTCGCGGCCCGCGCCCATCCACCGCTCAAGATTGCACCCGTGCGGCCCGCCCTCGATGGTCCGAAGGGACCGATGGTGTTCGACATTGCTATGGGCGTGCGGCGGGAAAACGAGGATCTGCGCCGGGAGGTCGGTGCTGCCCTTGAGCGTCACAGGGGTGAGATCGATGCCATTCTGGCCGGCTACCACGTGCCCCGTGCCGAATCGGCTGCCTCCGAATCCGCAGCGGTGGTTCGATGAGATCGCACGCACTCATCGCTTTACTCGCCGGGGCTGCTCTTGTCGGCTGTCAGCGCGAGGAGCGTCAGGCGCGCCCGAGCCCGGTTGGCTCGGAGACACAGGAGCAGGTTGCATTGGCTCCGCTCTCCCCCGGCGAGCCGGGGCCCACGACTTACACCAGCGGCAAGGCTAAGGAGTTCGAGGGCAACGCCTATCATCTGAGCCAAGGCAAGAAGCTCTTTGTCTGGTTCAACTGCAACGGCTGCCACGGGTCGGGTGGCGGCGGCATGGGGCCGGCGCTGATGGATGACCGATGGATCTACGGCGGCTCCATCGAGAACATCGTCCAGACCATCCGCGAGGGACGCCCTAACGGCATGCCCTCCTTCCGTGGGCGGGTACCCGACGACCAGATCTGGGAACTCGCAGCCTATGTCCGCTCGATGAGCGGCAATGCGCCGTCGAGCGCTGCGCCGGCGCGCAGCGACAGCCTACACTCGCATCCGGCCGAGAACCGACAGAGTCCGAGCCCGCCGATTGCCGGCGGAATCGTGCCGCCTTCTGCGGAGAAACCGCAGTGAGGACACGAGTATGGTCCCGCCACGTCCTGCTCCTTAGCTCCGCCCTGCTGCTCACGGGTTGCAACCTCGTCCAGTCGCCCCTGAACCCAGTTAGCCCGCAGGCGCGGGATCTGCTGTGGCTGTTCTGGATCTTCTCGGCCGTTCTCGCGGCGATCTGGCTCGCGGTGATGCTCGCTCTCCTGATGAGCCTGCGGGCGCGACGCGACGTCGGAACCGATCCTCTCGCGGCGGACCCGCATCGCGAGAGCCGGGCAACGATGCTAGTGGCCGGACTCGCGGTGGCTACGGGCCTCACCGTGCTGGTGCTGACTGGTCTGAGCTTTGCCGGGCAGCGGCGCCTCTTCGGCAACGAAACGGCCGCGGTTACGATCCGCGTCCTCGGTCACCAGTGGTGGTGGGAGTTCCAGTACGAGGATCCCGATCCGAGCCGCAGGTTCAACACCGCCAACGAGATCCATGTGCCGGTCGGTCAACCGGTCCTCATCAAGCTCGAGTCGACGGACGTGATTCACTCGTTCTGGGTGCCAAGCCTGATGGGAAAGGTGGACCTGATCCCGGGGCGTCAGAACATCCTCCGCTTCACGGCCGAGCGCGCGGGTATCTACCGGGGGCAGTGCGCCGAGTTCTGCGGCCTGCAGCATGCCAAGATGGGCATGCTCGTCGTTGTCGATGAGCCGGAGGCCTTCGCGCAGTGGCGTGATGCTCAGGTCCAGCCTCGCCTCGAACCCGCGACCGACGAGGCTCGTGCGGGCGAGCAGGCTTTCGTCGCTGCGCCATGCTCGATGTGCCACCAAGTGCGCGGCACAGGGGCGGCTGGCCGCAACGGCCCGGAACTCACGCACGTAGGCTCGCGCAGAACCCTCGCGGCCGGAACGTTGCCGATGAGCCGCGGCAACCTCGCCGCCTGGATCGTGGATCCGCACGGCATCAAGCCAGGGGTGAACATGCCGCTCGTCAAGCTCGATCCCGGCGAACTCAATACGATTTCAGCATATCTCGAAGGGCTGAAATGAGCGACGCTGCCACCGCTTCGCGGGACCTCCGCGATACTGGCCTCGACGGGCCGGTGCTCAACACGCGCCTCGCCTGCGTCTGGGGTACGCCAAAGGGCGTCATCGGCTGGCTCTCCAGCGTCGACCACAAGGTGATCGGGCGGCGCTACATCATCACCGCTTTTCTGTTCCTGTTCCTGGGCGGCCTGACGGCGATCGTGATGAGGCTGCAACTGGCGCAGCCCGAGAACAAGCTCGTCGGGCCCGATACCTACAACCAGCTCTTCACGATGCACGGCTCGACCATGATGTTCCTGTTCGGCGTGCCGATCGGGGAAGCCATGGCCGTCTACCTCGTGCCGCTGATTGTGGGCACCCGCAACATCGCCTTCCCGCGCCTCAACGCTTTCAGCTACTGGGTCTATCTGTTCGGCGGTATGTTCCTGTGGGTCTCGTTCCTACTCAACATCGGACCGGATGTCGGCTGGTTCGCCTACGTTCCCCTGTCTGGGCCCGAGTACTCGCCCGGCAAGCGCGCCGATGTCTGGGCGCAGATGATCACTTTCACGGAGCTCTCGGGCCTTGCCGTCGCCATTGAGATCATCGTCACGGTGCTTAAGCAGCGCGCTCCGGGAATGAGCCTCGACCGCATCCCGCTGTTCGTCTGGGCGCTGTTCGTCAACTCCTTCATCATTATCTTCGCGCTTCCGGCGGTAATGATCGCCTCGACCTTCCTGATCCTCGACCGGCTCATCGGCACGCAGCTCTTCAACCCGGCCGAGGGCGGCGACGCGCTCCTGTTCCAGCACCTATTCTGGTTCTTCGGGCACCCAGAAGTGTACATCATCTTCCTGCCTGGCACAGCCTTCGTGTCGGCGATCATCCCGACTTTCGCCCGGCGGGAGATCTTCGGCTATCTCGCGCTCGTCCTCTCGCTCATCGCCACTGGCTTTCTCTCCTTCGGCCTGTGGGTCCACCACATGTTCACCACGGGTCTGCCCCAGCTCGGGGCGGCCTTCTTCACCGCCTCCAGCATGCTGATCGCCATTCCGAATGGACTGCAGATTTTTTGCTGGATTGCGACGCTCTGGGACGGCCGACCGGTCTGGCGCACGCCGCTCCTGTTCGTGTGCGGGTTCTTCTTCATCTTCGTGGCGGGCGGCCTCTCGGGCATCATGCTCGCTTCAGTGCCGATCGATACGCAGGTTCACGACACCTACTTCGTCGTCGCCCACTTTCACTACGTTCTCATCGGCGGCAACGTCTTCCCGTTGCTGGCCGCGATCTATTACTGGTTCCCAAAGTTTACCGGACGGATGATGTCCGAGCGACTCGGCCGCTGGAACTTCTGGCTAGCCTTTATCGGCTTCAACGTAGCGTTCTTCCCCATGCACATCAGCGGACTGATGGGGATGCCGCGGCGTGTCTACACCTACGGTCCAGAGATGGGTTGGGGCGACCTGCAGCTCCTCTCGACGGCGGGCGCGCTTATGTTGTTCGCGAGCTTCGTCGTGTTCCTCTGGAACGTGGTCGCGAGCGTGCGTGGCGGGGAAGTTGCGGGTTCCAACCCATGGGGGGCTGGTACTCTGGAGTGGGCGGCCGCCTCGCCGCCTGCGCCGCAGAACTTCGACCACATTCCGTTCGTCACACATCGTGAACCGCTCTGGGCCGAGCGCAGCGGCTTGCCGGTGGTGACTGGCCTGAGCACGCGACATCGCGAGCTCGTCGTCAGCAGCGTGGCGGAAGCCGAGCCGCAGTTGCGCGAGACCTCACCAGCGCCCTCGATCTGGCCGCTCATCGCCGCCCTCGCAGTCGGCGCGACGTTTATCGGCTCGATCTTCACGCCTCACGCCGTGCTCTGGGGAGCCCCGCCGATCGCGGCGGCTCTCACCGGATGGTTCTGGCCGAAGAACACGCCGGAGGATGAGGAATGAGCAACCTTCGCGCCGATCCGCAGCCATTCGAGCCGGGCGCGACTCGCGTCGCCCGTGACCTTTCGGAGCTGCCGACCTACGGCTTCGGCCCGAAGAGCCCGATGTGGTGGGGCACACTCGGCTTCTTCGTCGTCGAGGGCATGGCCTTTGCACTCGCCCTCGGGACCTACTTCTATCTCGTCCAACAGAACCCGCACTGGCCGCTGGCGCCTATTCCACCGGACCACTGGGTTGGCACGCTCAACACTCTGCTTCTTCTCGCCAGCCTCTGGCCGAACTGGATGACCGACCGTCACGCACGTCGCGAGGACCTGGGGCGCGTGCGACGCGACCTTGTCCTCATGTCGCTTATCGCGCTCGCGTCGGTCGTCCTGCGCCTCTACGAATTCACAGGGCTCGGGGTGCGCTGGGACCAGAATGCCTATGGGTCGATCACCTGGGTCCTACTCGCCCTGCACTTGACGCATCTCATCACGGACGCAGGCGATACCCTCGTGCTGATGGTCCTGATGTTCACCCGCCACGCCAAGGGCAAGCGCTTCAGCGACGTCAGCGACAACGCCTTCTACTGGTACTTCGTCGTGGCTTCGTGGCTACCGATCTACCTAGTCGTTTACTGGCTGCCGCGCTGGTGAGGGCGAGATGGCGAACTGGCTGAAACTGGGTTTGCCTTCCGCCGGCCTCTTCGCCGGGCCCGCAGCCTGGTTGATCAGCACGCAGGCCAACTACGCGCTTGCGCCCTGGACCTGCGAGCATGGGATACAGGCTGTCCCGATCCTCGCGGTGCCGTTGGTCGTCGTCAGCCTCGCCGGCGGCCTCCTCTCTTGGCGTGCCTTCAAGCGGCAGCAGAACGACGATGAGGCTGCCCTACCAATTCCTAGTAGACCACGGGCAGCCTCCCTCGGCCCAATCGAGGGTGGCAGGCCCCATCGTCTCGTCGCCGCCATCGGTGTGCTGATCGCCCTGCTTTTCGCAATCACGATTGCGGTGCACGGCGTGGCCGGGCTCGTGTTCAACGGGTGCGAGCGATGAGGAGGCACGTCGCCCGGCACAGCCGCTCCTTCCAATTCAGCTTCGCTCTCGCATCCGCCTGGCTCCTACCCACCGGCGCTTCTGCGCATGGCGGCGATCTCGGTGAGCTCTGGTCGACCGGGGCAGCTTGGACGAGCGACCTGCGTGTCGTGATGCCACTCTACGCCAGCGCCATCCTGTTCCTCATTGGCACAGTGCGGCTGTGGCGGAGGGCAGGCCATGGTCGCGGTGTACGCCGCTGGCAGGTTGCCTGCTTCTGGTGCGGCTGGACCGCTCTCGCCCTGGCGCTGCTTTCGCCCCTACACTGGCTCGGCGAGCGCCTTTTCACTGCGCATATGATTGAGCACGAACTCCTCATGGCAGTCGCAGCGCCTCTCCTCGTGCTCGCCCGACCGGGAGCCACGATGCTTTGGGCCCTGCCGTCCAGTTGGCGTGCGCCCGTGAGCAGCATCCGCCGCTGGCCCGTGCTCGGCAGCGCCTGGCGGGTCGCGAGCCTACCCTTTTCGGCAACCCTCTTGCATGCGGTTGCGCTATGGGCTTGGCACCTGCCAGGTCTCTACGACCTCGTGCTGGTGAACGCGCTCGCCCACTGGCTGCAACACCTGAGCTTCCTCCTCTCGGCGCTCCTGTTCTGGTGGGCCCTCCTATGGGGATCCAGTCGGAGCCGCGGTTTTGGGGTCGCCTTTCTCTACCTGTTCCTGACGAGCCTTCACACGGGCCTCCTTGGGGTTCTCCTGACCGTCTCACCTCGGCTCTGGTACCCACGTCAGGTCGCTGCGGCGGCAGAGTGGGGTCTTACTCCGCTCGAGGATCAGCAACTAGCTGGGCTCGTGATGTGGGTGCCCGCTGGGTTGGTATATGCCGTCGCGGCGCTGGCGCTGGCCGGCCTCTGGATCCGCCGCTCCAGCCCTGGATCAACGAGGCAGGCTCATGCGGCCTAGGTGGATCATCTTAGCCGCTGCGCTCGCCGCACTAAGTGTGGGGGGCAGCTTCGCGGCACTCAAGATCGAGCATCGCAAGGAGAGGATCGAATTAGCCAGGAACCTGACCGGCGGCGATCCTGCGCGCGCACCGAAGCTGATGATCACTTATGGGTGCGCTGGTTGCCACGAGATCCCCGGTCTTGCCGGGCCAGGTGGTCGCGTCGGTGCACCCCTGCGCAATATCAGAGACCGTGTTTACATCGCCGGCGTCGCAACAAACACACCCGAGAATCTCGTCGGATGGATCGTCAATCCGAAGGCGCTGAACCCGAAGACCGCAATGCCGGTCACCGGGATCTCGAAAGGTGAGGCTCGGGACGTAGCGGCCTTCCTATATGCTCAGCAATGACAATCACCCGGCCACGAACTTTGACTTCCAATGTGATGAGTGAATAACGTTCTGCGTTGATGTCGCTGAGCGCAGGTTTGCTCGGACGAGGACCATTGTAGGATCTCGAGGCGGGCAATTCGACGAGAGATTCAGAGTTTCCACCGCTGACCACATCGAGCCGGTCCCCTGAGCTGTCACGGATGTCTGCTGCTGCGGTTCTGATGCGGGAAGCAAACCGGCAGCTTCCAGCCAACTTCGGCCAGTCAGCGTGAATCCGATTGCCCAGAAGCAGGCCTCACCAGCGCCTGCTTTGGGTCGATTTTGTTCTCTAATGGGTCAACGGGCGACAGCTCGATCCAGAGCGTTCGACACTTTCGGGTGCCTGCGTTCTCTACGTGCTCGTGCGGCACTTGATGGGGTCAGCTGGGTGCAAAGCGGCTCGGTTGAAAGCGTAGTCGGCACAAGGCCGCATTCTACAGAATCGGCGCCATCTTCTGCTCCCTCCCTCGGGCGTCGCTCCCGCTCGGGAGCTCGGTTCGGCCTCCTGTCCGGTGATGTCAGCTGCTACGCAGGTCTGAACTCGGTGCCCTGCCGCAGCATCGCGTGCATGATGATCGCCAGCCGGCGCGCGAGAGCGACGCGGACCGTCGGCCGCGCATCCTCTCGCACAAGGCGTGGTTTGATCCCGCCCGGGAGCCATACCAGGGCGACGAGCGCCAAGCCTATCAGGGACTCGTCTGGCAGTGCCGCTACAGCGGCATCGAGGTGCCGGATGAACTCTGGCGCCATGCCTCCGTCGGCATCGGTCAGCCCTACGCTGACGACCAAGCCGACGACATGGTGCAGGAAGGCGAGTCCATGGCCTGCTTCGATGTATGGGTCGACGCCTTTGTCGACCACGTGACACGGAAAGGCGTCGTGCCCGGCACAACAGAGGCCGAGCGCGGCGCCCGATCCACGACGTGAGGCGGCTTACGTCAAGACCCGTCCGCCGCCCGACCGCGGGCCCAAGGCGAGCGCCAAAGAGGCTGACCGGTGGAGCTTCAGTCCCGCCTTGAGAGACGCGGCCAAGCCCCTCAAGCCCCGGGCAGCGGCATCCGGACTGAGATCCGCAGGCCGTCCGGAGCGAAAGCGACGTTCACCTCCGCCCCCGTCTGGACTGCCAGGACCTTGTTGAGCAGGCGGTGCCCGAAGCCCTGGCGCGTGGGATGCTCGGCAGGTGGCCCGTCGTGCTCGGACCAGTCCCAGCGCAAGCCGCTGCTCGATGGTCCGTCCTCGACCCACCACGTCACGTGCAGCCGGCCGTTCGGGTCGGCCAGCGACCCGTGCCGCAGCGCGTTGGTGGTCAGCTCATGCAGTGCCATGCCGACCGGCACGACAAGCGCGGACGGAAGCACGCCCCTTGGCCCTTCCAGCGTCAGGCGTTCGCGCTCGTCGTAAGGGTCGAGTTCGGCTCGCAGCAGTCCCTCGAACGAGGCGGCCTGGGCGAGATCCTCGGTGATTAGAGCGTGTGTCCGGGCGAGCGAGGCGATCCGTCCAGATAAGACGCGGGTGAACTCCGGGATGGAGAGCGACGACCGCACGGCGGTGTTCAGCACGGCCTGGACAGTCGCGAGCGTGTTCTTCACCCGGTGGTGCAGCAACTCGACCTTGCCTGTCCGGGCGCCGCGGCCTCAGTGGATCGGCGTCAGGCCGCAGCCTCGACTTGCGCTTCCTGCAGCCAGGACCGAGATGAACCTACAGGTTCTGGCCTACAACATGAAGCGGATGACCCAGATCTTCGGGGTCGGTCCGCTTGTGACAGCCATCCGGGCCTGAGGCCCATCAGCTCGATCTACGGCGCTGCTCGGTGCGCTCGCCCCAACCCTGAGGGATCTGCGTTTCCACACGACCTCGGTCAGGAAGCCGCATAGCTCTGTTGTTCCTGAAGCCGCGATGCGTCTGCCCTTACGCTCCTTGCTCCAAGCTACGCCCGCACGTGCCCCTCGAACGGCCTGCTCGTAAAGCTCAGACCGCGACTTACTGCGCCGCCAGGGTCAATCTGGGGCACAAGCGCATCAACTCCTTCGATTCCCCAGAATTGCGCAGCCAATCAATCTAAGGATATTAATATTGACGCGACAAGCGTGAGTTCTGCAATGTTGCTGAGGTGGCGTTGATTGCACCCAGTGATAAGAGGAACCTCATGAAGAACACCGAACAGTGGCTTAAGTTAGCTGTTAAAGTAGCTCAGTCCTATGGCGATGGCACGCGGAGCCCAAGAACCGACAACATCGACCGTAATATGATGGCAAAATGTGTAAAGGTACTGCTCGACCGCCGCCCTCTCAGCCAGAGGCAGCGCGATAGCTTCGTAGAGAGCGTGCGCCTGCGGGTGGGCGGACCGTACCTAACGCGGGAATTTCCGCAAACCGTGGTGCTCACCGCACGGCAACGCCAAACAGCGCTAAACAATACCGGCAACATCCTCTCGGACCTGCTGGACTGTTTTCCGCAGGCCTTCGATGTCGACCACCCGGCCATCAAGGAATCTGGTGCAGCAAGCTCTGGCATTGTAGCTGGCGTGTCCCCTGCTCGTAAACAGGACGTACGCAGCTCGTTTTCAACTTGTGCTCAGGACGCAATCGACTTGCTGCCAACTTGTGGCGAAAGGCGCGATAAGCTCTGTGGCTATAGTGACTTAGCATCCGTTACGGAACGAAACACAACGGAACGGAACGACACTGAACGGATGGCTGAGATGGACCTTCGGTCAATTCGTAAGTCGTTGGGTCTTGCTACGCGTGTTCCGGTGGCCAGTCCTGCGGACGAGGTGGCGCTCGCCACGCCACCTGAACACCCTGGCTCGCCTGTCGGCTCGCCAGTGGTGTGTGAGCTGCGCTCGGCGGGAGATGGGGCATCCCAGTTGGCTCTGAGAGAAAGAAGCGCCGCGCCAAGCGCGGCCGCTGCTTCCGATCTGGCACCTGAGCACTCGCAGGTCACGGAATGGCCGACATCATCCAGCACCAAAAACCAATGCGAATACGGCCGAACAGGGCAAGCTGACGAAACATGCTATGAGCCCATCGGACTCGGGAAAGCAGATAGAGCGCTAATAAACGTCGCGAGTGAGATCACTCCAGGTCTCGATGTGCCCAACGGCATACAGTTAGAAGCCTCAGTTTGGACAAACAACAACGAGGTAACCGGCGAGATCAAGGTCAACGGTGAGGCGTATCAAGTAAATTTCTCAAGCTATTCACGATGCGAGGAGCTCATGAGTCGAAGCCACAGCAACGGCGAGAACACTATCAATGCTGCTTGGCTAGGCCGTCATATGTGGGAGAACCTCGGGCGAAGCTACCGGGATCGCCAGTCTCATATTGTTGGCAGAGCCGATCATGCTGAGCGCTTCGCGGTGAGCGGGTTGTACGGAAACCGCAGGTGTGAAGGGCGTCCAGTTCAACGCGTAATGGTTCGTGCATGCTGGAAAGGCGACAACCTTGCAGCTATCGAGGTCTTCAACGGTACGGAGGTTTTCCGCCGGAAGATGAAGCCTTTCCGCAGCAGCAACCCGAAAGCGCCCGCGTACAAACATGCATAGTCTTGCCTGTTAATTCTGGCGGTTGCATCTGAAAATCTCTGGTTGAACCGCAGAACAGCGGCAGTACCGTCCCGGACATGAGAGCTGATCAAGCTCGCATGTAGGAGATAAAGATGTCCGTGCTCAAGACCCTCAAGCTGAGCGCCGCCGCACCTGCCGCATCGGCGACTGATCCTCTCTCCCGCGCGCGCGAGAAGCTGCTGGCCCAACTCGCCGAGCAGAAGAACATGGTGAGCGCCAGCCTTGAGGGTCGACTGTACGAGCCCCCGAAGGTAGCAGCCGTCCGCAAGAATGCTGCTGGCGAGCGCGTGCGGGTCGAGGTGGCTCGCCGTGCACGCAAGGGCTGGTTCCAGGATCAGGCCAGCACGGTGCACTTCATCATGCGCGTGGGCGGCAAACCCCTGGAGCTGCAACCGGGTAAGGCCGCCATCAGCATCGGCAGTCTCGACAAGCTGCCCGGCACCATCGACGCGCTGATCTCGGCGGTGAGGGCAGGGGAGCTGGACCCGCAGATCCGGGAGGCAGCCGCCGCGCGCGGGCTCATGATGGCTGAGCGGCGGAAGAAGGCTGCTTGAGCGGCTGACAATACGAGCGGCGTACGGAGGTCATGCCTTTCGCCGCCAGCGGCCGAGCGCTCGCACTTGTTTGTACGGACAAACATCTCTGCAGTGCGGCGCCGGGCGAACCACACAGTCATTCGCGCCGCTTTCAGACGCCGCGAGGTGCGCCGCCCGTCCACTCCTCCAACGAACAGCGCTGTGGCTCCTCCGGCGCCACAAGCCGCTTTGTCATTCCTCCAGCGGAGAGCCACATGAGCCGCGAGACCATCAAGGACCGCTACCAGAGGACGTTGGGCTACATCATCACCGAGGGTAGTGGGCGTCAGAAGGCGCTGGACGCGGCACAGCGGACGCTCGGCTACTACTACCCGCAGCAGGACGTCACGAAGGATGCTGCCCAGCGCACGATCGCGCATGGCAACGTGCTGGCGTCGCTCATCTTCGACGCAGGCTGAGTGACATCGTGAGAACAGATCGCCGCTGCCCCACTCGGAAGGTGCCAGCAAGGGCCTAGGATGCCCTGGGACAAGCACCGTAGGTGGCCAAACGCCAGGGGAGCGACTAGCTGCAGGTAGGCAGCGCTGAACCTTTTGAGCGCTGCTCCCAGGGCAGTCGGCCGCGGAGCCTGTCTCGCCCCTCGAAGCCAAACCGCGATTAGCCGGGCTTCAAACCCGGCCATCGTCATGAGCTAGACTTTTAAAACTTAAAGGTTTTCTGCCAACTGCTCGCACTACCGCCGGCTGCTGCGTCAGTGTGTGTACAGCACCGTTCGTGCATCCGACGGCACATGCCACCGAATGCCACGCTCGATCGTGTTCCATGTTGATTTGAACAACATCAGAGCATCATTGCTCCTGCGGACATCTGCCCGCTGCGCTTCCATCGCGCTGAACAGCACCCAGAGCTTCTGAAGACAGGCTCCGCTCCGTACCGAAACGGAGACGATCGGCAGATCGGGGTGATCCTCGACCCATCGCGCGATCTCTCCGGCAAGCGCTCCGACCACTTCGAGGCTGAGCTTGCCCTGCGCGAGACGACCGATGCTCTCCATTGCCGTCTCTTCATCGATCAGCCGAACATCCGTGCTCATGCGTCTCAGTCCTGTACGGCTACCCGGAACCTGATCCCCGGCCAAAACGCCTGCTCTCGGGAGCGTGATTTCACCTGATCAGGCCCATGCTGGAGCTGATACGCCATCCTCGCACTTCCCTACTGTGCTGGTTCGCGCAGCGCGATGTTGTTGCCGCCGACGGCGCCAGCGCCGCCGGTGATCACGCCACCTCGCGCCGGCTCCTGGAACAAGCAGATATGCGTTTGAAGGTGGCGTCGGGCTGCCAATGGCCGGTAAGCTCGCAGGAGCGAGGCGTCGGCCAAAGCAGAGGCGGCCGCGAGTGCCTTACAGCGGCCTAGCTCTCTCGAACGCGGTGAGAACCTGATCAGCCATATAGGGTTTGGGCACGAACATTCCTTGATCCGGCAAATCGCATGGTGCCGGCCGGCATCGACCCGAGGTGATCACCGGACGAATGTGCGACCAGCGCTTAGCAACTCAGTCTGCCAGCGCGAAGCCGTTCATCGAACCGGACATCTCGATATCGGTGAATAGCGCCCCGATGTCGCCACAGCTTTCCAGGATCGCCCAGGCCTCATCCGCGGTGACCGCCTCGACGACCGTGGCCGGTATCCTCCAGTTTGTCGACCGCCATGATGCGCACAGCTACGCATTCCCAGACACTCTCGAAGCTGCTGCTCACGTGCCGAGGCCAATTTTCGCGTGAGCTAATAAAGCTCGCACTTTACTGGGTTTGCTCGCAATGAGCTTGGGCAGCTTGCGCCTCTAGAGCCGTGCCCTTTCAGGTTGGCTCATAGGCATCGTATCCAGCAGCGGTGATGTAGTTTCGGCACTCATCCGGTCGGACAGCGGCGAACGCGTCCTCGATGGCGGTGGTCAGGTCGGCGGCGG
>Ga0268290_100130_pt1 | contig 20642 bp, 21 predicted proteins | sample MetspRMADM_FD_191346 | JGI IMG/M metagenome (GOLD analysis project Ga0268290, IMG submission 191346) | Soil microbial communities from San-Diego area, Southern California, United States - Methylocaldum sp. RMAD-M | ecosystem: Environmental > Terrestrial > Soil > Desert | place: USA: California... | reverse complement strand
GCCATGAGCTGCCGCTCGGTCGCGCCGTTCTCGGCGGCCAGCGCCGCACCAGCCTCACGCAGGCCGTGGGCGAAGCAGCGCGGCCGGCCGACCTCGCGGCAGCGGTCCTTGAACCAGTTCCCGAATCCGTTCGACGTGAATAGTTTGCCGCGCTCGATTATGAGGAAGGCGAAGTTCCGGCTTTCGGGATGTCGTTCGGCTGTGGACGCAGGGTTCGCCGATCGAAACCAAGGATCTGCTCAAGGTGCGCCGCTACCGCTGGAGCGGAGCGCGGCGCTGCTGGTACATCGACCTCAAGGAAGACCAGATCGAGATCGAGCGCTCGTTCCTGAGCGAGATCGCTTATCGCCGTCCCTGCGGCGAGCTGCCGGCGGACCGGTTCACCGCCCGCGACCGGCTTCCCGCATGAACCAATCCCGAGTTCAAGCGCGTCGATCGTCCCGGTCCAGGCCGTCCCAATCGTCGCGCAGGGTCAGCTAGCCGACTAGGTCGTGCAACTCATCCGGCAGGTCGTCGTCCTTCCCTGACTTCAGCAGCAGGCCCAGGCCGCAGGCGATGCCGTGCAGCCGCGGAGGCATCGACCTAGGCGGCATGCAGGTGGTCGAACGTACGCATATAGCCCCTGATGACCGACCGTTCCGAACAGCCTCACCCGGTCGCCGCAACACGTTAGAGAGAAAACTTCTACCGCAATCCGCCTGGAGAGAAGGCTTCGTTCGGAAGCGGCGCAAATACGAAAAACGCGGCCATTGGATCCGAGATACGCTGAGGCAATATCTTGATGCGTGTTCCAGCCCCTTCGGTCGTCATGCGTCCCGTCCAATACGACTCTTTCGGAGAGCCTATCGCACAGGCGAGCAGCGAAGATCATGCCGCCTCGCGAATTGCCATTCGGTCCGGCGTCGGGCTCTTCTGGGTGATAGTGATTGTGATTGTCGCTGCGCGAGCGGCTTACTTCAATCCGGCTTTTGCAGAGACTTTCACCAGTGTTGCTTCGCTGGCCGCTTATCTCAAGGCGGTCGTCGGGGTATGACGAGCGCGGTTTAGAATGAAGACATCGTCATAGACGAGGGCGCCGCGGAGATCCCGCGGCGTCTTTTCTGTATGCAAAGGCCTTGTCCCGGAGCGGGTCAAGCTGGAACGATATGCGCCGCCGGCTTGGTCCCGTCGTGACTGAGGCCAGAACTGAGTAGTCCTGGGATCTCGGCCGGGGTGTCGGCTACGGCGACGCCCGCCGCCTCCAGCGCACGGCGCTTTCCATCGTAGCTACCCAGGGTTCCGGATACGATCGCACCCGCATGGCCCATTTTCTTGCCGGGCGGTGAGGCACGCCCGGCGATGAAGGACACGACTGGCTTCGACATGCCTGCCGCGTACTCCGCGGCTGCTTCCTCCATCGCGCCACCGATCTCTCCGACAAGCACGACAGCACGGGTGCGCGGATCGTCATCGAGCGCCTGAAGAGCGTCCCGCGTCGTCGTGCCGATCATCGGATCACCCCCGATTCCGAGAAAGGCGGACTGGCCGAGACCGGCTCGAGTGAGGTTCAGGCAGATTAGCGTGCCAAGGCTCCCCGAACGCGAGATCACGCCGACCTCACCCGGCTGGAAAATGTTGGGATTGTGCCCCGGCATGATGCCGACAAATCCCTCACCCGGCGTGACGATTCCGGCGGTGTTCGGTCCAATGATGCGGGTCCGATGCTGCGCCGCGGCGTGGTGGATCGCGATGACATCGCGCGCCGGGATATGCTCCGTTAGGATGACGACGCTCCGGGCACCGGCCTCAATCGCGTCGAGAGCCGCCTCGCGGGCCATGGCCGGCGGGATGAACATCACCGCCACATCGAACGGGGTCTCAGCCATGGCGGCCTTCGCCGTGGCATAGACCGGCACGCTGAGATGGCGCTCGCCCGCCCGCTTTGGATTGACGCCGGCGACGACCCGCGTGCCGCACTCTATCATCTTCTCGGTCCAGAAGGTGCCCTGCTTGCCCGTGATGCCCTGGACGAGCACGCGGGCGGACTGGCGATAGATGATCATCGTGCGGCTCCCCCGCTCGCTGCCGAATGTGCTGCGTTGACGGCGGCCTGCACCGCATCCTCCATGAGATCGAAGGGCTCCTGGCCGAGCCCTTCGCGAACGAGGCGAACCGCCTCGTCCTCTCCGGTTCCGTGAATCGAGAAGAACACCGGAATACTCGGGTCGAGCCGCTTCCAGGCCGTGACGACGCCCTCGGCCATCACATCCGTCCGCGCAAAGGCGCCGCAGAAATTCACGACGAGACTTTTGACGCCGGGATTGGACAGCACGAGCTTCAGCGCCACTTCCGATTTCGTATAGGCCTCGCCCCCGATCTCGAGGAAATTCGCCGGACGGCCGCCGCAATGGCTGATCACATCCATCGTCGTCATCGTCAGCCCGGCGCCATTGGCGAGGACACCGACATCGCCATCGAGCTGGATGAACTTAAGGCCGTTGGCGGCGCCTTCGCGCTCGAGATCGGTCATCGGCTCCGCCGCCGCCTCGTCGGCGAGATCAGGCTGGCGGAAGGCGGCGGCATCATCGAGCGTGAGCTTGCAATCGAGGGCGACGACGCGACCGTCGGCCAGCACGGCGAGCGGGTTTATCTCGATCAGCTCCGCATCGATCCGCCCACTCGTCGCGTACAGCGCCGCCAGGATCTCGGCGACCTGTCCCTCGGCCCCCGAGAGGTCCAGGCCCGACAACATCGACCGGGCCGCCGCATCGTCGAAACCGGCGTCGAGATTGACGCGGTGGCGGCGTAACGCGTCCGGACGGGTTGCGGCGACCTCTTCGATGTCCATCCCACCTTCCGTGGAGAACAGAACCAGAGGGCACCGGCTCGCGGTGTCGATCAGGATTGCGGCGTAGAACTCGTGTGCGATCCGGGCTTGCTCCTCCAGCAGCACCGACCCGACAGGGTGGCCGTCGATGCGCATGCCGAGGATGCGTTCGGCCACTCTGCGCGCTTCGTCCGCGGAATTTGCCGGTTTGATGCCGCCGGCCTTGCCGCGCTTGCCGGTCGGCACCTGGGCCTTGACCATGCAGGGGCCGAGCGCCTCGAAAGCGGCGGCTGCGTCCTCCGGTGTGCGGCAATGGACGGCGCGTGGGACCGGGATGCCGGCGGGTGCGAGAACGCGTGCCTTGGCGACGTGCTCCATGAAATTCATCGTGCGGCCTCCCCGTATCCAATTCGCTCCCAGTGAGGTCCGAACAGTTCCTGCTCGGTCGGCTTGTCCTCGGGGATCGGCGTGACGAGATGGGTGATGTTGAGCATGTGCCGGTAGCTCAGGTTTTCGGAGATCGAATTCTTCTGCCAGGAGCCGCAGCCCATGCTCAAAGTGAAGCCGAGGCCTGAGTTGAACCCGCCGCCGTTTCCGAAGGTGTGAGCGAAGTTCACAAGAACCCGCACGACATCCAGATCCTCCGCCAGTTCGCGAGCACGATCCATGTTCGTGGTGTGCAGACCGCAGGAATGGCCCTTGCCCTGATGATCGAGGATCTCGCGCACCCGCTCCTTGGCGGCCGCGAAGTCGCTGGCGCGGTAGACCGTGAGCACGAGAGCCAACTTCTCGCCCGAGAGTGGGTAGTCTTTGCCCACCCCGGTCTCCTCAACGAGGAAGAAGGTTTTTCCTTCAGCGTTCGCGGGCAGGTCGAAAGCCTTCGCCAGGACGTCGGCATCGCGCGCGATGAGGTCGCGGTTGAGCTTGTTCTTGACCCAGAGTCGGTCGACGACACGCTGCCGCTCTTCCGGCGTGCAGAGATAGGCGCCGGCCCGTCCCAGCGCAGCGATCGCCGCATCGTAGACCGCATCTACGATGACGACGGCATTCTCCGACGAGCAGGAGGTGGAATTGTCGAAGATCTTCGAGTCGCGGATCCGCTCGGCCGCCGCATCGAGGTCGGCGGTCTCGTCGATGATGACCGGCACGTTGCCGGCCCCCACGCCGATGGCCGGCGTTCCGCTCGAATAGGCGCGGCGGACGTTGTCCTGCGAGCCCGTCACAACGACGAGGTCGCAGACCCTCATTAGGGCCTCGGTCGCCTCCTTCGTGATCGGAGCGGGAAGGATCTGGACGAGATCCTCCGGCAGGCCGATCCCGGCGAGTTCCTGCCGCATCAGCGCGACGATGCGCGCCGTGGTACGGTAACCGAGCGGGGACGGGGCGATGACGATGGCGTTGCGCCCCTTCACGGCCATCATCGCCTTGTTGACCGGTGTCGCCCCCGGATTGGTCGAGGGAGTCACCGCGCCGATCACGCCCATCGGCTTGGCGTACTTGACGAGCCCCTTCGCCTCGTCCCGCTCGATCACGCCAACGGACGGGGCACGCAGCAGGTCACGCAGGGTGCCGAAGGTCTTGCGCTGCTTCTTGCGGATCTTGTCGGAGACATTGCCGAGTCCGGTGTCCTGCACGGCGAGTTCTGCGAGTTCGCGGGCATGGTCGGGGTTGTAAAGGGACCACGCGAGCGCCCTGACGGCGGCGTCTGCGGTCTCCTGATCGACGTTGGAGAATGCTTTCTGTGCAGTTCTCGCCCGGAGCATGACGCCTTCGACGGAGTCCGATCCACCCGGACTTGTAGCTTGGTCCTGCCGAGCGCGCGGTGATTCCGGAGCTTTGAGACTGACGACGGCCATCGCGGTGTCCTCTTGCGGCTGTCGGAGGGGAAGACGAGGGGGAGTAGAACCTGTGGTCAGGCGTTCGGCCTGACCGCCGCCGGACCGGTCACGATGGGCGGCGTCTCCTCGATCTCGTCGAGGAAGGGCTCGTCCGGCCGCATACGCAGTGCGAGCACCGCGCCGAGGAGAAGCAGGCCGAGCGATGCGACGAAGGGAAGGTCCCAGCGCCCGGTCGCGTCGATGACAGCGCCGAACACCACCGGCGAGATCATCCCAGCAAGGCCGAACCCAAAATTCATGAAGCCGGAGGCGGTCCCCGAGTGCTGGGGTGCGATGTCCATCGGCACGGCCCAGATCGGTGCGACGATCAGTTCGGCGAAGAAGAACGCCGCGGACAGGCACAACGTGATTGTCACGAGGTCTGTGACGAACACCACCGGCAGCATGAACAGGAAGGCGCCGAGGAAGCCGACCACGATCACGCTCACCCGTGCTTTCGAGACGCTGCCGGTCCTCCTCAGGATGCGGTCGCTGACGATGCCCCCGACCGTGTCGCCGACCACCCCGGCGAAGAATACGCCGGAGGCGAAAATAGCCGACTTCTTGATGTCGAGCTGATACTGATGAAGGAAGTAGGACGGGATCCAGTTGAGGAATAGCCACAGCGTCCAGCCGTAGCAAAAATCTGTCATCGTGACCGGCATCATCCGCTTCAGAAGGCGCCGCCACGGTACCGCCTTGCGCTCTCCGGCGATCTTCACTGTCGGAAGGACCGCGATCTCCTCCGGTGTGACATGCTTGTGGTCACGCGGGTCGTCCCGGAAGTACCAGAACCAGAGGGCCACCCAGGCGAAGCTGATCAGGCCGACGATGATGAATGAATCACGCCAGGACAGCGCGACGATGAGAAAGGCGATCAGCGGCGGCGTCAGCGCGTTGCCGAGCCGTGCGAAGGCGTGGGTGATACCTTGTGCGAAGCCGCGCCGGTCAGCCGCCATCCAATTCGCGAGCGCCCGGGTCGCAGTCGGAAAGGCCGATCCTTCGCCGATGCCGAGAACGAAGCGAGCGATGACGAGCGAGACCGCCCCCTCAACGAAGCCGATGGCTACGGTGGCAGCCGACCAGATCGCGCCGCAGATCAGCAACGTCATCCGTGGCCCGAGACGATCGCCCAGCCAGCCTCCTGCAATCTGAAAGAATGCATAAGGATAGGCGAAGGCGGAGAAGGCAAGTCCGAGCTCGAAGTTGCTCAGACCGAGTTCTTTCTGCATCGCCGGCGCAGCCGTGCCGATGTTTACCCGGTCGATGTAGGTGACCAAATACATCAGGCAAATGATAAGCAGCACGCGGTCTGTGGCTTTGAATCGGACAAGCCTCAGCATTCTGCCCTCCTGCTGAAGTCTGAGTAAGGTTCCTCGGCCAGCGTGTATCTTCACGCGAGGGCGGAGAAGTCTCTCAGCATTCGTTGAGCGTTCCTCACCTTCGAGACAGCGGCTCGTTCAGGATCTTTGGTCGCCCTGAATCGTGCGTCGTCCGCCGTCTCGATCACACCGTAGCGATTGCCTTTGCATCGGAGAAATTTATTCTCTGCATCGAGATCATGCAGGAAATTTATCGATATGATTCCGGATCTCGAGATCCCGCTCCTACGGACCTTCATCGCAGTCGTGGAAACCGGCAGTATAACGCTGGCCGGCAGGCAGGTCGGCCGTACCCAACCGGCCATCACGCACCAGATGCAGCGTCTGGAGAAGGCGCTCACCAAGCCTCTTTTCCAAGACGACCGCCGCCATCTCACCTTGACGCGAGAGGGGGAGATGCTGCTCGGATATGCCCGAACGCTTCTCGGGCTCAACGACGAGATCCGCGAGCGTTTCGAGGCGCCCGACATTACCGGCCATGTCCGTCTCGGCGTGCCCGACCTCTATGCGGCCTTCCTGCTGCCGTCCGTTCTGAGCGGCTTCTCGCGCGCTTATCCGCAGATCGAGATCGAGTTGCGCTGTTCGCGCAGTGTGAACCTACACGCGGCGCTGCAAAACGAGGAGATCGACATTGCCCTGATGACGCGCCAGCCGGAACTCGGCAGAGGCACGGTCGTGCGGGAGGAGCCATTGGTCTGGGTGGCCGCCCGCGATTATGCCGTCGCTCCGAAGGGGGCCCTGCCGCTGGCGCTGCTTCCGGCAGGGAGCGTCTACCGGCAACACGCGCTCGATGCGCTCGGCCAGATCGGACGATCCTGGAGCATCGCGGCGGTCAGCGACAGCATCGCCGGACTTCAGGCTGCCGTTTATGCGGGACTTGCGATCTCGGCCTTTCCGCTCTGTGCACTCGGTCCCCATGTCCGCCGGCTCGGTCAAGCCGACGGCCTGCCCGACATGCCCGATCTCGAAATCGTCCTACAGCGTAAGCTCAGCGGGATCACGACCGCCGCCGAGCACCTTGCCGAATACATGGTGGCCGGCATCGGAAACATCAGACGCTGAGAGGTCGTTGACCGCTTCTTCCGCGTCCTCGGTAAGGCACTCATGTCTCCGAGACAGGATGCCTGCCGTTGCATCGCACAATGCTGCGCGCTAGATAGTGTGCATCGCAACAAGCCTGTCCGTCATGCCGCCCGTCGAGCGCCTTCACCAGATCCTGCCCTTTGCCGTTGCGGTCTATCTCGCCGGCAGCGTGGCTCAGCTCCAAGCCATCCAGCCGGCCTTCTCCGCGCCGCATCGCGGCATCTCGGTCGAATCGCTCGTCTCCGGCATCAAGTGGCACATGCTGGAGATTGCTAAGAACGAGCAGTCCGAAATGGCCTTCGGTTACCCGGGCAACTGACCCCGTCGCCAAAGCTGCCCTCTTCACCACGTCTGACTTCGAGCTTGAGCAGGACGCTCATCGGCGAAGCGTCCAGGCGCGTCCCGCCCCGCGCGGCTTCTCAGGGCTCCTTCGCCTGTTTCATCACCGACCGAGCTGTCAGTCGTCCGGTCGCGATTGAGGCTGCCTTCGTCTGCTCGCATTGACACCTCCGCAGTTTCCTCATCTAATCGAACGCAACGTTCCACTTTCCGAGACGTAAGATCTCGAGGTGGGGCGAACTACGAGGAAACGCTCTCGGCGAGGTGCTGGCGATGACAGTCGCCCCCTTCGACTTCATCATCATCGGCGGCGGAACCGCGGGATGTGTCCTCGCAAACCGCCTCTCGGCCGACGGTCGGCATCAGGTTCTGCTGCTGGAGGCTGGTCCACGCGACCGCTCGCCCTGGATCCATCTTCCCATCGGCTATGGGAAGACGATGTTCCACAAGACCCTCAACTGGGGGTTCTTCACCGAACCCGAGCCGACCATGAACGACCGCCGGATCTACTGGCCGCGTGGCCGGACTCTGGGCGGCTCTTCATCGATCAACGGTCTGATCTACGTTCGCGGCCAAGCCGAGGACTATGATCAGTGGGCAGCCGTCGGGAATGCGGGCTGGTCCTGGAAGGATGTTCTGCCCTATTTCATCCGTTCCGAGCACAACACCAAGGGCGCCGGGCCCGCCCACGGCGCCGACGGGCCGCTCTGGTGCTCCGACATCGAGCACCGGCACGAACTCATTGAAGCAATCATCGCGGGGGCCGGTGAACTCGGCATCCGCCACACCACGGACTTCAATACCGGTGATCAGGAAGGCGTCGGGTATTACCAGCTCTTCACCCGCAAGGGCTGGCGCTGCAGCACGGCGGTCGCCTACCTGCGCCCCGCGTGGAGCCGTCGGAATCTCCGTGTCGAGACCGGAGCGCAATCGACCGGCCTGATCCTCGAAGGGCGCCGCGCCGTCGGCGTTCGCTACCGGCAGAACGGCCGGATGCGGGAGGCGCGCGCCACGACGGAGGTGATCCTCGCCGCGGGTGCGCTGCAGAGCCCGCAACTCCTCATGCTGTCTGGGATCGGACCCGAGGCGGAGCTGGCGCGCCACGGCATTGCGGTCACGCACGCCCTGCCCGGCGTCGGCGCGAACCTGCAGGACCATCTGCAGATCCGGCTCATGTACCGGGTCGCCAAGCCGATCACGACGAACGACGACCTACGCACCCTGTTCGGCAAGGCGCGCATCGGCCTGCGGTGGCTCTTGACCCGCAGCGGCCCGCTGGCCGTGGGGATCAATCAGGGCGGCCTGTTTACCCGCGTGATGCCCGGACCCGGCACGCCGGACGTGCAGTTCCACTTCGCCACGCTCTCGGCCGACATGGCCGGCGGCGCGCCCCATCCCTGGTCGGGCTGCACCTTCTCGGTTTGCCAGCTGCGCCCCGAATCCCGTGGGACCGTCACTCTGCGCAGCGCCGATCCCTTCGCGGCTCCGGTGATGCGAGCCAACTACCTCGCCACCGAGGCTGACCGGCGCTGCACGGTGGAGGGTATCAAATTCGCCCGACGCCTTGCCGCCACGTCACCCCTGCGAACGCTGCTGACCGAGGAGGTCAAGCCGGGCCGCGAGATCGAGGGCGACGAGGCCCTGCTCGATTTCGCGCGGGGAACAGGCGCGACGATCTTCCACCCGTCGGGGACGTGCAAGATGGGCTCGGACCCGATGGCCGTGACGGATGCACGCCTGCGCGTCCATGGCATCGGCGGCCTTCGCGTCGTTGATTGCTCGATCATGCCGACGCTCGTCTCCGGCAATACCAGCGCACCCGTGGTCATGATCGCTGAGAAAGCCTCCGACATGATCCTGGCCGATGCGCGCGCCGGAGCGTCTTCGATCGTCGCCACCGATCCGGTCGCGACCGAACGCAGCCGGCACGCCACGCTGGCGCCAGAAGGGAGCCCGGCATGACGACGAGCCACACGGCACCCGATCGAAGCGGCCTCGGTCGCGTTGTCACCGCCGCTTTGATCGGTGCGACAATCGAGTGGTACGACTTCTTCCTGTACGGCGTCGTCGCCGGCATCGTCTTGAACAAGCTGTATTTTCCGGCCGACGATCCCCTCATCTCGACGCTGCTCGCCTACTCGACATTCGCAGTCGGCTTCGTGACCCGGCCGCTCGGCGGTGTGATCTTCGGGCATTTCGGCGACCGGATTGGCCGCAAGAGCATGCTGGTGATCACCCTCATGCTGATGGGCGTGGCGACCTTCCTGATCGGCTTGGTGCCGACCTACGCGCAGATCGGAGTCGCCGCGCCGGTCCTGCTGCTGCTGCTGCGGATCGTCCAGGGCATTGGCCTTGGCGGCGAATGGGGCGGAGCCGTGCTGATGGCATTCGAGTATGCGCCCCCGGAGAAGCGCGGCCTTTACGCGAGCATCCCGCAGATCGGCCTCGCGCTGGGGCTCTGCATCGCCTCCGGCGTGGTTGCGGCACTCTCCTATGGTCTCACGGACGAGCAGTTCCTCACCTGGGGCTGGCGGCTCGCCTTCCTCCTCAGCGCCGTACTCGTTGCGGTCGGAGCCTATATCCGGCTCAACGTGATGGAGACACCGGAATTCGCCCGCGTGAAGGAGACGAACCGCGAGGCGGCGATCCCCTTCGTTTCGATGATGCGGGAGTTTCCTGGCAACGTGCTCGCCGGCATGGGCGCGCGCACCATCGACGGTGTCTTCTTCAATATCTTCGCGGTGTTCTCGATCGGCTATCTCACCGGGACGGTGAAGATGCCGCGAACCGAGGCCCTGCTCGGCGTCACATCCGCAGCGCTCCTGCTCTGCGCCACCATTCCCTTGGCCGGCTGGCTCTCCGATCGCCTCGGCCGCACCCGCGTCTATGCCTGGGGCTCGCTTCTCACGGGATTCTCGGCATTTCCCGCCTTCTGGGTCTTCCTGAACAGCGGCGGCAGCACCGGAGCGGTCTGGCTCGCGCTGATCGTGCCCTTCGGGATTCTCTATGCCTCGGTCTACGGACCGGAAGCAGCCCTGTTCTCCGAGCTTTTCCCGGCACGCGTGCGCTACACCGGCATCTCTTTCGTCTATCAATTCTCGGGCATCTTCGCGAGCGGCCTGACCCCGATCGTTGCAACCGCGCTCCTGCAATATTCCGGCGAGAACAAGCCGTGGCTGGTCTGTGCCTACTGCGCACTCGCTGGTCTCATCAGCGCGGGCTCGGCGATCTGGATCGGCCGTGCGGCACGGCAGGCGTCGAATGCTGACGTCACCCAGCAACCTGACGGTCAATGGCCGCCGGTGGACGTAATGCGAAGAACGTTCCACAGTACGGAACGCATATAGAAGATTTTTTTAAGTAGGGCGTACAGAACGCACAAGACTTGCTATGAAGGTGCCGCAGAGGCGGTGCCGGAACTCGGCGTCGAGGAGCGACGATGCTGCAGAAGAACCGCCTCGTGAGGCCGACAGAGCCCCGTTTCCCGATGTTGCGCCTGCGGGAACTGGCGCCGGGAATCGCGCTGTGCCTCGCGGTCACGCTGGTCTCGATCGGCCTGCAGCACCTCGAAGAGGGCATGTTCGAGCATCCCTATATCGAGGCGCTGGTCATCGCGATCCTGCTCGGCATGGCAATCCGGACCTTTTGGGCGCCGAGCCCGCTCTGGCGCTCCGGCATCGCCTTCAGCGCGAAGCAACTCCTCGAAGTCGCGGTGATGCTGCTCGGCGCCTCGATCAGTTTCGCGGCCATCGTCGCGTCGGGACCAGTGCTGCTCGCGGCGATCGTCGCGACGGTGATCGTGACGATCGCCGCGAGTTTCCTGATCAGTCGCCTGCTCGGGCTCGCCGTGCGAATCTCGATCCTGATCGCCTGCGGTAACTCGATCTGCGGGAATTCGGCCATCGCGGCGGTCGCCCCCGTGATCGGCGCCAGCAGCGACGATGTCGCCTCCTCGATCTCCTTCACGGCCATCCTCGGCGTGCTGATGGTGCTTGGCCTGCCGCTTCTGATCCCCCTGCTCGGCCTCGGCGCCGGCCAGTACGGAATCCTGGCGGGCCTCACGGTCTACGCGGTGCCGCAGGTTCTCGCCGCCACCGTCCCAGCGGGGCTCGTGGCAACGCAGATCGGCACCCTGGTCAAGCTCGTGCGGGTGCTGATGCTCGGCCCCGTCGTCGTCGGCCTCTCGCTGCTGGCGCCGCGGTTGAGCGGTGCCGCGCCGGAGACCAGCCGGACTGGACGGTTCGATCCGTTCAAGCTGGTGCCGTGGTTCATCATCGGCTTCCTCGTGCTCGCCGCGTTCCGCTCGCTCGGCGTCGTGCCCGATGTCGCGGTCGGCCCAATCACGCGGATTGCCGGCACCCTCACCATCGTTTCGATGGCCGCCCTTGGGCTCGGCGTCGACGTGCGGGTGATCGGTCGCGTCGGCGGACGTGTCACCGCGGCGGTAACGCTGTCGCTCACGCTGCTGCTGCTGGTCAGCCTCGGGCTGATCCACCTGCTGCGGCTCGGCTGAGACGCCGGAAGAAAATGCGGCGAATCCGAAAAGAGATTCGCCCGCAGAAGGAGGAAACCATGTTGCACCGACGCTCCCTGTTGCGCGGCGCCGGCTCCGTCCTGCTCGCGAATGCCGCGATCGGTCAGGCTCGTGCCGCCCCGCCCGGACAGGTGATCCTCCCCTTCGGCAACGGCGAGCGCCCACTCGTGGCCTATCCCGGCAAGCGCCCGCTGATTCAGATGACCAGCCGGCCGCCCCAGTTGGAGACGCCGTTCTCGGTCTTCGATGAGAGCACGATCACGCCCAACGACGCCTTCTTCGTGCGCTATCACCTCGCTGGCCTTCCCAACGAGATCGACCCGGAGTCCTTCCGCCTGGAGATCAAGGGCAAGGTCGATAAGCCGCTCACCCTGTCGCTGGCGGACATCAAGGCGTTCGACGCGGAGGAGATCACGGCGGTCAATCAGTGTTCCGGCAATTCGCGCGGCTTCTTCGAGCCGCGGGTCGCGGGCGGGCAACTCGCCAACGGCGCCATGGGCTGCGCCCGCTGGAAGGGTGTGCCGCTCAAGGTCGTGCTCGACCGGGCGGGCGTGCAGGCCGGTGCGCGGCAGGTGATGTTCGAGGGCCTCGACGGACCCGTGCTCGAGAAGACGCCCGACTTCGCCAAGGCGCTCGACCTCGACCACGCCCGCGACGGCGAGGTGATGCTGGCCTACGCCATGAATGGCGAGGATCTGCCCTTCCTCAACGGCTTTCCGCTGCGGCTGGTCGTGCCGGGCTACTACGGCACCTACTGGCTGAAGCACCTCAACGCGATCACGGTCCTCGATACGACGTTCGAGAACTTCTGGATGAAGACGGCCTATCGCATTCCGGCCAATGCCTGCGCCTGCACCGAACCCGGCAAGACGCCGACGGCGACGGTACCGATCAATCGCTTCACCATCCGCTCCTTCATCACGAACATTCCCGATAGGGGGACCGTCAAGGCAGGGGCCGACACGGTTCTGCGCGGTATCGCCTTCGACGGCGGCTACGGTATCTCCGACGTCCTGATATCGGGCGATGACGGGCGCAACTGGACCGCCGCGAAACTCGGACGGGACGAGGGTCGCTACGCCTTCCGGGGATGGGAGGCAAGCCTACGGCTCCCGGCGGGCGAACACCGCTTGCGGGTTCGAGCGTTGAACCGAATCGGGCAGTCGCAGCCGCTCGAAGCCTTGTGGAATCCGGCCGGCTACCTGCGAAACGTCGTCGAGACGACGCGCGTCACCGCAAGCTGAGGGAGGGCTTCATGATACGATCAGCCTCACGGATCGCTCGCTCGAGCGTCGTCGCCCTCTTCCTGATTTCGTCGTGGCACGGATCCGCGGGTGCCGGGCCGGTCCCCTACGATCTGCCGCAGGATACGGCAAAGCTCCGTCCCGGTCCCGGTGCCGAGGTCGCCGAAGCCAACTGCCTGACCTGCCACTCGCCGGACTACATCGCCATGCAGCCGCCCAAGAAGGGGTACGCCTTCTGGACGGCCGAGGTGACGAAGATGATCAAGGTCTACGGCGCGCCGATCGAGGAGTCCGACGCCAAGGCCATCGCAGATTATCTGGCGGCGTCCTACTGATTGCAGGTGTTACCGTGCTCTGCCCCTACGCGCCGACCCTGTCCGACTACCTCCACACAATCGTTGCGCCCGGACGAGGTGTACGCGCTCGTCGCCTACATCCTCAATATGAACGGGCTCGTCCCGGACGACGCGGTCATGGATGCCAAGACGCTTCCGGTGGTGAAGATGCCGAACCGTGACGGGTTCGTTCCGGTTCCGCGTCCCGACGTCCGTTGACGGGCTTTCGGCGGCTCGTATGATGCCGCCCGGAACCCGGCTGAGCGTCGGGTTCCGGGCGGTCTATTCGGCGTTCCCTTCCGGCGGCCGAGTCAGGCCGGGTGCTGGGGCCGCATGTCGCCGCGGTCGATGCCGGCGACGACGACCGGTTTCTTCATTGCGTCGCGGCGGAAGGGTTCGCCGAGTTCCTGATTGAGCATCACCTCGATGAAGGTCGTCACGCCGTCCGCCTGAGCCTCCCCGGCCTGCTGAATCGCTTCGGTCAGCGCCTGCTGTGTTTCGACGCGGACGCCTCGGAAGCCGCACCCTTCCGCGATCTTCGCGTAGCTCAGCTTCGTATCGAGTTCGGTGCCGACGAAGTTGTTGTCGTACCAGAGGATCGAGTTTCGCTTCTCCGCGCCCCACTGGAAGTTGCGGAAGATCACCATGGTGACCGCCGGCCACTCGTCCCGGCCGATCGACGTCATCTCGTTCATCGAGATGCCGAAGGCGCCATCGCCCGCGAAGCCGAAGACCGGCACATCGGGACAGCCGATCTTGGCGCCGATGATCGCGGGAAAGCCGTAGCCGCACGGGCCGAACATACCCGGCGCCAGATACTTCCTTCCCTGCTCGAAGGTCGGATAGGCGTTGCCGATAGCGCAGTTGTTGCCGATGTCGGTCGACAGGATCGCCGCCTGCGGCAGGCCGGCTTGGATCGCGCGCCAGGCTTGGCGCGGAGACATCTTTCCGCCCTCGCGTTCCCGGGCCTCGAGGTTCCAATTCGTGCCCTCGTCGTCGTCCTCGTGGTCCATGGATGACAGGGCCTGCGCCCAGGCGGACTTGGTGCGGTGGATCAGCGCCTGCCGCTCCTCGCGGCCGACATCGCCCGCCTCGCTGGAAAGCTGTTGCAGAAGTTCGCGCGCGACGTGCTTGGCATCGCCGCAAATGCCGACCGTGATCTTCTTGGTCAGGCCGATCCGGTCCGGATTGATGTCCACTTGGATGATCTTGGCGTTCTTCGGCCAATAATCGATGCCGTAGCCCGGTAGCGTCGAAAACGGATTGAGGCGCGTGCCAAGCGCCAGCACCACGTCGGCCTTGGCGATGAGTTCCATCGCCGCCTTCGAGCCGTTGTAACCCAGCGGCCCGACTGCGAGGCGATGCGAACCCGGAAACGAATCGTTGTGCTGATAGCCGCACGCCACCGGCGCATCGAGCCGCTCGGCGAGAGCGACGGATTCTTGGATTGCATCGCCGATGACGACGCCGGCCCCATTCAGGATCACGGGGAACTGCGCGTTCGACAGCAGCGCCGCGGCCTCGGCGATCGCTTGGCGGCCACCGGTCGGCCGCTCCAGCCGAACGATCTGCGGCAGCTCGATGTCGACCTGATGCGTCCAGAAATCGCGCGGGATGTTGATCTGCGCCGGCGCGCAACCGCGCCACGCCTTCTCGATCACCCGGTTGAGCACCTCGGCGACACGGGTCGGATCACGGACTTCCTCCTGGTAGCAGACCATGTCCTCGAACAAGGCCATTTGCTCGACTTCCTGGAAACCGCCCTGGCCGATCGTCTTGTTGGCCGCCTGCGGCGTGACCAGCAGCATCGGCGTGTGATTCCAGTAGGCCGTCTTGATGGCCGTGACGAAGCCGGTCACGCCCGGTCCGTTCTGAGCGACCGCCATCGCCATCTTGCCGGTCACGCGGGAATAGCCGTCGGCGATGAGCGCAGCGTTGCTCTCGTGCGCACAGTCCCAGAAGGTGATGCCGGCCTTCGGGAACAGGTCGGAGACCGGCATCATCGCGGAACCGATGATGCCGAAGGCATGCTCGATCCCGTGCATCTGCAAGACTTTGATGAAGGCTTCTTCCGTGGTCATCCTCATGGCGCGCTCTCCCACCCTGGCTTTGCCAAGTCGTTGTGATGGTCGTTCGTCAATTCGGACGGCAGCGCGTGGCCATGGCGCTCACGCTGCACCGATCGGAGGACGTGCCATACGTGCTGCATCCTCACCCAACCAAAACTTAGCGCCTGTATCTGCCGGAGCGCAACAAAAATCTCGTTTTTTTGCTTCCTACGTTCAGGAAAGTGGAATATGAAGCCTTCAGCAATGGATGACGCCACCGAATCCTCGCCGGCTCTCAAGGCTTTCAGCCTGCTGGAGATCATCGCTGAGATGGATCACCCGCCGACGCTCGCGGAGCTTACGGAAGCCGCCAACCTGCCCAAACCGACCCTGCATCGGTGGTTGAGCATGCTGGAGGGAGCCGACCTGCTGAGGCGGATGCCGGATGGCCGACGCTACGAGCTCGCAGCGCGTGCCACCGCTCTCGCGTTCGCAATCCTGTCGAACAATTCAGGCTCGACCCAACGCCATCAGATCCTCGAGCGCGTGGTTCGCACGCTCGGCGAATCCTGCAACCTCACGGTTCTCGAGGGCAGTGAGGTCATGTATCTCGACCGCGTCGAGGCCGCCGCACCCTTGCGGGTCGCCTTCCAGAAGGGATCGCGGGTGCCGGCCCACGCCTCGGCGAGTGGCAAGCTGTTCCTGGCGATGATGCCGCCGGCCAAGCGAGAGCGGTTGATCGGATCGCTGACGCTGGAGCGATACACGGCCAATACTCTCGCCGATGCGGATGCGCTCCGGGCCGAGCTCGGCCGGATCAAGCGCGACGGATACGCCTTCGACGACGAGGAATTCCTATCCGGCCTGTTCTGCGTGGCCGTGCCGATCTTCGATCACAACGGACGCGACTGCATCGCCGCCCTCGCGCTCCAGGCGCCGGTGGTGCGGGTCGCCCGCGCGAACGCGGCCGAGCGTCTGCCAACCCTGCGAGAGGCGGCCGAAGCCTTGGCTGTCACGCTGCGATAAGCGTCCTAGGGGCGCGCCGGGAGAGGAGACACGCCCCATGATGCGCACTGAGGACGCCGCCATTCTGGTGCTCAACGCCGGCTCATCGAGCGTGAAATTCGCGCTCTTCCAGGCCGATACGCTCGAGCCTCTCTGCCGCGGCGGCATCGAAGGCATCGGCAGCAGGGCGCAGTTCGGGGGCGCCGCCGGCGCGAAGGCGCATTTGTTCGACGGGGCGGTGCTGCCCGAGGGCAGCAGTCACGAAGCCGCCACGCACTGGCTTCTTGATCGCCTCCGCCGTGCGGACAACCTCGACCTCTGCGCGGCTGGGCACCGCGTCGTCCATGGCGGACCGGATTTCTCGGCGCCGGTCGTGATCGACGATGTCGTGATGACGACACTCGAAGCGCTGATCCCGCTGGCCCCGGCGCACCAGCCGCACAATCTCGCGGCGATCCGGGCGGTGGCGAAGGCCTGGCCAAGTCTGCCGCAACTCGCCTGTTTCGATACGGCCTTCCATCGGACGATGCCGCGGCTTGCTCAGCTCTTCGCGATCCCCCACGCGCTGACCGATCAGGGACTCGTACGCTACGGCTTTCACGGTCTGTCCTACCAGCACATCGCCGATGTGCTGCCGGACATTGCCGGGGATTGTGCGAAGGGCCGGGTCATCGTCGCCCATCTCGGCCACGGCGCGAGCCTCTGCGCCATGCATGAAGGGCGCAGCGTCGCCACGACCATGGGCTTCACTGCCCTCGATGGTCTGATGATGGGAATGCGCTGCGGTGCCATCGACGCCGGTCTCGTACTCTACCTGATCGAGCAGCGTGGCATGACAGCGGCAGAGGTTTCCGAGATCCTGAACCGCCGTTCGGGCCTACTGGGTGTCTCCGGCATCAGCAATGACGCGCGCACCCTTCTGGCGAGCGAGGAACCCCGGGCAGCGGAAGCGCTCGACCTCTTCGCCTACCGCGTCGTGCGCGAGGCCGGCTCGATGGTGGCCGCCCTCGGCGGCCTCGACGCCTTCGTCTTCACCGCTGGCATCGGCGAGCGCTCGGCCCGAATCCGCGCGGCCATCAGTCGGGGTTTGGCGTGGACCGGCGCCCGCCTGGACGAGGACCGCAACGCAGCCAACCTGACATGCATCAGTGCCGATGACGCGAAGGTGCCCCTCTACGTCATTTCTGCCGATGAGGAACTGCCGATCGCGCGCGCCGCCGCCGGTCAATTCGTACCAGCGTGATCCGCCTTTGATGGCGGAAAGTCTGCGGTCCCGCCTCAAGCGGCTCGGAAGGAGCAAGGCAGCGGCCTGTTAGCCTCTTATAAATCGATCCCGCTCGCATCGAGTATGCTCCTCGGCGCGGTGGCGGGTGAGAGACCGTCAGCCTCTGGGGACATCAAGCCCGCAAGTGAGCCGGGGGCCTCGCCCGCCGTTCCAGGCTCGGCCAAGACGGTGAGTTCCGAGCGGGTTGTCCCGCTGCATCAGGCTGTGCTGGATGCGGGCTTCGTTGCCTTCGTGCGCGGGCTCGGTGCTGGACCGCTGTTTGCGGAGCTGTCGCGGGACAAGTTCGGCCAGCGTGGCGGCAACGGCATCAAGATTCTGGGCCGTCGGGTCGCGGTCTTGGGCTGGACGAAAAGCGGCTGGCTCCGGCACACAGCTGGCGTCGCTGGCGCGGCACTTAGGCTGGCCGAGGACGTGACGCGTGCCCTGATGGGCACGGCAAGCGGGGCGTGGCTGAGGGCTACGGCGAGTTCGAGCCGGCCGTTAACCCTTCGTGCCGTTGAACAACTTCGCCGTGCCAGTTGCCAAATGCGTCTCCCCTGTTTCGGGCGAAGAAGCTAACTTGCCAAGTGGGCTTTTTGTGCCCGGAAGGTTGCCTTCCTGAGGCGCAGCTCCGTAGCCAAGCCTTAACCTCCAGGCTGCAGCCTCTTCCTCATGGCCTCTGTTTCTCGCCGCGTGAGGGTGCCTGATGGCGTCTCGCAGATGATCTGCGCGGGTAGGCTCCGGGTAGATCAGCGACGCTACAGAGCCGAATGCGGTCCAGACCGGAAGCGAGCCTTCTCGAACGAACATGCCGATGGCTTCGATAGCCTCCCAACGCTCGAAGGCGTCAGGCCCATGCAATGCCCGGCCGACAATGCGAGCACGGAGGAACGGGTCCTCAGACGTGGGAGCAGTCTCCAACGAGAACATCACTTCTGAACGATCCGGCCGCAACTCATCCGGAAGCGCCTCAACCTTGCGCCACAAGCAGTGCCACTTCGCGCACGCTGCCGGACGATTCTGGTAAATGCCGCACGCGGCACCCGTGTTGTGCTCGCATAGAGTGCCGGCAGGCTTGCCAAGCGTTTTAATTTCGAGAACTCGGCAGCACGCCGTACAAGTGCCACAGGTTCTGTCACGGACAAGTGACTGCACGGCTCAGTCGAACTCTAATCTGCTGCTTCGTCGTAGGTGTTGACATCCTCTCTTCACAAGAGGTTTTCTCGTCAGACTGTTGTCGGTAGCATCCCTAGCGAGCCGTGCCGCCTTCAACCGCGCACTCTTCTCATCCAAGAAGCTAGCGGCTCCTTGCTGCGCAATTTTCGGTAACGCAGGGGTCTGCGTTTTCGCAAACTCAGCGTCGGCGCGCTTCCACTCCTTGCTGCGATCTCCAATCATTTCATTTTCCGCCTCCAACGGCCGCCCTCAGGCGCGATTATGCTTCCGCTTCGCTCTTGCCTTCGGCACCAAGGCCGCCTCAGCGGCAGCTTCCGTTTGGGCAGCCTCTTTCGCGAGCCGCAGTGTCTTTAGGCGGGCCGTCTTTTCATCACGTGCCTGAAGTTCCTCGCCGTGATGCGTCCAGGCGTCCGCGCTCTCCTGAGCCCAGCGCTTCTTCCGGTCTGCCAAGGGCTCGAGGAGGACTGGGATATATCCTGAAAAGTCGGCCATGGAAGCCTCCTGCTTCGCGTTACGAAGATTTGGATGCCGCTGCATTGTACTTGCCGCCTGACGGGGCAAATCTATGCTGCGGAATGGCCCTGCTTCTGCAGGGCAAAAACAGATGAAGCCGCCCCTAAGGAGCGGCTTCGAACTCGTCGGTGGCTGACGAGTAAAGCTCAGGCGGCCTGGAGGCTGCCGGCAGACTGCTTTCCAGAGCGGCGGTCAGTTTCCATCTCGTAAGAGACCTTCTGCCCCTCAATTAGGTTGCGCATTCCAGCGCGCTCAACGGCGGAGATATGGACGAACACGTCCTTGCCGCCGTCGTCAGGCTGGATAAAGCCAAAACCTTTGGTGTCGTTAAACCACTTTACGGTACCAATGCTCATAGGAAGTCCTTTATCTTCGTGGAAGATTTCGTTCGCGGGGCGCCTTATTGCGCTCGCCGCTCAGCCGAGCGCGTCTAGAACGATCTTGCGCAGCTCTTCGCGGGAGAGGCCGCAGGAATGCGGCTTCCAAGTGGGTTTAGCTGTCGCGAGCGTCGTAGCGGCTTGCGGGTATAGCTCTGCCGTGGCGAGCTTTGGTTCAGAGATGATGTGCATATTGATCCGCGGGCCATTCCGGCCGAAGCCATGAGATGGCGCATATGTTTAGGATCGTTGCGTGCCAGAGCAGGCAACGTGGCGCTGCAGCTGATGCAGCGATCAAACTTTGATTTTACCGGGAAACCGGACTCGGCGCTCGATCAAGAGCAAGAGAGCGGGCCGAAGACATCTAATCCGATAGAGCCCTTATATCGAAAGAGGGCGGCAGCTTCAAGCGGCAACTGAACGATTGAAGAATTTATTGGTATCCTTGCTGTTATGGCTTTGCCCGCTCAAACGGAAGATCGTGATGAATATCAGTGCGATAGGGGGCGTATGCGGCGTATTTTCGAGAATGCCGCTGAGTAGAGCGTGTGCGGCAGCTCGAAGCCGTGTGCACCGTCTTGGGCAAGCCCCAGAGTGGCGTGAGGCAGCACTGACGCGTGCCAGACGGCGTCAGGCTCTAAGTCCACCACCTTGTTGAG
>Ga0268290_100129_pt1 | contig 20781 bp, 23 predicted proteins | sample MetspRMADM_FD_191346 | JGI IMG/M metagenome (GOLD analysis project Ga0268290, IMG submission 191346) | Soil microbial communities from San-Diego area, Southern California, United States - Methylocaldum sp. RMAD-M | ecosystem: Environmental > Terrestrial > Soil > Desert | place: USA: California... | reverse complement strand
AGGCCGGTGCGGGCGATGGCCAGTGCCTCCGCTGCGACCGCGCCGAGGCAGCGCCCGCCGATGCTGGTATGGAGCCCGAGCCGCGGCACGGCGGCGCGGATCGATTCCCGCTCGCTCGTGGACCAGCCGCGCACGAGGTCCCAAGCGGCGGAGAGCGCGGTCTCGTCGTAGAGGAGCCCGACCCAGAAGGCCGATTGCGCGGCGATCATCGCAGGCCCACCGACATCGGCCCCACGCATCTCGAGGAAGCGCTTGAGCCGCACTTCCGGGAAGACCGTGGAGGCGTGGTTGGCCCAGTCCGACACAGTGGCCCGCTCGCCCGGCAATTGCGCGAGGCGCCCGGCCATCAGGTCGCGGAACGAGGCGCCGGCCACGTCGTGGTAGGTCTCGCCGCGCTTGACGAAGTACATCGGCACGTCGAGCAGCCAGTCGACGTAAGCCTCGTAGCCGAAACCCTCCTCGAAGGCGAAGGGGAGCATGCCGGTACGGTCGGCGTCGGTATCGCGCCAGATCTCGGAGCGGCGCGACAGGAATCCGTTGGGCCGTCCGTCGGTGAAGGGGGAATTGGCGAAGAGCGCCGTGGCGATGGGTTGGAGCGCGAGGCTGACGCGCATCTTGCGCACCATGTCGGCCTCGGAGGCGAAATCGACATTCACCTGCACGGTCGCCGTGCGCAGCATCATGTCGAGACCGAGCTTGCCCACCTTGGGCATGTAGTTGCGCATGATGCGGTAGCGGCTCTTCGGCATCTGCGGCGTCGCCTCGCGGGTCCATTTCGGACTCATGCCGAGGTCGAGGAATCCGATACCGAGAGGCGCCGCCGCGCGCTTCGTCGCGGCGAGGTGCTCGTCGAGTTCGGCCGCCGTTGCGTGAATGTCGGGAAGCGGCGCGCCGGAGAGTTCGAACTGTCCGCCGGGTTCGATCGAGATCGCGCCGCCGCCCAGGCCTCCGTTCTCCTGGCCCGCGAGCCCGATGATGTTGCCGGCGTCCTGGATCGGCTCCCAACCGGTCTCACGGCCGAGATTTTCCAGCAGCGCCCGGATGCCGCGCTCGCCCTCGTAGGGCACGGGGGTGTGGTCGGCCGTGTAGAACGGGATTTTCTCGTGCTCGGTGCCGATGGCGAAGCGCTCGCGCGGCTTCTCGCCCGCGGAAAACCACGCGATCAGTTCGTCCCGCGTCGTCAGCGGGGTGGTGTCGGACGTGTCGCGCGCCATGCGCTGCCTCGAAGGTAACGTCGGTCGAAGGGGTCAGCGGCGCGCCGAGGATCCGCCACCGGAGGGGCCGGTAGCGGCCTCACCGGATGTCGTGTCCTTAGAGGACGCCGCAAGGGTGAACAACGCGCCCGCTGACCGCATGGCAGACATGACACAAGCTTCTGTTCACGGGCTGGGATCGGCGATCACGGATCCGCGAAGTACGACCCGTAGCCCGCCCGATCGACGCCCGCCCGAAGGAGGATCTGGAGCAGCAGCCGCGCCTTCACACCCGACAGGATGCCGGCCGAGAGTGCGCCGCGGGCCAGCAGATCGATCTCGCCGCCGGGATATCCGTATGTGCGCGAGAACACAGGACCCGTCTCCGCGCGGGAGGCGAGCACCACTGGAATCCGCTCCACCAGGGCGGAGACGGTCTCCGCCAGCGCCTCCGGCACGTGGCCCGCGCCCATTCCTTCGATCACGACGCCGCGGAAACCGAGACCGGGGAGGGCGGCGAGCAGGCGCCCGTCGTCGCCGATGCCCATCTTCAGCAGCGCCACCGGGGCCGGTTCCTCACGCAACGACTCGGTCAGAACGGGGCCGCGGCCGGGGCGCAGGAAGATCCGGGCCTCGCCCTCGATCACGAGCCCGACCGGACCGGCGAGCGGTGAGCGGAAGGCCGAGGGCAGGGCGGTATGGGCCTTCTGCACCAGTCGGGCGGCGTGGATCTCGTCGTTGAGCACGGCGAGCACGCCGAGCCCCCGCGCCGCCGCACTTCCCGCGACGATCGCCGCGGCCAGCAGGTTGCCGGGCCCATCGGCCCCGGCGCTTTCCGGCCCGCGCATCGCTCCGGTGACGACGACGGGCTTGTCGCCGGCGACCAAGCTGTCGAGCACGAAGGCCGTCTCCTCGATCGTGTCGGTGCCCTGGATCACCACCGCTCCGTCGAGACCGCCGGCGAGACGGTCGTTGAGTGTGTGCGCCACGCCGATCAGGTCGTCGAGGGTCAGTCCGGCACTCGGTCGGCGCAGGGGCGAGAGCGTCTCGACCGCCGCCACCGCGGCGAGCCCCGGCACCGAGGCCGCGAGGTCGGCGGCCGTCAGCGTCGGCACGATCCCGCCCTCGCTGCTTCGGGTCATGGTGATCGTCCCGCCGAGGGACAGGAGGAGGATGCGGGGTAACGTCATTTCTTAGGACATCCTCGAATCGGGCCGGTTCACCGCGCGTCGCCGAGCACCGCCTGCACCAGCGCCAGCACCGCCACTGCCGCGGTGTCCGCCCGCAGGATGCGCGGCCCGAGCGACAGGGCGACCGTGTTGGGTCGGGCGGCGATCAGGGCGCGCTCCTCCTCGTGGAATCCGCCCTCCGGACCGACCAGCACCGCGAGCGGCGGCGGACTGGCCGGATCGGCCGCGCCGCGCAGGGCCGCCACCGGATCGGCGACGGGCGCGTCCTCATCGCAGAACACGAGCAGGCGCTCGGCTTCCAGCGCGTCGAGGCAGGCAGGCAGGCGAGTCGGCTCGCCGATTTCGGGCACGGAAAGAATGCCGCACTGCTCGGCTGCCTCGATCGTGTTGGCCTGGAGACGGTCGAGCTTGATCCGTTCCCCTTGAGTGAAGCGGGTGAAGACCGGCTGGAGGCGTCCCGCGCCCATCTCGACCGCCTTCTGCGCCATGTAGTCGAGCCGGCCCGTCTTCAGGGGGGCGAACAGGTAGTGCAGGTTGGACGGGGCCGGTTGCGGCCGGGTCTGAGCCACGATGCGCAGGTCCGCGCTCTTGCGGCCCTGCGGCACGATCTCGGCGCGCCACTCCCCGTCGCGCCCATTGAACAGCAGGACGGGCTCGCCCTCCGCGCGGCGCAGGACGGTGAGCAGGTAATTCGCCTGCGCCCGTTCCAGCGGCAGGACTCGCCCCTCCGCCAGATCCGCTTCGACGAAGAGGCGTGGAGCGGTGAAGTCGTAAGCAGCCATGGTCTCTCGCAGCCAGGCCGGTCTCGTCGCGTGACGGCCCCAGCCTGTCAATCGGCGGCGTACACGACGATCACTGGTGCAAAAAAGGCACGCTCCGAACGTTTCAAAGCGTTTCCCACGCCCATGGCCTTCGGGCGGCGGAACGCACCATTGGCGCCACAATCCCGTGCGCAGAAGACTTCCGCATCGAAACACTTCAAGCCCCTCTGCCGGGCCCAGGGCGCGAGCCGCCAGGGATTCGGGCCGGATGGGCGCTGCGGGATCGGGGGCACACCCGTCGCGGCATGCGGGGAGAAGGACCGGGCCGAATGTCTGCCAGGATGACTGCACCGACGAAGACCGCCGCCGCTCTAGTCGGCCTTGTCCTGCTGGCCGGGCCGGCACTGGCTCAGGGCATGGGGGGCATGGGAGGAATGCCATTGCCGTCGATGGAGACGCCGGCCGAGCCCGCGCCCTCGGCCGCCGCGCCGATGAGCATTCCCGCGCCCATGGCCCCGGCCGCCCCCGCCCAGTCCGTGCCCAAGCAGGCGGGCACCGATTGCAGCTCGATCCAGAAGACGCTGATCGAGCGCAAGAATCTCGTGGCCAAGGCCAACGCCGCCTCGAATTCCAAGAAGAAGATGACGCCGCAGGAGGCCTGCTCGCTGTTCGGCCAGCTCCAGGCCAACGGGACCACCGGCATCAAGTGGATCACCGCCAATAAGGAGTGGTGCTCGATCCCCGATTCGTTCTCGGAGGGCTTCAAGGCCGACCACAACAAGGTCGCGGCGATCCGCACCAAGGTCTGCGGCATCGCTGCCCAGGCCTCGAAGATGGAAGCCCAGGCCAAGACCCAGGCGCAGAACGGCGGCGGTGGCGGCCTGCTCGGCGGTCCCGGCCTGTCGGGCGCCTTCCGCATGCCGCAGGGTGCGCTGTAAGTCTTCAGCGTCGCGTCACCGTTGCCCTCTCCGTCCGAGCCCGGCTCCGGCCGCGTCGCCGACGCGGTCGCCGGCCATTGGGCCGATCGGCTCGCGCCGGCCGGGGCGCGGCCCTATCTGCGGCTCGCCAGGATCGAGCGGCCGATCGGCTGGTGGCTGCTGCTGCTGCCATGTTGGTGGTCGGCGGCGCTCGCCGCGACCGCCGCCGGGAATCCCGGCCCCCATTCCGGCCACCTCGTGTTGTTCCTGATCGGCGCAGTGGCGATGCGCGGTGCCGGATCGACCTACAACGACATCGCCGACCGGAAGCTCGACGCACAAGTCGAGCGCACCCGCTCGCGCCCGCTGCCGTCGGGACAGGTGACAACGAAACAGGCCGCTGCCTTCCTCGTGGCGCAGGCGCTGGTCGGGCTGGCGGTGCTGCTGCAATTCAATTCGACCGCGATCTTAGTCGGCATGCTTTCGCTGGCGCCGGTGGCGATCTACCCGTTCATGAAGCGGGTGATGCCGATGCCCCAGGCGGTGCTCGGCCTCGCCTTCGGCTGGGGCGCGCTGATGGGTTGGGTCGCCGTGTTCGGCCGTCTCGACCCGCCGGCCCTTTGGCTCTACGCGGGCACGATCTGTTGGATCGTCGGCTACGATACGATCTACGCGGTGCAGGACATCGAGGATGACGAGATCGTCGGCATCCACTCCTCGGCCCGGCTGTTCGGGGCGCGGCTGCGGCTCGCGGTCGGGGTCTGCTACGTCGGCACCGTTTCGCTGTTCGTGCCTGCGCTGATCGGTGCAGGGGCCGGCCCGTTGGGCTGGCTCGGGCTCGCGCTATTCGCCGCTCACCTCGCCGGCCAAGTGATGCGGCTCTCCGAGCGCGACGGCGTGCGCGCCCTGGCACTGTTCCGTTCGAACCGCGACGCCGGTCTCATCCTGTTCGCGGGACTCGCCGCCGACGCGCTGTGGCAGGGTTTGCGCTGATCCGGCCGTAGCGGGGACAGACCCCTGCGCCATATCCGGTCGCATGAGTGAGAAAGATCCGCACCGAAAGCCCGACGATACCATCGCCGAGGGTGCCCGCGCCCGGGCCCGGGGACGTCCGCGCGACGCCTGCCCCTATCCGCTGAACTCGCCCGAGCGCACGGGCTGGCTCGAGGGCTACGATGGCTCTCCGGCCGACCGCGCGCCGGACAGGCCGCTCGACAACGGCTGAGACTTGTCTCAGCCGCGCGAGATGATCTCGCTCTCGCCCCGGTGAATGCAGGGCCGGGCGGGGAGGCGGGCGGTCTTGCGCCGCACGAGGAAGCGCGGGCGCCGTCCGCTGAGGGCGGCGTGACGGCGGCGCTGGCGGCCTTTGCCGAGCACGACCGGGCCGAGCTGCTTCGAGACCGGGACGATGTCTCCGTCCTCGCGCAGAAGCATCCGGGCGAGACCGCCCTTGGTCGAGATGTCGCGCCAAACGGCCACGACATCCTCCTCGGGAAACGGCCCGAGCCGCATCGCCACCTCGCCCTCGCCATCGATGAGGAGCAGGGCAAAACGGTCCTCGCCGCAGGCGTCGGCCGCGGCGTCGGCGAAGGCCAGAGCCACGCCGGCAGGCTTTGCACTGCCCTGGATCGCACCCAGGAGCGGCAGCGGCGTCACCGGGGCCTTGATGCTGTGTGCGCTCGCCTCGTCATCGCAACCGGGCCGACAGTTCAGATTCGCGCTCTCGAAAGTCATCATCGGTTCGATGCCCTATCCCTCGCCGCGGTCTCTGTCGGACCCGCTGATCTGACAAGCACAGTGCCGGTCGTCTCCCCCAAGGCGCCTTAAGAGTGAGCGTTAAGCGTTCGTGGATCGAGCCGAAGTCTGCCGGATGCTCAACGGACCCTTGCCGGGATTGGTGCAAATGTCGGTAACCGTTCGGACATGGCAGTGGAGGTGTCAGTGGCGGCGCCGGGATCGGCTGCCGAGGCCTTCGTCCTGCGGCGCATGGCTGCGTTTTGCGAAACCGATGGCCATTTTTCCGATCGATGCCCTAGAACGAAGAGGCGTCGGCGCCGTTCAATCGGCATGAGGCCGGCCTCGCACGAACGGCTCCGACCGGATCCATGACCCAGACGACATCCTCTTTCGCGGCGCTGCGGCCCGTGCTGCACGAAGCGATGCGGGAGGCCGCCGCGCTCGCGCTGCCCTCCTTCCGAACCGGTGCGCACACGAGCGCGCGGGTCTGGTCGAAGGCCGGCGGCTCGCCGGTCACCGAGGCCGATGTCGCCGTGGACGCCTTCCTCAAGGTCCGCCTGTCGCAGATCGAGCCGCGGGCGGCCTGGCTCTCGGAGGAGACCAGCGACGATCCCGTACGGCTCGGCCACGACCTCGTCTGGATCGTCGATCCGATCGACGGCACCCGTGCCTTCCTGTCCGGGCATCCGGACTGGTCGATCGCGGTGGCCCTGTTGTCGCGGGGCGAGCCGGTGATCGGCGGCGTCTTCGCGCCCGCGACGGATCAATTCTACGAGGCCGTGGCGGGCGAGGGGGCGACCCTCAACGGGACGCCCATCCGCGTCACGTCGCAGGACAGGCTGGAGGGCGCCCGCGTCACCGGCCCGAAGCCGTTCCAGGATCGCCTGCTCGACGGCGCGGCACGGCTCGGACCGCGCCCCTCGGTCACGGTGATCGATCGGGTGCCGTCGCTGGCCCTGCGGCTCGCACGGGTGGCCGAGGGCCGAATCGACCTCGGCCTCGTCTCCAGGGACGCGCGGGACTGGGATCTGGCCGGCGCCGACCTCATCGTCCGCGAGGCAGGCGGGGTGGTCTGCGACCTTCAGGGCCGTCCGGCGGTCTATAACCGACCGGAGCCGCGCCACGGCGAGCTGATCGCTGTGCCGCTCCCCCTGCGCGGGCCTGCGCTGGCCGCCTTGGACGCCTGATCGCGAGCCAGGGTAAGCGGGGCAGTCTCTCCGAACCCGCGCGGCTGACCCTTCACCGGGAAAGCCGCGGGCTCTATCGGCCGCTATTCACCCAACGCACGAGGTCGCCGAGGACTTGGCTCAGAGCCGCGTCGAGGCCGGCGGCGGCGCTCTGGGGATCGACCTTCGGCACCGGGACCCGGGCGGTGAAGACGCGGGCGTTGACGACCCGGCCGCTGCCTTCGGCGATCAGCTTGGCCGAGAGGTCCACCACCGCCTCGCCGGTGCCGGAATTGATGTCGAACTCGCGGATCTCGCTGACGAGCTGGTAGTCCGACGGCACCTTGTCGCCGGGCCGCGAGACCGAGCGCAGGCGGCCGGTATTCTCCAGGCTCTGGATCACTCGCGTCTGGATCAGGCGAGGCAGGCGGTCGGCCCACTGGCCGCCTCCGAGGAAGGAGAGGGAGCCGCCGGGCTCGCGCACGATGATGCGGTCGGCCTCCATCGGCTGCAGGCCGACGGGCTCGGACACGACGATCGAGCGCGCCGCGCCCCCGGCGCGGGCCTGACCCGGCAGGGCGGCGAGGTCGAAGGTGAGCGGCGTGCCGCCGCCGCAGCCACCGAGGAGTGCGAGCGGCGCGAGAAGCGCGCCCGCCCGCAGGAAGCGGCCGGCCAGGAGGCGACCGGGAAGAGCAAGCGAGAGAGGAAGACGCGTCATACGCTCGGGCACCGTCCGTTCGCTATCGGGGAGACTGACCTCCCCTCTAGCACGCGGGAGCATACGGCAACGCTCAAGCTGCGCGGTGCGTGCCGACACATTCTCCGGAAACGGGGCCGCTCAGCGGCCACCGTTGTATTCCGGCAACGACGGCTTGCCGCCGAAGATGACCTGCGACGGGTCGCGCTCCAGGCTCCGGGCCGCCCGGCTGAGGGTGTTGAGGGTGCGCTGTCCGTCGGTCGACAGCGCCTCGACCTCGCGCCGGCTGGTGCCCGACAGGCGGTTGAAGCTCGTCGAGATATTGGCGGTGCGCTTGTCGAGGTTCTCCGAGAGCGCGCGGAAGGCCTTGCCCGCCTCGCGCACGGAGATCGCCGCCTCGCGGATCTCGGTGAAGGTGCCTGCCCCCTGCTGGCCCGAGGCCGAGCCGAGGAAGCCCTCGGCCCCCTTCAGGACACCGTCGATCCGGTCGGCGGAGGCGCTGAGCTTGGCTGCGAGCGCGCGGGCGTCGTGAAGTCCGGCCTCGATGTCGGGACTGGCATTGGCGAGCGCGGTCGAGAAGGTGTCGGCGTTCTCGATCACCCGGTTGAGGCGCTGTCCGTCCACCGCCTTCACGAGGCCGGCGATCGATGGGCCGGCCTCGGCCAGCGTCTTCGAGAAGGACTCGACATTGGCGAGCGTGCGGTTGATCGCGCCCTCGTTGCCCGCCACCACCTTGTCGAGGCGCTGGAGCACGTCGTCGGCGCGCTGCGCGATCTGCTTGGCCGCCGCCATCATGTCTTGGATGTCGCTCGAATCCGCGAAGATCGTCGGCATCTTGTCGCCCGAGCCCGGCGTGAGGGCCGGCGCGTCGGCGCTGCCGCCGGAGAGCGCGATCTGCGAGACGCCGGTCAGCATCGCGGAATCGAGCCGTGCGCGGGTGTCGGCCCGCAGAGGGGTCGAGGGGTCGACCTGCACCACGGCGACGACGCGGCGCGGGTCCTGCGGCAGCAGACGCACGTCGAGCGCCTCGCCGACCTTGATGCCGTTGAACGACACGGTCGAGCCCTTGGCGAGCCCACCGACCGAGCCGGAGAAGACGATGCGGAGCGCCTGGGTCGCCTGGCCGCGGGAGCCGCCTTGGAGCCAGAACACGAACCCGAAGGCGGCCAGGACGACGCCGATGGTGAAGGCGCCGATCAGCACGTAGTTTGCGCGAGTCTCCATCGGTTCAGCTCTAATCCCGATCCGAGGGGGCGTAGCGGTGCGCAACCGCACCGTGGGCGATCGCCGCAGCTTTACGCATGGGCATAGCCTGGCTGCGCGGCTTGGCTCGGCGTCGCGATGGCGCGGGCGCGCTTGCCGTGGAAGTAGGAGCGCAGCCAGGGGTGGTCGCTCGCCAGCATCTCTTCGATGGTGCCCTGCGCGATGATCCGGCCATCCCCCAGCGCCGCGATGCGGTCGCAGGCGGTGTAGAGGCTGTCGAGATCGTGCGTCACCATGAAGACGGTGAGCCCCAGCGTCTTCTTCAGGGTCGAGACAAGGTCGTCGAACTCGCCCGCGCCGATCGGATCAAGGCCCGAGGTCGGCTCGTCGAGGAACAGGATCTCCGGATCGAGCGCGAGCGAGCGGGCGAGCGCCGCGCGCTTGATCATGCCGCCGGAGAGTTCGGACGGGTATTTGTCGGCGGCGTCCGGCTTGAGACCGACCATCTCGATCTTGAGGCGGGCGAACTCGTCGAGCAGCCGCTCGGAGAGCTTGAGATGCTCGCGCATCGGCATCTGGATGTTCTGCTTGACGGTGAGCCCCGAAAACAGTGCGCCCTGCTGGAACAGCACGCCCCAGCGCTGCTCCAATTGGCGCCGCCGGGCGACGGTGAGGCCGTCCACGTCCTCGCCGAAGATATCGATGGTGCCGGAGCGTTTCGGCACGAGGCCGAGGATGGTCCGCGTCAGCACCGACTTGCCCTGTCCCGACGGACCGACGAATCCCAAAATCTCGCCGCGACGGATGTCGAGGTCGAGCCCCTTCATCACGGTGCGGTGGCCGAAGCCGACCACGAGGTCGCGCACGCGAATAATCGCGTCGCTCGGGGCAGCGTCTTGCTCTGCGACAGGAAGATGAGGGGTGGCCAAGATGTCGGTCCGGATGTCGTCTGCCCGCATGATGCTAGAAATCGATCGCGGCGAAGAAGACCGCGAATAGACCGTCCAGCACGATCACCATGAAAATTGACTTGACGACTGAGGCGGTGACGTGGCGCCCAAGCGACTCCGCCGAGCCCTCAACCGCAAATCCCTCGATCGTCGCGATGATGCCGATCGTCAGAGCCATGAACGGCGCCTTGATGAGCCCGACCGCGAAGTGGTGGAACGACACCGCCGCCTGGAGCCGCGCCAGGAAGGCATCGACGGTCATGCCGCCATAGAGCGCGGCGGTGAGACCGCCGCCGGCGAGCGCGGCGAGCGAGCCGAGGAAGGCCAGGATCGGCAGGCCGATCACCAGAGCGAGGATGCGCGGCAGGATCAGGATCTCGATCGGATCGAGCCCCATCACCCGCAGGGCATCGACCTCCTCGCGCATCCGCATCGAGCCGATCTCGGCGGTAAACGCCGAGCCGGAACGGCCCGCCACCATGATCGAGGTGAGGAGCACCCCGAGTTCGCGCAGGATCAGCAGGCCGATCAGGTTCACGACGAAGCTCTGTGCACCGAAGCGCTGGAGCTGGAAGATGCCCTGCTGCGCGACGATGCCGCCGACGAGGAACGAGATCAGCACGATGATCGGCACGCCGCGCAGGGCGACCTGTTCGAGCTGGTTGACCAGCGCCGCCATGCGGAAGGTCTGCGGCCGGCGCGCGACGCGGCCGCCGGCGGCGACCACCTCGCCGAGGAAGGCGATGCCGGCCAGGATCTCGTTGCCGCCGCGCGCGACGCGCCGACCGGTGGCGTCGAGGAAGCGCAGAGCCGGGTTGCGGGTATCCTGCGGCGCCGGCTCGGGCTCGCGCAGGCCCATCTCGCCGAGGAGGATGCGGTGCTCCGGCCGCGCGCCGGCATAGGCGAGGCGCCCGCCCGCCGCCTCGACCTCGGCACGGGTCCGCTCCAGGACCCATGCGCCGAGGGTGTCGAGGCGCACCAACCCGCTCAGATCGACCAGCACCGGCTGGGATCGACCCTGCGCCGCAATGCGCGCCGAGGCGCTCTCCACCGCCGGACCCTGGTCAGCCGTCCAGCGCCCGTGCAGCATCACGCGGCCGCTGCCGGCGTCGAGCTCGGCGCCCGCGGTCTCCAAGATGCCTGAGCCGTCTGCGATCCGCACGCGTCGCTCCCGCTTCCGCTCCAAAAGTCTTGAAACGAAATCCTTACCAAGATGCGTCGAATCCGATCGGTCGGGTTCGACGTCGCGGCCGACCGGAGTCGCCTCCCGGGGCGCTGCCCCGATCCCCGCCAGAGGGATGTTCCCTTTGGAATCCCGATTTCGGGTTCGTGTTGGAAGCGCTGCCTATACCTTATGGGGGGAGCCGCCGCCAAATCGGCGGGGATCATGGATGCGTTGCGCCAGTGCCACGAGGACGAGGCCGGCGAGCGCCAACGGCGCCATCATCAGGAAGGTCGAAGGCCCGCCGAACGAGCGGTAGACCGCGCCGCAGGCCAGCGTCGCCAGCGCTGAGACGAGGGCAGTCGAGGCACCCACCGTCCCCTGTGCCCGGCCCCGCGCGCCCTCCGGTGCGAAGCCGGAGACGGCCGCCATCACGCCGAGATGGGTCGCGCCGAAGCTGAGGCCGTGCAGCGTCTGGAGCGGCAGGAGGAGGGCGAGGTCGCCGTCCGCGAGGCTGAGGCCGAGGGCCCGCACCAGGGCGGCGCCCGCGCCGAGGCCGAGCAGGCGGAACGGGCTGCGCCAGCGCGCGGGAAGGCGGCCGACGACGGCGAACAGCGCGATCTCGGCCGCGACGCCGACCGCCCAGAGCGTGCCGATCCACGGAGCCGAGACGCCGTGGCGCGCCCAGTTGAGGCTGCCAAAGGCGTAGATCGCCGCGTGGCTTGACTGGATCAGCGCCGCCGCGGCGATGGAGAGTCGGAGCACCCGCGGCAGGGGCGGAGAGGCCCCCTTCTCGGGGGAGCGCTCGACGGCCGGTCCGGCCTCCGGGCCGGAGGCGGCGACGATGGTCGCGGCCAGCGCGAGCCCGGTGAGCAGCAGCGGCACCGCCACCTGGTCGCCCAGCACCCCGAGCAGCGCGCCGCCCGCGAGATTGGCGGCGAAGAAGGCGACCGAGCCGCACAGCCGGATGCGGGCATAGTCGATCCGCTTCGAGCGGCGGGCGGCGGCGAGCGTCAGGTAGTCGATGCTCGGCACGAGCGGGGCTTGCGCCACGGCATTCACGACGATCAGCAGGCCGAGCAGTGCCGCCGCGATGGCAGCCGCCGCCGGCATCAGGGCGTAGCTCAGCGCCAGGGTGAGGCTGCCGATGACGAGCAGGGTGCGCGGGCGCACACCGTGATCGATCAGCCCCATCAAGGGCCGTGTCGCCACGACCTTCGTCGCGATCGGCAGGGCGAGCAGAAGGCCGATCACCCCAGCGTCGAGCCCGAGGGCGCCGAGCCAGACGGGCATGAACGGCATGGCGATGCCGATCTCCACGAAGACCACGGCGTAGAGGAGGCCGAGCCGGGCGGGATCGGGCTCACCGGTCGGGACTATGCGTGTCACGGGATCGCGGCGAAGCAGGCCGCCCCTCTAATCGGCAGAAAACGCCGCGCGGCGGGGCGAAGCGAGGAAAAGCGTAAGCCGCCGTTAAAGCGCGCCTGTCAATCTCGCGCCGACCGTCAATCGTCGCGGCACTCCTCGCGGTGGGGCCCGAGTCTTTGCGGGGTGTGATGTCGAGTTCCCGTTCCCTGACGCCGCTGGACGCGTCGCAATACGATGCCATCGAGGATGCCGTCCGAGAAACCGAACGGGGCCGGTGGTTTCTGACCGAATATGCCCGCCGCAACCGCAACGCCGACACCGAGGTGCTGCTGGACGCGATCCGACGCATCGAGAACGTGGTTACGACGGACCGGCCAGACGATGTCGGGCGCTTCCGCGGCGACCTGATGGAGATGGCCGACGCCATCGCCCGCACCCGCGCCGAAGTGGCTGCCCTCTCCGCGCCCGAGCAGGGCGAGAGCCGCCTCACCGTGGCTTCGGAGGCCCTCGACGCGATCGTGCGCGCCACGGAGCGGGCGACCTCCGACATCCTCAGCGCTGCCGAGGAAGTCCAGGAAGCGGCCTGGACCCTGCGCGAGACCGGAGCCGATTCAGAGCTGTGCGACGCCCTCGATCGGCACGCCACGCAGATCTACACCGCCTGCTCGTTCCAGGACCTCACTGCGCAGCGCACGAGCCGCGTGGTGCATACCCTGCGCTACCTCGAGAACCGCATCGCCTCGATGATCGGGATCTGGGGCAATCCCGACGACGCGGTGCCGTCTCTCGATCAGAATGCGCAGGCGGCGGCGGCCGCTCTCGATCAGAGCGATGTCGACCGCTTCCTCGATATGGAAGGACCGGTGCCCGCGCCGACCAGGGCCGCCCGGCCGCCGCTGCCGACCATGGTTCTCGACGACGATCTCGCCTTCCTTCCGGAGAGTGCCCAACGGGCCGAGCCGATAGGCGAAGAGGAGCCGGCTGCACGGATTCCGGCCGAGGCGGCCTCTCCCGCCATGCTCCTCGCTGACGAAATCACGGCCGACCTCGCGGCTTTGAAAACACTGACCATCGATGCCGTGGACGCCGCTGCCGTGGCGGCCGAACCGGATCCGGAGGCCGACCCGGTGATCCTCGACCCAGGTTCGGCGGAGGTGGAGATCGAGGCGGACGTAGCCGCGAGCGCATCCGACGTCGTGCCGGAATTCGAAGACACCGAAACGGTCCAAGACGCCGAGATCGTCGAAGAGACCGAGCCGGCGGCCGAACTCACCGTTCGGGACGAGCCCGATGCGGTCATGCCTGTGGCCGAGCCCCTGGTGGTGGCAGCCGTGGAGCTGGTGGCGGAGGACGAACTCGCCGCTGCCTTTCCCGACCTTGATACGCTGAGCATTGAGGAGAAGATCGCGCTCTTCGCCTGATGGCGCGGCTTAACGCACCGCTGCGGTTCTTCATGCCGCATCGGTCCATACAAAATCGGTCGGCCACTTTCCGGGCCGATGGCTTATACGGGCCCGCGTCATGGCCCTGCATCTTCTGAAGCTGTGCGTCGGTCCCGCCTCCATCGAGGAGTTGGAAGCGCGAATTGCCCACAACCGGGCGGAGGCCCTGCGCCTCGGCCAGGAGCCGGTGACGGCGCACGTCACCCGCATGTTCCCGAAGCGGGCGCTGGCCATCGCCGGCGGCGGCTCGATCTACTGGGTGATGAAGGGGACGTTGACCTGTCGTCAGGCAATCCGCGCTATCGAGCCCGTGACGGGAAGCGACGGGATCGATCGCTGCCGCCTCGTCCTTGATCCGGTGGTGAGGCCGGTCTCGCCGCGTCCCTGCCGCCCGTTCCAGGGCTGGCGCTACCTGGAAGCTCGTGACGCGCCGGCCGACCTCGATCGCGCCAGTGCCGGGGAGGTCGCCGAGATGCCCGAGAGCCTGCGGCGCGAATTGGTCGCGTTGGGATTGATTTGAGGAATTTTTCGGAGGCTGTCCGCTGGTCGTGCGTAACAGCCGGGATGGCCCCGCTCCGGAGGGTGCGAGGCCGGGCCGGTCAGGCCGCTTCCTTCAGTCGCACGGCGCCCGGAGTGATCCCGAGGCGGTCGGCGAGGTGCCAGCGCAACTCGCGCGGGGAGTGATACTCGTAGGAAGGGTCGATGAGGTGGCTGAGGTCGGCCTGCGCGGTGCGCGCCTGCGTGTCGACCAGGCTGCCCACCCGGAAGGTCGCCGCGTTGGTCACGGGCGAAATGGCGCCGTCGTGGCGCCGAAACTCGAACGTCATTGTTTTCTTCTTTCTCACCGGATCCCGCGCCACCGATTGGCGTGGCCGGCGTCGTTTCTGGTTGTTTTGTTTATCGGCGGCGCCCGCCGTGAGGCAGCCCGGGAAACAGGTTCCCGGAGCCTTCGATCGGTGGGTGCCGCTTCGTTGTCGGTCAGCGCGGTCGGGCCGGCGTAAGTCCGGCCCCGAGACGGATCAGACCGCCTGCAGGTTGCCGGCCGCGTCCTTGCCGCTGCGCTTGTCGGTCAGAACCTCGTAGGAAACCTTCTGGCCCTCGACGAGGTTGCGCAGGCCCGCGCGCTCGACAGCGGAGATGTGGACGAAAACGTCCTTGCCGCCGTTATCCGGCTGGATGAAGCCGTAGCCCTTGGTCTCGTTGAACCACTTAACAGTCCCAGTATCCACGAATAGTTCCTTCGTTCTTCACACGCCAAGCGCAAGCATTCGCTCGAAGCGAGCACGTGGCAGCGTCCGCCGATTTTGCGGGATGACGAGCATTATGCGGATGAATCGAAGCCTTTCGCTCCGCCGCGCCCGTCAGGCCTACATGTAGGCTGGGGATGCGGCCTTAACAAGGCAGAAAGGGAGGCTGCCGCTGCGGAGCCTCGCACAGGGCCGCTGACCAGACCTCGGATCGGGGCATGGAGTACCGCCTCCGCCACCCTGTGACAAAGCGCAGGGCCGATGCATATATGAACGTCAATCCAGGCGGTTACGGGACCGCCCTCAAGGCAAGTTCAAGTCAGGCGGTTCATGGCGGGCATCTCGGTTTCCCTCGAAGGCGCGAACATCCAGCTCTCGTTCCAGAAGGACGACCAATCCACGGCGGTGGTCATGGATGCCCGCGCCGCCCGCGCCCTCGTGCGCGCCGTCGGCCAGCTCCTCACCGCCATCGACGACGACGGCGAGGTCGACTTGCCCGACGAGAACGGTGACGAGGAAGTCGCCATGCTCGACGTGACCTCCTCGGCCATCGAGGTCGGGACAGACGAACAGGGTCAGGCTGTGGTGGCCCTCCAGGCCGGTGCGCTGCCGCCGTTCCAGCTCCGCCTGACCGACGAGGAGGCCCGCCACGTCGCCGCGAGCCTCAGCGAGATTCTGGCCGCTCCGCGGGATGTGAGGACCTCCCACGGCGGACATTGAGGACGAGCCTGATCGGCGGGCGGCTGCCGTGTCGGTCCGATCGAACCTTCGATCAGACCTGCGGCTTGCTCCGGCGGCGCGTGCGCTCCGCGCTCGGTAGGGCATCCGGCACCAGGGTGACGGCAACCGGGTTGGGCGTGTGATCCATGGCCGCGCCGGTATAAGCATCGACGCCCATCCCGATGACGCCACCGGCCAGGAAGTTGCCGGCGAAACCTGCGGCGCCCGTGCCGACCACCTTGGTACGCACCGGCACGGTCTGCGGCTGAAATCCGGGTTTTGTGAAGGTCACGTCGAACTCTTCGGACCGCGGTACATCGAGCGAGCAGGGCGTCGCCGGGCAGAACCGGTTCGTCGTGGTGGCGATGGCCGCGCCGGGCGGCTCGGACGTGAAAGCGATCAACTCAGTCGTGCCGCGCGTGACGCTTCCGCACGCGGCGACGCTCGCCGCGACGAGCGCGGTGGCCAGAGCTTGTTTGAGCATGATGTCGTATCCCCCAACCGCATCTCCGTGCGGCGGGGAAGGTTGTTGAGGTGGCTTTGCCTCAACACAAGCGTGCAGACTGTCAAGGGATGGGAAAATCCTGCAGGCTCAGGGGTTCGTAGCACAAATGTAACATATGAGGGCCGCGCCTTAAGAAGGCGCGGCCCTGAAAGAGATCAGAGCCGGATGCCGGGATCCGTCGGACCGCCAGGCAGATAATCCGGTTCGGAGCCGGGCCCGCGCGGCTCATCGATGCTCGGATCATCGACCGGGTAGGGCGTGCGCGGGCCGGTCGGGCCGATATCGGGCTGATCGTCGGGCTGCGGCGGCGGCGGGAGATCACTAGGGATCTGTCCGCCGGGGGTGGGCTCGGGGGTCGGAATGCCAGGATTGGCCATGGACCGCCTCCATTGTTGGCTTCGGAGATGGCGGTCCAACACCTGCCTCCCGGTCCGGTTCCGTTCCTCGTTCGTCTCGCCGCCCGCTCGGGTGCGGCGCTGCCACCGCCCTCGGAACCTCGCCCAGGGCGATCCGTTGGCCCGACAATTCCCGATACAGACGGATCAAACGCAATGCCCGATATCCGTGAGACCAGGATCCTCATCATCGCCACCGACGGCTTCGAAGAGAGCGAGCTGACGGTGCCGCAAACCAAGCTGAAGGAGGTCGGAGCCAAGGTCACCGTGGCAAGCCCGCAATCACGCCAGTCCAAAGGGACGATCCGCGGCTGGGACAAGACCGATTGGGGCAAGGACGTACCGGTCGATCTCGACCTCGAGAGCGTGAACCCGGCCGATTACGACGCTCTGGTTCTGCCGGGCGGGCAGATCAACCCGGACAAGCTGCGCCTCGAGCCGAAGGCGCTCGAAGTGGTGCGCAGCTTCGTCACCTCCGGCAAGGTCGTCGCCGCGATCTGCCACGGCCCCTGGCTGCTGATCGAGGCCGGGGCGGTCAAGGGACGCACTCTGACCTCGTTCTCTTCGATCAAGACGGACGTGATCAACGCGGGCGGACACTGGCAGGACAAGGAGGTCGTGACCGACAGCGGCATCATCACCAGCCGCAATCCCGGCGATCTCGATGCCTTCTGCGCCAAGATCGTCGAGGAGGTGAAGGAAGGCCGGCACGAACCGCGCCAGCTCGCCGCCTGATCTTGCTCGCTCGCACGACAAGGCCGCCGACCTCGGGGCCGGCGGCTTTTTCATGCCCGATCATGCGCCGAGTCGATGCTCAGCGTTTTGCGACGGCCTTCTGCAGCTTCGGCCGCTCCGAGGCGGCGCCGGCCATCAACTTGGCGAGATGATCCTGATCGAGGCCGCCCCCGAGGCTCGCCGGCATGATCGCCGCTTCCGCCATCGGACGCTCGGACTTCCGCGCGGTGATGGAGCCGGTGGTGACGGGATCGGCCAGCGCCGCGACCGGCAGGGCCGGAGTCGCGGGCTCGCGCTGGACACGCATCGCCCAGTGGGCGGCGGTGGAGAGGACGGCGATGGCCAGGATCGCCTTGATGCCGCCGGTCAGAAAACGCCGCATGGTCGGGCCCGAAAACGCAGGGAACGCAGCCGGTTCCCCGGCCTGTCCCCAGCATCGCGCAAGATCGTGAACGAACCCTCCGCGATGCCGCCGGCGAAGCGTGCCGGATCGGGAAGGCACGCCTCGATGGCACGCCTCGAAGGCTCGGGTCGTCTCAGGTTCGATGCGCGACTTGCGCCCCAGGCTTGCCAGCCTCTCTCTCGGCCGCGCCACGGGTGCGCCACAGGCTGTAGACGACGCCGAGGGTGAGAAGGACCAAGGTGACGACGAGCGAGACCCACGGCGGCAGGTGGACGAGTTCGAGGGTGTCGGCCACCACGATCTTGGCGCCGATGAACAGCAGGATGAGAGCGAGCGCCGTCTTCAGGTAGGCGAAGCGGTCCACCATCGCGGCAAGCGCGAAGTAGAGCGCGCGCAAGCCCAGGATGGCAAAGATGTTCGAGGTATAGACGATGAACGGGTCAGTCGTGATCGCGAAGATCGCCGGCACGCTGTCGACGGCGAAGATCACATCCGCGATGTTGACGAGCACCAGCGCCACGGCGAGCGGGGTCAGCCAGCGCACGGTCTTGCCGGTCTTCGGGTCGGGCTTGCGAACGATGAAGTGCTGCCCCTCCGGCTTCTCGGTGATGCGCACCCACTTCTTGAGGAGACGCATGGAGGCGCTGTTCTGAACGTCCCGCTCGTCCTCCTCCTTTGAGACGAGCATCTTGATGCCGACATAGATCAGGAAGGCGGCGAAGACCGAGAGCACCCAGTGCGCCTGCTGGACCAGGGCCGAACCCAGCCCGATCATCAGGCCGCGCAGCAGCACCGCGGCGAGGATGCCCCAGACCAGCACCCGGTGCTGGGCCGCCCGCGGCACGCCGAGCGAGGTGAGGATCACGGCGATCACGAAGACGTTGTCCATCGACAGCGACTTCTCGATCACGAGGCCGGTCACGTATTCCTGGGCCGGGTCGAACCCGAGCATCCACCAGATCCAGCCCCCGAAGGCGAGGCCGAGAGTGAAGTAGAAGGCAGTGAGGAGCAGGCTCTCCTTCACGCCGATCTCGTGGTTCTTGTCGCGGTGGAGCAGGCCGAGATCGAAGGCGAGCAGGCCGGCCACCAGGGCGTGGAAACCGAGCCACATCCAGACGGGCTTGCCGAGCCACTCGTGGGTGAGAAATTCCATCATCATTGCGCGGGACCAGATGCTTCACATTGGGAGAGCATCGGCTCCGACATCGCGGAAGCGTCTGCCGAACCCTTCCCGAACGGGCCGCCGAACCGGCGGACGAATGGCCTCACCGGAGGTCCGGGGGCATCGCGAGGGGCACGGTGCGCGTTCCGCCAGAGGGGCCCGCAGCCGATGGGGGGCAGTTAGAGGGCAGATCGCGTCGAATCAAGGGCAGCGCGTTTTTCATCCCAGGTCGTCACTCGGAGAGCGAATGGCCGATTTTCGGGCTCGTGCCGCTTGACAGCGGCTGTCGCTCCGGGCCCTGCCGCGGATCATGGATGCGGATCGAGAGAACGGACTCGCGATCGTCGGCGGCGGGCCGGCGGGACTCGCGGCGGCGGAACTGCTCGCCGAGTCGGGGAAGGCCGTCACGGTCTACGAGCGCATGCCGTCGGTCGGCCGCAAGCTGCTCATCGCTGGGCGCGGCGGGCTCAACCTGACCCATTCCGAGCCGCTGCCGGACTTTCTGGAGCGCTACGCCCCGGTCGATCCACGCCTGAAGGCGGCCGTTGCGGACTATCCGCCGAACGCGCTGCGGGCGTGGTGCGAGGGGCTGGGGCAAAAGACCTTCGTCGGATCGAGCGGCCGGGTGTTCCCGGAGAGCTTCAAGGCTTCGCCGCTGCTGCGCGCCTGGCTCGCCCGCCTCGGCGCGCAGGGCGTCACGATCCGCACCCGGCACCGGCTCGTCGGCCTGGAGGAGGACGCGCTGAGCTTCGAGACGCCGGAGGGGCCGAAGGTCGTCCGGCCGCGGGCGACGCTGCTCGCGCTTGGCGGCGCAAGTTGGCCGCGGCTCGGCTCGGACGGGGCCTGGGTTCCGCTGCTGGAGGAGAACGGTGTCGCTGTGGCATCCCTGAGGCCGGCCAATGTCGGTTTCCGCGTCGCGTGGACGGCGCATTTCGCGCAGCGCTTCGCGGGCGAGCCGCTCAAGCGTCTTGCCGCGCGCATCGGTGCCGCGAGCGCCCGCGGTGAGGCCATCGCCACGGAGGATGGCATCGAGGGTGGCGTGATCTACGCGCTCTCGCGGCCGATCCGCGAGGCGGTGGAGCGCGACGGCTCCGCCGAACTCACCCTCGACCTGCGCCCGGATGTCGATGTGGCTGCGCTCGCCGTGCGCCTGAGCCGGGGACGTCCCGGAGAGAGTCTCTCCACCCGCCTGCGCAAGGCGGCCTCGCTGAGCCCCGCTGCCATCGGCCTGCTGCGCGAGGCGCACGCCAATACCCTGCCGACGGAGCCGGACGCGCTGGCGGCGGCGATCAAGGCGGCACCCCTGCGGCTGCTGACGCCGGCTCCGATCGCGCGAGCGATCTCGACAGCGGGTGGCGTCGTCTTCGCCGAACTCGACGACCGCTACATGCTGCGGGCGCGGCCCGGCCTCTTTCTGGCCGGCGAGATGCTCGACTGGGAGGCGCCGACGGGCGGCTACCTGCTGCAAGCCGCCTTCGCCAGCGGCCGGGCGGCGGCGAAGGGGATGCTCGCTTGGCTCGATGGACAGACCTGAGCCCGGCTCAGGGCCGGGCGCAGATCCCGACAATACCGCCGCTGGCGGCTGGGCAGGACGCCCTCGTCTCTCCGTCTAAGGCCGCCCCACCGCCCGTCTGGCAGGTGGCTGACGCCAGCACCTCGCCCGTGTCGCAGGTCAGCGTGCAGCCCGCGTCGGTGCAGGCGCGCGCCCGCACAACACGGAACGGGGCTGACACCGTCGCGGCGGCCTCACCTTTGGGGCCCGGATCACCCTTGGGGCCGCGCTCACCCTTCGCGCCCGCTTCTCCCTTGGCTCCCTGCTCACCCTTCG
>Ga0268290_100128_pt1 | contig 21592 bp, 20 predicted proteins | sample MetspRMADM_FD_191346 | JGI IMG/M metagenome (GOLD analysis project Ga0268290, IMG submission 191346) | Soil microbial communities from San-Diego area, Southern California, United States - Methylocaldum sp. RMAD-M | ecosystem: Environmental > Terrestrial > Soil > Desert | place: USA: California... | reverse complement strand
CGCGCCGGAGCAGATCGGTGACGCGCTGGCGCTGATCGGCGACACCTCGGACAATGTGCCGGGCGTGCCCGGCATCGGCTTGAAGACGGCCGCCGCGCTGATCAAGGAATACGGCAGCCTGGAGCATCTCTTGGAGCGGGCGGCTGAGATCAAGCAGCCCAAGCGCCGAGAAATGCTGCTCGCCAACATCGATCAGGCCAAGCTCTCGCGCCGCCTCGTGGCGCTCGAGGAGAACGTGCCGGTGCCGGTGCCGCTCGACGAACTCGGGGTGCCGCAGCCCGATCCGCAAAAGCTCGTCGGCTTCCTGAAGGCGATGGAGTTCAACACCCTGACGCGGCGCATCGCACAGATGCTCCACGTCGATCCGGAGGCGGTGAAGCCCGATCCGGCGCTGCTGCCGGGCGCGCAGCCCCACGCCTACACCAACGCGGCCGGCGGCAGCGATGCCGTGCCGTTCTTCGGCGACGAGGTGCCGGTCGATCCCGAAACCGAGGCCGCACCCGAGCGGACGGATGGCGAGGCTCCGCCCGAGGCCGGCGAGGCCGATCCCTTCGCCGATCTCGACCTGCCGGATCAGGCACCGAAGAAGCGTGGGCCCTCCGAGCCGACGCCCTCGACGCTGGTCGCCGCCCGCGCGGCGGAAGCCGTCAAGCCGTTCGACACGGCGGCCTACGAGACGATCTCCACGGTCGAGCAGCTCGAAGCCTGGATCGCCGAGAGCTACGAGGCCGGTGTGATCGCGGTCGATACCGAGACCGACGCGCTCGATGCGGCCAAGGCCGGACTCGTCGGCGTCTCGCTCGCCACCGCGCCGGGGCGGGCGGCCTACATCCCGCTTGCCCACGTCAAGCCCGAGGTGAAGGGCGGCGATCTGTTCGGCGACGGCGGCGCGGGGGCGGACGCCTCCGACAAGCAGCCCGGCCAGATCGATTTCGACATCGCCCTCGAGCTGCTGAAGCCGCTCCTGGAGGATGCCGGCACGCTCAAGGTCGGGCAGAACCTGAAATACGATCTCTCGGTGCTGCACCGCTACGGCATCGACGTGACGCCCTTCGACGACACGATGCTGATCTCCTACGTGCTCGATGCCGGCAAGGGCGGGCACGGCATGGACGAACTCGCCCGGCGCCATCTCGGCCACCAGCCGATCACCTTCGCCGACGTGGCCGGGACCGGCCGCAACAAGGTCACCTTCGACCGCGTGGCGATCGACAAGGCGACCGCCTACGCGGCGGAGGACGCCGACGTGACCTTGCGCCTGTGGCGGATGATGAAGCCCCGCCTCGTCGCCGAGCACCGGGTGACCGTCTACGAGACGCTGGAGCGTCCGCTGGTGCCGGTGCTGGCGCGGATGGAGCGGGCGGGCATCGTCATCGACCGCAACATGCTGAGCCGCCTCTCCGGCGATTTCTCGCAGATCCTGGCACGGCTCGAAGAAGAGATTCAGGAGGACGCGGGCGAGCGGTTTCAGGTCTCCTCGCCGAAGCAGATCGGCGACGTGCTGTTCGGCAAGATGGGCCTGCCGGGTGCCAAGAAGACGCCGTCGGGCCAGTGGGCCACGCCCGCGACGCTGCTCGAAGAACTGGCTCAGGCCGGCCACGACCTCCCGAAGAAGATCCTCAACTGGCGTCAGCTCTCCAAGCTGAAATCGACCTACACCGACTCGCTGCAGGAGCATGCCGACCGCGGCACCAACCGGGTCCACACCTCCTTCGCGCTGGCCGCCACGACGACCGGCCGGCTCTCCTCCTCGGACCCGAACCTGCAGAACATCCCGATCCGCACGGAAGAGGGCCGGCGTATCCGCCGCGCCTTCGTCGCGCCCGAGGGCAAGAAGCTGATCTCGGCCGATTACAGCCAGATCGAGCTGCGCCTGCTCGCCCACATCGCCGACATCCCGCAACTGCGCGAGGCGTTCGAGCAGGGGCTCGACATCCACGCGGCCACGGCGTCCGCCATGTTCGGCGTGCCGCTCGACCAGATGACCGGCGATCTGCGGCGGCGGGCCAAGACCATCAATTTCGGCATCATCTACGGCATCTCGGCCTTCGGGCTCGCCGACCGCCTCGGCATCGGCCGCGAGGAGGCCTCGGTCTTCATCAAGCAGTACTTTGAGCGGTTTCCGGGCATCCGCGACTACATCGACACCACCAAGCGCGCGTGCCGCGAGAAGGGCTACGTGACGACCCTGTTCGGGCGCGTCTGCCACTACCCGCAGATCCGCTCCAACAACCCGTCCGAGCGGGCGAGCGTGGAGCGTCAGGCCATCAACGCGCCGATCCAGGGCACCGCCGCCGACATCATCCGCCGGGCCATGACGCGGATGGAGGGGGCGCTCGACGCAAAAAAGCTCACCGCGCGGATGCTGCTGCAGGTGCACGACGAACTCGTGTTCGAGGTGCCCGACGACGAGGTCGAGGCGACGATTTCGGTGATCGCGCGGGTGATGGAGGAGGCGCCGGCACCCGCCCTGACGCTGAGCGTGCCGCTGGTGGTCGAGGCGCGGGCGGCAGGGAATTGGGAAGAGGCTCACTGAGGTGGCTGGAGGCGGTCCTCAAAAATCGCCGGCTGTCTTGTGAGCGAGTCGGATCGGCTCCGGCAGGCGGTACTTCGGCGAGCAGGCCAGCACCAATTCGACCGCGCTCGGAATATCGGCGCGGTGGCCCGGCGAGATGAACAGCGGGTGTGTGGCCGTGCGCGTGCGGACGACCGCGCCGATGGTCTCGCCCCGGTCGATCAGGGGGACGTGCGCGCCCTTCTCCTCGGGGAGTGGCGCGTTGGTGCCGACGAGCCGGGTCTTGCCGACGCCGATGGTCGGGCGTTCGAGCCACAGGCCCATATGGCTGGCGATGCCGATGCGGCGCGGATGGGCGATGCCCATGCCGTCGAACAGGAACACGTCCGGCTCCGCCCGCAGGCGCCCGAACGCTTCCTCCAGCACCGGGCCTTCGCGGAAACTCAGGAGGCCGGGAATGTAGGGGAACGGCGTCGGCCGCTCGGCGACCGCCGTCTCGACGAGGAGAAAGCCCGGAAACGTCACCACGACGATCGCGGCGCGGGAGCGCTCGTTCTTCACGCTGACATCGACCCCGGCCACCAGCCGCACTGCGCCGAGATCGATCGGCCGATCGGCCACGATCTCGGTGCGAAGCCGGCGTTGCAGCGCCACGGCCTCGGCCGGCGTCAGGTCCCAGGCATGGCGCGGGTGTAGCTCCATGCCGGGGGCTCCCTCAGTTGGCGAAGCGGAAATGCAGCACGTCGCCGTCCTGCACCACGTAGTCCTTGCCTTCCAACCGCAGCTTGCCGGCGTCGCGCGCGCCGGCCTCGCCGTTGAGCGCGGTGTAATCCTTGAAGGCGATGGTCTCGGCCCGAATAAAACCCTTCTCGAAGTCGGTGTGGATCACGCCCGCCGCCGCCGGGGCGCGCGTCCCCTTGGTGATCGTCCAGGCGCGGGCCTCCTTCGGACCGACGGTGAAGTAGGTGACGAGGCCGAGCAGATCGTAGCCGGCGCGGATCACCCGGTTGAGGCCGGGCTCGGTCAGGCCGACGGCTTCCAAAAACTCGGCCTGATCGGCCGGCGGCATCACCGCGATCTCGCTCTCGATCTTGGCCGAGACGACGACGGCGACTGCGCCCTCCGCCTTGGCCCGTTCGAACACGGCTTCAGACTTCGCATTGCCCTTGTCGGCGTCGCCCTCGTCGACGTTGCAGACATAGAGCACGGGTTTCGCCGTCATCAGGCCGAGCTGCTGGAACAGCCGCTCCTCCTCGGGCTTGCGCTCCACGAGACGGGCCGGCTTGCCGTCGCGCAGGAGCGGGAGCGCCCGGTTGACGAGGTCCAAGAACTCCTTGGCCTCTTTGTCGGCGCCCTTGGCGCGCTTCTCCAGTGCGACGACGCGCTTCTCCAGGCTGTCGAGATCGGCCAGCATCAGCTCGGTCTCGATCGTCTCGATGTCGGCGATCGGATCGACCTTGCCCTCGACGTGGGTCACGTCGCCGTCCTCGAAGCAGCGCACCACGTGGGCGATGGCATCGACCTCGCGGATGTTGGCGAGGAACTGGTTGCCGAGGCCCTCACCTTTTGACGCGCCGCGCACGAGCCCGGCGATGTCGACGAAGGTCAGGCGCGTCGGGATGATCTCCTTCGAGGAGGCGATCCGGGCGAGGTCATCGAGACGCGGATCGGGCACCGCGACCTCGCCGACATTCGGCTCGATGGTGCAGAACGGGTAGTTCGCGGCCTGGGCCGCTGCCGTCTGCGTCAGCGCGTTGAAGAGGGTCGACTTGCCGACGTTCGGCAGGCCGACGATGCCGCATTTGAAGCCCATGGCTGGTCCTAGAGGTCCGTTGTGATCGGTCGGGAGCCGCGCCCGGAAGCCCGCTCCATCGGGGTCCGGCGGCGCCGTGTCAATTCGCGTCGCGCGCTTTCGCCTTGCCGGCCTCGGCGGGCGTCTTCACCGTGTCCCAGCCGCGGCCGACCATGGCGAGATGCACCTTGTTCTGGAAGCTGGCATCCTCGCCGGCCGCGAGCAGCGGCGCATGGTCGGCCGTGGCGCGGCAGAGATCCTCGACCCACGGCTCCTCCGACTTGGCGAAGTCGTTGAGGACGTAGGCGTGCACCAGCGCCTTGTCACCGGGATGCCCGATGCCGAGCCGGACCCGGCGGTAATCGTTGCCGCACAGAGCGGTGATGGAGCGCAGGCCGTTATGGCCGGCATTGCCCCCGCCGAGCTTCACCCGCAGCTTGGCCGGCGCGAGGTCGAGCTCGTCGTGAAGCACGATCACGTCGGCGAGCGGGATCTTGAAGAATCGCTGCGCCTCGCCGACCGAGCGGCCGGATTCGTTCATGAAGGTCTGGGGCTTCAGCAGGATCGCGCGCTCGGAGCCGAGCAGGACCTCGGCGGCCTCGCCCTGGAATCGGCGGCGGAACGGCGCCGCCCGGTGAACGCGGGCGATCTCGTCCACGGCCATGAAGCCGATGTTGTGGCGGTTGCGCGCGTAGCGCGCGCCGGGATTTCCCAATCCGACGATGAGCCGCATGCTCGCTTCCGATTCGATGCCCCGACAAATGGAAATGCCCCGGCCGGGCGGCCGGGGCATCGTGTGTTTCGCAGGACAGGCGCTCGCAGCGCCCGTCGCGGCTTACGCCTCGGTCTCGTTCTTCGCAGCAGTGGCCTCGGCCTCGGCGTCCGCCTTCTCGTCGGCGGATTCCGCAGCCTGCGCCTCGGCGATCGCGGCTTCCTCGGCCTCGACCTCGGCGCCGAGCACCGTCGGCGGCAGGAGATTGGCGACCGTGTCGGTCGGCTCACCCGTATAGGTACCGGCCGGCAGGCGCAGGTCGGAGGCGTGGATCACGTCGCCGATCTCGCGACCGGTCAGGTCGACCTCGATCGCGTCCGGGATCTGGTCGGGCGCCACATCGAGGGAGACCGTGTGCAGCGCGATGTTGAGGGTGCCGCCCTTCTGCTTGATGCCCGGCGCCTGATCCTCGTTCACGAAGTGGACGGGAACATCGACCGTGACGGTCTGGCCGGCGACGACGCGCAGGAAGTCGACGTGCAGCGGCGCACCGGACACCGGATCGAGCTGGTAATCGCGCGGGATCGCGCGGGTATTCTTACCACCGACCGTGATGTCGAACAGCGTGGTCTTGAAGCCGCCGGCATAGATCAGCGTGCGGGTCCGGATGAGGTCGATGGCGATGGCCTGCGGGGCCTGGTTGCCGCCGTAGATGACGGCGGGAATCTGGCCCTGGCGACGAACGGCCCGGGCGGCCCCCTTGCCGACCCGGTCGCGTGCCACGGCCTCAAGCGTCTTGGTGGCGCTCATGGCGTGATCCTTCTCGAAAATATGGAGCCGGGCCAACGACAAAGGCCGCCCGAAGCGGACGGCCTGACCGTGTCCCAGCGCGCCCGTGCCTCCAAGGGTGTCTCAAGGGCGCGAGCGGGCCATACACGCAACGCCGCCACGTGGCAACGACGTCTGAGCGACAGCCGCTCTACTTGTTCGCGGTCGCCATCGTGCGGCGCGCCTCGGCCTGCTTGCTGGTTTCGTCGAAGTATTTGGTGGCGTCGCCGAGCTGCACCGAGGGTTGGCAGTTCGGCGTACAGGAATAGGATTCCCGGTCGAGGCCGCGCTGAACGGTGATGATCGAGGCCTGTGGCGCCTGCACGCTGATGGTCGATTCGGCGAGCATCGCACCCTTGCCATCGAGCGCGATCAGGTTGGTGATGCCGAAGCTCTTGCCCGTCAGTACCACGACGCCGTTTTTCTGCAGGGTGATGTCGGCAATCATCGGATTGCCTACCACGACGGTCTGCGTCTTCTCCGGCAGGCGGATCACCTTCGCGTTGTCCACCTGCACCGAGACCGCGCCTTGCGACACCGCCTCGTTCGCAAGCGCGGGCGACGTCAACACGATGAGCGCGAGGACCGCCGGGACGGCGTGGAGCGGAGAGCGGTAGGGGCGCAGGCGGGGCATGAAGGGTCGGTCCGATCGCGCGGAGTGCGGGACTCGCCACCGGAGGTCGCGCCGTATCGACGGCACATATCCGGAGCAGACGCATCTCTCGTCACGGCACGGAACAGGAAACTGATGAAGGAAGCGCTAACCGTGTTCCGGACTCGGCGGTCAGCCGTCCCTGCCGGTGCTCGCACGGCACCATGCGGACCATTCGATCGATCTTTGCAATACGTCATTAACTGCTCTTGTCAGACTCGTGACAGGAGGCTTGGTTAGGCAATCGATTTAACGCAAATGCAACGCGTCGGGACTACACCTCGACACGTCGCCGATCGGGGCCTCTACAGACTTCCGACGGTCGTCCATCGGATTTAAACAAGTGGAGATCATCGTGAAGAACATCGCCAAGCGCTTCATCTCTGACGAGTCCGGCGCGACTGCCATCGAATACGGCATGGTTGCTGCCATGGTCGGCGTTGCCATTGTCGGTATTTTCTCCACCTTCGGCACCAAGCTGAAGACGGCGTTCGATACCCTCGGCACCGGCCTCAACACGCAGACGACGAAGCTCGGTACTGCCAACTAATTCTTCGACTAGGCGACAACGTTTTTCAGCGCATGGCGGAATTCTTCCGCCATGCCTCCTAAACAGCGATCTGTCCCGATTGATAATCGTCGCCTAGCAGAAGCGCCGGTCGCGGAAGAGACAGGCGGTCAGGAACACGACGCGCTCCGCCAGATCAAATCAGGCTGCGCATGAGACCCGAACGAACCGACCGATTGGGAACAGTTCCGTGTCGAGCATGGCGGCCTATCTCCTCCTGTGTGTCGTTTTTCCCTTCCTCATGGCCTACGCCGCTGCGAGCGATCTGCTGACGATGCGGATTTCCAATCGCGTGACCGGCTTGGTCTTCGCAGGCTTCGTGGTCTACGCACTCATATCCGGCATGGCCTGGACCGACTTGTTCTGGCACCTCGCGGCCGGCGTGCTGACCCTCGTGATCACGTTCATCATGTTCGCCCGGGGATGGATCGGCGGAGGCGATGCCAAGCTCGCCGCAAGCACCGCTCTCTGGATCGGCCTCGCTCATCTTCCGGATTACCTGATCCTGGCGTCGCTTCTCGGCGGTCCTCTGACGCTCACGATCCTGTCTGCCCGCACGTATCCGTTGCCGAAGCTTGCGCTCAAACTTCCCTTCGCGGTGCACCTGCACGACGCAAAGACGGGAATACCTTACGGCATTGCATTGGCCGCCGCCGCTCTGGTCGTGCTGCCGAACGCCGTCGGATTCAATCAGCTCGCGCTGCCCTGATCGACAGTCATGAGACAAACCGACGAGGCCGCAGAAAAGAGGCGGCTTTTTTGTTTGCGGAACTTCGGGCGTGTGGCGAGCGGGACAGCCCTGAAAAGAACGCGGTGACGCTCGGTTAACCCTAACTTGACGATTCCGGGGCAAGTCTCGGAACCGGACGGCGACCAAGCCGTCGCCACGGTTCCGCGCCCCCATGAAACCAGCCCGTCTCGCCGTTCTGGGAATCGCACTCGTCGCGGGCTGCGGCGCCGCCCTGCTGATGCAGGGCGAGGAGAAGGCGCCCGAGCCCGCCCCTATCGCCAAGGCCGAGCCCGTCGCGCCCATTCCGATGAGCGAGGTGCTGGTCGCCGCTGCCGAGCTGCCCATGGGCCAGACCCTCAAGCAAGAGGATCTGCGCTGGATGCCCTGGCCGGAGCAGGCGATCTCTCCCGGCCTGATCGACCGCCGCGCGGCGCCGAAGGGGCTTGAGGACTCGGTCGGCGCGATCATCCGCACCGGCTTCTCGGCCAACGAGCCGATTCGACCCGAGCGGCTGGTGAAAGCCGGCAGCGGCTTCATGTCGGCGATCCTACCGCAGGGCATGCGAGCGGTGGCGATCACGACCGACACCCGCGGGTCGAGCTCGGCCGGCGGCTTCATCCTGCCGAACGATTATGTCGATGTCATCAAGACCAGCAGCGAGGGGAGCGAGCAGTTCGCCGAGACTCTGCTGACAAATGTGCGCGTGCTCGCCGTTGGCCAGATCGTGCAGGAGAAGAACGGCGCCAATGTCGTGACGGCTGAGACGGCCACCCTGGCTCTCACGTCGACCCAGGCCGAGAGCGTGACGCTGGCGCAGAAGGTCGGGCAGCTCTCGCTCGTGCTGCGCAGCATTCAAGATTCAGCCCGAACCGCTGCCATCTCCGAGGAAGCGGACATGCCGACCGAGGGCCCGTTGACCGTGGTGCGATTCGGCGTCGCCAAGCAGCAGCGCCGGTGAGGACAGGACCGATGACGACCCCCTCTCGCTTCCGCCGCCTCGGCCTTGTTCTGCTCTCCGGCGCCTGTCTGGCTTCGACGGCCCTGTGGAACCCGGCCGCCGCCCAAGCCGGTCCCGCCGGTGCCTCCCCGGTTCTGACGATCGGACCGAACGAGGCGTCAGTGTCCCGGCGGGTTGAGCTGAGCAAGGGCCGCTCGCTCATCGTTGATCTACCCCGCGACGCTAAGGAGGTGTTCGTGGCCAATCCGGCGGTCGCGAACGCCGTTGTCCGCTCCAGCCGCAAGCTGTTCCTGATCGGCATCGACAACGGTGCCACCTCCATCTTCGTGATGGATGCCGAGGGGCGCCAGATCGCGGCGCTTGATGTCACCATCGCCCGCGACATCAACGTCCTCCGGCAGTCGCTGCAGCAGAGCTTGCCCGGTGGCCGGTTCGACGTGAAGGCGGTTGGCGAATCGCTCGTGCTGTCGGGCAGCGTCCGCTCCGCCTCGGAGGCGCAGCAGGCGCTCGACATCGCCAACGCATTCGTCGGCCTCGGCGCCGGCGTAGGGGCTGGGACTCGCGGCGCCGTCATCAACAATCTGACGATCCGCAACAAGGATCAGGTGATGATCCGCGTCACCGTGGTTGAGGTGGCGCGCACAGTTCTGAAGCAGTTCGGTATCAATGTCACCGGAAACTGGTCGGCACTGAATCCTCTGAGTCCCACAGGGAACGTCCTGACGAATAACACGCTGTTTCCGATCACCGGTGCTTACACTCCGGATGGCAACGCCTTATCTGCTTCAATTCGATCCGGCGGCGCCTCGCTCCAGGCAACGTTGCGCGCTTTCGAACAGGCCGGCGTCTCCCGCATCCTCGCCGAGCCGACGCTGGCCGCGATTTCAGGTGAGTCGGCCAAGTTCACGGCCGGTGGCGAAATCCCCGTTCCCGCGAATTGCGCCGCCGGAACAGCCGGCGCGGCTTGTACCGTCGCGCTTGAGTTCAAACCCTACGGCGTCAGCCTCGCCTTCACGCCGGTCGTGCTAGCGGAGAACCGCATCTCGATCCGGGTCGCCACCGACGTGACCGAACTCGACCGGCAGAACAGCTACAGCTTCTCCTTCCCCGGCTCCAACCGAGTCACACCCGTTCCGGCGACGACGCGGCGCAGCTCCGAGACGACGGTGGAGCTGGCCTCGGGCGCCACGATGATGACGGCCGGCCTGATTCAGCAGAAAAACCGGGCGGCGATCGGTGGCCTGCCCGGGCTGATGAACCTTCCGATCCTCGGCGCCCTGTTCCGCTCCCGCGACTATCAGCGCGACGAGACCGAACTGATGATCATGGTCACGCCCTACATTGCCCAGCCGATGGAGGCGCGGCAAGTCCAGCGGCCTGACGATGGTTTCGTCGATGCACCGGACGGGCAGGCGGTGCTGCTCGGACGCCTGAACAAGATCTACGGCACGGTCGGCGGCGGCACCCTCGGGCCGGCCTATCGCGGCCGGGTTGGCTTCATCGCCGATTGACCCCCGCCTGGAGCCGTTCCTGACCGCTCTAAGTCCGGGAACGGCTCCAGGAGCTTGTTTGAACGCGCTCATACCCAGAGCCGGCCTCCACTTCGGCGGAGAGCGCTCTTGCAGGATCGAAGCCCAATGTCCTCCCCCGCTCGCAACCTCGTCGTCCGCGTCCGGCCTGTCGCCTCGGTCGTTCTGTTGGCCGCTCTGCTCGGCGCATGCCGTGCGGACCACGTCGCCACCACAGGCTCGACCTACCCGATCGATGTGCGCACCCGGCACCCAATCGTGCTGGCGGATGCCGACCGCACCCTCGATGTCTTTCCGACCGGGATTGGTCATATCGATCCCCGCCAGCGCGCGGATCTCGAAGCTTTCCTCATTGAGTATCGCCGTTACGGCCGCGGCATCCTCGTCGTCGAGGTACCGCGCGGCGTGTCGCCAGCGCTGGCAGGTCCTGTCGAGCGCACTGGCGCGGCGATTCGGCACCTCGTGGCGGAGATGGGCGTCCCGCGTGGCGGCGTGCGCATGGCCGTCTATCCGGTTGCCAGCCCGACATTGGCCTCGCCGGTGCGTCTGAGCTTCCAGCGGATGCAGGCTAGGGTCGCGGATAAATGCGGGCTCTGGCCACGCGACCTCGGCGTCAGCGACCTGCGGGCCGACTGGTCGAACGAACCGACATGGAACTTCGGTTGCGCGATTCAAGCGAACGTCGCCGCCCAGATCTCCGACCCGGTCGATCTGGTCCGCGGCCGGCCCGAGGGCCGCATCGATACGATCAGGCGCACACAGGACATCGGCCAGCTCCGCGAGGGCAAGGATCCGTCAACCCGTTGGCGTCAAGATGGAAAGACCAATGTCGGCAGTGACGTGAAGAGCCAGTAGGGCGCCAGACAAGACCCCAGACACGAAGATCGCCCTTCGGCAGATTTGCGGAATTCCCCGTCCTCCTCGGCATAAGAACCGGAAACCACGCATCATGCCGGACACTCACGAGGCCTCAGAGCGGACCATCGCCCCGGTGCCGCGCATCACGATCCAGGCCTTCTGCGAGACGCCGGAGACGGCCGCGATGATCGAGGGCATCGCATCCGACCGCCGGATGCAGAAGGCCCATGTCAAGGTGCATATGGGCGGGGGCGCCGCGGCCCTGGAGGCCTATCGGCACGCGCCGACGCCCAATGTCATCGTGATCGAATTCCTGGGGCTCAAGTCTCGGCCGCTCGAGTGCCTCGACCAGCTCGCCGAGGTTTGCGACGAGGGCACCAAGGTGCTCGTGATCGGCCACGTCAACGACGTGCTCCTCTACCGCCAGTTCATCCAGCGCGGCGTGAGCGAGTACCTGATGGCGCCGGTCGAGCCGGTCGGCATGATCGCCGCGGTGTCCGACCTGTTCGCGGCGCCGGGCGCGAAGCCGGTGGGGCGCACCATCGCCGTCTACGGCGCCCGCGGCGGCGTCGGCAGCTCCACGATCGCCCACAACCTTGCCTGGACCGTGGCGCGCGAGCACGGCACCGCCACCGTGATCGCCGACCTGGATGTCGCTTTCGGCACGGCGGGCCTCAACTTCAACCAGGACCCGCCGCAGGGAATCGCCGAGGCGGTATTCGCGCCCGAGCGCCTGGATTCCAACCTGCTCGACCGGCTGCTCTCGAAATGCGCCGACAATCTCAGCCTGCTCTCGGCGCCGGCCACCCTCGACCGCACGGTCGACCTGATCGAACCTGCCTTCGACGCGCTCACCGATCTGCTGCGTGCGACCGTGCCCTGCATCGTCCTCGACGTGCCGCATCAATGGTCGGCTTGGACCCGGCGCGTGCTGGTCAGTGCCGACGAGATCCTGATCGTCGCCGCGCCGGATCTGGCGGGGTTGCGCAACGTCAAGAACCTGCTCGCGCTGCTGCACCAGCAGCGTCCCAATGATGCGCGCCCCCGGGTCGTCCTCAACGGCGTCGGCATGCCGAAGCGGCCGGAGATCGCGGCCACCGAGTTCGCCAAGGCGCTCGATGTGCCGCTTCAAGCGATCATCCCCTTCGAGCCGGCTCTGTTCGGGACCGCAGCCAATAACGGCCAGATGATCGCCGAAGTGCAGGCCGGTTCGAAGCCTGCGGAGATCTTCTCCGAACTCGCAGCGGCCGTGACCGGCCGGGCCGAGATCCGCCGGGCCAGGGCGAATCTCTTGGAGCCGCTGCTCGCCCGGCTGACCCGCAAGAAGGCGTCGTGACGGTGCCCTGCGCTCTCTCCTCTCAACATTGCTGAAGGCGCGGCGCCATGTTCGGTCGACGCTCCAACGCCGCATCGGCTCCTGCCCCGGCCACTGCCGCAGCCGGGCCGACGACGGTCGCCCCGCCGGTCCTCCAGCAGGAGGCGGTACGCGCTCGCCCCGAGCCGCCGCGCGTCCCGGTGCCTCAGGCGCCGCTGCCGAAGTCCGAAGACTACTTCCGCACGAAGAGCATGATCTTCGGCGCACTGATCGAAGCCATCGATCTCGCGCAACTCGCCCGGCTCGAAGGCGAGGCGGCGCGGGAGGAAATCCGCGACATCGTCTCCGAGATCATCGGTCTCAAGAACATCGTGCTGTCGATCGCCGAGCAGGAAGAACTGCTCGACGACATCTGCAACGACGTTCTCGGCTACGGTCCCCTGGAGCCGCTGCTGGCCCGTGACGACATCGCCGACGTGATGGTGAACGGTGCCGACCGGACCTTCATCGAGGTTGGCGGCAAGATCCAACTCACCAACGTCCGCTTCCGCGACAACCAGCAGCTGATGAACATCTGCCAGCGGATCGTCAGCCAAGTCGGCCGGCGCGTGGACGAAAGTTCGCCGATCTGCGATGCGCGCCTGCCCGACGGCTCTCGCGTCAACGTCATCGCCCCCCCGCTCGCCATCGACGGGCCGGCGCTGACCATTCGTAAGTTCAAGAAGGACAAGCTCACCCTCGATCAGCTCGTACGCTTCGGGGCGATCTCGCCCGAGGGCGCGAAGATCCTGCAGATCATCGGCAAAGTCCGCTGCAACGTAGTGATCTCGGGCGGCACCGGCTCGGGCAAGACGACCCTGCTCAACTGCCTCACTGCCTTCATCGAGCACGACGAGCGGGTCATCACCTGCGAGGACGCGGCGGAGCTTCAGCTGCAGCAGCCGCACGTGGTGCGCCTGGAAACGCGACCGCCGAACCTGGAGGGCCAGGGGCAGGTCACCATGCGTGACCTCGTCAAGAACTGCCTGCGCATGCGTCCCGAACGCATCATCGTCGGCGAGGTGCGCGGCCCGGAAGCCTTCGACCTGCTGCAGGCGATGAACACGGGCCACGACGGCTCGATGGGCACGCTGCACGCCAACTCCCCGCGCGAATGCCTCGCGCGTATCGAGTCGATGATCACGATGGGCGGCTTCTCACTGCCCTCGCGAACGCTGCGCGAAATGATCACCGGTTCGGTCGACGTGATCATCCAGGCCATGCGCATGCGCGACGGTTCCCGGCGCATCACCCACATCACGGAGGTGATGGGGATGGAGGGCGACGTCATCATCACCCAGGACCTGTTCGTCTACGACGTGCTCGGCGAGGATGCGAACGGGCGCCTGATCGGCCGCCACCGCTCGACGGGGATCGGCCGCCCGCGCTTCTGGGAACGCGCCCGCTACTACGGAGAGGAGCGGGCGCTGGCCGCTGCCCTCGACGCCGCCGCGGAGACGGTGGAGCAGCCCCTGTGAGCGCACTCAACGCCCCTCTCGCCGCCGGCCTCGTGGCGGTGGCCTCCGGCGCGCTCGCCTACGTCTTCCTGATGCCCGCTCTTTCGGGCGAGCGGCGGGCCGAGCAGCGCCGCAAGGCGTTGGGTCAGCCGCGCGCGGTGCTCGCGGAGCGCGGCGCCGCTGCCAACCGCCGCGAGCAGGTCGCCAAGAGCCTCAAGGAGTTGGAGGCCAAGAAGGACAAGACCAAGGTCACCCTCGAGCTGCGCATCGCCCGCGCCGGCCTCGATTGGTCCCGCCAGAAGTATTACGTCGTCTCCGCGATCTTGGCGTTCGTCCTCGCGCTCGCCGCCTTTCTCGTCTCTCAGAACCTGATCATCAGTCTGCTCGCCCTCTTCGTGGGCGGGTTCGGCCTGCCCGCATGGATGCTCAAGTGGCGACAGAAGCGTCGTGTCGCGGCCTTCATCGAGGAATTGCCCAATGCCATGGATGTGGTGGTGCGCGGCCTGCGCTCGGGCATTCCGTTGGGCGACTGCCTGCGCATGATTTCGCGCGAGGCGAAAGAGCCTCTGCGCAGCGAGTTCCGGGTGGCAATCGAGGCGCAGGCGCTCGGCCTACCGATGTCGGACGCGATTCTGCGCATGTACGAGCGGGTGCCGGTGACCGAGGTGAACTTTTTCTCCATCGTGATCGGTATCCAGCAGAAGTCCGGCGGCAACCTCTCGGAAGCGCTCGGAAATCTGTCGCGGGTGCTGCGCGAGCGCAAGAAGATGGCCGGCAAGATCCAGGCGATGAGCATGGAGGCGAAGGCCTCGGCTGCGATCATTGGTGCCCTGCCGTTTGTCGTCGGAGGAGGAACCTATCTGTCGAGCCCCGAATACACGGCACTCCTTTGGACGACCTCGGTCGGCAAGATCGCCCTGGTGGTCTCCGGTTTGTGGATGCTCGCCGGCATCCTCGTCATGAAGAAGATGATCAACTTCAACATCTAGAGCGCTCCGCTTCGACGCGGAGATTGGACGTAGGCGGGGCGGTTCGAGCCGCGCCGCAAGGGACGGGCTGGACCGGACTGAGATGCTGGATGACTTCGTCAACACGGCGCTAGCCCCGCGCACCGTCGCCGCGGTGCTGACCGGCATCGCCGCAGCAGCCACGGTCTTCACCGTGATTCAGCCTCTGTTCGAGGGCGACCAGCTCGCCAAGCGGATGAAGCTCGTCAGCGACGAGCGCGAGCAGATCCGTCAGCGCGAGCGTGAGCGGCTCAACAACCGCGCAAGTCTGCGCGTCGAGCCGAAGGCCTACATGAAGCGGGTCGTCGAGCAGTTCAATCTCAGCCGCTGGCTCGGTACGGAGACTGCGAAAGCGAAGCTGATCCAGGCCGGTCATCGTGGTGCGGGCGCGGAGACCGCCTTTCTGTTCTTCCGCCTGGTGATGCCGATCGTCCTCACGGCCGTCGCCTTGTTCTACCTGTTCGTGCTGGAGGTGCTCGATCAACCCCTCGCTGTCCGGGCCGGCCTCGTCTTCGCCGCAGGGTTCCTCGGCCTCAAGCTGCCGGAGGTCTACCTGTCGAACATCACCACCAAGCGGCAGGCCGACATCCGCCGAGCGTGGCCCGATGCCCTCGACCTGTGCCTGATCTGCGTCGAGTCGGGCATGTCGGTCGAGAACGCGTTCCGGCGCGTCAGCCTGGAAGTCGCGAGCCAGTCGACTGTTCTCGCCGAGGAGCTGGCGCTCCTGACCGCCGAACTGTCCTTCCTGCCCGAGCGGCGTGTGGCTTACGAGAACCTCGCGCTGCGCACCGGCCTCGAGACCGTCAAGTCTCTCACCACCGCGCTGATGCAGGCCGAGCGCTACGGCACGCCCGTGGGTCAGGCGTTGCGTGTGCTGGCGCAGGAGAGCCGGGACTTCCGCATGACCGAGGCCGAGAAGAAGGCGGCCGCGCTCCCTCCGAAGCTGACCGTGCCGATGATCCTGTTCTTCCTGCCGGTGTTGTTCGTCGTTCTGCTGACGCCTGCGGGTATCCAGGCCTACGCGCTGATGAAGTGAGGCAGGCCCACGGGTGGATGGCCTTCGGGTTCATCCCCGGATGCGCTTGACCGTTCGATGATGTAGCCACGCGCGGATCTCCCCCGCGATGCGGCATCCCATGGCTCTGCTTTCCCTCGACGATCTCGCTCCCGGCCAAGAGTTCACCGCCGGACCGATCACGGTCAGCCGGGACGAACTCGTTGCTTTCGCCCGCGTGTACGATCCCCAGCCCTTCCACCTCGACGAGGCGGCCGCGAAGGGCACGTTCGTCGGCACCCTGATCGGTTCGGGCTGGCAGACGGCGGCGCTGGGCATGCGCCTGTTCGCGCAGGCGCTGATCTCGCATTCGACCTCGATGGGTTCGCCCGGCATCGCCGCCCTGCGCTGGCTGAGGCCCGTCTTGCCGGGGGACGCCTTGAGCGCCACCATCCGCGTGGAGGAGGTCCGCCCGTCGTCCTCGAAGCCCGACCGCGGCATGGCGCGCCTCTCGATGACGCTGACGAACGGGCGCGGCGAGGCGGTGATGACGCAGGCCTTCGCGGTTCTGTTCGCGCGCGCCGGCGCTGTGCCCGCGCCGCGTCCGGTCGAGCTGGCGACGGAACTGGGGCCCGTGCCGGAGCCGGACGACGCGGTACCGCTGCCTTACCTCGCACGGGCGGAGCTTGGCGCCACCCGTGAACTCGGTGCCCACCGCTTCGAGGCGGACGACATCGTTGCCTTCGCGCGGGCCTACGATCCGCAGATCTTCCACCTTGATGCGGAGGCCGCGCGGGCCACGCATTTCGGCGCGCTCTGCGCCTCGGGGTGGCAGACCGCGGCGGTCTGGATGAAGCGACTCAACGCGACCTTCGCCCGGGACATCGCCTTCACCGCCCGCTCAGGCCCGGTGCCGCAGCTCGGTCCCTCGCCTGGCTTCAAGGACCTGAAATGGCTGCGGCCGGTCTATGCCGGCGACACGATCCGTTACGCCAGCACGCTCATCGACCGGCGCGCTTCCGCCTCGCGGCCCGGTTGGGGCATCGCCACGCACCACAACACCGCCGAGAACCAGCGGGGCGAGGCGGTTTTTGAGTTCACCGGCACGGTGTTCTGGCAGTGGGAGCCGCCGGCGGCATGAGCGCTCCATCTGCCCGCCGGATCCTGATCGCGAGCTTCGTCGGCACCGCGATCGAGTTCTACGACTTCTACATCTACGCCACCGCCGCCGCGCTGGTGATCGGGCCGATCTTCTTCCCCCAGGGTGAGCCCGGCGTTCAGACGCTCCAGGCGTTCGCGACCTTCGCCATCGCCTTCCTCGCCCGGCCGGTCGGGGCGGCGGCCTTCGGCCATTTCGGCGATCGGATCGGGCGCAAGGCGACGCTGGTTGCCTCGCTGATGATCATGGGCCTGTCCACCGTCCTGATCGGCTGCTTGCCGGGCTATGCCAGCATCGGCTGGTGGGCGCCGGCCCTGCTTTGCCTGCTTCGCTTCGGCCAGGGCGTCGGCTTCGGTGGCGAATGGGGCGGCGCAGCCCTGCTCGCCGTCGAGAATGCGCCGCCGGGGCGCCGGGCGCTCTACGGCATCTTCCCGCAGCTCGGCGCGCCGATCGGCTTCATCGCAGCCAACCTCCTGTTCCTCGGGCTCAGCGTCTTCTTGAGCCCGGCGGATTTCGAGGCCTGGGGCTGGCGGCTTCCGTTCCTGGCCTCGGCGGTTCTCGTCGGCGTCGGGCTTTACGTTCGCCTCAAGCTCACCGAAACGCCGGCCTTCCGCGCCGCCCTCGAACAGGCGCCGCCGGAGCGGGTGCCCCTCGCCACGATTTTTTCAGCGCATCTGCGCGCAACGCTGCTCGGCACGCTCGCCATGGTGGCGGCCTACGCCGTCTTCTATCTCTCGACGGTGTTCGCGCTGAGTTACGGCACCGGCACGCTCGGCTACGCGCGCAAAACGTTCCTGCTGTTCGAGTGCGTGGCGATTCTGTTCATGGCGGTAGCCATTCCGCTGTCGGGCTGGGCGGCCGACCGTTTCGGGCGCAAGCCCGTGATGCTGTCGGGGCTCACTGTCACGGGTGCGCTCGGCGCCGTGCTCGGGCCGATGCTCGGCAGCGGCGAGCCCGCATTGGTACTTGGCTTCCTCTGCCTCGCGCTCTTCGCGATGGGCTGGATCTTCGGGCCGATGGGCGCACTCCTGCCCGAACTGTTCCCGACCCGGGTGCGCTACACCGGCGCCTCCGTCACCTACAATCTCGCCGGCATCGTCGGCGCCTCGGGCGCGCCCTTCGCCGCGCAGTGGCTCGCCGGCTGGGGCGGCATCGGCAGCGTCGGGCTCTACCTCTCTGCCGCGGCCGGGATCAGCCTCGCCGCCGTTGCTGCCATGCCTGAAACCGGGCGCGACGCCTGAAGCCGCGACGACGCCCGATCCGGACGGGACAGCCATGCACCGGGCAAATGGATCGCGGACGATTTAGATTGCGCGCAATCTAAATGCTCGGTATCAAGGTCTCCAGCCGAACGGATCGGCCCCGTTCAACCCCGATCACGAGGACAGACCCATGACCGTCGATGTGAAGTACCGGACCACTGCCTCCGCCACCGGCGGCCGTGACGGCTCCGCCCGCACCGAGGACGGCAGCTTCCAGGTCCAGCTTTCGACCCCGAAGGAGCTCGGCGGCGCCGGCGGTCCGGGCGCCAACCCCGAGCAGCTTTTCGCGGCGGGCTACTCCGCCTGCTTCATCGGTGCCCTGAAGGTGGCCGGCGGTCAGCTCAAGCTGAAGGTTCCGGCCGATACGACCGTCACCGCGACCGTCGGCATCGGCCCGCGCTCCGAGGGCGGCTTCGGCATTACCGCTGATCTCAAGGTGAGCCTGCCGGGCCTCGACCACGCCGATGCCGAGCGCCTCGTCGAGGCGGCCCACCAGATCTGCCCCTACTCCAATGCTACGCGGGGGAATGTCGACGTCGGGCTGACGGTGGCCTGAGCCTCCCGCTCCTGCCTCGAGCGCCCCGGGCCGATGGCCGGGGGCGTCCTCGTGTCAGGGCCCCTCGATCGTCCGCTTCTGCACGCCGCCCTTCGCCATCTGCGGCTTCTTCGCGCTGAGAATGCGGGAATTCACGCCGGTCCAGCCGATCTCCCCCGAGAGCCGGCCGTACTCGATCTTCGGGCAGCGGTTCATGATGACCGTCATGCCCGCCGCCTCGGCCCGCGCCGCGGCCGCGTCGTCGCGCACGCCGAGCTGCATCCAGATCACCTTCGGCGGCACCGGGAGCGCCAGTGCCTCGTCCACCAGCGGACCCGCCGCGGCGGAATTGCGGAAGATCTCGACCATGTCGACCGGCCCGGTCAGGTCGGACAGCCGCGCGATCACCGGACGGCCGAGCAGGCTCTGGCCCGCCAGCCCCGGATTGACCGGCGTCACCGCGTAGCCGCGCTCGGCCAGGTACTTGAAGACGATGTAGCTCGGCCGCGCTGGATTAGCCGAGGCGCCGACCAGGGCGATCGAACGCGTCTCCTTCAGGACGGCGCGAATCTGCGCATCGGGATAGCGGTCGTGCCGCGTGGCAATGCCCTCGGGCGCGTTGTCGATCGTGGGGATCATACCGCTCTTGTCCGCCATGCGCCGGCATGCTGCAAGGCAGGTCATGAGCGAGACCGTGATGAGCCTGGAGGAGACCGCCGCCTTTCTGGAGCGGGATTTTCCGCAGATGAACGCGGGCGGGCGCCACTACCATCTGGAGGCGGTCGGCCCGCTCTCCGCGCGGATGCGACTCGACTATCACGATCGCCACCTGCGCCCCGGCGGCACGGTGTCCGGCCCGTCGATGATGGCGCTGGCCGATTACGCCCTCTACGCAGCGATCCTCTCGAATATCGGCCCGGTGGCGCTCGCCGTGACGACGAGCCTGAACGTCAACTTCCTGCGCCGGCCCGGCCCCGCCGCGCTGGTGGCCGAGTGCCGCCTGCTGAAGCTCGGGCGACGCCTCGCCGTCGGGGAGGTCGCGATTCGGAGTCAGGGTGGCGAGGCCATCGTCTGCCACGCCACCGGCACCTACTCGATCCCACCGGAGCGGTGAGGCGGTAGAGGCCCGTGACGGGTTTGCGGGCCGAGTCTACTCGGCCGGTGCCGCGAGCGGTGTCGCGGGCGTTCTCGGTGGCGCGTCGGTCGGGCGGGACTCGTAGCCGAGCGTTTCGGGCATGAACAGCAGGTAGAGCGCGAAGCCGGCCGCTGCGATCGCCGCGAGCACGAGGAAGGCCGCCGCGTAACCGGCGCCGACGATGACCACGCCGGCCAACGTCGCGCTGAGCGCCGCGCCGAGACCCTGAGCGGTTGCCGCCGCACCCTGGGCGACGTTGAATCGGCCGGTGCCGCGGGTGAGGTCGGCCACGACGATCGGAAACAGCGCGCCGTAGATGCCGGCACCGACGCCGTCGAGGCACTGCACGGCCACGAGGTAGAAGGGATTGTCAGAGAGCGTGTAGAGCACGCCGCGCAGGGCCAGAACGCCAAAGGCGACCAGGAAGATCGGCTTGCGCCCGAAGCTGTCGGCCTTGGCACCGACCAGCACCGCCATCGGCACCATCACGCATTGCGCGGCGACGATGCAGACCGCGATCAGCGAGGTCGCGTTGTCCTTGCCGACGACCTTGGTGAGCAACTGGCCGACGGAGGGCAGCATCGCCGCATTGGCGAGGTGGAATGCGGCGCAGAGAAGCGCGAACAGCAGCAGGTGGCGGTTGCGCAGGAGCAGGCTCAGGCCCGAGGGCTGCTCGCAGTTCTGGTCCTGGGCACAGTCGAGGCCGCGGGCGAGGTCGTCGTCGATCTCCTCGGATGGCACCACCAGCATTGCGACGATGGAGCAGGCAGCGAGAAGTCCCATGAGCCAGAACACGACGACGGGGCCGAAGGAATAGGCGAGCCCGCCCGCGAGCATCGCCGAGACCGCGTTGCCGGCATGGTTGAACCCCTCGTTGCGGCCGATGCGCTTCGAGAACTGTTTCGGTCCGACGATGCCGAGCGTGATTCCGGTGAGCGCGGGCGCGAAAACGGAGCCCGCCATGCTGGCGAGCGCCTGCGTGCCGGCCACCAGGGTGAAGTTCGAGATCCAGGGCAGGACGAGGCAGCTCACGGTCACGACCACCGCAGCTGCGATGACGACGCTGCGCTTGGCATTGGTGCGATCGATCAGGGCTCCCGCGGGCGTCTGGGCCAGCAGCCCGGCGATGCCCGCGATCGTCATCACCAGACCGATCGTGGCCTCGTTCCAGCCTTGGTCAGGCCCGCGCACGGCAAGTAGGTAGATGGCGAGGTAGGGGCCGAGCCCGTCGCGTACGTCGGCGAGGGTAAGATTGAGCAGATCGAGCCCGCGCAGGGCACGCCGGGACGGCTTGCGCGCGTCGGAGTCGGATTCGAGCGAGGCACGTGCATCGATGCGCATCGGCAGTTCCCACGGGCGAGCGCAACCTCACGGAGCCGGGAGGAGGCTTCGGGAAGAGGACGACTCGGAAACAGAATTTCCCCATGTCGAGCACCGCGAGCTGCCTCTTGAGGCTGCTGAGCGCTGGCTCGATCCACGCGCTAAGTCTTGCTCAGCGGTGTCGTTCCGAGCCGAGATCTTTTAATCCATGCCTTTAGTTCACGTCT
>Ga0268290_100127_pt1 | contig 21616 bp, 16 predicted proteins | sample MetspRMADM_FD_191346 | JGI IMG/M metagenome (GOLD analysis project Ga0268290, IMG submission 191346) | Soil microbial communities from San-Diego area, Southern California, United States - Methylocaldum sp. RMAD-M | ecosystem: Environmental > Terrestrial > Soil > Desert | place: USA: California... | reverse complement strand
ATGTCGTCCTCGACAACGTGTCTCTCGCCTTCGGCGACACGCTCGTCACGGCGCCGAAGGTGACGGTGAGCGGAACGCGCCTGTCCCGCGACGACCTGCTCGCGATCCTGAAGGCCGATGCCAAGGTCTCGAAGGATCTCTCCAAGGATCTTTGGCCGGCCCGGCTTCAGCGCCTCGAAGCCGGCAGCCTCACCATGCCGGAGCTGCGCGTCGAGCGTCGCGACGGCGACAAGCGGCAGGTCGTGACCTATCGCGACGTGGCGGCGCGCACGATCCGGGCCGGACGCATCAGCGAATTGACGGCGGCCGGCGCGACGCTCTCCGTCGAGGGCGCGCCACAGGCAGGCAGCGGCAGCTACGGCCGGATCCGTGCGGAGGAGGTCGACCTCACCGCGCTGGCGCGCCTCTACAGCGAGGCCGGAAACGCCGGCAGCCCGTTCCAGCGCCTCTACGCGGCACTCGCCATCGAGACCATCGCCTTCATCGATGAGCGCGGCACCACGGTGTCGATCGCCCGCCTCACCGGCCGCGACCTTGCCGGACGCCAGACGCCTGCGACCTGGCGCGGCGCCGTGGAGGCTTTGGGCGACGGCGGCCTCGCCGAGGACGACCGGGCCAAGCGTGCGCGCGCCGCCGGCCTACTCGCGGATCTCGCCGAATCGGTCTCGGTCGGCAGCCTGGAGGCGACGGAGCTGACCGTGAAGGAGGTGAGGGGCGAGGATCCGCTCTCCTTCAGCATCGGCCGCATGAGCTACGCGGGCGGCACCGAGGCTGGCATCACGCTGGCCGAGATCGGCTTCGGCGCAAAGGAGGCGCAGGGCAAGGTCGGGCGCCTCACGCTCACCGGCTTCTCCCTGGAGCCGACCATCGCCGCCCTGCGCCGCCTCTCCAAGGCGACGCTGCCCGCCGACACGAATCTTGGGAAGGGGGCCGCTCCGGCACCGGACCCGCAGGAGGCGGAACTGCGCCGCCTCACGCCGGTCATCGGCACGCTGACCCTGTCCGATCTCGGGCTCGATCTCGCGCAGGCCGGGGTGGCGCCCGGTCCGGTCGTCTCGGGCGATCCGCTCAAGGCGCCGAAACTGATCCCGCTCCCGCCGCTCCATATCGGCCTGCGCGGCGCCAGCATGAGCTTCGGGCCGCCGAAGGACGGCGTACCGGTCGAGACCCGCTTCAGCCTGACCGGCCTCACCATGCCGGCCTCCGCCGTCGAGGGCGTTCCCGGCCTCGGTTCGCTCGGACTCTACGGCTACCGCGACCTCGATCTCGATGCCACGGCCGACACGGCCTGGAACGAGGACAAGCGGGAGCTGAGCTTCAAGGCGCTGTCGTTCTCCGGCAAGGATATGGGCCGCCTTCACGTCAACGCCACGCTCGGCGGCATCGGCCCCGAGGTGTTCGATCCCGATGCGGCAGTCTCGGGTTTCGCCATGCTCTCGGCCACCGCCAAGGCGCTCGACCTTACCCTGGAGAATGGCGGCCTGTTCGAGCGCTTCATCGACGCCCAGGCGAAGGTGCTGAGCCTCAAGCCCGACGAGCTGCGCAAGGAATACGTCACGGCGAGTGTGATCGGCGTGCCGGTGATCCTCGGCAACTCGGCGGCCGCCAAGGCGATCGGCGCGGCGATGGGCAAGTTCGTGGCCAAGCCCGGCACTCTCTCGATCAGCGTCAAGGCAAAGAACGGTGAGGGCCTCGGCATGGTCGATGTCAGCACCGCCCCGACCCCGGCGGCCGTGCTCGACAAGCTCGAGGTGAACGCCAAGGCGGAGTAGGCGTTTCGAGCCCAGCCGGCGCTGCGTTGTCCAACGCCGGCTCGGTCGAAGCGGCGTCAGTTCGCCGCGGCCACCTGCGAGCGCTTCGGCTTGCTGCCGGACGGGCCGGGCGCTTGAGCGGCGGCCGTCTTGGCTGCGGGCTTGGCGCCCGGCGTCGGAGCAGTGCCAGCGAGCTTGGCGATCGCCTGCTTCGAGGTGGCAGGCATCGCCGCCATGCGCGGGGCGGGTTCGTGAACCGCGACTTTTCCGGCGGGCTTGAACGCGCCCCTGCTCTCGCCCTTGGTGGCGATCTGCTGAACCGGCGCTGTCTTGGTGGCCACAACCTTCACCGGCTCCGCTTGCGCGGTACGGACGGGCACGGAGGCGCCCTTCGCCGGAGCGGAGGCCAAGCGCATCGGGGCCGAAACGGGCATATCCCTGTGCCGGCCGTGTGCCGTCGGAACGGTGCGGCCCGCCTCCGCTACCATGCGGCGCGGCTCGGACGCGGTAGGCTTGGCAGCGGCGGCAAGCGCCACCGGAGCCGGGCGGAATGGCGCGGCGCGGGCGGCGGTCGGCTGCAAGGCCGCCGGTACGGCGACCGCGGCGCTGGCCAGCACCACCGGCGCGGGCCGGCTCGGCCGCGCGGCAGGGCCGGCGGTCTCCGGCGCGTCATCGTCGCGTTCGCCCGCCGGGCGGAAGGCAAGTGCGCGGGAGGCGCGTTCGAGCCGCTCGGGGGCGGGATCGGGCTCGGAGGGGCCGAGGTCGGCCATCATGACCGGCGCCCGCCCGATCGCGGCAGGGCTGCCGTCGGTGCGCAGGGTGGCGAGCAGCTTGCGGTCGTCGCTGCCGGCGATCGAGGCCTTCCCGGCATACTCGACGCGCACCCGCGCCGTGCCCTTGCGGTGGAACTCGAGCGCGCGGGCCGCCTCCTCGGACACGTCCATCAGACGGCCGGCATGGTAGGGGCCGCGGTCGTTGACGCGCAGGATCATCGAGTGACCGTTGTCGAGGTTGGTCACCCGGACATAGCTCGGCAGCGGCAGGGTGGGATGCGCCGCGGCGATGGAGTGGCGGTCGAAGACTTCGCCGTTGGCGGTGACACGGCCGTGAAAGGCGCTACCGTACCAAGAAGCGAGGCCCTCGCGCACGTAGCCGCGGGCGTCCTCACGGGGCACGTAGGTCTTGCCCGCCACTACGTAGGGCTTGCCCGAGAAGCGCCGCCCGCCCCCTTTCGGGATCACGTCGCCCTCGTTGTAGAGGCGGCGGCTCGCCTTCACGCCGTATTTCGGATCGATCTCGCTACCCGAGGACGCGCCGCCTGCGAGCTTGGCCGGATTGTTGGCGCAGTTGGCGGTGGTCAGCGCGACGGCGCAGACGGCCAGGAGCTGCAGAGCCGGCCGCAGGACCGGCAGCGCGCTTCGCGCCGGATCCTCCGGGGTCTTCCTGCCCCGCGCCAAATCCCGTGGCATGACATGGGTCATGTCGCCCGCCCGCTCCCCGCCTACGCCACAGGCTCCCTCGAGACCGCGGAAAGCTGGGTCTCAGGGGATCACGCTACGCTTCGACCGGAAGACATCCGGCCGTCCCCAGAGGATCGTCCAGACGCGGTAAAGGAAGGCTGAACGGAGCGGCGGCGGCGCGCGAAGGCCGAAAGCTTCCGGTGGAGCGAGGAAATCCTCCTTCGGGCACGGGTGTCCGCCGCGTCCCCTCACCCGGCGGAGCCGGGGCGGAACGCTCCACGCCACTTCAAAAGTCTGTTCGACCGAGTTGCTTCAGCGAACGCATCACGCCTCATGGTGAGGTGCCGAGCGATAGCTCGGCCGCGAGGGCACCGGAAGGCTCATCCCAGGGTACCGATCGGCCGGGATGAACGTCCCGGCGTGCTTCGAGACTGCTGGCCCGGCACCTCAGCACGAGGCCTGTCACAGTTGCCGGAACCGGTCCGTCGAACAGGCTGTGCCGCGCGGCATGCAGGGCGCCTGAAAGCGAAGGGCGGCTTCCCGAGATCTCAGCGCGGGTTCTCGCCCAGCACCTGCTCGATCGAGCGGGCGCCGCGCTGCTTGAACAGCAGGTCGAGCGCTTCGAGCATCAGGGCGTGCATCTTGGTGCGCTCGGCGTAGGCCAGATCCCGCAACTGGTCGTAGACCGGCGGCTCCAGATAGACCGACATCTGCTTGGCGCGCTCCTTGAGGGTGCCGGCCCGTGTCGAGAGCGGAGCCGACGCCGCCAGGTCGAGCTGGACGATCTCCGCGCCCGAAGGCTTGTTCGCCTTCGCGGCCGAACGAGCCCCTCCCTTCCGCGGGCCGCCGGCCGGACCAGCGGCGGCGACGATCGAGGCGAGGTCGAGCTTAGGCGGCCTTGACATGCTTTCTCGCGTCCTTGCCCGTCGCTCCGGCCACTGCCTTGGCCGGCCGTTGCCCCGTCGCCTGCATGCGGCGCTCGATCCAGCTCCACAGCCGGCGCACCTCGCCCGCGGCTTGGCCCTTCGGATTGAACTCGGTGACGCCCTGGCCGACGCCGATGGCGTCCTGATGGTCGTTGCGCGCCACGATGTTGACGTCGGGCAGGATGCCGAGCACCGCGAGTCCGTCGGCGGCATCGCGGATGCGGTAGGAGCGCGGCGGGGTCTGGTTCAGGACGAAGGCGAACTTCTTCTCCAGCCGGTAGACGGCGGCGAGCGTCGGCTTGAAGGCGCGCAGATCGGCAGGGGTCGGGCGGCAGGGGATGATGCACAGATCCGCCGCGCGGATCGCCGAGAGCGTGCCGTTGGAATCGACGCCGGGGGTGTCGATGAACACGTAGTCGTAGGACGATTCGGCCAGCCGCTCCATCACGAGATCGATCTGCGTGGCGTCGATCTGCGCTACTTCAGGGCCGTCGGCGGTGCGGTGATCGAGCCAATCGGTGATCGTGGCCTGCCGGTCCATCTCCAGGATACAGACGGCGTGTCCGGCTTCCTGCGCGGCCACCGCCAGCGAGATGCACAGGGTGCTCTTGCCGCTGCCTCCCTTCTGCGTGACGAACGTGATCGCTTTCATGCCGGCCACCCCACCGTTCTCGGTTTTTGCGGGCTGACCGGTCCTGTGACGCCGGGATGCCCAGATCCCGGATTTCGCCCATCATGGTTAACCGGCCGTTAAAGATGACGGCTCCTGGTCGGGTGGCATTGTTCACTTGAGGTTGGTTTTTGTCAGCGGCGCTACCTGAGCTCTTTACGCGCTCGGCCGAGTCGGATTAACATAACTTAAGGCTGGCTCATTCAGGAAAATTCACCTCAGATTGCTTTATCTGACAAGTGACACGCCGGAGAGCTGCTCCGATCGGAGGAATTCACGGCGCGCCACCGAGCCCGAACTGCGGCCGCTCATGCCGCAAAGACGACTTGCCGGTATCCGAGATGACGGCTTTTGAACCTGACCTTCCTTCCGCTTTCGCCGGCTCCGCCTGCCTTGGGGCATGGGCCCACGACCCGAACTCCAACCGGCTCGCTCTGTCGCCGATCCTGGCACGATTGCTGACCGTGCCGGAGGACGCAGCAGCGGGAGCGCCCCTGCCTCTGGCGCTGGCGGCCGTGGAAGCCGAGGATGCCGTGCGCCTGGAGAGCGTGTTGCGGGCGGCGAGGGAGGATGGCCGCCCCTTCGAGGCCGAGTTCCGCACGCGCCCTGGGCCCAACGGCGTGCGCTGGTCGCGCCTGATGGGACGATGCGGACGCGATCCCGGCACGGGCGCGCTCACGACGCAGGGGCTCGCCTTCGACCTGACAGAGGAGCGCCGCCCCGCCGGCTCGGAGACGGACCAAGCCCAGCGGCAGGCCAACCGTCTCGCCGACCATGCGGCTGCGATGAAGGGGCTGGTGGCCGGCCTGCGCAACCCGCCCCTGGCCCGCCTCGTCGACGAGGTCGCCGTCGAGATCGGTCATGAACTCGCCCGCCGCCTTCGCGGCACCGGACGGCAGGTGCATTGAGGGCCCGGCGCCCGACCGTCGTCCCGAGTGGCAGTGTCCGGCTTCCGGAACGAGGCTCAGACGGTCATTGCGGTAGCGCGGAGGCTTCGAGCGCCGGGCGCAGGCGTACCGGCGGCGTCGGGAACAGGAGGGGGCGCAGGGCCTGTGCCGCTTCGGGCTGGGCCAGGGCTGCCGCGAAGGCTTTTCGCAGGGCCGAGCAGCCGCGTCCGCGGATCGGCAGCCGCGACTCCGTTGCCGCTCCCGCGTCCTCGGCGAGGCGCTTCGGTGGATTCACTCCGAGCGAGGTGTCACGCGCAGGGGGGGCCTCCGCAGCCCGCAATCCGAGCGCGCGCGACAGGATCGTCCGGCCGGCGGCGCGCTGCGTCCGGTCGAGTCGGGGCCGCGTCAGCACGGCACCTGCCCCCTCCTTGGCCGCTGCGCAGACGCGCGTCCGGTGCGGGCTCGAGCGCTGCATCGCCTGAAGGATCATCCGGCCGAGTTCGGCCAGGGCCGCCGGATCGGCGTCGGCGAGGCTGCGCGCGATCGCGTGAGCGGCCATCCGCCGGACACCGTCCACCGCTTCCCCTTCCGGGCGCCCCCGATGGTAGCCGTCGAGATACCACGCCGCGATCGGCGCGATCGTTCCCGGCGCGCCCGTCTCCACCGCGTCCAGCAGCGGCACGTTGTGCAGGATCACGGCACGGGCCCGCTCCGGGTCGGCGCCGTCGTCGAGGGTCGAATCGGGGAACCGGTCGGCTTCGACGATGCCGGTGGCGACGCCGGCCTTCACCAGGGCGTCGGGATCGGGGATCATCAGGTCGTCCGGCCGGACCTGGAGGGCGGCATCGACGAAGTCTGCCCCGATGCCCGCGGCGAGGTAGGTGGCGCGCTCGGGGGCACTGTCGACCGCGATCTCGACGCCGGCCGGATCGGTCTCGTAGGGCGCATGAAAGCCGAGCCGCGCATCCGCCCGGACAAGCCGCTCGTGCCCGCGCACGAAGGCCAGCGTGCAGGCGGAGACGCAGTAATCCGGCACGTAGGTGACGAGCCCACGCTCCGCGATGAGCGCGCCGATGGCCGCGCCCTCATCGACCAGGCCGCCCTCGCTGGTGAGATGGATGCGCTCGACCGCACGATGGGCATCGAGGAGCCCGGCGAGACGTTCGGCAGCCCCTTCGGTCAGCTCGCCGGACAGGCGCACGTCACGCCCCTCCGGGCCGAGTAGGATGCGGGTGGGCGCCCCCTCCGGCGTAACGATCTGAGAATCGATGCGGGTGCTGACGCCGTTGCCGGGCGAATCGGGGGGCCGGCGCGGGCTCGCCGGCCCTTGGCCCGAGAACAGGATCCCCGCCATCAGGGCGCCGGCCAGCCCGATCGAAACGCAGGCAACATCGCGCACGGCCCACCGCGAGCCAGCCGCCATATCTCGCCCCCAAAGGATGGTTCGGGTTTTTGTTTGACCCGGGAAGTGTCCCTCGGATGGGCGGCGAAGCAAGGCCTCTGCCACGGCGAAAGAGCGGCCGGAGGCGAACCTTGTCGTCATGCCTGGGAGCGGCGGAAGAAACCCGTTTCAAGAGACCGCCGTCGTGGCGAAGTGCTCTCCTGCCTTGACACTATGCCGCAGTGCGAAGGCGAGCCGCTTACCGGTTCAGGCTGCCGGTCTCAGCAGCAGATAGATGTCCATGATCCAGCCGTGGCGGATGCGGGCCTGCGCACGCACCCGGCGGATTTCCTCCGCGACGTCGCCCAACCGGCCGGCGACGAGACATTCGTCCGGCGTGCCGAGATAGGCGCCCCAGTGGATCGTCAGGTTCGGGTCGAGTCCCTCGAAGCGCGGGTCGCCGTCGAGCATCACCACGGTGGCGCCGGGCTCGTCGCCCAAACCATCGCGCAGCCGCCGGCCGGTGGTGATCCTGACCGGCTCGCCGATGCGGTGGAGCGGGATGCGGTGAGCGGCGGCGAGCGCCTGCACGCTGGTGATGCCGGGGATCACGTCGTGGGTAAAGCCGACGCGCCCCCGGGCGAGCACGCGCTCCAAGATGCGCAGGGTGCTGTCGTAGAGGGAGGGATCGCCCCAGACGAGGAAGGCGCCGCGCTCGTCCTCGCGCAGATGCTCGACGATCAGGTCCTCGTAGAGGGCCGCTCGGGCGGCGTGCCAATCATCCACCGCCACGCCGTAATCCGCGGGGCGACGGTCGCGCTCAGGGTCGGACGCCTCAATGAAGCGGTAGGGCCGGCCCTTGATGAAGCGATCGCAGATCTGCCGGCGCAGGTTGAGAAGCCCTGCCTTGGCCTCCCCCTTGTCGAGGGCGAAGACGGCGTCGGTCGCCTGTAGCGCCCGGATGCCCTGAAGTGTCAGGTGCTCCGGATTGCCCGTTCCGATGCCGATGACGTGGATGTGTCGCAAGGCTGACGCTTCCGGCCGGGCCTGGTCCCGGCGACCTCCCCATGGTGGGGAGAGATGGAAGCGGCTTTTTAACGGATCCGGGCCATAAGGGGAGCGTCCGGATCGAACAAGCTTCAGCCGACCAGCGCCGTCAGGCAGGTGCCGAACAGGGTGACGAAGGTCATCGTCGCCATGAACTTGATGTCTTCGATGCGCTGGCTCATCGCCTGAACTCCGTTGCGGCTCCTTCGCGGCCGCCTCGATCCGTTAAATAACCCCTAACCTTGTGCAGCGGGATTGCGCGGTGCGTTTCGTCACCGTTGCTCACGCAATCCCACCGACAAGCGGGTGAAACATCCTTAACGACAACTTGGCGGTTGACTGTTGCCGTCCGGATGATCCGGGACATGCTGAACGCGGAGACCCGTCCTTGGTTGCAGGGACCGGCAGCCGCTCTGCGCGAAAAAAGGAAAGCCCCGCCGTGGCGACCACGGCGGGGCTCATCTCGAAAAATCGCTCGTCGGAGGTTTACTTCGGCGCGGCGCTGGCGGCCGGAGCGGCGGGAGCCGGCGCGGCGCCGGCCGAGCCCTGCTGCTCCAGCTTCTTGCGCATCTCCTCGCTGCGCTTCTCCATCTCGGCCTGGAGCTTCTTCTGCTGCTCCTCCAGCACCTTCGGGTCGATGGCCGGACCGTCGAAGGCCTTGCCGAACCCGGCGAGCGGCACCGCGAAGACCACTTCGCGCTGCGTCTGGTTCTGGACCCGGACGTTCAGGGTAGTGCCCTTCTTGAAGCCGTTCAGCAGCTCGTTGGAGACGCCGCCGGCCTCGGCGAAGCAGCCGTTCGGGAAGCAGACCGCGAACTTGCCGCCGGTGACTTCCTTGCCGTCGACGTCGAAGCGCATGCCGGGGGCCAGCATCAGGCCGAGCGGCAGCAGGAAGCGGACAACCTTCACCTCCTGCTTCGTGCTCGCGTTCTTCATGTCGTAGAGCGCGACCGCGAGCACCGGCTGGCCGGAATCCGACACGAAGTCGCGGGTGGTGTAGCAGACGTCGGTGCCGGAGCCCTGATCCTTGCCGCAGACCTTGGTCCAATCGGCCTGGCTCGGCTCGGACTTCACATTGATGAGCTGCGGGCCGTTGCCCTGAGCCTGCTGCTGTTGGGCGGGCGCGGCCGGCTGGGCCTGCGCGGGCGCGGGGGTCGGCGCCGGGGCGGCCGGCTTCTTCGCTTGAGCGAACGCAGTCCCGCCCAGGCCGGCGCCCAAACCCGCCATGGCGAGGAACGCGGCCACGCGCAGCGAGCGCGCGGAAAGCTGGGCCATGGAAGACTTGGCAAGGAACATCGGCGTTATGACCCCTTCAACGGATGGCGCGTAAAAACCTGACGCGGTGCTCACTCGGCCGCCGCAGCCCGGCGAGATGGCAGGCCCGGCCAGTTGGTCCGCGGCGCGGCCTTCCTGGCGCGGTGCACCGGATCGCCGTGCGCGGCCTCGGGCGCAGCACGATTGCAGAACGATTCTTGCCCGAACGAGACGGTGGCCTGCTTCCCCGTGGAATGCGGCGAAGGCATGACGCCTGCGCCGTACACCCCTGCGCGCGCCGCCTCAAGTCGCGTGTTCTCATATACTTCGCCAGGGTGCTCCTCGGGCGGCCGTCTGAACCGGTTCTGGTCTTCGCGGTTTCGTGTCCCGGCTCCCCCGAGGCCTCAGGATCCGCCCGTAGCAGAGGCCGTCGATCGGGTTCGAGCCAGGACGCGCACTTGGTTACGGGTTTGAGCCTGCCGGTCGATCACGGCCTCTCGACCTCGAACGGCCAGCTTCAGCCGAGCTGAGGGTGGCGCTCAATCCAGATCGCGCAGGTGCCGCGCCGCCACCGCCGAGGCGGCGGTGCGGTTCTCCACGCCGAGCTTGGCGTAGATGCCCTCCAAGTGTTTCGTCACGGTGCGAGGGCTCAATCCCAAGATCTCGCCGATGTCGCGGCTCGACTTGCCGCGGGAGAGCCAGAGCAGCACCTCCGCCTCGCGGCCGGTGATCGGAAGTCGCTCGCGCAGGCGCTCCAGACCGGCGGCGGCGGGATCTCCGGACAGCCGCAGCAGGATCTCGGGGCCGGTGCGGCCGATGAAGCTGAGCGAATGCGCCCGGCCCCCCGCATCAGTCAGCGCCAGCGGCGGGGCGCCGGTGCCGGCGAGGCATTTCTGCAGCCAGTCGCGTCCGCTCAGTGGCAGGGTCAGGGGTTCGGAACTGCCGAGGGCGGCGAGCACCTGCGCCGCCTGCGGCGTGCACCACAGGACCGAGCCAGCGGCATCGACGGCGAACAGGGTGCGTCCGGCGGTGTCGAGCGCCGTGCGGGCGCTCTGTGCGGAGCGGGCGTTCGCCAGATGCACGCGGATCCGCGCCAGGATCTCGTCCGGGGCGATCGGCTTGGTGACGTAGTCGATTCCCCCCGCCTCCAGGCCCTTCACGATGTGCTCGGTCTCGGAGAGACCGGTCATGAAGATGACGGGCACGTGGGCGAGCCGGCCCTTGGCCTTGAGGCGGCGGCAGGTCTCGAACCCGTCCATGCCCGGCATCACCGCGTCGAGCAGAATGATGTCGGGGGTGATTTCTTCGACCAGGTCGAGGGCGAGGTCTCCACCCACCGCCACCAGCACCGTCGCGCCCGAACGCTCGATCGCCTCGGTGAGGAAGCTCAGAGTGTCGGGCGAATCATCGACGACGAGGACGAGATCGCGCTGCGCCTCAGGCATCGCGGGCAAGCCCCTCCAGCACGCCGACGTAGCGGCGCATGTCGTAAGCGGCCACCAGCCCGCGCATCCGCGCGACGAAGGCGGCCGGCACGGCCGCGTCGCTCTCCAGTTCGGTGAGCTTGGCCTCGATGCCGCGCACGTGGCCGATGCGGCCGAGGCGCAGCAGCGCGGCGATGTGCTCGGCCGGCACGGTCTCTCCGCTCGCGGCCGCTCCGCTCGTAGCCTCGGCCGGGCGATCGGGCAGCACGATCGGACGCACCTCCGGGGTGGCGACAGGCAGCGGGCGGGTCGTGCCCAGCAGCCCTGTGATCCGTTCCAGAAAATCCTGCATGTCGAACGGTTTGGCGATGATGTCGTCGTGCGGTGCGTCCGCCCCGCGGGTCGGGCTGATCTCGTGGACGTTGGCCGACATCATCGCGATGCGGGCGTTAAAGCCCGTCTCACGCAACGTTTTTGCCACCTCCCATCCGCTCATGCCCGGCATGGCGATGTCGAGCAGGATCAGCGCCGGTTCGCGCTCCCTCGCCAGGACGAGGCAGGTCGGGCCGTCCGGTGCCTCGGCGACCGTGAAGCCGAGAGGCTCCAGGATCTCGTGCATCAAGGCGCGGTGGGCCGGGTCGTCATCGGCGACGAGGACGGTGCGGCCGGGCTCCGCCAGGGCGGGCCGAGCCAAAGCCGCCGGAGCCGGCATGGCGGCGGGCGCCGGACGGTTCACCGAGGCCAGCATCAGCCGCACCCGGAAGCAGGTGCCCTTCCCGACCCGGCTCTCGACGGTGATCTCGCCGCCCATCACCTGCGCCAGGAGATGCGCGATGGTCAGCCCGAGCCCGGTGCCCGGTGCCGCGCGGGCGGCGGGCATCGAGCCGCGCTCGAACGGCTCGAAGATCCGGCCGAGATCGGCCTCCGGGATGCCGAGCCCGGTATCGCGGATCGTGAAGACGGCGACCTGCCCGCGATAGGTCAGCTCCAGGGCGACCTCTCCTTTCGCCGTGAACTTGATGGCGTTGGAGAGCAGGTTGAGCAGGATCTGGCGCAGGCGCTTCTCGTCCGTCGCCACCACGGCCGGCAGGATCTCGGGCCGGGTGAAGCGGAAGCTCAGGCCCGCGCCTTCGGCCTGCAGGCGCACCATGTCCACGATCTGGGTCAGGAAATCCGCGAGTCGGATCTCGTTGCGGTAGGTCTGGAGCCGGCCCGCTTCCATCCGCGAGATATCGAGCAGGCCGTCGATCAGTCCGGAAAGGTGCTGGGCGCTGCGGCGGATCACCCGGATCCCGTTGCGGCGGGGTTCGGGAATCGTGGGATCGCCCTCCAGCAACTGCGCGTAGCCGAGCACGGCGTTGAGCGGGGTGCGCAGTTCGTGGCTGATGCCGACGACGTAGCGGCTCTTGGCGAGGTTGGCGGCTTCCGCAATCTCCTTGGCCTGTTGCAGCTTGGCGTCGGTGACCTTGTGGGCGGCGATCTCGGCCTCGTAGAGGGCGGTCTGGCGGGCGGTTTCTTCTTGCGCCACGCGTCGGCTTTCCTGCGCCAGCACGAACAGCCACGCCACTACGCCGAGAATGACGATCAGGATGAAGAACAGGCTCGTCAGCGCGGCGCGCAGCGTCTCCGCGTGCGCCGGGTGCCCGGCGGCGGCGCTGGCGTGGACGATGACGAGGATCAGCCCGATCACCGTGATCAGGGTCAGCATCAAGGCGAGATAGCGGCCGAGCGGCGCGCCGATCCAGGCGGCGGTGCGGGCCGGCAGAACCCGGGCGAGCGTCTCGCGGGCTTGGGCTTCCAGCCGCCCGTGCGGCTTGCACAGGTCGCCGCAGCGGGCGTCGAGCGAGCAGCACAGGGAGCAGATCGGTCCGGAATAGGCCGGGCAATGGGCCATATCCTCGGCCTCGAACGGGTGCTCGCAGACCCGGCACGTGATCTCCGGCCGGTCCCAGGTCGTCTGCGGTTCACGGGCGAGATAGCGCTTCCCCCCGGTTGCGAGGGCGATGGCGGGCGCCGCGGCGAAGGCGGTGGCCAGCGCCAGCATCGGCGCGAAGGGCTGGAGCGCGGCGCCGAACAGGCCGGCATGAATCAGGCAGCCGGCGAGCAGCGAGAGCACCATCGCCCCCGTGCCGACGGGGTTGATGGCGTAGAGATGCGCCCGCTTGAATTCGATGCCCGGCGGCGACAGGCCAAGCGGCTTGTTGACGGCGAGATCGGCGGCGAGCGCCCCGACCCAGGCCGAGACCACGCAGGCGTAGAGCGGCAGCGTGCTCTCGATGGTCTTGTCGATGCCGAGTTCCATCAGTAGGAGCGCAATGGCGACGTTGAACACGAGCCAGACCACCCGGCCCGGATGGCTGTGGGTCAGGCGCGAGAAGAAGTTCGACCACGCGATCGAGCCGGCATAGGCATTGGTCACGTTGATCTTGAGCTGCGAGATCACCACGAACAGGCCCGTCAGCGCCACGGCGACGCCGGGTGAACCCGAGACGTAGCCGAAGGCGACCGCGTACATCTGCGTCGGCTCGGCGGCGCGCTCCGGCGAGACGCCGTGGCCGAGCGCCAGCACGGTGAGGAAGGCGCCGAGCAGGATCTTGAGCATCCCCGGCACGATCCAGCCGGCCCCCGCCGATAGGACGCCCGTCCACCAGCGCCAGTCGCCCTTTCCTTGGGGCGGCGGCATGAAGCGCAAAAAGTCGACCTGCTCGCCCACCTGCGCCAGCAGTGCCAGCAGGATGCCGGAGGCGAGCCCGAACAGGCGCAGGTCAAAGCCCGCGCCAGCGGCTTCCAGGCCGGGATAGCCGGTGAACGCCTCGATCGGCACCGGCCCGGAGAGCCAGATGCAGACGAGCGGCAGCAGATTGAGGCCGATCCAGAGCGGCTGGGTCCAGAGCTGGAAGCGGCTGATCAGGCGGATGCCGTAGATGACGAGCGGGATGACCGCGCCCGCGCTGACGATGTAGCCGATCCAGAGCGGCAGGCCGAAGCAGAGCTGCAGCGCCAGCGCCATGATCGCGGCTTCGATCGCGAAGAACAGGAAGGTGAATCCGGCATAGATCAGGGAGGTGATCGTCGAGCCGAGATAGCCGAAGCCGGCTCCGCGGGTGAGGAGATCGATATCGACCCCGTAGCGGGCGGCGTAGATGGTGATCGGGGCGGCGGTGGCGAAGATGATGAGCCCGACGACCAGCACCGCGGCGAAGGTGTTGGTGAAGCCGGTGGCGAGCACCAGCGTGCCGCCGATCGCCTCCAGCGCCAGGAACGACAGCGAACCGAGCGCCGTTTGCGCGATGCGGAAGGGCGACCAGCGCCGCGCCTTCTTGGCGGTGAAGCGTAGCGCGTAATCTTCCAGCGTCTCGTCGGCGACGAGGCGATTGTAGTCCCGACGGATCGGGATGATGGACCGGGCGCTCAGGGGGCCGTCCTCACGATGGACGGGTCACCGGCTTGCAACGGATGTGCCGGCCAAGTGTCCGTCACGCCAAGTACCCGCACGCCAAGTGCCCGTCACGGCGTGGCACGAGACATCCCTAACGTTCGACGCTCACGGAATCGAGAGCGGCACCGTACGGCCCGGGATGCCGGGCGGACATACGCAAAACAGCGTATGGGCCGCGACGCACCATCAAGCCTAGCCTTCACCCTGTTCGAGCACGGCCGCCGACCGGCAGAGCCGCGCCGACGCCAGATCAGGGGTTCAGGCACGATGGCTGAAGACAAGGGGAAGGGCCTGGAATCGGCCCTGCGGCGCAAGCTTCTCATGGGGCTCGCGGGGTTGCCTGCGCTGGCGATGATGCCGCGAGGGGCGTTCGCCGCCGCTCCGACCTCGGCCGTCAACACGACCGGGCTCGCGGTGACGGACACCGAGGTCACGGTCGGCATTCTGCACTCGGCCACCGGCACCATGGCGATTTCCGAGACCGGCTCGATCCAGGCGGAAAAGCTCGCCATCGCCCAGATCAACGAGATGGGCGGCGTGCTCGGCCGCAAGATCAAGGTGATCCAGGAGGACGGCGCCTCCGACTGGCCGACCTTTGCCGAGAAGGCCAAGAAGCTGCTCGTCAACGATCATTGCGCTGCGGTGATGGGCTGCTGGACCTCGGCCTCGCGCAAGGCGGCGCTGCCGGTCTTCGAGCAATATAACGGCCTGCTCTACTACCCGACCTTCTACGAGGGACTGGAGCAGTCGAAGAACGTCATCTACACCGGCCAGGAAGCGACGCAGCAAATTCTCGCCTCGCTCGATTGGGTGGCCAAGGAGAAGGGCGCGAAATCGTTCTTCATGGTCGGCTCGGACTACATCTGGCCGCGCACCTCGAACAAGATCGCCCGCAAACACATCGAGAACGTGCTCAAGGGCACGGTCGCCGGCGAGGAATACTTCCCGCTCGGCCACACCCAGTTCAACTCGGTCATCAACAAGATCAAGCTCAAGAAGCCGGACGTGATCTTCGCCGACGTCGTCGGCGGCTCGAACGTGGCCTTCTACAAGCAGCTCAAGGCGGCGGGCATCGACCTCTCGAAGCAGACCCTGCTGACGATCTCGGTCACCGAGGACGAGATCGACGGCATCGGCGGCGACAACATCGCCGGCGCCTATTCCTGCATGAAGTACTTCCAGTCGCTGAAGAACCCGAACAACGAGAAGTTCGTCACCGCCTTCAAGAAGATGTGGGGCGACAAGACCGTCATCGGCGACGTGACCCAGGCTGCGTATCTCGGTCCGTTCCTGTGGAAGATGGCGGTCGAGAAGGCCGGCTCCTTCGATGTCGACAAGGTCGCCGCGGCTTCCGCCGACATCGAGTTCAAGGAGGCGCCGGAAGGCTACGTGAAGATCCACCCGAACCATCACCTCTGGTCGAAGACACGCGTCGCCAAGGCTCTGCCGAGCGGGCAGTTCGAAGTGGTCTACGAGAGCCCCGATCTGATCGAGCCGAACCCCTTCCCGAAGGGCTACCAGTAGTCGCGACGCTCCGGTCCCCTCCTCAGCCGGGAGGGGACGTCCGCGATCTGACGGGCGTGGCCCGACACTTGCTGCGCCCTCCCAAAACATTCCGCCGGAGTCACAAGCCATGTTCGGCGACTATTCGCTCGCAGACCTCAGCTCGATCTTCGTGATGCAGGGCTTCGCAGGTCTGATCCTGTTTTCCGTCTACGTCCTGATGGCGCTTGGGTTGGCGATCATCTTCGGCCAGATGGGCGTCATCAACATGGCCCATGGCGAGTTCATGATCCTGGGCGCCTATGTCACCTATCTCTGCTCAAGCTTCTTCCAGGCGCACCTGCCCTCGCTCTTCGGTGCCTACTTCTTCATCGCCATGGCGCTCGCCTTCTTGGCTTCGGGAGCGATGGGGATGTTGGTGGAATGGGCGCTGATCCGCCACCTCTACAAGCGGCCGCTCGACACGTTGCTCGCCACCTGGGGCCTCTCGCTGATCCTGCAGCAGGCCTACCGCACGATCTTCGGCCCGCGCGAGGTCGGCGTGGAGCTGCCCTCGTGGATGATGGGCTCGATTCCCGTCACCGATTCGATCGAGGTGCAGATCAACGGCCTGTTCGTGATCGCGGTCACCACCGTCATTACGCTCGGCGTCGCACTCCTCATCTATCGCTCGCGCTTCGGCGCGCAGATCCGCGCGGTGATGAGCAACCGCCCGATGGCGGGCGCCGTCGGCATCGATACGGAGAAGGTCGACCGCTACACCTTCGGCCTCGGCTGCGGCATCGCTGGCATCGCCGGCTCGGCCTTCACGATGATCGGCTCGACCGGCCCCACCTCCGGCCAGCTCTACATCGTCGACACCTTCCTGATCGTGGTCTTCGGCGGCGCGGCGAGCCTGCTCGGCACCATCGCCTCGGCCTTCTCGATCTCCCAGACACAGTCGACCCTCGAATTCTTCCTCTCCGGCTCGATGGCCAAGGTCCTCACCCTGCTCGCGGTGGTGGCGATCCTGATGCTGCGGCCGCAGGGCCTGTTCACCCTCAAGGTCCGTCGCTGAGGAGCGCGCCAGATGACGAGCCAGAAGACAAGCCCCATGCAGTCCCTGTCGAAGGCGGTCACCGTCAACGACAACCCCTTCATGAAGCCGGTCGAGTGGGTGAGCCTCGCGCTGCTCGCCGGTGTGATCCTGGTGGTCCTGCCGCTCATGCTCGACGGCTTCCGCCTCAACCTCGTCGGCAAGTACCTTACCTACGCCTTCGTCGCTCTCGGACTCGTCATCTGCTGGGGCTATGCCGGCATCCTCTCCCTCGGCCAGGGCGTCTTTTTCGGCTTGGGCGGGTACTGCATGGCGATGTACCTGAAGCTCGAGGCATCAAGCGTCGAAAATACGAAGATCCAGTCGACGCCGGGCATTCCCGACTTCATGGACTGGAACCAGATCACGTCGCTCCCCTGGTTCTGGCAGCCCTTCCACTCCCTGCCGCTGACGCTTCTCCTCGTCGTCGCGGTGCCGGTGGCCTTCGCCTTCATCATCTCGGTGGCGATGTTCAAGCGGCGTGTGGGCGGCACCTACTTCGCCATCATCACCCAGGCGATCGCCGCGATCCTGACGATCCTGATCGTCGGCCAGCAGGGCTATACCGGCGGCATCAACGGCATCACCGATCTGCGCACCCTCCATGGCTGGGACATCCGTACGGATCACGCGAAGTTCATCCTCTACTTCGTCAACGGTGGGCTCCTCATCGGCTGCATCCTGATGGCGCAGTACGTGAAGAAGTCGAAGCTCGGGCGCATCCTTGTGGCCATGCGCGAGAAGGAGGACCGGGTCCGGTTCTCGGGCTACTCGGTGGCGGGCTTCAAGGTGTTCGCCTTCTGCCTCGCGGCTGGTTTCGCGGCGATCGGCGGCGCGATGTTCACCCTGCAGGTCGGCTTCATGTCCCCGTCCTTCGTCGGCATCGTCCCCTCGATCGAGATGGTGATCTACGCCGCCGTCGGTGGGCGCCTCTCGCTCTTCGGCGCCGTCTGGGGAACGCTGCTGGTCAACTGGGCCAAGACGAGCTTCTCCGAGAGCTTCCCCGATCTCTGGCTGTTCGGCCTCGGCGGCCTGTTCATCGCCGTGGTGCTGATCTTCCCCAATGGCATCGCCGGCCTCTGGCGCGAGCATGTCGAACCCCGCCTGTTCCGCAGGGCCAAGGGCCTGGCCCCCGTCGCCAGCCCTGCCCTGCCCCACGGCACCCCGGCCGAGTGAGGACACATCCATGAACGCGGCCATCCTCCCCTCTGCCCTCTCTGCGACCCCCATCGGCACCCCGGCGGACGAAAAGAACTTCCTGCTGGCGGTCGAGGCGCTCACCGTCTCCTTCGACGGGTTCAAGGCGGTCAACGACGTGTCGTTCTACGTCGATCCGGACGAGATCCGCGTCATCATCGGCCCGAACGGCGCCGGCAAGACCACGGTGCTCGACCTGATCTGCGGGCGGACCAAGGCCAGCTCCGGCTCGATCAAGTACAAGGGTCAGGAACTGACCAAGCTCTCCGAGAGCGCGATCGTCCAGGCCGGCGTCGGGCGCAAGTTCCAGACTCCCTCGATCTACGACGACCTTACGGTGTTCGAGAATTTGGAGATCTCGTTCCCCCGCGGCCGCTCGGTGTTCGGGGCGCTGACCTTCAAGCGCGATGCCGAGGTGCGCGACCGCATCCACGAGATCGCCCAGACGATCTTCCTCAAGGATCAGCTCGACGAGCGCGCCGAGTTCCTGAGCCACGGCCAGAAGCAGTGGCTGGAGATCGGCATGCTGCTGATCCAGGACCCGGAACTTCTGATGCTCGACGAGCCGGTGGCCGGCATGAGCGTCGGCGAGCGCATCAAGACGGCCGAACTCCTCAACCAGATCATCAAGGGTCGCTCGGTGCTCGTCATCGAGCACGACATGAAGTTCGTCGAGGACATCGCCCACCGGGTCACCGTGCTCCACCAGGGCAAGGTGCTGTCGGAAGGATCGATGGAGCGGGTCAAGAACGATCCGAAGGTCGTCGAAGTCTATCTCGGTCACTGAGGGCGAACGGATCATGCTCCAGACTTCCCTCTCCCCCTCCTCCCTCGTGCCGCCGGTCGTGCCCGGCACCGCCCCGATGCTGGCGATCTCCGATCTCCACGCCGCCTACGGGCAGAGCGAGGTTCTGCACGGCATCGACCTCGACGTGGCTCCGGGTGAGATCGTCGCGGTGATGGGCCGCAACGGCATGGGCAAGTCGACGCTCATGAAGACGCTGATGGGCATCGTGCCGACGAAGTCCGGCACGATCACCGTGGACGGCACCGACGTCACTGCCCTGAAGAGCCATGCCCGCGTGGCCAAGGGCCTCGCCTACGTGCCGCAGGGCCGGATGATCTTCTCCACCATGACGGTGCAGGAGAACATCGAGACGGGTCTCACCGTTACCGGCTCGCGCAAGGTGCCGCAGGATCTCTACACGATGTTCCCGGTGCTGCTGGAGATGAAGGGCCGGCGCGGCGGCAATCTCTCCGGCGGCCAGCAGCAGCAACTCGCCATCGCCCGGGCGCTCGCCAGCAACCCGAAGGTTCTGCTTCTCGACGAGCCGACCGAGGGCATTCAACCCTCGATTATTCGCGAGATGGGGCGTACGCTGAAGAAGATTCGCGACGAGCGCGGTCTGTCGATCGTCGTCTCGGAGCAGGTCCTGAGCTTTGCCATGGATGTGGCCGACCGGGTTCTCGTGATCGAGAACGGCTCGATCGTCCACGAGAGTTTGCGCGCCGACATCGACGAGGCGCAGGTCGCCCGCTTCCTCTCGGTCTGAGGTTCTTCGCGATGGCCGATTACGAGATCTTCGAGCTCGGCGACGTCGTCTTGCAGTCGAAGCAGACGATCCGCGCCGCGCGGCTCGCCTACAAGACCTACGGCACGCTCAACGCTGCCAAGGACAACGTCATCGTCTATCCGTGCTGGTATTCCGGTACGCATCTCGAGAACGAGTGGCTGATCGGGCCCGGCAAGGCGCTCGATCCGAGCAAGTACTTCATCATCGTGCCGAACATGTTCGGCAACGGGCTATCCTCCTCGCCGAGCAACACCCCCGCGCCGTTCAATGGGCCGCGCTTCCCCAAGGTTACGGCCTACGACAACGTGGTGCAGCAGCACCGGCTGGTGACCGAGGTCTTCGGCATCGAGCGGATCAAGCTCGTGACCGGCTGGTCGATGGGCGCGCTCCAGACGTTCCACTGGGGCGCGATCTTCCCCGATAGGGTCGAGCGCATCCTGCCCTTCCAGGGCTCGGCCAAGTGCTCCCGGCACAACTTCGTCTTCCTGGAGGGCGTCAAGGCGGCGCTCCAGGCAGATGCCGCCTTCGCCGACGGGTTCTACGCCGAACAGCCGCAGAAGGGCCTGCGCGCCGCTGCCCGGGTCTATGCCGGCTGGGGCTTCTCGCAGACCTTCTACCGGGTCGAGGCCGACCTGAAACAGATGGGCTACGCCTCGCTCGAAGACTTCCTCGTCGGCTTCTGGGAGGGTTGGCTGCTCGAAAAGGACGCCAACAACCTGCTTGCCATGCTCTGGACTTGGCAGAACGGCGACATCTCGGCCAACGACCTCTACGGCGGTGATTTCAAGAGGGCGCTCGGCGCGATCACGGCCAAGGCCTTCGTGATGCCGGCCTCGACCGACCTGTATTTCCCGCCGGAAGACAGCGCGATCGAGGTCGAGCACATGCCGAATGCCGAGCTGCGTACGGTCGAGACCTATTGGGGCCATTTCGCCGGCGGCCCCGGCACGTCGCCCGACGACATCGAGGTGCTGGACTCGGCCTTGAAGGAGCTGCTCGCGAGCTGAGCCATCGGCGGGCCGCTCCGGCGGCTCGCCCGAACCGATCCGGCGCCGACCCGCGCCGGATGAACGAAGAACGACAACAACGATCCACGGGGGCGGCCGGACTCATGCCGGACACGCAACGGGGACGGCTGCCTGAATTCTGGACTTAAAAGGAGCTGCGAAGGAAATGCCCGAGACCCTGATCAAGGTCGATCTCACGCAGTCGGCCTATGACAACGACATGGTGCACAACCGCTGGCACCCGGACATTCCGATGGTCGCCACGGTCAAGCCCGGCGACGACTTCATCGTCGAGACCTACGACTGGACCGGCGGCTTCATCAAGAACAACGATTCGGCCGATGACGTGCGCGACATCGACCTGTCGATCGTCCACTTCCTGTCGGGCCCGATCGGCGTCGAGGGCGCCGAGCCCGGCGACCTGCTCGTGGTCGATCTGCTCGATATCGGCGCCAAGCCCGAGAGCCAGTGGGGCTTCAACGGCTTCTTCTCCAAGAACAACGGCGGCGGCTTCCTCGACGAGCACTTCCCCCAAGCCCAGAAGTCGATCTGGGATTTCGAGGGAATGTTCACCAAGTCGCGCCACGTGCCCGGCGTGCGCTTCCCCGGCCTGATCCATCCCGGCCTGATCGGCTGCCTGCCCGATCCGAAGATGCTGGAGACCTGGAACACGCGCGAGAAGGCGCTCTACGACACCAACCCGAGCCGGGTGCCGGCGCTCGCCACCCTCCCCTTCGGCCCGACCGCGCATATGGGCCGGCTTAAAGGAGACGCCAAGGAGGCGGCCGCGGCGACCGGCGCCCGCACGGTGCCGGGGCGCGAGCATGGCGGCAATTGCGACATCAAGGATCTGTCGCGTGGCTCGAAGATCTACTTCCCCGTCTACGTGCCGGGCGCCGGCCTCTCCATGGGCGACCTGCATTTCAGCCAGGGCGACGGCGAGATCACCTTCTGCGGCGCCATCGAGATGGCGGGCTGGGTCCACCTCAAGGTGAGCCTGATCAAGGACGGCATGGCCAAG
>Ga0268290_100126_pt1 | contig 21733 bp, 25 predicted proteins | sample MetspRMADM_FD_191346 | JGI IMG/M metagenome (GOLD analysis project Ga0268290, IMG submission 191346) | Soil microbial communities from San-Diego area, Southern California, United States - Methylocaldum sp. RMAD-M | ecosystem: Environmental > Terrestrial > Soil > Desert | place: USA: California... | reverse complement strand
GCGGATTGGAAACCGGCGGGAAATTCCGCTGCTTTCACAATGTGTTCGGTGGGGGATAGTTTAACGGTAGAACCGCGGACTCTGACTCCGCTAGTCCTGGTTCGAATCCAGGTCCCCCAGCCACTGAAAAGACTACGCTTTTTCCTCTTCATCGTGAGAACATCACGCCCGGTCGGGAGCGCGGTCGGGAAATTGCGTTCTCGTTTCGAGCTTTCGAATCGCTGCCAGCGCGAGCGCCGGGTCGCGATTCAGGTAGTGGGCATCCAGAATCGAGCGGACGTCCCGGAGCGCGTGTCCGGTGAGCGTCGCGATCTCGGCTTCCGAGCATCCGGCCAGCGCTAGCCGACTCACCGCGGTGCCGCGCAGGTCATGGAACGTCAGGCCGGTGATGCCGGCGGCACGGCAGGCCTTCCCCCACGACGAACGGAAGCCGTCGCCGGTCCACGGCCGCCCTTCCGAGTTCAGCAGGATCACCGGGCTCAGTCGCGGCGCGACATCCAGCCGAGCCTTCAACGGCGCGCCGACCGGCACCACGACCCGGGCGCCTGTCTTGCCCTGCACCAGTCGAATTGCGCTGCCGTCGTAGGCCGACCACGGCAGGCGAAGGAGATCGCCCTGCCTCTGTCCGGTCCAGAGCGCCAGGATCAGCGGCAAATGCAGATGGGCCGGCGCGCGGGCGAGGAACGCAGCCTCGTCGGCATCCGTCCACACCCGGTCACTGCGCGTCGCTCGGTAGAGTCGCCCTCCCCGCTCGCAAGGATTGGCTAGGATCAGGCCTCGGTCGAGCGCCCAGGACAGAATGCGGGCGAGCACGCTCCATGCGTAGTCGGCCTGCCGGCGTGACCGCAGGGCGAGGCGATCGCGCCACGCCATGAACTCGCCGCGGGTGCGTCGGTCGGTCAGTGCGCCGAGCGGGAAATCACCGAACTCGGCCTCGATCGCCTTGATGTGCCGCACGTAGTCTGAACGGGTGCGAGGTTCGCGGCCGAGGAAGGCATCGCTGGCCTGGAAGCCTTGCATGATCGAAAGCAGGACGCCGGCCGCGGGCTTGCGCTTCTCGGAAACCGCCGCGTTGTAGCTCGCCATGAACTCCGGCGTGCCGGGCGTGCCCTCGATCCGAGGCCCGCCCTTCCATGCGTACCAGTAGGTTCGCTTGGTCCCGTCCGCCAAGACCTTCATCTTGGAGTTGAGACCCTTCAATCTAACGCGCATCGCGCTTGGCCCTCCATGCGTCGAATTCGGACGCCGGCTCCGGCCGGACGTCTTCGCTGGAGTGGACCACGATCTTGACGCCATCGACCTCGACGCGACCGACCTTGAGGCCGGCGGCTTGGGCGCCCATCACGACGCGGGCTATGGCGGCTTTGGAAAGCTTGGGCTGACGGGGCATCGCGAATCACGCCTGCTCCCTGCTGGGGTTGATCTCGGAGGTTTCCCCCCAGCGCTCGGCGCGCAGCGCGGCGATGCGCTTCTCGAAGGCAAGGACCTCTGCCTCGACGTCGCCAGGATACGGCGCCGGGTCGAAGGTGCTTTCGTAGAGGATACGAGCCCGAACCTTGGGCCAGATGCCGTCGAAGAGTGGCCAGCACCGGATCTGGATGCAGACGACGCGATCGGGACTGTCGGCCGGCACCCATTGGCCATCGCTGTTCCGGGTGAAGAACATCGTGCCCGGGTAGGTGAACAGCGGTTCGCGATCCTCCCCATACCCGTCCGTCAGCATGGCATTGTACGGTCCCCGTTGGCCTCGCATCGTGCTCGCGGCGTCTTCGGGAGTAAGGCCGCTTCCGATGAGCGCCTTGACGGCGGCGAGCTTCAGCAGGTCGCGCAGCTTGAAGCTGGCATGATGCCCCTTCCCCCGTGGACGTTCGGGAAAGAGGTCGTAGCGTTTGAGGTAATTGCCGACCTGGACAGCGCTCATGCCGACGATCTCGGCCGCCTCGCTACGTCCAATGCTCCAGCTCTCGATCAGCGAGGCTTTCATCGATATGCTCCATGCAAAGGACCGCCGTGGTCCTATAAGGTCTACACGGTGCCACGGCAGTCGTAAAGCCTCAAAGGACCTCGGAGGTCTTCTAATTTTGGGGATAGTCCGGCCTTGGCCGGGCGTCGCGGCTCAACGAACGAGAAGCAGCCGACCTGCTGCGATCTCGCCTTCAAGCCGGTCCAGGCACTCGCCGGCCCGCCGGTGGTGCGCCTCGGAAATCACCCACAGCCGTCGCGCCTCCTCGGCGTGGTGGCGCGCCTGCCAGACCAGGATGCGGGTGCGGAGATAGGCCACGACGGTCATCACGCCGTCCTCCGCTGAACGGACGCATAGGCGTGGTTCAGGGCACGCGAGAGAGCTCCGAGCTTGTCTACGGCGTATTCGAGCGCGTCGGCGTGATCCTCGGAGAGGAGGCAGGCACGGGCCACGCCTCGCCTGCTCACCGTCTGAGAGACCACCATGTCCGTGATGCGGGCCATAGCGGTGAGTTCGGCCACGGCCTCTTCGAGGTCGAGGTAAGCTCGCGCGAGGCGGCGATCACTGCTGGAGGTCGACTGCGGCGTGGCAGCCTCGGCGTGAGCCGGAAGCACCGCATCAAGATCGACCGTGATGCCGCGCTCGGCGAAATGGCGCTCCAGCGCATCGCGGATGGCGACGATTGGATCGGACGCAGGTGTGCTATTGGCATGGTCAGCCATTCGCGATCTCCTTGGGATCGTGGGCGGTTAGGGCCGTTCAAGAGCACCACCTCTTGTTCGGCCCGACAGTTTCTGACATTATCAACCCGACTGAGGTTGTCAATGTCAGAAACGCTGAAAAGCCGCGGCGGACGCCCCCGAGTGGATGCCACTCCGATTACGGTACGCGTTCCCCCCGATCAGCTCGCCGCACTCGATGCCTGGATCTCCGCTCAACCGGATCCGAAGCCGTCGCGGCCGGAAGCGATCCGTAAAGCTCTTGGCGAGCACCTGAAGGCGCAGGGCTACCACAAGTGAGACCCTTCGCAGTGTGTGTGACTGCGGTCGCATGCATCATCGCCTCTCACCCGCAGTGTCACGCTTCGGAGTTCGAGGACCCGCCCTATCGCGTGAAGCGACTTCTTCGAGGATGCTGGACGAAGGACGTGCCCCCGAAGGACGGCCGGCGCTGGGGCTCGTCAGCAACCATGTGCTTCATGGAGGGGCGCGCGATCGGCGGAGCCTACGTGGATGCTGGGCACGGCGCTGACTTCTGCGAGCGCTACCGCGTCGATGGCCGCCGCCTCGTCATGCGGGACAACTACGGCAATGCCGAGCGGTGCCTCTACCACGTGGAGAAGGATCGCAGCTCGCTAGCTCTTGGCGATTGCAAGAGCGCGGGCGAGTGGAAGCGTGACGGTCAGTTCACGCTTCATGGTTGGCCTTGTAGAACGCAGCAGGAAATCGAGACAAATGACGAGTGACTCGACTGTTCTTGCTCAAATCCAAGTCGCATCATCTGCCTCACAGCAGCACAAGAGCCTCGATGCCTGGATCTCCGCTCAGTCGGATCCGAAGCCGTCGCGGCCGGAGGCTGTGCGTCGGCTCGTTCAGTAAGCGCTCGGTCGGTGGCCAGTGATGAAAAAAGCAGAAGCAGAAGCCGCTATTCGAAGCTTGGCCACCAGATGGGCCAGCGAAACAAATTACGTCGTGAGATCAGGCTGGTATCCAATTTTCATGGATTTTGAGCAATGGCTTACCGCAAACGGATATGATAGATACTTGAGGTTCCGATCTTCTGCTAGTCCAGCCTACGATGCGGAAAAGTGGTTCGAGGACGAGCTTAAGCGCTGGCCTATCCGCAGCAATACTGATGAATAGATCTGTTCACAGCCTTTAGGCTGCATCTCCACCTTCAACTATTCGTCATCGTAGTACCTAAGCCTGCTCTCTCCGACAGGGAGATGCATGTAGCCTCAGTGCCACTACACCCAACATTGCTGGATTAGGCTTGGAGACGAATTGACCTAACGTTGAAAGTCGGGTCCCTTCGAAAGGCGATTCGCTGCCAGTCTACATAATGCCGGTAAGCGCTCGCCATAACAGCAAAAAGGGGAAACGCGTGGGTAGCAGTGGCTCGGGCAGGCTCAGCGATTATCCCGGCAGCTCTCGCGGAACGGGAGGTGGCGGCTCTGGCGGAAACGGAGGAGGCGGCGGCTCAGGCGGAGGGGGCGGCGGCGCATCAGGCGGAGGTGGCTCCGGGGGGTACAACGATCGCTGTGGGCAGGCGTTTCACGTCGATTTAGAAGATGTTGAGCATAGTGATTACTTCAAAGCGCACGGAACAGTGCCACCGGTTGGCACCGAGCTGCGAATTGCTCACCGCAAAAGAATCGTAGCCGAAACTCTCCAAGGCGAAAGCGTAGGGAACATTCCTACAACACATAATTACTTGGCCGACTGCCTCAAGGATGGTCGGACATATACTGGAACCGTCCGTGTGTCGGCTGGAGGACCGCCAGCAGCTTCCGTCTCCGCCGACTTCGCTCCGGTGTAGACACTATGACAGACACCAAATCTTTACCGATTGTGATCGGCGAAATATTCGTGGATGTAACGATTACTAAAAAGGGGGAGGAAAATAAGCTACGTTTAGGCGGAATTGCTCACGCAGCAAGAGGCTTCTGGGCTAGTGGTCAAAAATTCCGAGCCGCTGCTGTGATGCCAAAATACCTCGAGCCACTTGCTTTGAAGTACATGACCACTTTAGGCTGCGCCGAGCTGACTGTGTTAGGCACCGTCGATTGCGCTCCTAATGTTACATTAATATTCGACCCCACGGAAGTTTCGGATCAGGAATACGACACCCTATTGCGCGATGAAAAAGGCACATCGCTACATGATTGCAGCCAAACTTTTTCTACAGTGACTGACGCATTAGTTTTTCCCGGCTCTTACGACCTTCTAGCCGTCTGCTCGATGCTACCAAGCCAATGTAAAATTCACATAGATGCGGCATACGATATGCCGGATCCTCAGCAATTATCTTCTATTAAGCAGCCGATACAAACCGTCTTTTTCTCCACATCGTCTCCGCTCTTCAAAAAATTAGAAAGCGGAGACTTGAGCGAGGTGATTGAACTATTTGCACCCTGCTCGCCGAATCAAATCGTCTTTAAAGAAAACCGGGGAGGAGCACAACTCTTTGACTCAACTGGTAGAACAGTGGAGGCATTGCCTGCCCAGCTCGGGGTCACGATCAATTCAGTGGGCGTAGGTGATGTTTTCGCAGCTAGCTATCTGTCACAACTTGATAGAGGGGTAGTTGAGGCTGGCTGGCGCGCGACAAGAGCTGCAGCTGCGTATTCTCAGACAACCGTACCTGATCTGTTTTTGACGTATGTTCAGCGTTCTTTGAAGCACAGCTTGGAGGATTTGCAAAATTTAGGCGGAACATATCTCCCTTGGGTGAAAAGAAAAGAATATTCCATATATTTTGCAGCTCCCGATTTCGCGGACGCAGATAGAACTATGATGGACAGAGCTATAGATGCTCTCTGCTACCACAATTTTCATCTGCGGCGTCCAATCCAAGAGAATGGTGAGCTACCGAAGAACTCAGATATATCCGTGCTGAGAGGTACATATGCGAAAGATTGCCAGTTGCTATCTGAGTGCTCGGCGGTCTTTGCAGTGCCTGTTGGGCGGGATCCAGGCACTCTCGTTGAGGTAGGTTTGGCGATAGCTCAAGGCAAACCCGTTGTAACATATGATCCATACAGGGAATGCAACAACACAATGGTGATTGCGGGAAGCACATGTTATTCTGACAATTTGGATCAATGTCTCAATGCAATCTTTCATGTCATATCGAGGCAACCAAAGTGCTAAAAGATCCTGCGTTACTGCTTGCTTCTGGAGGGTTGGATTCAACAACTCTTGCTTACGCGTTAGCTGAGAAAAACCAGTCCATCAGACCGCTGTTTTTTGATTACGGCCAACACTGCGTCGATAAAGAATGGGCAACTCTCAACTCTGTGTTGCCAAAATCGCCGCTTGTAGGTGAAATAATAAAAGTAAATATATCGGATATCTATAAATTTTCGGCGTCTCGTATGATTTTAGAGGCAAATCCCTGGGAAGAAGCTGTTTCAGATAAGGAACTTTATATACCTTATCGGACATTGATGTTTTTTACCGTAAGCGCTTGTGTCGCACAGTCTCTAAATATAAACAAAGTCTACAGTGCATTTATTAATAGCAATCATGCGAAGGAGCTGGATTGCTCGGCAAATTTTCTTAATCAGTTGGACGCGCTTTCCCAAGATGTAGGTCCAGTGCGCTTCGAGATGCCGTTCCGTGACATGAGCAAAGCGGAAGTGGTGGCAGCCGCTGTCCGCCTCGAAGTCCCACTCGGGCTTACTTATTCCTGTCAACTTTTTAGCGATACACCGTGCGGAGCGTGCCCGAACTGTGTTGAGAGACTGACGGCTATCAAAACGGTAATCGGATGAGTGTATCGCAGTTGAGAACGGCCTCTCAGGTTTTATCCGAGGCACGTATGGTAGCGAATTATGCGTCGCTGATTGGTCTCTCGAGCCATCAAGCAATAGCAAGAACGTCCACCCATCATCTGGGCGCAGCCCTTGCCGATGCCGTTCTACAAGCTGGTGTTAACTACGAAACTGTCGTTCGGATGCGCATCGAGCGTATACAGACGGTCTACCCTGAGTCATTTCATATGGATGGGCTGAAAACCGTTTTGCTCGATGATAAAATATCGGACTATTTGCTTTGGAGACACAAGACGAAGCTCACTCGATTCTCGCACTTGGCCGCGTTGATTGATCAAGTCGGCGTGAGGGACACAAGTGATTTGAAAGATTGGCTCCATACACCTCGCTCTCGGACGGAAATGCTTAGTATACACGGGATAGGTCCAAAAACCTATGATTACATAAGCTGCCTAGTTGGTATAGATCGCATAGCTGTAGATAGGCACCTAATCCATTTTATGAATTTATCAGGTGTTTCGGCTAAAGACTATGATACCGTTCAGAAAATCACATCATTCGCAGCCGATTTGCTTGGTGTCCGCCGTCGTGACTTTGATGCATCTATATGGCGATTTGTGTCGACTGGAAAGCGCCCGCAGAATATCATCCGGCAACTCGATTTGCCGCTCTGAGATCAGTATCGCGATTTCCAAGGCCGATATGGCGGCTCTGAGTTACACTCAGTTCTAGAAACCTATTTTGTGCTGTTTGGGCAGTACACAACGCCATGAAAATCATGCGCGCGGTGAACAGGTACTGGAATGCCCGCAGGGACAGGTCGGTTCGGATGTCCCTGCGGCATCAGCGCCGGCCTTAGCGGGCGGCAGCATCCCATTGATCTGGAGCTGCTGCCATAGGCGCCGCCCCAGCCATGTCAGAAGGGCGACCGACGTCCGATCGAGAGCTGGGGGCAGCTGACCGGCATCCTGTTCGTCCTGCGCTCCGGGTTGCTTTGGGGGATGCTGCCCGCCGAGATGGGCTGCGGCTGCGAGATGAGGTGCTGACGCCGCTTGCGGGGGTGGCAGGAGACAGGGGTGTAGGCGCGCCTGCATCAGATTCTGCTGGAGTGCTCATACGCAGCAAGCGAGATCGACTGGAGCCGGGCGAGCCTGGGCAGCGCGTCTGTGTCGGCTCAAAAAGGGGCTCTGTTACAAGCCTGAACCCGACGGACCGGGAGCTGATCTTTGGCGCCAGCCGTGCACCACGAGGCGGTGGGCGATTGCCTCACTGGGTATCGAGACGCCCCTCTCGCCATTCGGCGGGACGTCGCGGCTTTCAGCGCAGCATCAGTCGTCGGACTTATCATCCGGCGGCCCGATGTTCAGCTCGGGGTTGGGCATGTCGGTCGGCCAGTAGCCGCGCCCAGGGATGTTCGAGAACTCATCCCGAAAGCGCCAGAGGATCGTACCGAGGTTCTTAGCCTTATCCAAACCCGAGATGTGTACGCCTCGAGCTTGCAAGGCATCGACGAGGTCGCCACGCGTAAGGGGTCTACCTTTAGCGAGGATTTCCTCACGCGCCAGGGAAGCCAGCTCACGCGGTGAAGGCGCCATGCGTGGGCGCTTCTGCGCCGCTTCACCGCCTCGATCGTCACCATCCGGCCCCAGCAGCTGGCCGCTCTGGATCTGGTGCAGACGCTCGAATCCGTGGATGATCCCAGTCACAGCCCGGAGCTCTTCCTGCAGGCTGCGGATCTGGCCCTGGATCTCGTTCCTCCGATGCAGGAGGGCGCGATAGGCGGCCTCATCCATGATGCCGGTTCCGATGTGGATGTTCATGACACCCCCACTCTAAGTCCAGGCACTCAGAATCGCGACTTCGAACCGAAAAAATGGTTAACGGAGTCCAAACCCAGGCTTGCCACCCGAGCTGGAATGCCCTATCTGTCAACCAGGCGCAAGAACGCCCCGCCAAATATTGACGGGGCGCGCTCGGTGGATCAATCGATCCACTGAAATCGATCGAGGGCCGTCGTCGGCCCTGCGGTGTTCTCTAGAGGTAGTGAACATGTAGGTCCACGGCGGCTCGCGGTCAACCATGGAATGAAAGGATTTTCACCATGGCCGATGCTCCGAAGCCGCCTGACGAAGGCCAACAGTTCATCTTTCGCCCCTACATCACCCTCCCGGATGGGACGGTGATCTGGGCGCGGAAGTATGGAAAGAAGGCCTTCCGGATCCCGGTCGGACCGGTAAGCGATCGCTAACCGGAACTTGAGGAGGAGCACAGGGTCCCCTGTGCTCCTCCTCTCTTTCGTACCAGTGCGTGGCACCCACACGCAGCCCTCCGGACTGTCAGGCTCAGACAGCCCATGCCCGACTCTTTCTGATTATCAGCTTCACTCGCTGGCAGCCTGCACTCTCAACCCTCCACGATATGGAGGGTCTTCCGAGATGAAGCTCAGCAATCCAATCGATGCGGAGTGGCTTGTCAGCTCCGCTGAGGAAGAGCTAGCAAACGCGGGGCGTCCGACCGCCCATTGCCCAGCAGCACGCAGCCTATCACACCGCTGTAGCTAAGGCGCGCGCGCCCGACGCGGTAGGGTTGTGGGCGCGTGGCGTTTCGTATCGCCTCCTGCGCAACGGCCGACTGATGCTCCGGACCAGCTGGCGCCACCAGTGGAGGTAAGGATTCCTCCTGCTGAACCGGCGGAGCAGCCGAAGTACGAGTTCCGTGGGCAGCAGATACGGATCGCGCTGGCGGCGGAGACCGTCCCCGGCGTCCGCCAGCCAACCACGCCACCATCGGCGCAGCACCTCGACCCCCGCCACACCGCCGTGGTGGGGCGAAGGCCTTATCGAAGCGGCCGTCCGTTATAGTGCAGCCGCCAGGTTCCGACCCAATCTTCAAATTGGCCGCGGGCATCGCGGTGACAGGCTTCAACTCCATCTTGCGGGCTGGCACCCGAGGTTGGGAGTCGACAGTCCGACTGAAGGATTAAGGCGCTCGCCTATGGCATCGGGCCACCGGTGAGCGATCTCACTCCATGCCGGGCCGCGGCTGAATTGCGCGAGTTGCACGAAGCCGCCGACCTGACAGGTGCCGTTCGCCTCAATCCCGCTGATCGGAATGCACTGCTGCCGAGCCGCGCAGACGATCGGCAGTCCATGATAAGGCTTCTCAGGCTTGCGCGTCGGCAGGCAGCGGCCGGAAAATCGGGCGCTCCATGATTGAGGCGGGTAAGGGCTCACCGTGGGTCGGGTCGATCAGATCGTTCACTCGATCCGGCCAGCGATGCATGATTTGCTGCTGCGTACGCTCGCGCAACGTGGAGGCCAGCTCGATGAAACCGCCCACAAGGCTGCAACCGGGCGCCTCCCCATAGCGCCCCTCGGATCGAACGAAACGCGAGGCTGCGACAGCTTTCGTCACCAGCGTCTCGGCATCAAGGATGAACGGCGGCTCGGGCTGCACGGTGCTCAGATTGACCTGGGCGCAGGCACGTTCGTCCGGCCACGGGACGGCGAATAGCTCGGGCGCCGGCATCAGTTCCCAGGCGGCGCCGGGAAGGCTACCGGGGCCGGTCTCCTCCTGGCCTACGGAGCGCATATAGTAGCTCTCGAAGCGGTTGCGCTCGCCGCTATAGCCACCGAGCCCGATATAGAACGGCGCACGCCAGTCGATGTCGGATCGAAGTTCCGCGTAGGCCTTGCTGACGATCCGAGGCGCAGCCTCGATCAACCCTTCGAAGCTCTGCGCTTCGACCGTCATCATCAGCTTGACGTATCCGAGAAGAAAGGACGGCCCAGCGCAGGCCAGCACGGCCGACGCATGTGGCAGGTGCAGCATCTTGGAGTGGAAGCCGGCGACATGCCCGTTCGGCATGTAGATCGCGCCATCGGCCGCAGTCACGATCCGGTCCGGCAGGCGCATCATGGCAAACGCGGTCACGACAGCACCTCGCCAAAACCACCCGCCGAGCCGAAGACGCACCCCGCGCCAAGCAGGCCGGATTCAGAAGAGCCCCGCTTGCCGAACAGCAGGTCCGCGATGCTGTCGGAGGCAAGATCGAGCACGCGCTGCTTCACCCGCTCCAGGGCGTTGCCGAGGATGTCCGCGCCACTCTTGGCGTCGCCCAGATCGCGCACCAGCGAGCGCACGCCGTCGGAGCCGACACTGCGGAAGTCGTCCACGAACCGCAGTCGGTCGCGGATCTCTTCGTTCCTCTTGGCCGCATCGCCGGCCTTGGCGGCGTACTCCTCGATCTCACGTGTCAGGGCGGGCGTCATGTCCCGGCCGGCGCGCTGGGCCGCGGTTAGCAGCTCCTGCTGCACGCGGTACCGCTCGACCTCAGCCGCGCCCCTGCCGAAGGTCGTCGCCTGCTCCTCGATGCGCCGGGTCCGGTCCTCGGTCGAGCGGAGCGCGCGGTCGTAGTCGTCCTTCTTCTCCCGGTCCGACCTGCCGCCCTTCTTCGAATCGGCTTCGGCGCGGGCCAGGATGCCAGCTCGCTCGATCTGGCCGCGCGCGTCGCTCCCCGTGATAGTCTGGCCCGCAAGGTCGAACGCCTTCTGACGCTCCGCGACGGCGGCCTTCTCCGCGGCGGTCTTGGCGTTGGTGGCGTCGAGCCGAAGCTGATCCTGCCGGCGCGCCCGCTCCTCCGAAGAGACCAGCTTCCCGTTGGCATCGGTTAGGCTCTCGATCGCGCGGGTGACGCCGAGATAGGCAGTCTCGGTCTGGGCGAAATCGGCGATTTTGCTCCGGGCCAGCGGATCGCCGAGGGCGTCGCGCAAGTCGCTCTGCTGCTGCTTCAGGGTCGAGAGGCGAGCGAAGTTCGGATCCACGGCACGGGCGATGGCACCCGCCGTCCGCGACGCGATGCCGGCCCGCTCTTCAGCCGCCTCGCCTGCCAGCCGCATCCGCTCCTGTTCGGCGTAGACAAGGGCGGCGTCACGCTCGCGGCGCGCCTTGCTGCCGAGTTCGGCCGGTCCCTGTCCCGTGAAGGCGCGGATGTTGTTCAGGTTCGCGAGATCCCGCTCGGTGCGCGCCAGCGCCTCCTGCGCGCCCTCCGGCACGATTCCAAGCTTGAGGCCGGCGATCTTCTTCGCCTGCTCCCAGTACCCAGCGGCGGCGGTGGCTGCGGTGTTCCAGGCGGCCGCCCATCCGGACGTGGCGTTGGCGTTCGCGTCGATCGACGCCTTGAGGCTGTCGGCGAGGGTCTGCTGCGCGGCCGTGCGGTCGCCCTGCTCGACCTGGGTCTGGATCAGCTGGCGCGTGCGATCGTCCAAGCCGCCGATCTTGACTGCGAGGTCGTCGGCGCCGCGGGCCGGATCGGCGAACATGCGGGCGAGTTCGGCGGTCGCGGTCGGCACATCCTGGCCGGTGACGCGGGCATATTCCGAAGTCGCCTGGGTGAGGTCACCAAGCACCGGCATGGCGATGCGGCCGGTGGAGGCGTAGGCCGCCACGATCTCCTGCGCCGTCGAGACAGAGACCTTGCCGGCATCGGCATTCGCGCGCGCCAGCACATCGAGCTGCGCCGCCGACGCGCCGGTCGTGCGGCCGATGCCCTGCGTCGCCTTCTCCAGCGTCTCCCGTCCATCGCCGGCCTGTTTCCCGGCCAGGAGGAAGGCGGCGCCGAGGCCCGCCACAGCGGCGGCGCCGACGCTCATGGGGGTGACGAGCGACAGGGCGCTCTGCCCAAGCGCCTTGAGGCCGCCCTTCAACCCACCCTCGCCAGCGGCGAGGCCCTGCAGGATCTGCGGGCCCTGCTGAAATGCGACGGTGCCGAGCCCGGCCCCGGAGCCGAGCGAGGCCACCACGTCGCCCGACTGGTACATCAGGTCCCGGCGCTGGTTGCTGTCGAGGCCGCGGCGGGGCGTCGCCGGATCATTGTCGTTGCCGGTGCCGTAGCGGCGCTCAGCGAGATCTCGCAGACGCGTGGCGTAGGCGGTCGAGAACGAGCCCGCCGCCTCGCCCCGGCCGATGGCGGCCACGTCGCGTTCGAGCTGCCGGGTGTTCCGGTATTCCTCGTCCAAGCGGGCGCGGACCCGCTCCACCTCGCGCAGGGTAGCCGGGTTTGGCCCGGCGGAGGCCGGAACGGACGGAGATGCAGCGGCGGCGGCCGCCCCCTGTGCCTGCCGTGCCGCCGCAGCGGCCTCCTGTGCCTTCCGGGTGAGCTTGTCGGTGGCCGCGCTCGCCTGATCGGCCGCGGTGCCGACCTGTCGGAAGGCGTCCTGCCCGGCACGGCCAGTTTCGTCCAGGGCCTGCCGAAGCTCGGTCTTGCCCTCGACGCTGAGGCGGATTGCGATGTTGGTCGCCATGGCGCAGCACTCCTATAGGCTCAGTCGGTCGGGCCCCGCAGGGCGGGGGCGAACACGAGGGTTTCGAATCGGTCGTACAGCGCGGGGAGTGTCATCGCGGCGTCGATCGCCTCGGGCGACACGGCCAGCGCCTCGCCGGCTTCGTTGCCGATGCCTTCCCATCCGGCGATGACGCGGCGAGCGCAGGCGCGCACCATGGCCTCGCCGGCCGTCACCGACACGGCAGGGTCTTTCGTCTCGGCTTCGGCGTCGGTGAGGTAGATGTCGCGGGCCGCCTCGCGGGCGTGGAGCACGTCGAGAGCGGCGACGGGACGAACCTGCATCCGCACGCCGGGGAGCATGTCGATCCAGGTGGGTTCGGCGGAGACGGTGTTGATCTTGAGCATAGGTTCGTCCTCTCTCGGGTGAAGTGGCTAAGGTGCGCTGTCCCAGGGGTGGGGCGGTTCGGGCGGATCAATTGCCGACCAGTACGGCAGGCGCCCCTCGGCCTCGTGCCACTGATCCAGCGCAACAGGTTCGTCGGCGATGGACGCGAGGGCAGGCCAGTCCGGCGGATACGGTGTCGCCGCTACGGTCCCGAGGGGTCCGTCATCACCATCCGGAACGTCGCAGGCGAGCGCCACGTCGGAGCCGGCGCTCATCATCTCCATGCGAGCGATGCCGGCAGCGGCGTAGGCGGTCTTGGCGCTACCGCCGGCCGCAATCACCGCGAAGGCGGTCACGGCCTCCGTTCGGAGGATCATCGCCACGATGGCGGCCCGTAGGAGGTCAGTCAGCGCCACAGGCTGAGGATGAGGCTGGGGTGCGGATTTCGGCTGAGCCGGCTTCGGTTTGGCGAGGCGGGCGGCGCGGTTAACTCCGCGGTCGGCTCCGGTGTTAAGTCCGCGGATATTGCGGTTAAGCCAGTTAAGGGCTTCATCGCGGTTCAATTTGCCGTCCGAGCGTACAGGCAACCCGTCCCGTACGTATTGGGACACCCGCGCCCGAGAAATCCCAAGCTCGTCGGCAAGTGCAGCCTTAGTTGTGATCGTCATGGCCGAAACACTGCCCGAGGGGGTGTTAAGTGGGTTTGGGGATCTGGCGCTAGAAACAGTTGGGGCCCCGACCACCCGTTTAATCCCAGGATCCCCAGGGGCCCTGACAGGTGGGGCGAGGCCCGATCACCCCTCACCGGATCAGCCCGGCGCGGCGCAGCTCGCGGTCGAGGCTGGCATCCCGGCTCCCGAGAACGTCCACGCGCGAGGAGGGAACGGGGGTGAGACCCTGACGGGCAAGCTGGCGGCGCATGCTGTCCATGGACTGGGCGCGGCCTCGCATGTCGTCGACGAGAAGGGTGTGCGAAGGCTCGACCGGAGCAGGCGGCGTCCACGATCCGGCGTCGGTAGCAGGTGCCTGAGCGATCGCCGCAGCGGGCGGATGCTTGAAGGCGGAGAGATCGACGCGGGCCGCGATCCTGACGGGCGCCACGACCTCGTCGGCGAACCCGAAGCCACGTGCCTCGTGGGCCGTCATCCATGTCTCGGCCTTCATCATCTCCGTGACGCGGGCCGTGCTCAGCTTGGTCTTGTCGGTGTAGGCCGAGACGAGGCTCGTCGCGAGCTTGTCCAGCACCTCGGCCAGATCGCGCATGTCGGTGGCCGTACCCATGACGAGGCCACGCGGATCGTGGATCATCATGTGCGTGTTCTCCGGCATCAGCACCCGGTCGCCGGCCATCGCGATTGCCGAGGCCATGGACGCCGCGACACCATCGACCACGACGGTCAGGTGGGCGGGCGAACTCTTCAGGAGGTTGAAGATGGCGATGCCGTCGAAGACCTCACCGCCCGGCGAGTTGATGCGCAGCGTGATCGAGTCGAGGCGGCCGAGGGCCCGGAAGTCGCGGGCGAAGTCGGCAGCCGTGATGCCGTACTGACCGATCTCGTCGTACAGCCAGATCTCGGCGGTACGCGGCTTGGCGGCAGCTCGGATGCTGTACCAGTTGCGGGTCATGGGTTAGCTCACCTCGGTTTGTCTCGGGTCAGGCGGCCTGACGGCCCTGCTCGGCGAGCCACGTGGCGCGGCGGCGGGCGGTCTCCTCCTCGATCCAGGCGCCGAGGTCGAAGCCGAGATCCGGCAGCGTGTAGATGTCGAGGTTCTGGGAGAAGCCGCGGCGACGTGCCTTCAGCGCCTCGATGTTCTGCGGCTCGGTCCTCGAAGCAAAGCCGTCTGCGATGGCCCGTTTCGCGACCGGCGCCGGGATCGTCGAGACGACGTGCGTGACGATCTCGGGCAGGTATCCCTCCCGGCGGGTGTAGCGAAACGGCTCGAGGATGAAGATCTGCTCCTGCGACACCGAGGGGGCGAAGTCGGGCTCGGGGCGTTCGAAGCGCGGTAAGTCGGGAGAAGCCTCGCCAGCGCGGACCCGGGCCGCCACTTCGCGCAGGGGATCGGTAAGCAGGGGCTTGGCCGGGGTCTCGCCATCGGTCGCCTCGATGGGCCGGGCGCTGAGCCAGCCGAACCGCTCCTGCCGACCTGCCTCGGATACCTCGATGCCGGGCAGCATCGTCGCGATCATGTGTCCGGTGAGATAAGCGGCCACGTGCTCCGGTGCCTCGCCACTGCGGCGGCCATGGAAGTCGTGGCGAGCGAAGTGCGGGGCGGCGGTGACGGTGATGGCACCGGCGAGCGCCGATTGTGCCTTCGCCAGATCAGCCACGGCCTGCCGGACCCGCTCGGCCGCCGTATCGATCGCCTTGCCGTCCCGTTCCAGAATGGCGGCAGCGGCCTCCCGCTCCCCGATGATCCGGGCGTCCTCAATCTTGCCTTCGGTGGCAAGGATCCGCCGCTCGACCTCGGCCAGGGCGTCGGCGATACCGGCGGACGTGCTCTCGACATCACGACAGGCCCGCTCGGCCTCAGCGGTCGCCGCGGCGTCGCTGCCCTGGATCAGCACCTCGCGGCGTCGGGCGACAGCCTGCTCCAGCTCGGCCGCAATCGCGGTCTGCCGGGTCTGGAGGTTGTGGCGGGTGGTGAGGAGGCCGGCGAGTTCGCTTTCGAGCGTGCCGGCGGCGACGAGCTTGGGCTTGGCCATAGGGTGATCCTCCTCAGGCAGCTTCGCGGTGGGCAGGCGTGTCGAGCGGCGGCAGCGCGATGCCGTCCGCGACGAGTTGGGCTCGCAGAGCGCTGCGCAGGTACTCGGACGTCGACGTCCGACGCTTGCGGGCCGCTTCGAGGACGGCATCGGCGACGCCGCGCTCGGTGCGGAACCGCATGAATTCGGGGAAGGTCATGGAACGGGCGGCGGTCTGCACGACACGGCTCCTCGGGTGGGATTCAGCGTGCCAAGAACGTGCCTGAGAGAGGGCGCTTAGGGATACGTCGCGGTTGCCGCTATTGCCGCGGCGTGCCGGCTCCACTTGGCGGGCAGGTGCCGCAATCCGACCCGTTCGAAGTAGCCGGTCACGACCGGGCTCTCCCGATCGCCGGCCAAGTATGTGGAGAGAGCGGGGTAGTCGTCGTTCAGGAGCATTTCGAGCGCGGGGCGGCTGACCACCCACGGCCCACCGCCGACACGGCGCCCGATCTGATGCTGTTCACACCAAAGACGCAGGGTTCGCACCGACTTGCCTGCGATTTCCGCAGCCGCCTCGACCGAGATGCCTTCGCGCCGATCGAACGGGATCAGGCAGCAGTGGGACACTATCCGAACTCCCTGTTTGGGCGGGATGGGGGGACTTGGGGGGATGTGGGGGGAGGGTTTCAGCCGCCCCCTACAAACTGTCCGACGTGTCGCGTCACGTGCGGAGCGGGGCATATCGGAGGGTATGGGGAGTGACTGACACTTCGCATGGGATGGCTGAAACACTCCCCCCATATCCCCCCAGGTCCCCCATCTTGGGGACGGGTCTCACTCGGCGGCATGGGCGAAATGCCAGTCGTCAGGATCGACTGCGTCAGCGTTGAAGACGAGGCTGTATTTGTTGCCGCGCTTCGGATCGAGCCTGACATGAAGCTGCCCGCCGGATACGACTCGCCCGCTGATCGCTTTGAACCACATTCCAAGCGCGTTGCTGTTGACTACACCGCCGCGTCCGGCCACCCGCAACAGGAGATCGCGGAACTCCGGGGTCTTGAATTCTTTGCCGAAGCTTCCGTAGGTCTCGGCTTGCTCGCAGGCGACTTGGATGATGCCGTTCACCGAGTACGCTGAGTTCAGGTGCAGCAGCGGGTGATCGCGCCAGTGCCCGAACAGCTCGCGGATCGCGGACAGTTCCGGGTCCTCCGCCCGCGCGGTCTCCATGCTGTCGACTGGATCGGCCTCGCCGAGCCAGATCAGCGGCGCGCGCACCATCTCGGACCAGACCTCGTAGGAGCCGACGGGCCCGCACACGGTCGGCGCGCCGGCCGCGCGGTAGGCCAGGACGATGGTGAGTGCCGCCGCGACGTAGGCGCCGCGATCCGCCAGCACACGTTCCACCGGCTTGAAAGCGAACTCACGCAGCTCGGGCCGTTCTACTTTGGCGTCGAGCGCACAGGTGATGGTGCGCCGGGTCATGTCGCCGACGAGCGTCAGGTTGTTGCCGGTGGCGAACACGGTCGAGCGGCACTCGATCTCCGGCGCGTCGCTGGTGCCGAGGATGCGCGCCCGCACCATGGGCCGCTCCGTCATCTGGCAGAGCGTGTCCCCTCCCAGCGGGCCGTTGACGTTGTCGATGGACACGATCGGATCGGCGTTGAGCAGCAGGGACACCAGCCGCTTCTCGGTCTCCTCGTCGGTCTTGCCCGCCGCGATCACGGGTGAGCGCCGACCGGCCGCGATGGTCGAGATCACGTCCACGAGGTAGCTCTTGCCGGTGCCTGGGGTGTGGGCGTTGATCGCGTGCAGCGGCGTCACCGATAGCGCGCCGCGCGCTACGGCCGTGAGGATCCCGGAGAGCGCCACGGCCCGGTCGATCGCCGCGACGAAGGGGAAGCCTGAGATCAGGTCTGTGAGCAGGCACAAGGCGCGCTCGGCGTCCTCGCGTGTCGGCCGCTCCGGGATCGGCGGCAGATGGAATCCCTCTGGCAGCTCCAGGAGGAGCCGCGTCGCCGGATCGTATCCGGGTTGAGACAGGATCGTTCCGTCCGGCCGCAGCGTCGGCGTCGTCACGATGCCGGCCACGGCCGGTAGGCGCCATTCACCATCCCGGGCCAACAGCGCCAGGATCGCGTCCTTCGGTGGGTTGGTATCCATCCAGTCCTCGGATCGCATGTCGAACCGCTGGAAGCGGGCGACGCGCGCGGCATGGTCCGACATGCTGGCCGGACACATGGGCTTGAACCGGGTCGTCACGGTCTTGCCGCCCTTGGCCGCCGCGGCCGCCTCGATCACCGGCCGCACCAGCGAACCGGCGCGGGTGTAGATTGGGGCGCCGGCCGCGATCAGCGCCGCCTCTGTCTCGTCGACGACGCGGGGGACCTGACCGGCGACGACGAGGATGACGGGGCGCTCGTCGGGCGGTCCATCCTCACCAGATGTGGCCGCGCCCGGTGCGGGCCGCTTGCGGCGCTTGCCGCCCGTCCTGGCCTTGGTCTCGGCCTTGTTCCAGCACCGATGCACCTCGACTTCGAGGCGGTCGCCGTACTTCTCCGCGATGCCGGTCGGGTGCCGAGCGAGCAGCGCGACGATCTCGGGCGCGGTCCAGCCGTAATCCTTCAGCCAGCCGACGACGTGCATGAACCTCTCGGAGCGCTCGCCTTCGGGAGCGCCGTCACGAATCAGACGTTCGAGCTCGATCGGTAGATCCGAGCGCGCGCCATCGTCTGGGCGTGGCGCCTCAACCTTCGACTTTCTGCCCTTGCTTCTGCGCTCGCGAGCTGCCTCATCCAGCCATGCGACGGTCGCGTCGATCTCCGCGTCGATCTCGGCCAGATTGTCGGCTGAGCCCGGCAGATGATCGCCCGTGACCACCACATACCGCTCGCAACCTCGATAGGTCTCGATCCGGCCGCCATCGGCGTCCGGCACTGTCTGATTGCGATGCACCTTCGGCCCGGTCGCGCGGCCGATAATGCGCAGGCCGGTGCCGGAGGTCGTGACCTCGGCATAGCTCGCCGCGCGGCGCACCTGCTCCTGCGCCCATTCCAAGATGGCGCCGGTCTCGCGGTCTCGGCAGTCGTCCAGATCGAACATGCCGAGATCACCATCGGCCAGGGCGTAGCCGATGCCGTGCACCAGGCCGGCCTCGTACGCAGCGATCGCGTCCTCGAAGGAGCCCCAAGTCTTCGGGCTGTTGGACTTCGCGAGGCGATCCGGATGCGACGCCTGAAACGGCTTTTTTGTGGGCCTGCCCGTCTTCCAGTCCTTCTCCCACCGCCACACCAGCCAACGCCGCTCGGTCTTCATGCCGTCGAGGGCGGGCAGGAGGGTACGGAACTTCGTGCCGGGCGTTGGCAGAGGGGGAATGATGGCGCCGGCGCTCAATGCACCCTCCCCCGACGCTCTGCCTCGATCCGGCCGATCACCGTGTCCGGCTGGCCGGTGAGATAGCGGTGCAGGTCCAGGCAGACGGCATCTGACGGGTCGAGGTCGCGCCCGACAGGCAACTGGCAGAACACCCGATGGCGGTAGCCCGGCACCATCTGGCGAACGACCGTGATCCACAGGTGGCCAGGCATCAGCGGGTCGAGTGCACCTCCGGCGCGCGCGAGTGCGTCCATCTCGGGTCGCTCGGTCGGTCGCATTCGCGCCGTGCGCCAAGGGCGTGCGCGGAAGAACGCACGGTCCTTGTCGATCACGACCTCCAACTCGGGCGGGCTCGTCAGCTGGTCGCGCTCGTGGCGGAGCATTCCGCTGCCGATCCGCGCGCCCTCCCCCGGTGTGGCGGCATGGCTTTGGGTCGCCCGCAAGCGCCGGTTTCCGGTCGGCTTTCCGGTTCTAACCCTTTGATTTCGCACGGCGGCTTTTCTCCATGGTCGGAGAAAAAACGCAGTCGTTTCAAAGCTTAGGGGCGGACTCTGACTCCGCTAGTCCTGGTTCGAATCCAGGTCCCCCAGCCATCCATGTTCGCCCGCCCAGTCGATGACTTGGCGGGTTTTTTATCGCGTGTCGAGGCGCCGGCCGGCACGGCAGAACGGCCCTTGTGCTCCGCTCACAGACGCAACGCAGCCGGAGCAGGCTTGCTGTTTGACGAGGCGTCCGCCGCTCCTGCTACGAGCAGCAGGGTGCCCCGCGGCATCCCGTATCGGTCGAGCGTCTCGTTTGACGGGGATCGCTGACGAAGCGGACGGAGCCGTCCGGCCCCTGCGCCACGAGCACCCCTGAGGGCTCCCGTCAACCAGGGCTCCGCCCTGGACCCCCGAAAGGGCGCGTCCTCTCGAAACCGGGATCTTCGGTCGCCCCGAGATGCGCGACCAAGTGCTCTGCGAGTTGGCGGGCGTGCGGCGGGAGCGCCGCGAAGCGGCGGGCGCAGAGCCTCAGGCGGCGCAGGGCCCAGGGCTCGTCGATCGGGATCGCGCGGATCGCCAGCGTCTCGGCCGCGCGCCGCGCCGCCGCCTCGGGCACGATCGCCACGCCGACTCCTCGCTCGACCATGCGGCAGACCGCGTCGAGCCCGTTCAGCCGCACCCGAAGCTTGAACGGACGGCCGGCGCGGGCGGCGTGAGTCGCCAGATGCGCCTGGAGCGCCCGGCCGTGGCTGAGGCCGACCAGGGGCTCGTCCAGCACCTCCCGGAACGTGACGCCGACCCGCTGCGCCAGGGCGTGGTTCGTCGGCACCACGAGGACGATCCGATCGAGGTGGAGCGGCAGGGTTTCGAGCGTACCGAGATCGGTCGTGTCGGCGACGATGCCGATATCGGCGAGCTCGCCCGCCAGGGCATCGACAGTCTCGCGGCTGGTGCGCTCCTCCAGATCGATATCGACGCTCGGATGCGCCGCGAGGAAGCCGGACAGTGCATCGGGGAGAAACGCCGCGATCGCCGCGGTGATCGATAGAAGCCGGACATGGCCGCGCAGGCCATGGGCGTACTGGCCGAGTTCGCCGCGCATCTGTTCGAGTTGGCCGAGCACGAGCCGGGCGTGATGCGCCACCGCGAGGCCCGCCGGCGTCGGCCGAACCCCGCGGGCATGGCGCTCCAAGAGCGGCACACCGCCATCCGCCTCCATGCCGCGGATGCGCTCGCTCGCCGAGGCGAGCGCCAGCCCGGCTCGCTCGGCGCCACGGGTGATGCTTTCCGCCTCGACGACGTGGAGGAACAGGCGCAGGTCGGTCAGGTCGAAGCGCATGGCGCCATCGTCGGCGAGCCGGCATCGCTCGGCAAGGATTGCTCTGCAAGGGTTTCGCTCGGCAAGGGCATTGCACGGCAAGGGTTTCGGCTCAGCCGAAGTCTGGTACGGGCCACTTCCGCATTGTCGCGCAGCGTCAGGCTGCCAAACTCGGCCCATGGCACGGGACACACGGACCAGGACCCGCTCGGGCGACGCCCGGCTCGAAATGGCAGCCCTCCTCCTCGCAGCGTTGACGGCGCTGGTTGCCATCGCTCGCTCGGATGCCATTTCGCGCCGCCTCGATGTGTCGGCGGCGATCCCACGGGCAGTCTCCGTCGCCGCGCCCAGCGCTGAGCTCGATTGCGCGCCGTCGGCGCGGGAGATCGAAGCGGAGGCCGTCCGGCAGGCGATCCTGCGCGACATGCTGCTCCACGATTGAACAACTCCCTTCCCCGAAGCAGAACGCGCGCATGTCTTTCTCCATGGATCCCCTCCCCCTCGCTGTGGCGGCGTCGGCCTTCCTGCTTGCTGGCTTCGTCAAGGGCATGGTGGGTCTGGGCCTGCCCCCCGTCGCCATGGGCCTGCTCAGCCTCGTCATGGCCCCGGTACAGGCGGCGGCGCTGCTTGTCGTTCCCGCTTTCGTCACCAATGTCTGGCAGCTCGCCGCAGGCCCGCGCTTCGGCACGCTTTTGCGGCGTCTCTGGCCGATGCTGCTGGCGAGCGTGGTTGGCACCCTGGTCGCG
>Ga0268290_100125_pt1 | contig 22162 bp, 20 predicted proteins | sample MetspRMADM_FD_191346 | JGI IMG/M metagenome (GOLD analysis project Ga0268290, IMG submission 191346) | Soil microbial communities from San-Diego area, Southern California, United States - Methylocaldum sp. RMAD-M | ecosystem: Environmental > Terrestrial > Soil > Desert | place: USA: California... | reverse complement strand
AGGGAAAGCTGAAGCTTTCGCCCGAGAGGCATCCCATGAAATACGATCGCCACGATCCCTTCGATTTCGCCGCCCGCCGCCATATCGGCCCGAAGCTCAGCGAGATCGACCAGATGCTGGAGACGGTCGGCGCGAAGTCGCTGCATGCGCTGATCGACGAGACACTGCCGCCCGACATCCGGCAGGAGGAATACATCGATTTCGGCGCCTCGCTGACCGAGCGGCGCTCGCTCGAGAAGCTGCGCGCCACCGCCAACAAGAACCGGCTGCTCGTCTCGCTGATCGGCCAGGGCTACCACGGCACGACGATGCCGCCGGCGATCCAGCGCAACATCTTCGAGAACCCGGCCTGGTACACCGCCTACTCGCCCTACCAGCCCGAGATCAGCCAGGGCCGTCTGGAGGCGCTGCTCAACTTCCAGACCCTGGTCTGCGACCTCACCGCGCTCGACGTGGCCAATGCCTCGCTCCTCGACGAGGCCACTGCCGCGGCCGAGGCCATGGGCATGGCCAGGCGCGTGGCGAAATCGGACAGAAACGCGTTCTTCGTCGATCGCGACTGCCTGCCCCAGACCATCGCCGTGCTGAGGACCCGCGCGGCGCCGCTCGGCTGGGACATCGTGGTCGGCGATCCCTTTTCGGATTTGGACCCGTCCACTGTCTTCGGGGGGTTGTTCCAGTATCCCGGTGTGAACGGCGCGGTTCACGATTTCTCCGATGTGATCGCCGGGCTGCATGAAGCCGGTGCGCTTGCCGTGGTCGCCGCCGACCCGCTGGCGTTGACGCTGCTGAAGGCCCCGGGCGAGATGGGGGCCGATATCGCCGTCGGCTCGATGCAGCGCTACGGTGTGCCGATGGGCTATGGCGGCCCGCACGCCGCCTACATGGCGACCCGCGACGCTCACAAGCGGGCGCTGCCCGGCCGCATCGTCGGCGTCTCGGTCGATGCCCGCGGCAACCGCTCGTATCGCCTCGCGCTCCAGACCCGCGAGCAGCATATCCGCCGCGAGAAGGCGACCTCGAACATCTGCACCAGCCAAGTGCTGCTCGCGGTCATCGCCTCGATGTTCGCGGTCTATCACGGGCCGGCCGGCCTCAAGGCGATTGCCCGGCGCGTCCACCGCGACGCCGTCCGCCTCGCCGAGGGGCTGGAGACGCTCGGCTTCGCCGTCGAGCCGAAGCACTTCTTCGACACGATCACCGTGCGGGTCGGCGCGTTCCAGGGCGTGATCCTGAAGAGCGCCGTCGAGAACGGGGTGAACCTGCGCAAAATCGGCGCGGACCGCATCGGCATCAGCGTCGATCAACGCACCCGGCCCGACATCGTCCAGGCGGTGTGGCGCGCCTTCGGCGGCACCGATCTGGCCTACGACGAGGGCTATCCCGAGCCGCGCCTGCCGGCGGCGCTGGAGCGGACCTCGGAGTACCTGACCCACCCGATCTTCCACATGAACCGGGCCGAGAGCGAGATGACGCGCTACATGCGCCGCCTCGCGGATCGCGACCTCGCGCTCGACCGGGCGATGATCCCGCTCGGCTCCTGCACGATGAAGCTCAACGCGACTGCGGAGATGCTGCCGGTCTCCTGGCCGGAATTCTCGGAGCTGCACCCGTTCGTGCCGGAGGACCAAGCCCTCGGTTACAAGGAACTCATCGACGACCTGTCTCAAAAACTGTGCGCGATCACCGGCTACGACGCGATCTCGATGCAGCCGAATTCGGGCGCGCAGGGTGAGTATGCGGGGCTGCTCGCCATCCGCCGCTATCACCTGTCGCGGGGGGAGGGGCATCGCACGGTCTGCCTGATCCCGTCCTCGGCCCACGGCACCAACCCGGCCTCGGCGCAGATGTGCGGAATGAGCGTCGTCGTGGTCGGCGCCGATGCCCACGGCAACATCGACGTCGAGGATTTTGCGAAGAAGGCCGAGCTGCACGCGGAAAAACTCGCGGCCTGCATGATCACCTATCCCTCGACGCACGGCGTGTTCGAGGCGCGGGTGCGCGAACTCTGCGACATCGTCCATCGGCATGGCGGCCAGGTCTATCTCGACGGGGCCAACCTCAACGCCATGGTCGGGCTGGCCCGGCCCGGCGACATCGGCGCCGATGTCAGCCACCTCAACCTGCACAAGACCTTCTGCATCCCGCATGGCGGCGGCGGGCCGGGCATGGGGCCGATCGGCGTCAAGGCGCACCTGATCCCGTTCCTGCCCTCCGATCCGCGGACGGGTGAGGAGGGCGCGGTCTCGGCTGCCGCCTTCGGCTCGGCATCGATCCTGCCGATCTCGTGGAGCTACTGCCTGATGATGGGCGGGCGCGGCCTGACCCAGGCGACGCGGGTGGCGATCCTCAACGCCAACTACATCGCCCGGCGGCTCGATGGGGCCTATTCCATCCTCTATGCCGGCCGGAACGGGCGCGTCGCACACGAGTGCATTGTCGATGTGCGGCCCTTCCAGAAGAGCGCGGGCGTCACTGTCGAGGACATCGCCAAGCGCCTGATCGATTGCGGCTTCCACCCGCCGACCATGAGTTGGCCGGTGGCGGGCACGCTGATGATCGAGCCGACCGAATCCGAGACCAAGGCCGAGATCGACCGCTTCTGCGACGCCATGCTGGCGATCCGCGAGGAGATCCGGGCGATCGAGGACGGGCGGATGGACAAGGCGAACAACCCGCTCAAGAACGCGCCCCACACGGTGCAGGACCTGATTGGGACCTGGGAGCGGCCCTATTCCCGCGAGGCGGCCTGCTTCCCGTCGGGGTCGTTCCGCATGGACAAGTACTGGCCGCCGGTGAACCGCGTCGACAACGCCTACGGCGACCGCAACCTCGTCTGCTCCTGCCCGCCACCCGAGGCCTACGGCGAGGCGGCGGAGTAGGGGTGACATAACCCTCTCCCGACAGATCTCGGTCTTGTCCGAGATCCGCAAGCGTCTGCCCAAATCGGGCAGGCCCGATTTGGGTGGGGAGAGTGCCTGCGGAGCGGGCGAGAGAAGAGCCGGCTCCGACCTCTCGGGGGGCGGCGCTTCTCTCACCCGACCCCTTCGGTGCCATCCTCTCCCACGCAGGGGAGGGGATCGTCGGCGATTTGACTCGGCCGTTCCCACCCTCCTATCCCCCGGGCATGACTGCGCTCGATCATCAGCACCTCTGGCGCCCCTATACCCAGATGAAGACCGCGGCGCCGCCGCTGGAGGCGATCGCGACGCGGGGTTCGCGCATTACCCTGAAAGGCGGGCGCGAGCTGATCGACGGCCTCGCCTCTTGGTGGACGGCCGTTCACGGCTACAATCACCCCTACATCGCGGCGGCGGTGGCCGATCAGTTGATGCGCATGCCGCACGTGATGTTCGGCGGGCTCACTCATGCCCCGGCCGAGCGGCTGGGCGCGCGCCTCGCGGCGCTGCTGCCGGGCGATCTCAACCACGTCTTCTTCACCGATTCCGGTTCGGTCGCCGTCGAGGTCGCGCTGAAGATGGCAGTGCAGCTCTGGCTCAATCGCGGCGAGACCGGCCGCACCCGCGTGCTGGCCTTCCGCGGTGGCTATCACGGCGACACGATGGGTGCGATGTCGGCCTGCGACCCCGAGGAGGGGATGCACCGGCGCTTCGGTGCCTACCTGCCGACCCAGATCTTCTGCGCGCTGCCGCGAACGGCCGAGGACGAGGCCGCCCTGGACGCGGCGCTCGCCCGCCATCGCCGCGAACTCGCGGCCGTGATCGTCGAGCCGCTTGTGCAGGGCGCGGGCGGGATGCTGACCCATCCGCCGGAGGTGCTCGCCACGGTCGCGCGCCTCGCCCGCCGCCACGGCCTGCCGCTCATCGCCGACGAGATCTTTACCGGGTTCGGCCGCACGGGGACGATGTTCGCCTGCGAGCAGGCCGAGGTCGTGCCCGACATCCTCTGCCTGTCGAAGGCGCTCACCGGCGGCACGATGGCGCTCGCCGCGACCGTCGCCACCACCGAGATCTTCTCCGCCTTCTGGTCGGACGATCCCTCGGCGGCGTTGATGCACGGCCCGACCTTCATGGCGAACCCGCTCGCCTGCGCAGCGGCCAATGCCAGCCTCGACCTGTTCGAGCTTGAGCCGCGCCTGGATCAGGCCCGTACCATCGCTTCGCGCCTGGAGGCAGGTCTCGCGCCGCTGCGCCGGCTTTCCGGGGTGCGGGACGTGCGGGTGCTCGGCGCCATCGGCGCGGTGCAGTTCGCGCGCGCGCCCGACCTCGCCGACCTCAAGCGGCGCTTCGTCGAGCGCGGCGTCTGGGTGCGCCCTTTCGGGGACATCGTCTACCTCACCCCCGCGCTCGCCATTGAAGCGGGCGACCTCGATCGCCTGATCGCCGCGGTGACGGCGGTGACCGAGGCCACCGCCTGAGGGCGGCTCGCCTCGACAGGCCCCGCGGCGCGGCGCTTGCAGACTTGCCCGGTCAGCCTTGCCCGGTCAGCCTTGCCCGGCGGAGAACCGAAGGGCACCCTCCGACGGGACCCTGCAACCCGCAGCGGGGTTACTCGTTGGATCATCGCAGCGCAGCGGTTCCCTGCTTGGGAAACGGCCAAGTCTGCAAACAACGGGTCTGCGAACAACAAGTCTGCGAACAACTTGGGTCGCGGGAGCAAATCGGGGAGAGCGTAAGGTGGCGAGCCAGACCGAGACGACGAATCCGGAAGCCGACCGTCCCGTCATCCTCATCGTCGAGGACGAGGCCCTGACCATCATGGACCTCGGCGACGTGCTGGAGGAGGGCGGCTACGACACCGTGCAATGCGCCTCCGCCGAGCGCGCACTTTCCATCCTCCAGGCGCGGCCGGACATCTGCGGCCTCGTGACCGACGTCCAGCTCTCGGGCCGCGTCGATGGGTTCGAGCTGGCAACGTCGGTGGCTCAGGCCCGGCCGAATCTGCCGATCCTGATCGTGTCCGGCCGCGCCTCGCCCGATCCCGAGCGCATGCCGGAGGGCGCGCAGTTCATCGCCCGTCCCTGCGCCGGCGAGGATATCCTGGCCCGTCTCAAGGGACTGATGCCGCAGTGCTGAGCCCGGCGCGCCAGTCCGCCACCGTCTCCGCCAAACCCTGTTCGAGGCCGTAGCGCGGGGAAAAACCGACTTCGTCTGCCAAGCGTCGGATGTCGGCCTCGATGCAGGCCGGCTCCGTGGGAGGGAGCGGGCGTGCGCCGAAATCGATCAGGTCCGGGCGGCCGGTGAGCGCGCCCATCGCTGCCAGGATTTCACGCACCGGTACGGCGTGGCCCGAGCCGATATTGACGGGGCCTTCCACGGCGGAATCGAGCAGGGCCGCGAAAGCTGCGCCCGCGTCAGTGACGTGAAGAAAATCGCGTCGCTGCCGGCCTTCGCTGGTGGCGAGGCGCTGGCCCGCGAGCAGAGCGCGCGCCGCATCGCCGACCAGCCGACCCGGGGTCTCGTCGGGTCCGTAAAGGTAGAACAGCCGTCCCCAGGCGAGGGAGAGCCCGGCGGACGCGGCGTAGGCGTGCAGGACGCGGCGCAGGCCGTCCTTGGCACCGCCGTAGAGAGTCGCGGGGTTGCAGGGAGCGGCTTCCGAAAGGCGACCGTTGCGGAGGTTTGCCGCCGCATCTCCCCTCCCGACGTGCGGGGAGAGGGCTTCGGCGGCCCCGTCGTCGCCGAAGCGACGCGCCTCCTCACCCTCGCTGCCGCTCTTCGCGCCGACGACGAGGCCGTCTCGACCCTCTTTCCGCGTGCCGGAAGAGGCGAGGCTCACGATTTCCGTCCAGTCGTATTCCGCGCAGGTTCCCGCCACGACCGTGCGTGTGCCGCCCGCCTCGCGAAACATCCGCACGAGATCGAGGCTCGCCGCGGTCCAGTCGAGGTTCTCCGGCGCCTGCCAGTAGCGGCCGGGCGTGGTGACCCAGGCGAGGTGGAGGAGGTGGCTCGCGCCGGCCTTCTGCACCGCGGCCCGACGCTGGCTTGGATCGAGCAGGTCGGCGGCGTGGAAGGCGTGTGCGCCTTCCGGTGCCGTTCGCCCGATCGCGTGAACCTCGAAACCGCGGGCGACCAGGGCGGCGACGGCGGGGCGGCCGACGAAGCCGGCCGCGCCGGTGACGAGGACCCGCTTCACCGCCCCGCCCAATCGGGAAAGGCACGATCGCGGTCCGAGATCACGGTCACCGGCTCGGGCCAGGCGAGCGCGAAGGCGGGATCGTCCCAGCGCACGCCGTCGGCGGCGGTGGCCACGAAGGGCCGGTCGATCATGTAGAGGATCTCGGTGTCGTCGCAGAGCGTCTGGAAGCCGTGGGCGAGGCCGGCCGGAATGTAGAGGGCGTGACGGTTCGCGGCGGAGAGCGTCACGGACACGGTGCGGAGATAGGTCGGCGAGTCGGGCCGCAGGTCGATCACCGCATCGTGGATCGCGCCGCCCGTGCAGCGCACGAGCTTCGTCTCGGCGTGCGGCAAGTTCGAAAAATGCATCCCGCGCACGGTGCCGCGGCGATGGTTGAACGACACGCTCGACTGCGCGAAGCGCCCGACCAGTCCCCGCTCCGCGAACGCGCTCTCGCACTGGGTGCGGGCGAAGAAGCCACGCTCGTCCGCGTGCGGCTCGGGCGCGACGCGGAACAGGCCGGGCAGCTCAAGTTCCTCGAAGATCATCGCGGCTCAGAACACCGTCAGTTCGGGGATCGCCACGGCGAAGCGTCCGCCCCATTCGCGGATCGCGGCCATCTCCCCGGCGATCTCGTCCTTGAGGTTCCAGGGCAGGATCAGCACCGTGTCGGGGCGCATCGCCAGGAGTTCGTCGGGCGAGACCACGGGGATGCGGCTGCCGGGCAGCCAAGTGCCCTGCTTGTGCGGCGAGCGGTCGGCGACCGCGCGGATCAGCTCCGGGCCGATGCCGCAATAGTTGAGGAAGGTGTTGCCCTTGGCCGCCGCGCCGTAGGCGCAGACGGTGCGGCCTGCCGCCCGCTCCTCGATCAGGAAGCGGAGCGCCGCGCATTTGATGTCGGCCACCGCCCGCCCGAAGCCGGCGTAGCCGGAGGGGTCGAACAGGTTCGCCCCCCATTCGCTGAGCACCACCCGCTCCAACTCCGGAGTCGGCCGGTGCGCGGCGGCCTCGTGGCAGGCGAAGACGCGCAGCGAGCCGCCATGGGTCGGCCATTCCTCGACATCGAACACCCGCAAGCCCTGCCGGCGCAGGATGCCGATCACCACGCCGAGCGAGAGATAGGAGAAGTGTTCGTGGTAGATCGTGTCGAACTGACGGCTCTCGATCATCCGTAGCAGGTGCGGGAACTCGAAGGTCGCCACGCCCTCCGGCTTCAGGATCTCGGCGAAGCCCGCCGTGAAGTCGAGGATGTCGGGCACGTGGGCGAGCACGTTGTTGGCCGCCGTCAGATCCGCCTTGTATCCCGCGGCGGCGAGGCGCCGGGCGGTGTCGCGGCCGAAGAAGGCGACCTCCGTCGGCACGCCGCGCTCCACCGCCACGCGGGCGACGTTGGCCGCCGGCTCGACGCCGAGCACCGGCACGCCGCGGGCAACGAAGTATTGCAGCAGGTAGCCGTCGTTGCTCGCGACCTCGACGACCTTGCTATCCGGCCCGAGGCCGAAGCGCGCGATCATCGCGGCGACGTAGCTTTCAGCGTGTCGAAGCCAGCCGGCTGAGAAGCCGGAGAAGTAGGCATAATCCGAAAAGATCGCCTCGGGGCTCTCGAAGGCTTCGAGTTGTACCAGCCAGCAGGCGTCGCAGACATAGGCGTGGAGCGGGTGGAAGGTCTCGCCCCGGTGGCGCCGCTCCGGCGTGACGTAGGAATTGGCGAGCGGCGACAGGCCGAGATCGCAGAAGGTCCGGGTGAGGGAGGCGCCGCAGGCGCGGCAGGTCGGGGCGGTCACGCGTCGACTCCGGCTTTTGCTCCAGGCTGGCCCAGCGCCTCGTAGCGCGCGATCTCGGCCTCGGCCAGAGCGCGGGGATCGGCGCCGGAGGCGGCGGCGCGGTACCATGCGGTGGTCCAGTCGAGTGCCGTGTCGAGGGTCAGCCGCCGGTCCCAGCCGAGGCGGGCGCGGGCCTTCGAGGCATCGACCTTGAGATAGGTCGCCTCGTGCGGATGGGTTTTTTGCGAGAGATGCCAGCCGGCGCCATCGCCCCAGCCCTGGGTCAGCCGCTCGACGAGGTACGAGACCGGCCGGCAATCCTCGTCCGCCGGCCCGAGATTCCAGCCTTCCGCGAAGGCCGCGCCGTCTGTGCCCGCGAGGCACTCGGCGAGCCGCAGGTAGCCGGCGAGCGGTTCCAGCACGTGCTGCCAGGGGCGGATCGCGTGGGGCGCGCGGATCTCGACCGATTCTCCGGCCTCGAACGCGCGCACGATGTCGGGGATCAGCCGGTCGGCCGACCAGTCGCCGCCGCCGATGACGTTGCCAGCCCGCGCGCTGGCGATCCGCGCCGGGTGGCCGCCCGCGCCGAAGAACGAGGCGCGGTAGGCGCCCGTGACGAGTTCGGCGCAGCCCTTCGAGGCGCTGTAGGGATCGTGGCCGCCCATCGCCTCGGTCTCGCGATAGGCGTAGGGCCATTCGCGGTTCTCGTAGGCCTTGTCGCTTGTCACGACGACGACGGCGCGCACGCTCGGAGCCGATCGCACCGCCTCCAGCAGGTGAACGGTGCCCATGGTGTTGACGGCAAAGGTGCCGACTGGATCGGTGTAGGAGGGCCGCACCAGGGCTTGGGCGGCCATGTGGATCACGATCTCGGGCTCGGAAGCCACCACGGCCTCGGCGAGCGCCGGCAAGTCGCGGATGTCGCCGATCCGCGAGCGATCCGCCGGAAAGCCGGTCGCCTCGAACAGGTTCGGCCGCGTCTCAGGACTGAGGGCGAAGCCGGTGACGCGGGCACCGAGCCGGGCGAGCCACAGGCTCAGCCACGCGCCCTTGAAGCCGGTATGGCCGGTGAGCAGCACGCGCCTGCCCGCCCAGAAGGCGGGATCGGGGTTGAGCGCACCCATCACCACACCTTCCAGGGGGCGTCGCCGCGGGCCCAGAGCTCTTCGAGGTGCTTCTTGTCGCGCAGCGTGTCCATCGCCTGCCAGAAACCGGTATGGTGGTAGGCATGGAGCTGCCCCTCGCGGGCGAGGCTCTCCAGCGGCTCACTCTCCCACACGGTGGCATCGCCCTCGATCCGGTCGAGCACCTTCGGCGAGAGCACGAAGAAGCCGCCGTTGATGGTGGCCCCGTCGCCCGCCGGTTTTTCGCGGAAACTGCGGACGGCGTCGCCTTGGAGATCGAGGGCGCCGAAGCGGCCCGGCGGCACCACCGCCGTCAGGGTGGCAAGCCGGCCGTGCGCCCGGTGGAAGGCGGCGAGCTCCTTGAGGTCGATATCGGCGACGCCGTCGCCGTAGGTCATGAAGAAGTCGTCCTCGCCGAGATAGTCGCGCACCCGCTTGAGGCGTCCGCCGGTCATCGTGGCGTCGCCGGTCTCGATCAGCGAGACCTTCCACTCCTCGGCCGCCGAGCGGTGGAACTCGACATGGCCGCGGCCGAGGTCGAGCGTCACGTCGCTCAGGTGCAGGCGGTAATTGAGAAAAAACTCCTTGATGACGTAGCCCTTGTAGCCGAGGCAGATCACGAACTCAGTGACGCCGTGGGCGGCGAAGATCTGCATGATGTGCCAGAGGATCGGCCGTCCGCCGATCTCCAGCATCGGCTTGGGGCGCACCACGGTCTCCTCCGAGAGCCGCGTGCCGAGCCCGCCCGCGAGGATCACGGCCTTCACGGTTGATCTCCGAGTCTGTGCGTCGTCGCCATCATCGCCACGCCTCTATCATGCGTCGCGCGGCGAGCGGAAACCGCTCGGCGTCGAGCGCGAAAGCGGGCGGGCGGATGCCGAACGGGTCCGGGTAATACGGGTCGCGGACGAGCCGCGCCCCCCAGCGCTTGCGGAAACGGGCCTGTTCGGCGGGATCGACGGTCGGGACGCGGTTGCGGCTCTCGTAGTGATGGAGCCGGGCCTCGGCGCAGTAGACGGTGCGCAAGGCCCGCTCGCCGAGCCGCAGGCAGAGGTCGATGTCGTTGTAGTTGATGGCGTAATTCTCGTCGAAGCCCCCGACAGCTTCGAAGTCGGCGCGCCGCACCATCACGCAGGCGCCGGTCACGGCGAGATAGTTGCGGTTGGCCAGGCTGGAGCCGTGATTGCCCGTATCGTCACCCGGAAAACCGCGGCGGACATGGTCCGGCAGGCCATCGCCGAAGACCACGCCGGCATGCTGCAGGCTGCCGTCCTCGAACAGGAGCTTGGGTCCGACCGCGCCGACGCCGGGAATGGCCAGCAGCGCCAGCATCGCCTCGATCCAGTCCGGCGTGATGACGCTGATGTCGTCGTTGAGGAAGATCAGCACCGCGCCGCGCGCCGCGTGGGCGCCGAGGTTCATCTTGGCGGCCACGTTGAAGACCGGCTTGTCCCAGGTGACGGTGCGCGCTCCGAACCGCTCGACCGCCGCGCGCGTCTGCGGACGCAGGTCGCCGTTATCGACTGCCACGATCTCGATGGTTTCGTAGGTGCTGGTCTCGCGGATGCTGGCAAGGCAGGCGGCGAGCAGGTCGATGCTGCGCCCGCCGATGACGCTGTCGCGCCCGGCAGTCGGGATCACGATGGAGACGAGCGGGCGCGTCGTGAGCACCCGCCGTAGGGCGAAATGCGCGGGGCCGAGCACGCGGACGACATCGAGCCCGCCGGTGCGCCGGGCGCGTCCGGCGAGCGCGCGTGCGGCCGCCTCGGGGTCGGTTTCGGCACTGCGGCGATGGCAGAGTACCTGCGGGACGTGCCCGATGCGGTCGCTTCGCTCGGTCAGGCGGAGCGCGAGGTCGTAGTCGTGCGCGCCCTCGCTCTCGCCCGAGAAGCCGCCGAGCGCCCGCACCAGGGCGGTGCGCGTGAGGGCGAGACCGCCGATGTAGAAGCTGCTCTCGAGCGTCTCGGGCGACCAGTCCGGCTTGAAGCAGGGATCGCAGCGCTCGCCGCCCGGTCCGATCCGGTCCTCGTCCGTGTAGAGCAGGTCGAGATCGGGCTCGCATGCGAGCCGCCGGACGAGGGCGAGGAGCGCGTGCGGCGCGAGCCGGGCTCTGGGCTCCATCGTGGCGAGGTAGGAGCCGCGCGCCTGCGCCAGCGCCGCATCGAGGGAGGCCGCGGTGCCGTCGGCGGATGGGAGAAGACGGATACGGTCGTCCTCGGCCGCCAGCGCCCGGAGCGCGGCCGACGGTGCGGCGGCGAGGCACAGCTCCCAATCCGGGTAGATCTGCGCCCGCAGGCTCGCCACCGCCTCCGCGAGGTGGACCGGATCGGCGTCGCCCGCCGCCATGAGGAGGGAGATCAGCGGGCGTTCCGGCAAGGCTGCGAGCTGCGCGCGTAGGGCTTCGATTGAGGGCAGGGCCTCGGCTTCGACCGCCTGAATCCAGGCGGCGTAGGTGGCGGGCGGGCGGCGGGTCTGCGCGGCGCGGGTGAGGCGGCGCCAGATCTCGCCGGGCGGCACGCTGCGCACCAGCCCGAAGGCGCGCCGCAGCAGGCGAAGCGGGCGGCGCTCCTGCGGCGGCAGCCGTTCGATGATCTTTCGTGCGGACAGGACGGCTGCCTCGACCCGGCCCGCCGGCTCGACCCGCACGGCGTCGAGGCGGAAGCGCGGGCCGGCCTCGGCGACTTCCAGGCGCAGAGCGCGGGTGCCCGGTGGCAGGCGGATCAGGTCATCGGTGGCGTCCGCCAGCAAGGTGAGTCGGTAGCGGCGCGGTTCGACCTCGCCTGCCGCCTCGACGGCGAGCACCGGCTGCATCGCCTCCGGGCGGCAGCGGATGCGGATGCGCGTGCCCGACAGGGATGCCACCGCCGCCGCCGGGCCGAGGGCGAAGGCGGGATCGGGACCGGTCGCGGTCCAGGCCCCACCGTCCGCGGGCCGGCGCAGGTCGCGCAGCGGATAGAGGCCGAGCGCCTCGCGACGCCTCATCGGATCGGCCCATCGTCTCGGTTATGGTGACAGCTCATGCGGCGCCGGAATCCATGAAATCGGTCGCGCCGTGAAGTGATTTCTCGAAAGAGCTGTGTCTTGCCCCCCGGCCGCGGCAAAGCGAAACGTTTCTGTCATCGAAGTTTCATCGCCCGTCGGCAGATGCTTGCCCAGCGGGCCGCCCGGAGGGCACTCTTTCCGGGCAGCGTTCAGGAGCCCGCGCGTCCGTGAAGGGAAACCGGATCATGTCGGCGGCAAACGAAGCGGTCGCCGTGGCGGCACACGGCGAGGCCAGCGGTCAGCCGGGTGGCCGAGGCGCGCAGAAGGACAAAGCGGGCAAGACCGTCAAGCGGCTGCGCCCCCCAGCGGCCAAGAGCGTCGGCTGGGCGCTGGTCCAGGCGGCGCGGCTGCATCGCGCCCGGGTCGGCGATCGGCTGGCCGAACTCGACCTGTTCGCCGGCCAGGAACAGGTGGTGCAGGCGCTCGCGGCTGCCGGCAGCATGACCATGGGCGATCTCGCCGCCACCCTGCGGGTGCGCCCGCCGACCGCCTCCAAGACGATCTCGCGGCTCGCCGCCCTCGGCTTCGTCGAGCGCCGGGCCGAGGCCGGCGACGGGCGCATCGTGCGCGTGCGCCTGACCGAGACCGGGATGGCCAAGGCCGCCGGGATCGAGCGGATCTGGGACGAGGTCGAGGCCGAACTTCTCGAAGACTTCGACAACAAGGAGCGTCGCCGCCTGCGCAAGCTCCTGCGCCGCGTCGCCCGCAACCTCGCGGAAGCCGCGGGCGTGTCCGGCCACGAGGAGGCCGACCACGAGATCGACGGCGAGTCCGATGACGAGGAGGAGGCTCTGCTGGAACCGACGGCCTCCGACGCGGTGGCGCAGTCGTAGAGAATCGTTCCGACGATGGCTGCCGGCTCGTCCGAAAAGACGAAGCCCGGCGCCTCGACCGGGATCTGATGTCCGGAACGAGGCGCCGGGCTTGAGGCCGACCGGGGACGGGCTTGCCGACGGCCGTTTCCCCAGCCCGAAATAGGACCAGCTGACCCCAGCCTGACGGTTCAGGCCCGCCCGGCCGGGACCATGTCGGCGAGGTTCCGCTGGGCGGGGCGAGAGAGGGCGGTGGCCAGCATCGCTTCCAGGACGATGAGGTCGGCTTCCGGGTCGGGCTCCCAGCCGCAGGTGCAATGTCCGTCGGGGCCGTGGGCGGCGGCCACCTGCCGGTAGAGCGTGCCGACCGTGCGGGCGGCTGCTTCCAGTGCCGCCATGACGTGCATCGGCTCCCGCTGAAGCGCCTGCCAGAAGGCGACGGTGAGCGCCCGCTCCAACGTTCCTTGCGCGTGCCGCTCCGCCGCGTCGGGCGGGGTCGTGACCAGACCCGCACTCATGCCCGCAGCTCCGCCCGCACCCGCGCGCGGGCTTCGGCCGGCACCAAGCGTGGCGGCGTCGCGTCGCCGGGCTCCAGCCCGACCAGAGATTCGAGGCCGCCTCGGCTCAAGGTGAGAGCGGAACCGTCCCACCACGCGAGACGTACCGATTCGAGCAGAGCATCGAGGGCGCCGAGCAGATCGACGAGGCTGCCCAAGCTGTCACGCGCCGGGGAGACCTTATCGGCCCGCGACGACCACGGCCTGCCGTGAGAAGCGTTCGGAAACATGAAAATGTGCGCCATGTCTTCATCATGGCTCCATCAGAGGATATCCCGCAAGCGATCTTCAAAACATTGGAAATACTTTAATCGATCTCTGTTTTGAATGAATGCAATATCGATTTAGAAGAATTCAATTCGATCGAAAAAGGTGCTGCCGCGTCGCGACTTGGTCTGGGCCGGTGATGTCGATCAGCGGACCGGTTGGTCGAAGCTTGTATCGGGGAAGGGTTCGCCCTTGAGGGTGAAATGCCACCATTCCTGCGCGTAGGGGACGAAGCCGGCGCGAATCATCGTTTCGCGCAGGCGGTAGCGGTTGCGAGCCTGAGCCGGGGTGAGACCGGGAAAATCCGTTGCCGACGACTCATCGAACAAGTCGAAGGGCGTGCCCATGTCGAGTTCGGTGCCGTCGTCGCGACGCACCAGCGTCAGGTCCACGGTCGAGCCGCGCGAGTGCGAAGAACGCTCGGCGATGTAGCCGAGGCGAAAGAGATCCGCCTTGTCGGTCCGCGGATAGTAAGCGGCCTTCATGCGCGTGTCGGCCGGGTCGCGCGCCCAGGCGGCGAAATCGGCCACCGCGCGGCGCGGGCGATAGCAGTCGAACACCTTGAGGCCGAGCCGCTCCGGCGCGAGCGATGCCTGGACCGCCGCCAGCGCTCTCGCCGCCTGCGGCGTCAGCAGGCAGCGCGGGGCCTCGTAGCCGGCGATGGGACGCCCGATGAAATTGTCGGAGCCGGCATAGCGCATGTCGAGAACGAGGCCCGGCACGAGCCGGGTGGCATCGACGAAGGGATTGGTCTCCGCTCCCGCCGGCTGGGATGCGGCGAGGGCGAGGCCCGTCAGCGCGGCGCGCATCAGGCCCGCCATGCCAGCAGCCCCGCACCCGCCGCGATCAGCCCGACGCCAGCCCAGTGATGGGGCGCGAGGCGCTCGCCGAGGAAGAGGACGCCGAAGACGGCCACCAGCACGACGCTCAGCTTATCGAGCGGCGCGACGCGGCCGGCATCGCCGAGGGCGAGTGCGCGGAAGTAGCAGAGCCAGGACGCGCCGGTGGCAAGTCCCGACAGGATCAGGAAGACGAGGCTTCGGCCGGACACGCGGGTAACATCCGGCGCTTGCCCCGCCGCGAAGACGATGGCGCCGGCGAGCGCCACCACGACGAGAGTCCGGATGAAGGTCGCCACATCCGGAGCCACGCCGTCGATGCCGACCTTGGCGAGGATCGCGGTGGCGGCGGCAAACCCTGCGGAGAGCAGGGCCCAGAAGCGCCACGACAGGAGCAGGTCGCCCACGATCAGTCTCCCTACAGCGCGTGGCGCATCACGATCAGCGCCAGGGCCAGCCCGCCGATCCCGGCGAGCACCGAGACGAGCACGTAGGCGAGCGCCGCCAGCCCGTCGCCGCGCTCCATCAGGGTGAAGGCTTCGAGGGAAAAGGTCGAGAAGGTGGTGAAGCCGCCGAGGATTCCGGTGGCCACGAACAGCCGCGCCTGGAGCGGCCCGCCGCGCGCGGCCATCCAGCCGGTGACGATCCCCATCAGCACCGAGCCGACGATGTTGATGCCGAGGGTGCCCCAGGGAAAGCTCGACCCGAGCCGCACGGCCCAGAGGTTGACCCCGTGGCGCATGACACCGCCCAGGCCGGCGCCGAGGAAGACGAGAAGGGTGTTCAAGGCGAGGTCTCGGGAGGGGAGGCACGATGAGAGCGCGCTCTTGCAAGGCGCGTGCAGGCCGGAGGCGTCAAGCGGAAAGACGTACTCCGTCTGAAACTGCGGCGCCTCCGGGACGAAGTGGGCCGTGCCTGGCCGTCATCGCGAGCGTCAGCGAAGTGATCCGGACGTCGCGAGGGCGACAGGTCTTGTGCGAGCCGCCGGAGCCGGCTTTCTCAAAGAACGCCCCGCCGGCATCGGGCCGGCGGGGTCTCTGTTTCGAGGCAGTGGCGAGGCTCAGTCGTCGCCCAAAATCTTGTCGGGCGTGATCGGCAGGTGGCGGATGCGCTTGCCGGTCGCGTGGTACACCGCGTTTGCGATGGCCGCCGCCACGCCGACGATGCCGATCTCGCCCAGGCCCTTCACGCCGAGCGGGTTCGCCTTGTCCTCCTCGTCCACGAAAATCACATCGAGGTCGTGGATGTCGGCATGAACCGGCACGTGGTACTCGCCGAGATTGTGATTCATGAACCGGCCGATGCGGTGGTCGAGCATCGATTCCTCGTGCAGCGCCGAACCGATCCCCATGACGATGCCGCCGAGGATCTGGCTGCGGGCGGTCTTGGGGTTGACGATCTTGCCCGCCGCGATCGCCGAGACCACGCGGGTGCAGCGCACCTGCCCGAGTTCCTCGTCGATCTTGACCTCCGCGAAGATCGCCGAGTGCGTATAGGCCTCGTATTGCTGGGCGAAGTCCTTGTCGGGAGCGGCCTCGCCGGTCGCTTCCAGCTTCTCGGTGCCGGTCGCCTTCAGGACGTCGGCCAGCGCCACGCTCTTTGAGGGATCGCCCGCCACCTCGATGCGGCCGTTCGAGAACACCACCCGCTCGAAATCGGCGTTGGCCAGCGGTGAGTTCTCCAGGCCGCGGGCCAGCTTGAACGCCTGCTCGGCGATGTCGCGGCAGGCCTTCATCACGGCGGTGCCGGAGGAGGCCGCCGTCCACGAGCCGCCCGCAACGGGCGCCTTGGCGAGCTTCGTGTCGCCGAGCTTGGTCGTGACGTGATCGAGCGGCAGGCCCAGCGTGTCGGCGGCGATCTGCGTCAGGATCGTGTAGGTGCCGGTGCCGAGATCGCCCGTCTGGTTGCCGACCTCCAACCGGCCGTCCGCGGTGAGCACGGCCTGCGCACTCGACTGCATCATCATCGATTCCCAGATGCCGGTCGCCATGCCCCAGCCGACGAGTTCCCGGCCCTCGCGCATGGAGCGCGGCTGCGGATTGCGTCGGCTCCAGCCGAAGCGCTCGGCGCCCTGGCGGAAGCAATCCTTCAGCGCCTTGGAGCCGAACGGCTTGTCCTCGGTCGGATCGCTCTCGGTGTAGTTCTTCAAGCGGAGCGCAATCGGATCCTGGCCGGTGGCGTAAGCCAGTTCGTCCATCGCCGTCTCGATGGCGTAGACGCCGGTCACGGCGCCGGGCGCGCGCATGTCGCCGGGGGTCGGGGTGTCGAGCTTGGCGAGGCTATAGGTGAGCGCGACGTTGTCACAGTCGTAGAGCACACCCGACCAGTTGACGACGACCTCCTGGTAATCCTCGTAGGCCGAGGTGCCCTGCACAGCGTCGTGCTTGAGCGCGGTGAGCTTGCCCGAGCGGTCGGCGCCGAGCGAGACAGTCTGGAGCGCCTCCGAGCGGTAGGTGAAGGACCACATCTGGTCGCGGGTCAGCGTCACCCGCACCGAGCGACCGAGATCCTTCGCCGCCAGCATCGCCAGGAAGAGCTGGTATTGCGGGCGCAGGCCCGAGCCGAAGCCGCCGCCGAGATAGGGGTTCAGCACCCGTACCTGTTCCGGCTTCAGGCCGAAGGCGCCCGCGATGTAGTCGTGGGTGTTCGAGACGCCTTGGATCTTGTCGTAGACGGTGTAGGTGCCGTCCTTCTCCACGACCACGGTGGAGGCGTGCGGCTCCATCGGGTTGTGGTGCTCGTCGGCCATCCGGTACTGGCCTTTGACGCGGATCTCGGCCGTGTCGAACGCCGTCGAAGCGTCGCCCCACGGCTCCGGCGGCGGCTTGATGCCGGCCCGCTTCATCGGCGGGTCGAACGCCTCCGGCGCCTGCGCTTCGAGGTCGGTGCGCGGCGCCACGACTCCGTAATCGACCCGCACCAGCGAGGCGGCGTAGCGCGCCGTCTCGAAATCCTCGGCGACCACGAGGGCCACCGGCTGGCCGGAGAAGACAATCCGGTTGCTTGCCAGCGCCTGGAACGGCGCGCCGGGTGGTGCCACCGCGTCCTGATAGTCCTCCGGCTTGTCGGAGGTGGCCGGGCGGTTCTCGTGGGTGATCACCTTGACGACACCGGGCACCGCCTCCGCGGCGGAGGCGTCGATGCTCCGGATGCTGCCCTTGGCAATAGCGCTCGACACGACCACGCCGTAGGCGAGGTCGGGGGCGGCGAACTCACCGGCATATTTGGCGAGGCCGGTCACCTTGGCCGGGCCGTCGACGCGGCTGACGGCGCTGCCGACGAACCGGTCGCGGCCGGCCGCCGGACTGAACTGGACGGTCATGGGCGGCTCCTTACTGGATGCGCTTGTCTGACTGGGACTGGGGCGTGCCGGCGGCGGCCTGCTCCAGGCCGCGGACGATGGCGCGGCGCGCCAGCTCGATCTTGAAGCCGTTGGTCGATTGCGGCTTGGCCTCGCGCAGGATGAGGTCGGCGGCCGCCTTGAAGCTCTCACGGGTCGCGGGCTTGCCCTGGAGAAGCGCCTCGGCCTCTCTGTTGCGCCAGGGCTTGTGGGCGACGCCGCCGAGCGCGAGGCGGGCGGTGCGGATCGTTGGCCCGTCGAGTTCGAGCGCGGCGGCGACCGAGACCAGGGCGAAGGCGTAGGAGAGTCGGTCGCGCAGCTTCAGGTAGGTGTGGTGGCCGGCAAAGCCGTTGGCCGGAAGGTCGATGGCGACGATGATCTCGCCGGGCGCGAGGTTGGTGTCCTTGGCCGGATTGTCGCCGGGCAGGCGGTGGAAGTCGCTGAACGGGATCGCGCGGTCGCCCTGCGGCCCGCTCACCTGCACGGTTGCTTCCAACGCGGCGAGCGCCACGCACATGTCGGAGGGGTGGGTGGCGATGCAGTGCTCGCTGGTGCCGAGGATGGCGTGGATGCGATCGACGCCGCCGATGGCCGAGCAACCGGAGCCGGGCTCGCGCTTGTTGCAGGGCGTGGCTGTATCGTAGAAGTAGTAGCAGCGGGTTCGCTGCAGCAGGTTGCCGCCGGTGGAGGCCGCGTTGCGCAGTTGCGCCGAGGCGCCGGCCAGGATCGCGTCAGCGAGCAACGGGTAGCGCTCGCGGATGCGGGCATCGTAGGCGACCGTCGCATTGGTCACGAGCGCGCCGATGCGCAGACCCCCGTCGCGTTCCTCGATTTCGCCGAGCGGTAGGCGGGTGATGTCGATGAGCTTGCCCGGCCGCTCGACATCGTACTTCATCAGGTCGATGAGGTTGGTACCGCCGGCGATGAAGCGGGCCGCCGGATCGCTGCCCAGCGCCTGGATCGCCTCCGCCACCGTGCTGGGACGAACATAATCGAAGCGGTTCATCGGGCCTCTCCCTGCTGCATCACCTCTTCGATGGCATCGACGATGTTGGTGTAGGCGCCGCAGCGGCAGATGTTGCCGCTCATCGCCTCGCGGATCTCGTCGCGGGTCTTGGCGTGACCCTCGTTGATCAGGCCGACCGAGGAGCAGAGCTGGCCCGGCGTGCAGTAGCCGCACTGGAATGCGTCGTGCTCAACGAAGGCTTCCTGGATCGGGTGAAGGCTATTCTTGCCCTCGCGCTGGACGAGCCCGGCCAGCCCCTCGACGGTGGTGATTTCGGCGCCGTCCTTCATCACCGCGAGCGTGAGGCAGGAATTGATGCGCGTGCCGTTCACCAGCACGGTGCAGGCGCCGCACTGGCCGTGGTCGCAGCCCTTCTTGGTGCCGGTGAGGTCGAGGCGCTCGCGCAGGAGGTCGAGCAGCGTGGTCCAGGGCGCCACCTGAAGCGCGCGCCGCTCGCCGTTGATGGTGAGCGTGATGCCGATTGTCCCGACCGCGCCGGGCGAACCGCTGTCGATGAGCATGGTTACATCCGTGATGAGGCGCGGGCCCGGCACGGACGAAACGCGGCACCGTTGGTGTCGCGAGGGCCGAGCAGGGAGCGCGTCTTGGAAGGGCGCGGGCTCGGGGGCCCGCACCGGGTCGTGTCGATAACCATTCCAAGTTGGCCCTGTTCCGCTCGCCCTGTGGAGGGGCGGTACCGCGCCATCACGGACCGGCGAGGCGCGGAGACGCGCTACCTGGAGGGGCGGGGTTCCGCGGGGCGAGAAGCTCGGCTAACGCTTCCCGCGCACGCCGACTTCGAGGAGCCGCCATGGCCGACGCACTCGACCCCGTCCTCAACGACATCGACCGCGATCTGGACAACAGCCTGGAGCGGCTGTTCGCGTGGCTGCGCATTCCCTCGATCTCGACCGACCCGGCTTATGCCGGACATTGCCGAGAGGCGGCGCAGTGGCTCGAAGGAAACCTGACCGCGCTCGGTTTCGAGACCAGCGTCGAGGAGACCTCGCTGCATCCCGTCGTGCTGGCGCACCGCCCGAAGCCGGGGGCGCCGCACGTGCTGTTCTACGGCCATTACGACGTGCAGCCGGTCGATCCGCTGAAGCTCTGGCAGACGCCGCCCTTCGAGCCGCGCCTCGACGGGACGGGAGACTCCAGAAGAATCGTCGCCCGCGGCGCCTCCGACGACAAGGGTCAGGTGATGACCTTCGTCGAGGCGTGCCGGGCGCATCTCGCCATGAACGGCGACCTGCCCGTCGGCGTCACCATCCTGATCGAGGGTGCCGAGGAGAATGGCTCGCAGGGGCTGCCCGAATGGGTCGAGGCCAACCGTGACCGGCTGAAGGCGGATGTGGCGCTCGTCTGCGACACCGGCATGTGGGATCGTGAGACGCCGCAGATCACGACCTCGCTGCGCGGGCTCGCCTATTACGAGGTGAAGGTGACCTGCGCCGACCGCGACCTCCATTCCGGGTTCTTCGGCGGGGCGGCGGCGAACCCGATCCACGTGCTCTCACGGATTATCGCCGACCTGCACGATGCCGACGGCCGCGTGACCCTGCCGGGCTTCTACGACGGCGTGCGCGAGCCCCCGCCCGAACGGCTGGAGCAGTGGCGCTCGCTCGGCCTGACCCCCGAAAAGTTTCTCGGGCCGATCGGCCTGAAGCAACCCGCTGGCGAGCGCGGACGCCTTCCGATCGAGCTGATCCAGTCGCGTCCAGCCTGCGACGTGAACGGCATCATCGGCGGCTACACCGGGGAGGGGACGAAGACCGTCATCGCCTCCCAGGCCTCGGCCAAGGTCTCGTTCCGCCTCGTGGACGATCAGGACCCGGAGCAGCTTTCCAAAACCTTCGAAGCCTTCGTGCGCGAGCGCGTGCCCGCCGACTGCTCGGTCGAAGTCATCTGCTACAAGGGCTCCCGGGCGGTGGCACTGCCTTATGACATGCCGCAACTCGCCGCCGCCCAGGCCGCGCTTTCGGCCGAGTGGGGCCGCGAGGCCGTGGCGGTCGGAGCCGGCGGCTCGATCCCGATCGTCGGCGACTTCAAGCGCATCCTCGGCCTCGACACGCTGCTGATCGGCTTCGGCCTCGACGACGACCGCATCCATTCGCCCAACGAGAAGTACGAGCTGACGAGCTTCCACAAGGGCACGCGCTCCTGGGCGCGGATCCTCTCGGCGCTGGCAAACGCGTGATGACGAAGTGGGCCGGAGTTCGCTGGTTTCTCCCAGCGGGATTTCCGGTGGCATGAACGGGGCCGCACTCTTCGAGAGCTCGAATGGTGCCTCTGCGTCGGTGCCGGGCCAGCTTATTGACGCCGCGCCAGGCGCCTGCCTGCTGCGCTTCCCGCTGCCACCCTCACTGCCGATCCCGCTGCATATCGCGGCGCCCGAGACTGTGCGGCTGGTCACCTGGGTCTTTTCCGGCCTTGAAGCGGGGGCGCCGGACGGGCCCATCTGCCTGCTGGCGCTCGAAGCGGAAAGCGCCGCGCTGCGCGAGGGCGTCAGCCTCGCCACGCATTTCCGCGACCTCGTGGTGCGGCCCGAGCCGGCTGCGAGCGATGTTCTGCCCTCGGCCGAGCGGACCCTGCTCGCGCGGGCGTTGCTCTCGGCGGGCAGGGCGGGGCTCGGGCCGCTCGGACGTCTGTTCGGCCTCGTCGAGGCGGCGGTCATCGCGCTGCCGGTCGCCGAGGATGCGCCGGACCTTGCGGATGACGACGGCGGCTGGTCGCTCGGTGGCACCGCGGTTCCGCATGGCCTGCTGTTTCGAGTTGGCGCGGGCTGGGGCTGTGCGCAGGTTGCCGGGGCACGATTGTGCTTCGGGAAGCACCCGCGCCAGCGTCTCACGCTCGAACCGGTCTGGGGCGCGGCGCCCGAGGGTCTGCCCGAGCGCTCTTTCGCGCTCTGCGCCCATGGCTTCACAGCACTGACGACATGGGCCTCCTGATGCCGCCCGACAGCGTGGAAGAGCCCACGATTCTTGTTCTCGCGCCGATGCCGGCCGCGCCCGTGAGCGCCGGCAACCGGCGCCGGCTGGTCGCCACCTGCGAGGCGCTGACCCGCGGCGGCTTCGCCATCGATCTCGCCTATTACGCCCACGAGGATCAGATCTATCGCCGCTTCGGTCAGCACCCGCCGACCGATCTCTTGGAGATGGAGCGGACGTTCCGGAACGTCTTCCTGATCGAGGCCCGCACGGTCATCCCGCTCAAGACGCGCTCCACCGCGTTCGGGATCGACAAATGGTGCCCCGACGAGGTCGGCGACTTCATGGCGTGGTACTGTTCCGCCTATCCTGAGACGGGCGCCGTGCTGGTGAACTACGTCTTCCTGTCG
>Ga0268290_100124_pt1 | contig 22787 bp, 24 predicted proteins | sample MetspRMADM_FD_191346 | JGI IMG/M metagenome (GOLD analysis project Ga0268290, IMG submission 191346) | Soil microbial communities from San-Diego area, Southern California, United States - Methylocaldum sp. RMAD-M | ecosystem: Environmental > Terrestrial > Soil > Desert | place: USA: California... | reverse complement strand
TCGACGGCAAGAGCGCCCTGCTGATCGAGCGCGACCTCGCCCGCGGCGCCCGCTCCGCCGTGAGCGCGGAGGCCCAACCGGTCACGCCGTAGCGGGTCGGTCCTGGTAGTGGCGGCGCACCAGCGCCTCCACGAAGGGCCAGAGGCCGGGGATGCCGCGCTCGATCACCGGCCGGTAGCGCGCCATCACCCGTGCCTCGGTGAGGCCGTTCTCGGCCCAGGTGCCGCCTTCGGTCAACGTATTGAGCAGCAGCGGCTGGAGTCGGTCGAGCGCCTTGGCGAAGCGAGCTTCCGCCGTCTCGACCGCCTCAAATTCCCGCCACAGCGCCAGGAAGCGGTCCCGCTGAGGCGCGGGCAGGAGCCCGAAGATCCGCTCCGCTGCGGCCGCCTCGACCAGCGCCAGGGCGGCAGCGTCGTAGACGCCGTGGATTGGCATGTCGCCGGCATCGACCTCGACGATGTCGTGCACGAGCAGCATCGCGACGACGCGGCCCATGTCGAGACCGGGCGCGAGATCGCCCAGCACGAGGGCGAACATCGCCAAGTGCCACGAATGTTCGGCCGAGTTCTCGCGCCGACGCTCGCCGATGGTCCGGTTCTGGCGCAGCACGGCCTTGAGCCCGTCGATCTCGGCCAGGAAGGCGAATCGCTGGGCGAGGGCAGAGGCTTCGTCGTTCACGTCGTCCATGTCATCGTTCCCGGCGTCTTGCGGCACGGTTGAAGGGATCGGCCGGTCCGGGCAAGGCGGATGTACGATCGATTTCCCACAGGCATGGGCCGCCCACTGCTTTTGGATCGCGGCATGGGCGCCGATAGAGTTGGCTCGACATGGCCATCACAGATCTGATCTCCGCCTCTGCCCTCCGCGGCATCGAAGCCCGCCTCATCGTGCGGGCGACGGAGTCGGACGACGCGGACGCTCTCATCGCGGAGTTCTGCGAGGCGCTGGTCGCAGCCGGACTCCCACTCTGGCGCCTCAGCCTCGCGGTGCCGGTGATCGACCCCGTGTTCCGCGGAGTGAGCCTTGCCTGGCGACGTGGGCAGGGCATGGCGTTGTTCCCGACGGTGCATGGGCCGGAGGGCGAGGACACGTTCTTCCGCAGCCCCGTCGGCTGGCTGCGAGCGAATGATCTGGCCTTCGTGCGATGGCGGCTCGACCGGGCGAGCGGGTGGCCCGACCTTCCGCTTCTCACTGAGCTGAGGCAGGCGGGTGCCACCGATTACCTGCTCCATGCCGCCGCGTTCGCGCCCGGCAGCGCCATGGAGGGGGTCGGCATCTCGTTTGCCACCGACCGTCCCGGCGGCTTCAGCGAGGCGGAGCAGGCGGTGGTCGCCGGGCTCGTGCCGGTGATTGCCCTCGTCACGGCCAAGCTGAGCCTATCGCACACCATGCGCGAGATGCTCGGCACCTATCTCGGGCCGGCGACGGGTGCGCGGGTGCTCGCGGGCGAGATGCGGCGTGGGCAGAGCACCGTGGTCCATGCCGCGATCCTGCTCGCGGACTTGCGCGGCTTCACGGCGGTGGCGGACCGCGACGACCCGCTGAAGGTCGTCGGCTGGCTCGACGAGCATTTCGATGCCCTCGGCGAGCCGGTGCAGCGCCACGGCGGCGAGATTTCGAAGTTTCTCGGCGACGGATTCCTCGCCATCTTTCCTGTGGCCGAGCCGGACGCCCTCGCCTGCCCGGCTTGCACGGGTGCGCTCGACGCGGCCCGCGAGGCACTGGCGCGCAATGCCGGACTGAACGCGTCCCGTCGCCAGAGCGGCCTGCCGCCCCTGGAAGCGGATATCGTGCTGCATTACGGGCGCGTCGTCTCCGGCAATGTCGGCACGGACCGGCGCCTCGACTTCACGGTGATCGGGCGCGCGGTCAACGAGGCGAGCCGGATCGAGCGGCTCTGCGATGAACTGGAGCGCCCGCTGCTCCTCTCGGATGCGTTCGCCCGGCGCTGCTCGGGCGCCCTCGTCCCGGTCGGGGAGTTTGCCCTGCGCGGCGTCGGACGCAAGCAGCGGATCTGGGGGCTGGCGGCGGACGCGGCCGGTCCGTCAGAGCGGACGGCCGGAGACGGCGCGTCCGAGCCCGCCCACAGCACAGCCCGCGAGGTAAGCGCCTAGCACCAGCGCGCCCGTCTCGATCCATAGGCCGGACTCGCCGGGCACGGTTCGCAGCGTCGACAGACCGGCCAGGATTGCGAGGCCGACGAGCAGAAGCCCGGCCGCTGCAAGGGCGAAGCCCCCCCGAGGAAGGCCCGTGAGCGCGCCGACGACGAGACCGAGCACCAGCGCCGCCGCCAGCGCCGGCCAGAGCGAGGAGACGAGCAGGATCACGAGCGCAGGCTGAGGCCGAGCGGTGCGACACCCGCAGGCGCGGCGGCGCGCTCCAGCGGCACGCCGGCTTTCTGAAGGTAGTCCACCACCGCGAGCGCCCGTGCCCGTGCGAGGTCGGCGCCGGCTTCCGTCCGCTCGACCTCAGTTTTCTCAGGCTTCGATTCGGGTTTGGCCGCCTCCTTCGTCTCCGCCTTGCCCCTGCTGGCCTTGCCGGATTTTGCGTCCTTCTTCATGTCCGGCTTGGCAGGTTTGGGCGCTGTCTCCTTCACCGCCTCTTCGGCGACCGGATCGGCCTGGGCCGCGGGCTTCGCCCCGGCCGGGTCGAGATGGCCCACGACCTCGATCCGCTCGCCCGGGCAAGAACGGGCCAGGGCCGCGACCGCGTCGAGAACCGGATAGAACTCGGGAGCGAGCGCCGTACTGCCCGGGGCGAAGCGCAGGGGATGGCCGGCGGTGCGCTCGGCCAGGCGCTGTCCGCAGGCGCCCGCGTCGGCCGTCGCCGCCGGAGCCTCGTCCGACGCGATGGTGACGGTCGCGCTCCAGCCGGCCGGCAGCGCCTGCGGCAACGTCCGGCCGACGCGGGCGGCGCTCTGGGGATAGAGGCTCGTGCCGGTCAGGCGCAGGCTGGTGCCGGTGATTGTCAACTCGCCGCTCGCCAGCGTCGAGAGCGGATCAACCGCGGCCGCAAGTGCCGCGGCGAGACCCGCCGGGGCACCGTCCGCCAGCCGCGTGCGGTCGTGGATCGATTCGCGGAAGAAGCGCGGGTTGAGCCGGGCCAGCAGCGTTTCTCGGCTCGCCTGATCCGGCAGATGGCCGCTCACCGTGACGCTGTCGGCGCCGCGGCGGATGCGCAGGACGTAAGGCACGATGGCGCGGGCGGTGAGCGCCACACGGCCCGCGGCGATTCCGGCGGGACGGGCATCACGCATCAGCGTTTCCGCTTCGTTGACCGCTCCGGAGTCCAGGGCGTTGCCCTCGACCGAGATGGCCGCGCCCTCGAAGTTGACATGTCCCTCGTGCAGCAATCCCGCGAGCTTGAAGACGAAGCGGGCCAGCGCCGGTCCATCGACGCCCTGCGGCAGGCCGCGGGCATCACGCAGTCGATCATCGATCGCCGCTCCCTCCGCGGCTTCCGCAGCGGCGGAGCGGATCTCTTCGCGGGCACTCTCCGAGGCGACGTGACCGTCGAGTTCGAGGCTGCCGTCCGGCCGGCGGGTGACGCCGAAGCGGAAATCCGGGACCACCGGCGGCGTGATCTCGACCGTGCCGAGAGTGTAGCCCTGCGGCGGGGTCGCGAGCGCCGTGCGCAGGGCATCGTAAGCGGCGAGACTCGCCGCCTCGCCGCGAATCGAGATGACGGTATCGTTGAGCGTGGCGACGGCGCCGGTGGTGAGATCTTGAAGCCGCTCGACGGCGAAGGCCGCCGCATCGGGGAAGTCGCGCGGCGCACCCCGCGCGGCACGGGCGTGGTCGCTCAAGGTGGCGTCGCGCGGCAGGGCCGGCTTCAGGCGCTGCGCCAGCTCGAAGGCGCCGACTTCGGCCGGGCGGCTTCCGTTGACCTCGACCCGCCCGGCAGCCGGACGCTCCACCGACCAGACGAAGGGGGACACTTCCTCGATCACGCCGGTCCGATCGGTGAGGCGGCGGATCCCCTCGATCGCGGCGAGCCGGCCGACGACCGCCTCCCGCTGGGCGGCCTCCGGCGCCTCGCCCGACGCGGTCAGGTCGCGACCCGTCACTGAGACCCGCAGCCAAGGCTCGGGCTGTCCATCCCCGGTCGCGGCAGCGATTTCCGACGCTTGCCGTTCCAGGCGCGCCGTGACGCGCGATAGGCCGAGGTAAACGGCTGCGGCTGCGATCAGGAGGAGGATGGGAAGGCCGGCAAGCCAGCCGGCGCGGATCAGGCGCGACCGCGATGGCGGGCTGTGCGGCGATGATGACGGTGGCGAAGGCGCGGACATGGGGCTCGACCTCCTCGGCGGCCGGCGATGATGGTCAGAAAACACGGTCATCGGGGCGCTTTGAAGGCCGCGTGCTTCCTCGGCCGCCCCGGCGTCCGGACCCGTGTGCCTGTCTCGGCTCCTCGCGGAACATGAAAAAACCCCGGCCGTGAAGCCGGGGTCTGGAGGTCTTGCGTCTTCGTTCCCCGATACGCGCGGAGGCTGAAGGTTTGGTGCGACAGGCCCTCGGCCTGCCGCGGGTTCGACTTAGAAGTCGCGCTGCACGCGGAAGCGGGCCTGGAACACGTCCTCGCTGCTGACGGTGCGGGTCGGGACGTTGTTCACGAAGGTGCCCTTGTCGCCGTCGGAGACGCGGCCGCTCCGGACGCCCGTTTTGATGTACTGGCCCTCGACGCCGATATCGAGATCCTTGACAGGCGACCAGATCAGGCTCGCGCCGGTGACGATCTGGTAGGTGTCGCGCAGCGACTGGCTCAGGTTATAACCGGCGGCGTTGGTGAGGTAGGAGGGCGGCGCGACGGTCGACGGGCTGTTGACCAGAGCGTTCGCCTGGCTAGTGGCCTGACGGGCACCTTGGGGGAACCAGATCTCACCGTAGCTGGCGTAGAAGGCCGAACGCCACTCCGGCGACCAGTAGTGGAGGTACGAGGCCACCGCCGTGAAGCTGCTGGACAGCTCGATCTTGCCGGTCAGCGGGTTGACCACCGCGTCGGCGAGGTACTGGTTGAACGGGTTGCCGGCGTAGACCGAGGCGTTGCTGAGGTAGCCGGCGGTGAAGCGGTTGATGCCGGTGTAGAACGAGGCACCCTCGCCGTACGAACCCTGGAGGTAGAGGCCGTCGCCCGGAGCGATGAAGGGCAGGTTGAACTTCACGCCGCCCTGAACCGCCCAGCCGTAGTCGGTCTGCGAACCGGTGCTGATGCCGCGAGCCGCCAGCAGAGCCTGAGCGTTGGCATTCGCCGTGGCCCCAGTGCCGGGGACGCCGAGCGTCGAGATGAAGCCGCCGGTGTTGATGTCCTTGACGGCAGCGGAGAGCTGAGCCGAGCCCCACGGAGCGTCGTAGCGCAGCGAGCCAACGAAGTCGGGCATGCGCGAGCGCTGCACGGCGTCGATGAAGGCGACGGAGGTGGCGTTGCCCACGGCGTCGGTGCCGAGGATGATCGGGGTCGGAGCGGTGGTGAGGACCTGCGAGAGCGCACCCGTGCCGGCGCCGGCGGCCGGAGACGGCACAGCGTTCGAGAAGATCGGGTTCTTGCGGTAGTTCGGGTCTTCCATCGAGATCGTGGCGGTCCAGCCGTCGCCGAACTTCTGCGTGTAGGCGAGCAGGTTGGTCGACGGCATGTTGGAGCCGAGCGAGGAGCCGATGATCTCGTAGTCGGCGGCGTAGAAGTCGTAGAACGAGGAGGCGCGACCAGCGGTCAGGCCCGCGAACTGAATGAACGCCTTGTCGACGTTGATGAAGTTCTGGATGCGGCCGAACTGGTCCTGGCCGGTGCCGGAGAAGGCGTAGCCGCCGCGCAGGTTCGTGCCAGAGGAGATCTTCGTGTTGCCGGTGCGGCTCGCCGCGTCGAGACGCAGGAAGGCGCGCAGGGTGCCGTAACCGGTCTGGGTGCGGGCATCGAAGTTGAAGCGGGCAAGGCCGATGAAGCCCGAGAGATCGCCACCGCCGGTGACGCGACGGTTGTCGCTGCCGATGTAGCCGTACTCGGCGCGGGCGCGGCCGGAGACACGCAGGCAGGTATCCGTTCCGGGGATGTAGAAGAAGCCGGCGCCGTAGGCGGAGCAGACCCGGACGTACTCAATCGGAGCGGCCTTCTTCACCGGCAGGTCGGCGGCCTGAGCCCCACCCACGATGGTCAGCCCCGCTGCCGATCCAAGGAGAAGGCTCTTGACGAGCTTCATGGTAAACCCTCCAGAAGTTTCGAGACCCACGGGATCGGACTTCTGTTTCGGCTGGGTGCCCACCGCTGAGTGGCCATCCCCGCCTGTCCTTGTTTCCCTTGGAGCCTGGCCTTTCCCACTCGGGCGTTGACCAAGCCGCAGCGGGGTTATCCCGTCCGCAGCGGCACCATGGTCGAGCGTTGCCGTACGGGCAACAGGGATGGCTGTCTTGGAGGTGTCACAAAGTGGCTTCGCTGCAATCTGTTGCAGCGTCGCAACTTAATCCCTACCGGGCCGCAAAAGTTTTCCCCGCTCGCAAGGTCAGCGCGAAGGATCATCTCGGGCTCGCGGCGGCGAGACTGATCACCGGGCCAGGGCGCTCAGCCGCCCTGCGACTCGCGCTGCATCTCCAGAATCAGCCAGCGCTCCTCGGCGGAGGCGAGCTCGGATTCGGCGGCACCGAGCATCGTAGTCGCCTTCTGGAAGCGGGCCGGATCACGGCTGTACAGGCCCGGATCGGACAGAACCTCGCGCAGCCTGACGATGCCCGCCTCCAACTCGGCCATGCGAGTGGGCAGCGTCTTCAACTCGTGCTGCTCCTTGAAGCCGAGCTTGGTCCGTGCCGGAGTCGTCTCCGCCCGGGATGCCTGCTCCCGCGGCTCCGATCGCTCGCGGGGGGGCTTGTCACGCCCGTCGCTTCGGGCCTCCACGCCGCGCCCGCGCTGGCTGAGCATGTCGGTGTAGCCGCCGGCATATTCGACCCAGCGCCCCTCCCCCTCGCTGACCAGGACGTTGCCAGCGACGCGGTCGAGGAAGTCGCGGTCGTGACTCACGAGAATCAGGGTGCCGGCATACTCGTCGAGCATCTCCTGCAGGAGGTCGAGGGTTTCGAGGTCGAGGTCGTTGGTGGGCTCGTCGAGCACGAGCAGGTTGGAGGGCTGGGCCAGCGCCCGGGCAATCAGCAGCCGGTTGCGCTCGCCGCCCGAGAGCACGCTCACCGGCGTGCGCGCCTGTTCGGGGCTGAACAGAAAGTCCTTGAGATAGCCGATCACGTGGCGGCTCCGCCCGCCCACGGTGACGCTGTCGCCGCGCCCTCCGGTCAGAACTTCGGTCACTGTAGCGGTCGGCTCCAGCACGGCGCGCGCTTGGTCGAGATGCACCATGTTGAGGCCGGTACCGAGGCGCATCTCCCCCGAATCGGGCGCGATCGCCCCGGTCAGCAGGTTGATCAGCGTGGTCTTGCCCGCCCCGTTGGGACCGACGATGCCGAGCCGATCGCCGCGCAGCACCCGCAGGGTCAGGTCGTGGACGATGCGGCGCTCGCCGTAGGACTTCGAGACGTGCTTGGCTTCGGCGATCAGCGTGCCCGACGCCTCGCCCTCGCTCGCCGTCAGCACTGCCTGCCCCACCGGGCGGCGGTGCTCGCGGCTCTGCTTGCGCAAGTTCTGCAGGTCGCCGAGGCGGCGCACGTTGCGCTTGCGACGGGCGGTGACGCCGTAGCGCAGCCAGTGCTCCTCGTCGGCGATCTTGCGGTCGAGCTTATGCTTGTCGCGCTCCTCCTCCTCGAAGAAGGCGTCGCGCCACGCCTCGAAGCTCGAGAAGCCCTGCTCGATCCGCCGCGTCACGCCGCGGTCGAGCCAGACAGTCGACCGTGACAGGGCGGAGAGGAAGCGGCGGTCGTGGCTGATGAGGACGAGGGCCGAGCGCGTGCGCTTCAGCTCGACTTCGAGCCACTCGATGGCTGGCAGGTCGAGGTGGTTGGTGGGCTCGTCCAGGAGCAGGATGTCGGGCTCGGGCGCCAGCGCCTGGGCGAGGGCCGTCCGGCGCGCCTCGCCGCCCGACAGCCGGCGCGGATCCTCGCTGCCGTTCAAGCCGAGGCTCTCCAGCAGATAGCGGGCGCGGTGCGCATCGTCGCCCGGTGCCAGGCCAGCCTCCGCGAAGGCCAGCGTCGTCTCGAAACCGGAAAAGTCCGGCTCCTGCGCGAGGTAGCGGATCGTGGTGCCGGGCTGGACGAACCGCACGGCACGGTCCGGCTCGACCAAGCCCGCAGCGATGCGCATCAGGGTCGACTTGCCCGAGCCGTTGCGTCCGACGAGGCAGGTGCGCTCGCCGGGGGCGATCGTCAGTTCGGCCCGCTCGATCAGCGGCGTGCCGCCGAAGGTGAGTGCGACGTCCTGAAGAGTGAGAAGCGGGGGAGCGGCCATGGCGGGCTTATGGCAGCAGCCGCCGCCCTGAACAACGGAAGCCTCAGGCGGTCGGGTTGGCCGGACCCGTCGGTGTCGAATCTGGGATGCCGGGACTCTCGACCGGGATTTCCGTCGGCGTTGTTCCCGGCGCTTCCGCGGGCGTTCCGCCGGGAATCTCGGGTCCTGGACCCGGCTCGGGGATCTGCGGCGTGTCGGGTGTGGCAGGGCCGGGCGTTTCCGGTGCGGGACTTCCCGGATTCGGGATCTCAGGGCCGGGTGTGGGGGTTTCCGGGATCGATCCAGGATTGGCCATTCGTGCGCACCTTGCTGACGGCGCGTCCGTCGCGCCGCTGTCCGGGCCAACGGAATGCGGGCAAGCGGGTTCCAGCTACTTCTTGGTCAGGAGGAGCTTGTTGCCTTCCTTGCCGACGATCTTCTGGATCTTCTGCGCGAACATCGACAGCAGCAACGGCATGCGCACCTCGACGCGCACGACGTCCTGTCCGACGTCGATCTGGCCATCTACGGTCTGAGCCAGGGCCGTAACCGAATAGTCGAGGCGGTCACCGGTCCAGTTCAGGGTGTTGATGGCGATGCCGCTCTTACCGAGTGCTTCGCGCACGCGGGTGGTGCCTTCATCGATGCGCCGCCGGGCTTCGTCGCGGCCGAGTTCGTGCGGAATCTCGACCACCATCGGCTTCGCCATCTCGATCCCCTCTCCTCTCTTCAAAGCGTGAACCCGGATCGGACGATCCGGGACACACGTCATCTGATGAGACAATTATGGGAACGGCTCGGTTCCGCGGCAACGCTCGGCGAACGGATGTCGGTCTCAGAGACGGAGCGGTTCGCCGCGGACGGCTCAGGGCATCACGTTGAGCGAGACGTAGCTGGTGCCCGACATGCCGATGGCGCGGGCCGAGCCGCGAGCCAGATCGATCACCCGGCCGCCGACGAACGGGCCGCGATCGTTGATGCGCACTACGACGGAGCGGCCATTGGACCGGTTCGTGACCCGAACGCGGGTGCCGAAGGGCAGGCTGCGGTGAGCGGCGGTGTATCCGTTGGGGTTGAAATGTTCGCCGTTCGCTGTCTTCCGGCCACTTCCGTACCAGGAGGCCTGGCCACTCTGGGCCTGGGCGGGCAGCGTCACGAGGGCGCCGATGACGGTAGCGAGGCAGGCGGCAACGGTCCGGTTGGAAACCTTCATCAAGGATCGCATTCCCTTGTTTTTGCGATGTGCATTGTGCGCCGCGGAAAATGAGCCTGATCTCGGCCAAAATAAGACAACGATTTTGCGCCGGCTGTTAGGCTGCTGTTAAGACTATCGATCAAGCCATTCCCCCGCCCTGTCGCCGCAAGCATTGATTACTTGTTGCGCTAGGTGCGGATCATGCCTCGAAGACCTCAAAACTTGCGCGACAAGCATTCAACGGCACGCCCCGGCGCGTCGCGAAAGCCTGGGCCAGCCTTCGTCGCCCTCTGCCCTGGGGGCGGCGTACCCTTGCATTTGTTGCATGGAGGAGGGCGGCAAAAATTGCCGCCCCATATCGAGACGCAACCGTACGGCGACGGCAAACCCGACCTTTACCGTGATCGCGGCATGGTCCCGGTGTCAGTCGCGTAACCGGTGTTTGCCATGGCTTCCCCGCGTACCGCGGTCGTCGGCGTCACCGCCCGGAATCAAGTCTCGCGTACCGGGCGGACCGCGTCGGCGCCGCGGATGGGTCTCGCACCCTCCGTTCAGCGTCTCCCCAACACCCTTCCCCTCGACGAGATCCTGATCGGCGACTGTATCGCCGCCATGGACCGTCTCCCCGCGGAAAGCGTCGACTGCGTCTTCGCCGACCCGCCCTACAACCTCCAGCTCGGCGAGGCGGGCCTAACCCGTCCCGATCAGAGCGTGGTCGATGCTGTCAACGACGACTGGGACAAGTTCTCCAGTTTTTCCGCCTACGACGACTTCACCCGTGCTTGGCTGAAGGCCGCGCGCCGCGTAATGAAGCCGAACGCCACGCTGTGGGTGATTGGTTCCTACCACAACATTTTCCGGGTCGGCAGCGCGTTGCAGGATCTCGGTTACTGGATCCTGAACGACATCGTCTGGCGCAAGGCCAACCCGATGCCGAACTTTCGCGGCAAGCGCTTCACCAACGCGCACGAGACCCTGATCTGGGCCTCGCGCTCGCCGCAGGCGAAGTACACGTTCCACTACGATGCTCTGAAGGCGGGCAACGAAGACCTTCAGATGCGCTCGGACTGGTTCATCCCGCTCTGCACGGGCGAGGAGCGGCTGAAGGATGAGGCGGGCCGTAAGGTCCACCCGACCCAGAAGCCGGAGGCTTTGCTCGCCCGCACGCTGCTGGCGGCGACCAATCCCGGCGACGTCGTGCTCGACCCGTTCTTCGGCACCGGTACGACCGGCGCCGTGGCCAAGCGCCTCGGGCGCCACTTCATCGGCTGCGAGCGCGACCCGACCTACGCCGCCGCGGCGCGGGCCCGGATCCAAGACATCGAGACCCTGTCCTCGGCCTCGCTGGCGCTCGCCACCCCGAAGCGGGCCGAGCCGCGCATCCCGTTCCTCAGCGTGGTCGAGGCGGGCCATGTGCGCGCCGGCGAGACGCTGACCGACGAGCGCCGCCGCTTCCGCGCGACGGTGCGGCCGGACGGACAGCTCAGCGTCGGACCGGCGATGGGCTCGATCCACAAGGTCGGCGCGCTGGTGCAGGGCCTGCCCGCCTGCAACGGCTGGACCTTCTGGCACGCGGAGCACGGCGGCCGCCTCGTCTGCATCGACGATTTTCGCACGCAGATGCGGGGCCAGGCCGGCGCGTAACGCCCATCGAGGTTTCGAAAGGACAAGTCCTTTCGCGGGTGCAGGGCTTCGGCCCTGCATCTTTTTCTCTATCGTGTCTGGACCGGCTTCGGCGGCTTCTTCACGATCCGCGCCAGATCCGAGGGCCGCGACGAGGCGGGCTTCGGGATCGGCCCGCGCCGCGGCGACGGCTCGGGCTCCGGGATCGTGGCGAGATCGGGCTCGCGGACGGGAACCGGCAAGGGCGCTGCCACCGGTACCGAGCCGGTGAGCGCGTGGGCGAGTACCTTCTTCATTGCGCCGGGCAGCGGCTCCGTGCCGAGCGCGTGGCGGGGCGTGAAGCGCATCCCCTCCGGCGGCTTCGTATCTGCCGCGACGCGGGCGAGAAACACCGTCAACTCCAGCGGAAAATGGGTGAAGCCGTGCTTCACCACGCCGGGCAGGCGCTTCCAGCGGGCGTCGAGCGGCGCGTCGAGCAGGCCCTTGGCCGGGTCGTAATCGGGCAGCCAGTCGCTCGTCGGCGGTTCGGCCATGGCGCCGAGCAGCCCTTCTGCCGGCCGTGTCCGCAGCAGGATCGCCTCGTCGCCGGCCCGCAGCGCGACGAAGGCCGCGCCCCTCCGAAGGACGCCCTTTTCCTTCTTCACCTTGCGCGGAAAGGTCTCCTGCAAGCCCTCGGCGCGGGCGCGGCAGGGCAGCATCCAGGGGCACAGGGCGCAGGCCGGGCGCTTCGGAGTGCACAGCGTCGCGCCGAGATCCATCAGCGCTTGCGCGAAATCGCCTGGGCGCTGGGCCGGCACGAGAGCCTGGGTGAACAGGCGGATCGGCGCCCGGGCAGCGGGGAGCGGCGTCTCGATCGCGTGCAGGCGGCTCATGACCCGCTCGACATTGCCGTCGACGGCCGCCGCCGGCCGGCCGAAGGCGATGGCGGCGATGGCGCCGGCCGTATAGGCGCCGATGCCGGGCAGCTTTCGCAGGCCCTCCTCGGTGTCGGGAAACGCGCCCGCGTCGGCGACCGACTTGGCGCAGGCGTGCAGGTTGCGCGCGCGGGAATAGTAGCCGAGCCCGGCCCAGGCCGACATCACAGCCTCTTCCGGCGCGGCGGCAAGCGCCGCCACACTCGGAAACAGGGTCAGGAATTTCTCGAAGTAGGGTTTGACCGCCGTGACCGTGGTCTGCTGCAGCATCACTTCCGAGAGCCAGACCCGGTATGGGTCGGGCGTTTCACCCGGCAACGCCCGCCAGGGCAGTGCCCGGCGGTGGCGGTCGTACCAGGCGAGGAGGTCGGCGGCCGAGGCGGCGGGCATGGCCCGTCCATAGCGGGACCGCGGGTGCGGAAAAAGCGTCTTCGAGTCCATTGCCGAAAAGTGACGCGGCTGCGCCGTCGCTCCATATGCGTGCCGGTGCCGACTCCCACGCTGGCCACATTTCGAGTAGGTTCGAGGGAGGGGAGCGCCGCCGCGCAGCCCTTGTGTTCCGGGGTGCCGATGGCGCGCGTTAAACCGCTCAGCGAATTGATCGAGGGCTGCATCGGCCCGGCCTTCGCCGCGCAGGGCTTCGCCTCCTCCGATATTCTGGCTGCATGGCCGGACATCGTCGGTGCGCGACTCGCCGGTGCCTGCCAGCCGGTCAAGCTCGAATGGCCGCGCCGCGCCCGCCGTGACGCCGAGGGGCGGCCGGAACCCGGCACTCTGGTGGTTCGAGTGGAGGGCGCCTTCGCCCTCGAACTCCAGCACCTCGCGCCGATCGTGATCCAGCGGGTCAACGCCCATTACGGCTGGGCTTGCATCGGCAAGATCGTCCTGCGCCAGGATCGGCTGCAGCGGGCGGCCCGACGCCTGCCGCAAAAGGCTCTCGATCCGGCCCGGCGCGGCGAGGTAGCGCTGGCGGTGGCGCGCATAGAGGAGGACCGCCTGCGCGACGCCCTCGACCGGCTCGGCATCGCCGTGGTGGCGCAGCGATAGCGGCGCGGGCCTCGCGACGCATAAACTGAAGGACGTGCGGGCGGCAGCGCAGCGTGATAAGCGGCTGCGGAAAGGCCGTGCGGCGACGCGTCCCTCGGCCGGACGGAGCCGTTCCGTCCTATCCTGCGCGGTATCGGGCCGAGTATGGCCCGCGAACGGAGCCCGCCCCTGCCATGATCACCCGGCGCGACGCCCTGAAACTGACCGGCCTTGCCCTCGGCACCGCCGCCCTGCTGCCCCGCCTGACCCTGGAGGCGCTTGCGCAATCGGCGGACACGGCCGCCCTGATGCAGCCTGGCCCCCTCGGCGATGTCTGGCTCGGACCGCCGGACGCGAAGGTGACGATCATCGAGTACGCCTCGATGACCTGCTCGCACTGCGCCCACTTCCACGCGACGACCTGGCCCGTGCTGAAGGAGCGCTACATCGATACGGGCAAGGTGCGCTTCACCCTGCGCGAGTTCCCCCTCGACCCGCTCGCCACGGCTGCCTTCATGCTGGCCCGCTGCGACGGAGACGCCAAGTACTACCCGATCACAGATCTGCTGTTCGACCAGCAGCAGAACTGGGCCTTCGTGCGCAAGCCGCAATCGCCCGTCGATGCCTTGGAGCAGATCCTGCGCCAAGCCGGGTTCTCGAAGGAGAAGTTCGAGGCCTGCCTGAAGGATCAGAAGACCTACGCCGCCATCAATGCGGTCAAGACCCGTGGCCTCGACACCCTCAAGGTCGAATCGACGCCCACCTTCTTCATCAATGGCGAGAAGCGCGCCGGCGCCCTCTCGATCGAGGAAATGGAGAAGATCATCAAGCCTATCCTGGGGGCCTGATCCGGCTTCAGAAGGCCGTGGAAAAACAAATATTATGAAGTTATATCAACAGCTTAATGGGTGTCGTGGTTGCCTTGACACTCAAGGTTGGCGAAACTATGGTGCGCCGCGCCGAGGGGCTGAGCCGGCTTCCTCCGCTCCCGACGACGTGTGGGGTCGCCCGTGAGCGGTGATCCTTCAGGCAAGGGGAGCGGGCCGGAAAAGGCTCCGGCCGATGGCGATCTCTCCGCGAGACTCAAGCGTCTCGAGACGCAGCTCGAGGGTAAGCGGCCCAGCGCCGCTTCCGATCGGCCTGCGCGCACCGGCACGTCCGGCGGGGCTGCCCCGCTCGGTCAGGCCATGCGGCTCTCGACCGAGTTTATCGCGGGCGTGATCGCCGGGGGTATCCTCGGATACATCGTCGATCATCTCTTCGGCACAAAGCCGTGGGGCATGATCGTGCTGCTGATGCTGGGCTTCGTGACGGGTATCTACAACGTCATGCGGGTCAGCGGCTTCAGCGGCAAGAAAAACTGAGAAAGATCGCCGGTAAAGGTCTTCAAGGCGCCTCAAGGGTCTTGAGACTCGCCCGGCATCGTGTAAGGGCGACGCGCGACAGACGGAAGCCGCTCAGGCTCCCTCGCGCGACACACAAAAGGGGCGGAAGCGGGCACATGGCGGTCAGTATCGACCCGATCCACCAGTTCGAGCTGCAGCCGCTCGTCTCGCTGGGTCACATCGGCAACCAGCAGCTCGCGTTCACGCAATCGGCTCTCTACATGTTCGCCGCGGTGGGCATCATCGCGTTGCTGACCATCGTAGCGACTTCCGGGCGCTCCGTCGTCCCGGGCCGGCTCCAGGCGCTCGCCGAGACGCTCTACGAATTCATCGCCGACACGGTGCATCAGGCGACCGGCGCGGATGGCAAGCGCTTCCTGCCGCTCGTGTTCTCCCTGTTCATGTTCGTGCTCATCCTGAACCTGCTCGGGATGATCCCCTACGCCTTCGCGGTCACCAGCCACCTCATTGTCACCTTCGGCCTCGCGCTGGTCGTGATCCTGACCGTGGTGATCTACGGCGTCGCCAAGCACGGCACCCACTTCCTCGGCGTGTTCGTGCCGTCGGGCGTGCCGAAGCCGCTGCTGCTCATCATGGTGCCGATCGAGATCGTGTCGTTCCTGTCGCGGCCGATCAGCCTCTCGGTTCGTCTCTTCGCCAACATCCTGGCCGGCCATATCGCGCTGAAGATCTTCGCCTTCTTCGTGGTCCAGCTTCTGGTTGCCGGCGCCTGGGGCGTGCTCTCGCCCCTGCCGCTCGCGCTCACCATTGCGCTGACGGCCCTCGAGTTCCTCGTCGCGGCCCTTCAGGCCTATGTTTTCGCGACGCTGACGGCGGTCTATCTCGCCGACGCCCTCCACCCCGGCCATTGATCCCAACCGGCCGGACCCTTCCGCCCTCACCGAACCCCGTTCGAACTTCAGGAGTGTTTCATGGATCCCGTCGCTGCGAAGTACATCGGCGCCGGCCTCGCCTGCCTCGGCATGGCGGGTGCCAGCATCGGCCTCGGCAACCTGTTCGGCCAGTTCTACTCGGGCGCGCTGCGTAACCCGTCGGCCGCCGACAGCCAGCGCACCAACCTCCTCCTGGGCTTCGCGCTCACCGAGGCGCTCGGCATCTTCTCGCTGCTCGTCGCGCTGCTGCTGCTCTTCGCCGTCTGACGTGCCTTTCGAGGGCGTGCGAGCCGGCCCAGGGCCCATCTCGCACGCCCTCGCTCGTTGATCCGGCCGCTCCGCCCGCGGAGCCGGCCTTCCGACGTCACCGGACAGGGCCATGGCCGAGCAGAAGAATCCCCTCACGACTCCCTCCCCGAATGCGGACACGACGATCGTCCCGCCCGGGAGCCCCCATACCCATTCCGAGCAGCCCTCCGGCGGCCATGGCGGTGCCTTTCCGCCCTTCGAGAGCCACACCTTCCTCTCGCAGCTGATCTGGCTCGCGCTCGCGTTCGGCCTGCTCTACTACCTGATGTCGAAGGTCGCGCTGCCGCGCATCGAGGCGATCCTCGGTGACCGCGCCGGCCGGCTCTCGGCCGATCTGGGCGAGGCCCAGCGCATGAAGACCGAGGCCGACGCCGCCGGCGCCGCCTACGAGAAGTCTCTGCGTGAGGCCCAGGCGAAGGCGCAGGCGATCGCCCAGGAAACCCGCAACAGCCTCTCGGCCGAGGCCGATGCCAAGCGCAAGACGCTCGAGGCCGAGCTGAACCAGCGGCTCGCCGCCTCCGAGGCGACCATCCGTGCGCGCACGACGGAAGCCATGGGCAATGTCCGCGCGATCGCCGGCGAGACCGCCTCGGCCATCGTCGAGCGGCTGACCGGTCAGGCTCCCGACCCCGCGAGCCTGAACCGCGCCCTCGACGCGGCACCCGCCGTCCACTGACCTGAGGGCCGGCGCTGTGCCGGCCCCTCCCCCATCCGAGCCGACCCCGCTCCGGTCTTTGCGGGCGGAAGGCCGACCAAGGGTTTGAGACCGACATGCTGTTGACCGCGGAATTCTGGGTCGCCGTCGCCTTCGTGGCGTTCCTGGTCATCGTCTGGCGGGTCGGCGGCTTCTCGATGATGACCAACGGGCTCGACAGCCGCGCCAAGCGCGTGCGCCAGGAGCTCGACGAGGCTCGCCGCCTGCGTGAAGAGGCCGCGGCCGTGCTCGCCGATTACAAGCGCCGCCGCACCGAGGCCGAGCGTGAGGCCGAGGCGATCGTTGCCGGTGCCCGCGAGGATGCGGAGCGTATCGCCGCCGAGGGCCATGCCCGCCTCAACGATTTCGTCGCCCGTCGCACCAAGGCCGCCGAGGCCAAGATCGCCCAGGCTGAGGCTCAGGCCTCCGCCCAGGTGCGCGCCGCCGCGGCCGATGCGGCGGTGAAGGTGTCCGAAACCCTGCTGCGCGAGCGTCTCCAGGGCAGCGCGGCGCAGGACCTCGTCCGCGCCAGCCTCGGCGACGTGAAGAGCCGCCTGCAGGCCTGATTCCGGCGCTGCCGTTCGAAGGGGCCTCTGCCGGCTTTCGGCAAGGACACGGCGCAAATCGGCAAGCCGCCGTGCACGCAGCCGCTACGGTCCTCCGGCGTGCTCGCCGGACCGGCCATCCACCGACTTGATCGGTCCTGCGACACCCGGCTCTGCCGGGTGTTTTCGCGTGTGGGATCGGCGGGATGCGCTGCGGTGCCGCAGAGCATAGCTGCTCCCGTGAAAAATTTTGAAGACAGGCGAAAAATCACCTGTGCTTGGCCTGTCGTTCCTTGGCGTGTACGAATAGTGCCTGAAAAACACCCCCGTGAACGCCGACGGGAGAACGGGTGGGTTTGCCCGTAAACAACGAAAAGAGGCTACGCTCATGAGCGCCGGAACTGCGACCGACAACACCGTCCTCGACACCTTCTTCTCGTCTCATCTTGCCGAGACCGATCCCGAGATCGCTAAGGCCATTTCGCAGGAACTCGGCCGGCAGCAGCACGAGATCGAGCTGATCGCCTCCGAGAACATCGTTTCGCGCGCCGTGCTCGAAGCGCAGGGTTCGGTGCTGACCAACAAGTACGCCGAGGGCTATCCGGGCCGGCGCTACTACGGCGGTTGCCAGTTCGTGGACATCGCCGAGGAACTCGCCATCGATCGGGCCAAGCGTCTGTTCGGTTGCGGCTTCGCCAACGTGCAGCCGAATTCCGGCTCCCAGGCGAACCAGGGCGTGTTCATGGCCCTGATGCAGCCCGGCGACACCTTCCTCGGCCTTGACCTCGCGGCCGGCGGTCACCTCACCCACGGCGCCCCCCCGAACGTCTCGGGCAAGTGGTTCAAGCCGGTGTCCTACACCGTGCGCCGCGAGGACCAGCGCATCGACATGGAGCAGGTCGAGCGCCTCGCACAGGAGCACAAGCCCAAGGTGATCATCGCCGGCGGTTCGGGCTACCCGCGTCACTGGGACTTCGCCAAGTTCCGTGAGATCGCCGATTCCGTCGGCGCCTTCTTCTTCGTCGACATGGCCCACTTCGCCGGCCTCGTCGCCGCGGGCCTGCATCCGTCGCCGTTCCCGCATGCCCACGTTGCGACCACGACGACCCACAAGACCCTGCGCGGTCCGCGCGGCGGCATGATCCTGACGAACGACGAGGCGCTCGCCAAGAAGTTCAACTCGGCGATCTTCCCCGGCCTCCAGGGCGGGCCGCTGATGCACGTCATCGCCGCCAAGGCGGTGGCCTTCGGCGAGGCGCTGAAGCCCGAGTTCAAGATCTATGCCCGTCAGGTGATCGACAACGCGCGGGCGCTGGCCGACACCATTATCTCGGGTGGCTACGACATCACCTCGGGCGGCACCGACAACCACCTGATGCTGGTCGATCTTCAGAAGAAGGGCCTGACCGGTAAGGCCGCCGAAGCCGCCCTGTCGCGGGCCGACATCACCTGCAACAAGAACGGCGTGCCGTTCGACCCGCAGAAGCCGACGATCACCTCCGGCATCCGTCTCGGCACCCCGGCCAGCACGACCCGTGGCTTCGGCGTTGCCGAGTTCAAGCAGGTCGGCTCGCTCATCGTCGAAGTGCTCGACGGTCTCGCCGAGAAGGGCGAGGGCGGAGATGCGGCGGTCGAGGCGGCGGTGAAGGAGAAGGTCCACGCCCTGACCGATCGCTTCCCGATCTACAGCTAAGCCCGATTGAGGCTCGTCCGGCTCGCGAGGCCGGCCAATGCGACCGCGGATCTCCTGATCCGCGGTCGCTGCCGTTATGGGGCAACGTCAAAGTTAATCTAAGCAAGGTTTGTTGTTCCGAGGAGTGTACACATCAATCCATCCTTGGGATGATGCGGGCCGAGCCATCCTTCGTCGGAAGGATGCGCGACACCGCTCGGGAGGGCGACTCTGCATCTCTCGCTTCACACGGATTACGGTCTTCGTCTCCTGATGCACCTGACGTTGGCCGAGCCGGGAGTCTGGATCGCGACTCCGACCGTCGCGCAGCGCTTCGGCATCTCCGTGCATCACCTCCAGAAGATCGCCCAGACGCTGGTTCGGGCCGGTGCCGTCGAAGCGCGGCAGGGCCGTTCGGGCGGCGTGCGCCTCGCACGTGACCCGCGGGAGATCCGGCTCGGGCGGCTCGTCGCGGATCTGGAGGGTGTCGGCACGGTGGTCGATTGCCGACGTGATCCGTGTCCGCTCATCGGCCGCTGCCGCCTCAAATGGGCCTTCGACGCGGCGGAGCAGGCGTTCTTCCTCGAACTCGACCGTCTCACCCTGGCCGACGTGGCGGCCGGTCCGACGGCGGTGGCGCTCCGCGCCCTCTTCCGCACCGAGCCCGGAGACAGGGGCAACGCTCCTGCTGCCCCCGTTCCGACCGATCCCACTTCTGGCAATTGAGCGGCGAGTGGGGCAGAGAGGGGCAGCTTTTGAGAGCGTCCGAGACGAGGTGGTGAGCGCGCGATGCGGTGTCCGTTCTGCGGAGGTCCCGACACGCAGGTGAAGGATTCGCGGCCGAGCGAGGATTCCTCGGCGATCCGCCGCCGCCGCGTCTGCCCGGATTGCGGCGGACGCTTCACCACCTTCGAGCGGGTGCAGCTGCGCGAACTCGTCGTGCTCAAGCGCTCGGGCAAGCGCGTGCCGTTCGACCGCGACAAGCTCCAGCGCTCGATCGATGTGGCGCTTCGCAAGCGGACGGTCGACCCCGAGCGGGTAGAACGCCTCGTCAGCGGCATCACCCGGCGCCTGGAGAGCGGCGGCGAGGGCGAGGTCACCAGCGAGGCCATCGGCGAGGCGGTGATGGAGGGCCTGAAAGGGCTCGACGACGTCGCCTATGTCCGCTTCGCGTCGGTCTACAAGAATTTTCGCGAAGCGCAGGACTTTCAGGATCTGCTCGGAACCCTCGGCGGCCGGTTGGCGGGTGAGGCGCTGCTTCCCGAAGAGGAGCAGGCCGGGCCGGCCCAGCCCGACGAGGAAGCCGCGGCCTCCCGCCCTCGGCGTCCGGCCCGGAAGCGGGCGTAACGGGGCGAGCCGTGGACGCGTCCCAGCAGAAAGCCCTCGATCGGCGCGCCATGCGTCTCGCCCTGGCACTGGGGCGGCGCAATCTTGGCCGGACCTGGCCCAATCCGAGCGTCGGCGCCGTCGTGGTCGCCGACGGGCGCATCGTCGGGCAGGCAATGACCGCCCCCGGTGGCCGCCCTCACGCGGAGCCGCTGGCGCTCGCCATGGCCGGCGAGGCCGCCCGCGGCGCCACGCTCTACGTCACCCTCGAGCCCTGCTCGCATCACGGCCGCACGCCCCCCTGCACCGACGCGACGATCGCCGCAGGAATCGCCCGCGTGGTCACCGCGATCGAGGATCCCGATCCGCGCGTGGCCGGGCGCGGCCATGCGGGGCTGCGCGCGGCCGGGATCACGGTCGAGACCGGTCTGCTGCGGGAGGAGGCCGCCCGCGATCATCGCGGCCACGTCTCCCGCGTCACGCGCGGGCGGCCGAGCCTGCACCTCAAACTCGCCCGGACCCGCGACGGCTTCGCCGCCCCCTCGACCGGCGAGCGGCTGAAGATCACCGGCCCGATCGCCGACGGAGCGGTGCATCTGTGGCGGGCACATGCCGACGCGATCATGGTCGGGATCGGCACGGCGCGGGCCGACGACCCGTCGCTGACCGTTCGGCTGCCGGGGCTCACCGGGCGCTCGCCGCTGCGGGTCGTCCTCGACTCGACGCTCCGCCTCAACCCCGCGAGCCATCTCGTGCGCGGGGCCCGCGACTTGCCGACGCTGGTTCTGACCGGCCGCGGCGCCCCGGCCCATGCTCGGCGGATGCTCGCCTCCTTCGGCGTCGAACTCGCCTTCGTTCCCACGGACGCGCAGGGCCGCATCGATCTGCCCGCCGTGCTGGCGACCCTGGCGGAGCGGGGCCTGACGCGGATCTGCAGCGAGGGCGGGCCGGCGCTTGCCGACGCGCTCGCGGCACACGATCTCATCGATGCCTGCACGCTCATCACCGGTCCCGTCATACTGGGCGAGGCCGGCGGTCTGCCGGCACTCGGGCCGAATCTCGCCCGCCGCCTCGCCGACGGCTCCCTGAGCGTGGTCGAGACCTGCGACTTCGGTCCCGACTCGGCGGTCACCTACGAGAGGATCTGACATGTTCACCGGGCTCGTCAGCGATGTCGGCCGAGTCGTCTCGGTGGAGGGCTCGGAGCGCCTGCGCCGGATCGTCATCGAGAGCGCCTACGATCCCGCGGGCATCGCACTGGGCGCCTCAATCGCCTGCTCCGGCCCCTGCCTCACCGCCGTCGCGGTGGAGCCACACGGGGCGGGTTGCCGCTTCGCGGTCGATGCCGCCGCCGAGACCCTGGCCCGCACCACGGTTGGAGCCTGGCGCGAGGGCACGCGGGTCAACCTCGAACGCTCGCTCAAGCTCGGCGACGAACTCGGCGGCCATCTCGTCACCGGCCATGTCGACGGCATCGCCGAGATCCTCGCCCGCGAGACGGTGACCGGCGAGGACAACCCCTGGGGCGCGAGTGAGCGCTTCACCCTGCGGGCGCCGCCGACGCTCGCCGGCTTTATCGCCGAGAAGGGCTCGATCTGCCTCGATGGCACCTCACTCACCGTCAACGCGGTCTCAGGAGCCGATTTCTCGGTGCTGCTGATCCCGCACAGCCTCTCTGTCACGACCTGGGAGGAGCGCCGCGCGGGGGACCGGATCAATCTCGAGGTCGATCTGTTGGCGCGCTACGCCGCGCGGCTGGCCGAGACGCGCGGCTTGTTGCAGGCGTGAGGCCGGGGGCCGATCCCGTTCACTTGCCTTCGTAGGAGGCGGCGAGGCTGTTGAGGATGCCCTGGGTTTCGCCGTCGTATTTCTTGTCGCCTGCGGGCGAAGCCCAATAGCTGACCAGCAGAAGGCGCTCGCCCTCGGCCTTCGGCACAACGGAGATGTAGCGCAGCACCGTCGGCTTGCCCTCGTAGGTCGCCGGACATTCGGTGACCTTGAGCAGGTAAGTCGGGAAGTCGACCTGCTTTGCCGTCTCCGCTCCGACGACCCTGACGCCCTGATCCTTGAAGTAGGCGTTGTGCTCGTTGAGCAGCGTCTGAAACTGGACCGGCCGGTAGCTCTCGAACCACAGATAGACCTCCTCGTCGGCGGTCCGAATTTGGATGCCGCGCTCGACGACGGCGACCTTCCACGCGTTCGGCACGTCAACGGTGATCGGCCGATCTCCCGGCACGACCGTGACGCGTTTGGCCGAAGCGGCTTGGCTGCCCAGAAGCAATAGGGCGAGAGCCGCCCCTGCCAGGAATTTCGAGCGTCCCGTGATCATGGTGAGTCACCGTCAGGCGAATTTTTATACGGTGGTCCGGCGAAAGCTCTGCTGTTTCTCGGCGCTCGGCGCAATCGAGAAGGCGGCTACGACTTTTGCGTTCGTCGGATGACGCGCGAGGGGTTCACCATTGACTGCTTTTCGAGGCCTCACCTGAGGCAACGTCGCCCCGGACGGAGCTGACGACCGGACTTGCCTCAAGATAAGGCCAGTGTTCACACAAGCGGCATTTCACCGTTTTCTCTGAGTCCGGCGCCGCGAGTCGGGGTTGTCTTGCAGAAGGCCGGCGGCCGTCATGACGGGATGGGTCGAGTAGCGCCGCGACAGGGTGCTGGCGGTGCTCACGGCGCTGAGCGGGGGCTCCTCCTCGCCTTCCTGCTCGGGCGTGGCGCCCTGCGCGATGCCAGCTTCAACTCGCACGGAGCGCTGGCCGACGCGTTCCTGCACCGTCGGCTCCGGGTCGAGCATTGTCCCGAAATCGATTGCGCCCTGTTCGAGGGCCGCCCCTACGTCATCTTCCCACC
>Ga0268290_100123_pt1 | contig 22936 bp, 18 predicted proteins | sample MetspRMADM_FD_191346 | JGI IMG/M metagenome (GOLD analysis project Ga0268290, IMG submission 191346) | Soil microbial communities from San-Diego area, Southern California, United States - Methylocaldum sp. RMAD-M | ecosystem: Environmental > Terrestrial > Soil > Desert | place: USA: California... | reverse complement strand
CGTAGGAGTCTGGGCCGTGTCTCAGTCCCAGTGTGGCTGATCATCCTCTCAGACCAGCTACTGATCGTCGCCTTGGTAGGCCGTTACCCCACCAACAAGCTAATCAGACGCGGGCCGATCCTTCGGCAGTAAACCTTTCCCCAAAAGGGCGTATCCGGTATTAGCTCAAGTTTCCCTGAGTTATTCCGAACCGAAGGGTACGTTCCCACGTGTTACTCACCCGTCTGCCACTGACACCCGAAGGTGCCCGTTCGACTTGCATGTGTTAAGCCTGCCGCCAGCGTTCGCTCTGAGCCAGGATCAAACTCTCAAGTTGAAGAGTTGATCTCAGCTGATCACAACATAAACGGAGTGCTCACATCCGTTTCACCCGCGTTTCCACGAATGAACGGTGAGCTTTCCGAAACGTCGGTCCAGCTTCATCTCTTACGGTCCGACTTTCGCCGAACCCGCAAGGACGTAAACAAGCCGCCCGCGTTTCTCTTTCTCGTATGATTCACTTATCAAATAGCCACACCCGCCAAAGCAAGTGCTCGCATATATAGAGACAGCATACGTTCCCAGCTTTCGCCGGCCGTTGCTTGATCTCATCTCTGGAAGGCTATCCGTGCGGCCCGCCTTTGCTTAGGCACCGCGTCGGGAGGCGCCGTATAGGGCGCCCCGGACCGCCTGTCAATCTCGACGCTTCCTCAGCCGCGAGGCCGCCCCGGCTTACGTCTGCGTGCTGTCTCACAAGACTGGGAAGCGGAGGCAGCGACCTGCATGACGCAGCGCCGTGCCTACATCCAATATTTGGTGATCCGTCCCGCCTTTTACAAGAGGCAGATCCAAGCTCTCGCTCGGATCTCGCACGCCCGACCGCAACCTTATTCAGGCGTCAGTCGAGGCTTGCTGATGGTGGGATACTAAGCGTCCGCTTTCGCGAGCGCGTCGATAGGCCTGATATGGAGATTGCCGACGCAGATCCAAGAGCCGAACGGCCCTCGGCAGGCGCTTCGCAGCGTGCCTGTACCGACTATATTTAAATGGTGATTGCCGAAGCCATTGCAAGAGGCTCAAGCCTCCCGGCCGACACCTTCTCAGGCACGTTGCTGCGGCTAGCCGAAGATGGGGATCCTTTGCTCTGCTTCAAGAGCGTTTGCGCTGATCCTGCAGAACTCTCTGCATGGTCGTACAAGGTACAGAGACAACGAGGGGCCACTCTTGCGAGCAGCCCCTCCATTGTCGGACCGTGGTCGGCATGTGACCGCAACAGCGTCGCTTTACGCGGCGCGGACCTCACCAGAGGCGAGCATCCAGGTCACCAGCGCGCACGACCGCGGCGTAAGACAATGAGACACTGGATCACCTCCTTTCGTTTGTTGATCGAGAAACGCGATTTAGGCCCCTGACGCTGTTGCCACAAGACACTGGAGTCTGACGCGGCGGCATAGGTGGGATGCACACCAGCGGCTGAGACAAAGCACCCCTCAAACCTCTCCGAGCGACCTCAAGGTGGTCGGCTGCTCGGTTGAATGTATCGCTGGCAGACGGCCGAGCCCTGACGGGCGCCCGGGTCAGCGTGGTGACCGAGGTACTGGATCAGCCCTGTTTCATCCGCGCGGGCCTGGGCCAGTTCGAGACCGCGTTGATCAACATAGCGGCCAACGCCCGTGATGCCGTGGAGGGCGAGGGCGCAGCACGCAGCCCAGCCTGAAGAGCCTGCCATCAATGTAGCGGCCAGTGCGCCACCAGAGTCGAGCGCTGCCGGTGATGATGCATCCCCGGTCGTGCAAGAGTGCAGTTCTAAGATCCGGGAGGGGCCGAAGCCGGCCGCGCCTAGTTGCGAGGAAAACGGTCGCTTTTGCACATGAGTGCTCGACCGTTTGGTCGTGAGGTTTGGTGTGGTGGTGCGCGAGACGCAACACCAAGCCCTCGCCGACCAAGACTCACCGGGGCGACAGATCCGCGCTCACACAGCGCGGTCGCGGATGGCAGTCCCGGGAGATGCCTCTCGCGTCAGCACCTTCAGGCCCTTGCAGGGCCTGAAGGGAAACACCTGCGGCTCCCCACGTGTTACGAGCCGGACATGCCAACCAAACTTTGCTGCCTCATCGTGCCAACCGCCCCCAACGCCGACGGGATCGATCGTCAGGTCGCGCAGACACCGCGCGCGGAACAAGCCTAAGCGAATGGGCTCACGCGGATCGCTCTTCATGGTTGGCGGCACCATGGCCCCGCTGATGCGCGACCATGACTGGTCAACAACCTCGCTCGGCCTTCTGCAGCAGTGGCCTTCGGCGCTCGTCACGCTGATGCGGGTCATGCTCAACTCCCGCCAGCCGATGTTCATCGCCTGGGGGCCGGACCGCACCCTGGTCTACAACGACACCTACGCACCGATGCTCGGCGCACGGCACCCCGCCGCCCTGGGCCGCCCGTTCTTCGAGGTCTGGCCGGAGGTGCGCGACGAGGTCGGGGCGCTGATGGATCGCGTGTATGCCGGCGACCCTGTGCACATGGATGATCTGCAGCTGACCCTGCACCGCAACGGCTATCCGGAAGAAGCGCATTTTGCGTTTTCCTACACGCCTGTGCCCGATGATAAGGGCACGATCATCGGCCTGTTCTGCGCCTGCACCGAAACCACCCGGCAGGTTTTGGCGGAGCGCAGGGCAGCCTCCGAGCGTCAGCGGCAGCGGGCGCTGCTTCAGCAGATGCCCGGGTTCGTGGCCGTGCTGCGCGATCACGACCACACCTTCGAGTACGTTAACGACGCCTACATCGCTGTGGCCGGCCAACGGGAGTACGTCGGCCGCACGGTCCGCGAGGTCTTTCCGGACCTAGCGGATCAGGGCTTCTTCGAGTTGCTCGACCGGGTCTATGCCAGCGGCGAGCCCTTCGCGGCCCGCACCGTGCCGGTCCGCTTCACAGATGAGGAGGGCGACCGATACATCGACTTCCTCTACCAGCCGATCCGCGACGACACGGGCACCGTCACCGGGATCTTTGTCGGCGGCTACGAGGTGTCCGAACAGGTCCGCTCCCGGCTGGCGCTGGCCGAAAGCGAAAGCCGCTACCGCACCCTGTTTGAGACGATCGATGCCGGGTTCTGCATCATCGAGATGAAGTTTGACGCGGCGGGCCAGGCGATCGACTACCGCATCGTCGAAGCCAACCCCGCCTTCGAGCGCCAGACCGGCGCCAACGTCACCGGGCGCTGGGTCAGCGAGTTCGCCCCCGATCTCGAACCCCACTGGCTGGAAACCTATGGCCATGTCGCACGGACCGGAGAGCCCGCTCATATCGAGAATTGGGCGGAGGTGTTCGGGCGCTGGTTCGACGTGCGCGCGCTGCGAGTCGGCGATCCGGCGGCACAGCGAGTCGCCGTGTTTTTCACCGACATCTCCGGCCGCAAGCAGATGGAGGAGGAGCTGCGCGTTCTGAACGCGCGGCTGGAGCAGCAGGTCTCTGAGCGCACCGCAGAGCGCGATCTGCTCGCCACGATCGTCGAGCGAACCGACGTCATGGTGATGGCAGTGGATCTCGGCTACACCATTCTGGCCATCAACCGGGCCAACGTGGACGAGTTCGAGCGCATCTATGGCGTCCGGCCCAAGGTCGGCGACAACGTGCTCGATCTGCTCGCCGATCAGCCAGAGCACCAGGCGCAGGTGCGGGCGGGCTGGGGCCGTGGCCTGGCCGGCGAAGAGGTCACGGTCGTTGAGGATTACGGCGATCCCGAGCGCGATCGCCCGTACTACGAGATCAGCTACCGGGCGCTGCACAACGAGCAGGGCGAGCGGATCGGCAGCTACCAGTTCGTGACCGACGTCACGGCGCGGCTGCGCAGTCAGGCCGAGCTAGCGGAGGCCCAGGAAGCCCTGCGCCAGTCCCAGAAACTGGAAGCGGTCGGCCAGCTGACCGGCGGCGTGGCCCACGACTTCAACAACCTGCTGACCATCATCCGTTCTTCGGTCGATTTCCTGCGCCGTCCTGATCTGCCGGAGGACCGCAAGAGCCGCTATCTCGATGCCGTTTCCGACACCGTCGAACGCGCCGCCAAGCTGACCGGCCAGCTGCTCGCGTTCGCCCGGCGTCAGGCGCTCAAGCCGGAGGTGTTCGAAGTCGGCCAGAAGGTCCGTGGCATCGCCGATATGCTCGATACCCTGACCGGGTCCCGGGTCAGCGTGGTGACGGAGGTGCCGGATCAGCCCTGTTTCATCCGCGCCGACCTGAGCCAGTTCGAGACCGCGCTGATCAACATGGCGGTCAACGCCCGCGACGCCATGGAGGGAGCCGGCACGCTGACGCTGCGCGTGCGCTGTGGCAGCACCCTGCCGCCGATCCGCGGCCATGCCGGCTCGAGCAAAGCCTTTGCTGCGGTGTCGCTGACCGACACCGGCACGGGGATCGCCGACGCCGATCTGTCACGCATTTTTGAGCCGTTCTTCACGACCAAGGCGGTCGGCAAGGGCACCGGCCTCGGCCTGTCCCAGGTGTTCGGGTTCGCCAAGCAGTCCGGCGGCGACGTGGAGGTGCACAGCAGGGCAGGGGAGGGCACCACGTTTACGCTCTACCTGCCGGAAGTCTCGTCCGGGGAGGCGACGATGAGTGCCCCGCGGACGGAGGGCAGCCACGCGCCTCTCGGCGCGGGGCAGTCGATCCTGGTGGTCGAGGACAACGTCGGCGTCGGTCAGTTCGCAACGCAGATCCTTGAGGATCTGGGCTACCGGCCCACCTGGGCCGCCAATGCCGAGGAGGCGCTGGATCGGCTCGGATCGAAGGGCAACGGGTTCGACCTGGTGTTCTCGGACGTGGTCATGCCCGGGATGGGCGGGGTCGCGCTTGCGAAGGAGCTGCAGCACCGGCTGCCAGGCCTGCCGGTGGTGCTGGCCTCGGGCTACAGCCACGTGCTCGCCCAGGAGGGCGTGCACGGGTTCGAGCTTCTGCACAAACCGTATTCGGCCGAGCAGCTGGGCCGCATCCTGCATCAGGTGCTCGGGCTGCGGTCAGCTCCAGGCCCGGCCTGAGCTGCGCGATCCAGTCGGGCTGCCGCCCGACGACATCGTCGTCATGGACAACTTGCCAGCCCACAAGGTCGCCGGCGTGCAGGACGCGATCAAGGTCGCAGGAGCGCGGCTGCTCTACCTTCCGTCCTACAGCCCTGATTTCAACCCGATCGAGCAAGTGTTCGCAAAGCTGAAGGCGCTGTTGCGGAGCGCGGCCGCCCGCACGATCCCGGATCTCTGGGCGGCGATCGGCCAGGCATTCACGCGCTTCACTCCGCAGGAGTGCCGCAACTACCTCGCCGCAGCCGGCTACGAGAACGACTTGGCCGTCGCTACCTGACCGGGAACAGCTCTAGACTGTCTCATCGCCCAGCATTGGCGTACGAACGACCGCGATGGGTGGAGGCTGTGTGAAAACACCAGGGTGGTAGAAGGATCTTCCCTTGGACGCTCCGGGCAGGGCTGGCATCGGCACCCTGACGGCATGCGGATCGTCATTCAGGATGCCTCGATGGCTGTGCCGATCCGAGTAGCGATGTCGGCCGCCTTCGCCCGCCGCTGCACCATCGCGTAGGCGTTGGCAGCACGGAGGGCGGTACGGGTCAGCGCGGCGGTGCCCCGGCTGATTGTGCGGAACAGCGGCCCGTCGCCGTCTATGGCGATGCCGGGCCCATCCAGGTAGGCGTGCAGGTAGGTTTCCAGATTGTGGTGACAGGGCAGGTCTACCGCCTTGCCGCCCTTCTCGTGCAGGCGCACCCAGAGGCGGCGGTTCTGCACGTACACGTCCTCGACCCGCATGGCGGTGGCCGCGCCGATCCGGGCGAAGGTGTAGACCATCAGCCCGATCAGCGCCCGGTCACGCAGCCTGGCACCGAACCCCTGTCCATCAGAGCATCCAGCGCAAACTGCCCCTGGCGTTCGCCCGCCGTCAGCACGGCCGTGATCGGCTTACCCCGCGATGCGGGCCCGCCACGCATTCGCCAAGCATATTGCCTCTAATATTAAAAGGCGATCCCTATTCGGCTGCCATATTTTGACGTTCCTCAGCAAATCTGTTTAGAGCATCCCGCTTTGACTTTTCTGTTCTAGTTTTTAACATTGCAATTGAGCGCTCGAACAAGCTAGCACGACAAAATGTTCTCAATATCGCCGATGGTACAACCGTGTGCTCGCCCATACCATACTGTCCAGATGCTAGCGCTTGCTGAACGACACAATAATTACCGCGGACAATCTCAAGAAATTTATTGATTTTTTTTTCTTGATCATTGTTGCCGGCTATGATCGCAACTGCGCGCCTAGCGAGATCAGACGGAGTGTCAATATAATAGTTAATACCGAATTCTCTAGCGGCTACTGCGATAGCAGACCTATGCGTTTCATAATTCGTTTGGCCAAGAAGCTGATACTCGGCTAAAAATGCTGATAGACTCGCGAAAAGGGAGGTCTCCGCATCACGCTCAAGCATATTTTGATAAGTCGGGTGAACCAAGAAACCACTTTGCTGCAGCTCCGGGCCTCCGAAGATGAAATGGCCGGCAATTAACCGGCGATTTGTAAGCGCTGTTGCCGTGGCTACGGCTTGCAGCACGACACCATTAGGTCCTTCAGCAAAAGCTCGGGCTTGCTCGGGATTTTGCATGAAATAATTTGTGTCGATCGGCATGAAATATCTAGCTTTCAGCAACTAGTTTCTAGGGCTTTTCAAGGGATCAATGCCTACATCCGTTTTTTATATTATTCGTTCATGCCGCAATGCAAAAAGTTTGTAAAGTTGCCATTATATTTTAACTATATTACTTAGGTAGATTTTTCGTTCTTAGTGATATAACGCGCACTTGTACCAATCTTATCTCAAAGTTTGGCACGCCTGATCGGCTGCGCTGTTTCGTTGCAGGCAGCTGAAGCAGCCTAATCCAAAGAGATGCTTTTCATTTTCCCAGCAATCGAAATTCCATGCGTCTGACCGTCACGTTCCTTATCACCCTGCTGTCCGTTTATGCGCTCGCGGGATTGATCCAACACGGGCTCGATCCCTCCCTCTGGCCGGAGGGTGTGATGCGCCCCGGCAGATGGTTCGGAACACTGTTCTCGTGGCAAACCGCCGACTCGCTGGCCGTGACCTACCGCATGCTAATCAGCCGTGCACCAGAGTTCGCCAACGGCGGCTGGTCGCTTGCGCCGCTCCTCGCCTTGGCACCTCCCTTCATCCTGTTCGGAGCCGAACTCCTGCGGCGCAACAAGCCCGAGCCGAAGCGCGACGTCTCTGACCTGTTCGGATCAGCGCGCTTCGCCAGCGCGGCTGAGCGTACGCGCCTGCGCGGCGGCCTCGAACTCGGCCGCGACCCCGACACGGGTCGGCCGGTGCGCATGGCCGTGCAGGGTACGCTCGTCACCATTGCTCCACCGCGCAAGGGCAAGACCTCAGGCCTGCTCATCCCCAACCTTGCCTTTCCCGAGCCGCAGGGCTGGAGCGGGCCGGCGGTCGTGCTCGACCCAAAGGGCGAGGTCTACCGGGCCGTGGCCGCGCGACGCCGGGCGCTCGGCCGGCGCGTCGTCTGCCTCGATCCGCTGGGGCTCGCCGGCGGAGCCGACCGCTGGAACCCGCTTCACGGCCGGGATCCGGAAGATGTGCTCTACCTCCAAAGCACGGCGCTGGCGCTCCTGCCCGAGGCGAGCGGCGATAGTGAAGCGTCGGCCTACTTCCGCAACCGCGCCGTCGATCTCATCGTCGGCGCTATGCTGGTGGCACTGCGCCTCCCCGTGGATCGCTCGGTGGTGCAGGTGCAGGACCTGATCGTCAACGAGGGCCGTCTCCTCGGCCTGCTGAAGCAGTATGTCGGCAACTGGCCGGAGCCGGCGGCTTACGCGGCGATGGAGATCCTGGAGGCCGATCCCAAGACCAAGGACCCGATCAAGTCGACCGCCCTGCAAGCCTTCCAGTGGCTCGCCGACCGGCGCCTGCGCGACCTCGTCGGTGCCTCGACCTTCGAGCTTGCCGATCTCTCCTCCGGCGCCGTCGACCTCTTCGTGGCGGTGCCGACCGAGTACAAGGCCGTGCTCGCCCCCTTCCTGCGTTGGCTGTTGTCCGACCTGTTCACCTCGGTCCGGCGCAACCGGCCCGTCGAGCGCCTGGTCGTCTTCATCGACGAAGCGGCCGTGCTCGGCCGCTTCGATGCGCTCCTGACCGCAGCCGGTGAGCTGCCGGGCTACGGCGCGAGCCTGTGGACGATGTGGCAGGATCGTGCCCAACTCGTCGGCCTCTACGGCGAGGCCGGCGCCGACGTGCTGCTCAACACCGCCGAGGTCGTGACCGTCTTCGACGTGCCGGCCGTCGATCCGGATGAGAGCGAGCGCTGGTCGCGGGCGATCGGCGACTACACCGCCTTCGTGGAGACCCGCACGGCGCCGAGCGGCGAGGCCAAGGGCAGCCCCTCCACCACCCGCACCTCTCAGGGTGCGCGGCTGATGAGCAAGGAGGCGCTGATCGCGATGCCCGGCGACGAGCTTCTGGTCTTCCCCAACAGCGGCGGCCATGCGCGCCACCCGCTGCGCCTAAAGAAGACCGTGGCGCATACCGATGCACGCTTCCGCAAGCTGATCGCGCCGGTGGCGCCCGTGGGCCAGGCTCGCTGAGCCTCTGGTCGACGGAGCCTTGTCCGTCCCCGGGCCGCAGAGACGCACACCAGGGGACGGGAAGAGAGGCCGGTGTGTACGCGGCTCACCGGCTGGCTAGGCCAAAGCCCGCGGCCGAAACGCTCTCGTGCCGCGTGCAGGCGCAACTCCGGGCCGCGTTCGCTTCGCTGCTCAGTGCGGACCCGCTCGGGTCCGCAGCCAGTTGGTGGGAACCCGCGTGACCGCGTAGCCCACACCCGGGTGCCAGTCCCGCAGCTCGGTCTTATCCCCGATAATGCGCATCTGGGCGTAGGCGCGTCCCGCCACGAGGCGGTCGCCGCCGGCCTGCCCATTCGGCATGACCCAGGTCGCGCCGACATCCTGGTCGCTCCGGACCTCGACCCAGGCTGTCGGCGTACGGCGATAAGCCAAGCCGATTGCACTCACCAGGCAGAGGGCAAGGAGCGCGTCGCGCGTGAGCCGGCGCGCCTGGAAAGGCAGACGCCCGCGCCAGACCGCGAAGGCACTCGCGTGGCGGGCCGTGGGCCGGACCAGGGGTTCAACCTTGCCGGCCGGCTCGCGCACCGAGCGCAGCAGTTCGCGCCGGTGCTCGGGCAAGAGCTGGGGCGCACCATCCTCCAGCGCGGCGAAGCGCTCCGCCGCCGGCCGCGCCTTGAGCCGGTCGAGCGCGGCACGGCTCTCCTGCTCGGCCGCCGTGGCGGCTTCACGCGCCACGCGAGCGGCCGCCGCGATCCGGGCGCGAACGTCCTCAGGCGTTGCCGGCACGCTTGGGGCCTCCCCTGTGCGCGCCGGCCGAGGCCGGAGCAGCCTCGTCCTCTCCAACCAGCCAGAGGGCCGCCGGCTTGACCGCCTCCATTACGGCGAGCCGGAAGGCGGTGAGGTCGCGCAGGATGCGCCCGGCCTGGGCCGGTGAGGTCTGCTGGACCAGGCTTGCCCGGTCGAGCCGGGCGACCCCGCGCAGCTGACCGGCCGCCAGGACCTCGCGCGTTTCGTCCTCCAACTCGAAGCCACGCAGCTGCGTCACCGTGGCATCGCCCACGACCCGCTTCAGGATCATCGGGTCGACCGCCCCGCGCACACCGTTGGCCACGACGAAGCGGGCTCCGGTCCAGGCAGGAGTACCCTGCAGCAGCTTGCCCGCGTCGGCGAGCGCGCCAGCCTCAGCCGCCACCACCACCACAAGCCCGAGCTCGATCCCGGCCTCGCGCAGCGTCGGCGCCTCTTCCTTGAGGATCCCGAGCAGGCTCGCCGAGGTGTTGGCGCCGATATCGACGAGGCTCGCTGTGGTGACGGCGTAGAGCGCGTTGATCACCGGATCGAATTCGGCGCGTGCCGCCTTGCCGCCGCTGGCCTCGATCGCCTCGCGCGTGGCTCGCATCGGGAAGTGCTGCACGCTCCCGGGCTCGTTGGCAGCTCCAGCTGTCTTGAACTCGGTCAGGCGGGGCACCGACTCGATCTCAAAGATCGGTGCGTCCGGGACCGCCTCGGCCAGGCCGCGGGTCACGGTCGACTTGCCGATGCCGCCGGTTTCCTGGGCGACGAGGAGGATGCGGGGCATGGGTCTCAATCCTTCTTGAACAGGTGGCTGTGCTTCTCGGCCTGCAGCCGACGGATCTCCGCCTCGCTGAGCGGCGCTTCCGAAGTGCTGGGAGCCCGTGCCTCGCGGCTGGAGCCCAGCGACGGGTGGTCGCGGCTCAGCTCCGGCGCCAGCCGGGACGGGGGTGGTGCAGGGTTGGCTAGCTCGGTGAGGGCTCGCGCAGGCGCCGGTCGGTCGGAGCGAGCCGCGCGCGCCGCCATCCTGGCCTCGCGGGCGGCAGCTTGGCGGCGCACGCTGGAGATGATGCCGGTGAGGTTGCGCCCGGTGACGGGCTGCCCGTCCGCGGTGGTGAAGCCTTGCGCGGTGAGGCCGGCGGCCACCGCGTCCCAGGTCAGGCCGCCGGCTTGGAGGGCAACGAGAGCGTCGAGGTTGACGCGCACAGCCTCCATCAGGCCCGTTGCGGGCCGGCCACCCGGCGCGCGCATCTCCCGGCGGCTACCGGGGGCAGCGGCAGCATCGCGCGCGAGGCGGCGCAGGTCGAGGCGGGAGGGCGGGGCCATGGCGGCGCCCTAGCAGGGTACCGCTTTCCGCCCTGTGTGGCCGATCGCTCGAAAGCTGAACAGAACGGCAAGCTTCCGTTAGGCGACGGCTGCGGGCGGCAGGACACGGTAAGAGACGGCAGCTTTACGGTAGCGGCTACGGCAGATGAGAGGGATCACACCTCACGCACTGAAGTGCTCCAGCCCCGGTTCGTTAACCCTGGTGGCGCACGGCACTCGCCGAGCAGCACCCTTGCATGTCAGGACCGGCCGCGGCAACGGAGCCGCCGGCTCAGCCCTGCCTGAGGGCGCTGCGATCCCCAGAAGTGGTGCCATGCCCCAGGACGTCAGCTTCAGCGTCAGCCTGCCGCCCGAGCTCGCCGCAGCCTTGCGCCGAGCCGCGGCCGAGCGGGGCTGGACGCCGGAGAGCCTGATCGGCGACTGCGTGGCGCAACAGCTGGAGATCGCTCTGCGCCACCGTGTGCTGGTCGAGCGGATGGAGCATGTCGATGCCGCACTCCTGGCGATGGCGCAGGTGGTCGGCGAGCTCAGCGCCGCCGCGGATGAGTTCGAGACGGGCAGCCTGTGCCGCTACCGGCCCGCCGAGACGCCAGTGCCGTGACGGCCTCGCTGCAGCGCTTGCGGCCAGGCTCGGACGCGGCGAACTACTATCTGAGCGAGAGCCAGGCCGAGGCCCGGCCGGACAGGCGTGGGGCCTACTACCAGGCGGAGGGCGAGGGGACTTGGTGGTCATCGGGTGAGAGCGTGGTGCGGCACGGAGCGGCGGTCACCGGCGCCTCGTTCCGCAACCTCTGCGCCGGGCTCGATCCGAGTACGGGCCGGCCGTTGGTGCGGGGTGCCGGCGCGCAGCATCAGTCCGGGACCGACTGCACCCTGACGCCGGCCAAGGCGGTGAGCGTGCTCTGGGCAGCCGGAACACCGGAGCAGCGCGCCGGGATCGAGGCGGCGCATCGCGCCGCGGTCGCACAGGCCTTGAGCTTCCTGACGCGCGAGGGCCTCGTCGAGGTGCGCACCGGGGCAGGTGGGGTCGAGCGGCACCGGCCGGGCGACCTGATCGTGGCGCGCTTCGATCACTTCACCACCCGCGAGGGCGATCCCAACCTGCACAGCCACTGCGTGGTCCTCAACGTTGCAGGCGCACCTCGAAGCTCATCCTCAGGCCGATACAAATCACTGTCACATCTCACAGTTGACCCAGCCCGGATGTTCGAGCAGCAGCGCGGACTCGGTGCCGCCTACCGCGCCGCACTCAGCCAGGAGCTGCGTGTTCGGTTCGGCTTGCGTTACCGCCCGGCCGGTCAAGGCCAGTGGGAGGTTGCCGGTGTGCCGGATGCGCTGCTCGCAGCCTTCTCCAAGCGCTCGGCTCAGATCTTGGAGCGGGTCGGGCCAGGCGCGACGAGCGCCCAGCGCGAGGTGGCAGCGCTGGCCACGCGGCGCGACAAGGCCGAGCTACCGAGCGGGCCTGAGCTGGAGACGCGCTGGCAGGCCGAACTCGAGGCCGCTGGCATCGATCCCTGGCAGGAAGCCTTGGGCGCCGCGCAGGAGCCTGACCCGAGCCGGGCGCACGAGGCGGATCGCGCAGAGCGGGAAGCTCTCGACCCCTTCGACCCGCCTGAGATCGCCGGCGACACACCTGTCGCCCGTGCCGCCTCTTCCCTGTTCCGACACGAGAACGTGCTGAGCCGAGCGGCCCTGCTGCAGGCGGCCCTGGAGGAGGCATCCTTACGCGGTCTCGGGATCGAGGCGGTCGAGGCTGAACTCACGGGGCTGCAACGTGACGGCCGGCTCATGCCCTTGAGCACGGTCGCGCTCGATCCCGGCCAGACGGCTTGCTGGACCAGCCCAGGCCTTGCCGCCTGCGAGGCGGCGCTGCTGCGCGCAGCGGAGCGGCTTGGAGAGCGAGTGTGGATCGCACCCGAGGCGGTGGCGGCTGCGCTGGCTGCTGCACCCCATCTTAGCCCGGAGCAGGCCGAAGCGGTGCGCCAGGTGGCCGGATCGGATGGCGTCTCAATCCTCGAGGCCGGAGCGGGGACAGGCAAGACCACCACGGCGCAAGCCCTGGTTCTTGCGGCAACCCGCAGCAAACTGCGCGTGATCGGCCTTGCGCCGTCCTGGGTGGCCGCCGACGAGCTCGCCCGCTCCGCCGGCATACCGGCCCAGGCGATTGCCCGCTGGCGCTACGCCTGTGCCAGGGAGCAGGCTGAGGCCAGGACAGACCCTGCGGAAGCAAGGACCACCGCCTTCGACCGAGACACCCTGGTGCTGGTCGACGAGGCCGGGATGGTCTCGACACGCGACCTGGAGGCGGTCCTGAGCGCGGCGCGGCAGGCGGGCGCCAAGGTGGTGCTGATCGGCGACCGGCGCCAGCTCGCCTCGGTCGGGGGGGCGTCTGCCCTGCGGGCGGTCTCCGAGGTGGTCGGGCGAGCAGGCGTACTCAGAGACGTGCGGCGGCAGGCGGTGGACTGGCAACGTGCCGCCTCGATGATCATGGCAGGCGGCGATGCCGAGGCGGGTCTGCGCGCCTACGCTGCTAAGGATAGAGTCGAGTTGATCTCTGGGGCTGAGGCCGCCCAGGCACGGGCGATCACGTTGTGGTCCGAGGCACGGGCGCGGCACGGGGCCGATGCGCTGATGCTGACGCGCCGCAACGCCGATGCGGCGGCGCTGAACCTGAAAGCCCGGGCGGTGCTACGGGCAGAGGGGCGACTGGGACCTGACCTCGTCACACTGCCGGCGCGGGATCGAGCGGACAGACCGACCGTTCTCGCCCTGGCTTTTGGGGACTCCTTGCGCTTCGGCGAGAGCCTGCCGCATCTCTCGGTCCGCAACGGTAATCGTGCCCGGGTCGAGAGCATCACCACAGATCCAGATGGGCAGACGCGGCTCCGCCTGGTGCTGGAGGACGGACGGATGCTCAATGCATCCTGGCGGCAACTGGCGCGACAGCCACGGTTCGGCGGCAAGCTGCCCCAGCCTAAGATCGTGCATTCCTACGCCGGGACCGTGCACGCCGCACAGGGGCGGACAAGCGCCTCGGCGGTGATGCTTATCGCGGCATCGACGGATGCGCGCGAGGTGTATGTCGGCCTGACCCGGCACCGGTCAGATGCCCAGGTGGTGGTCGAGCGCGACCGCCTCGACGCATTGTGCCGGCAGCGCCAGGCCGATCCACGCCAGCCAGCGAGCGCGACCACAGTGCTGGAGCGACTGTTTGCCGAGGCCCGGGTCTACCGGGAGAAGGCCAACGTCGCCGACTATGCCGCCGATCGGATCGCGTTCGTGCGCGACGGAAGCTTAGGCTCGCCCGAGCGAGTTCAGAGCGGTATCAACGTTGCCCACGCAGTGCGAGCGGCCCGAGCTTTGCGCACGACGCTCGCTAGACTCAAGCCAGAACGGCTCACAGTGCCGGCTTGGCGGCTCCTCGATGCCGAGAGGCGGCGGCGACTCGCCAACTCCTCGGCTGCCCACACGCGTCGCCTCGTCGCGCAGGTTGCCGGCCTTTTGGGGCGATCCGGACCAGACCGCGAGCATGGTGGGATCGAACGCTGAGGAGCAGGGAGAACGCTCGTCAGGGGCCTCACGAGTGTAAGGAAAACTGTCGTTTTCCGCACACTATTGGTGGCGCAGCTAAAGCATTGTGGGGGCGTTCTGGCTTCAAATCAGGATGCGCTCGTTCTCGTCCAGGTTCACCTCGTCGGAGTGACAGTCATAGAGCTGCGTCGTCCGGGTCGAGGCGTGGTTGGTGATGGCGGCGGCTCGTTCGAGCGTGCCACCGTTCTTGAGGTAGGCGTTAATGCCGGTGGCGCGGAAGGTGTGGTTTCCGATCCGAGTGGCGACGTCGGCCGCCTTCGCCCGCCGCTGCACCATCGCGTAGGCGTTGGCGGCGGGGAGGGCGGTCCGCGTCAATTCGGCCGTGCCGCGCCGGATCGTCCGAAACAGCGGCCCGTCGTCGTCCCCGGCGATGCCGGTCCCATCCAGGTAGGCGTGCAGGTAGGTTTCGAGGTTGTGGTGACAGGGCAGGTCCACCGCCTTGCCGCCCTTCTCATGCAGCCACACCCACAGGCGGCGGTTCTGCACGTACACGTCCTCCACCCGCATGGCGGTGGCCGCGCCAATGCGGGCGAAGGTGTAGACCATCAGCTCGATCAGCGCTCGATCGCGCAGGCCCATGGGCGTGCTCACGTCGATGGCGTCGAGGATCGCATCATGACGGCATCACCCCAGCGGCACGTTAACTCGGATTGCCGGTTGGTCGAAAGTTAAGGTGACGGACAAAAGCGTGCCGTCGTTGGGCAAAAGCGGCTCCGGATTAGGTCGCGTCATACCCAGAGCAAGGGAAGCAGTTGCGTCACCCGTGAGACCTCCGTCGCCAGTCCACGGGGTACGTATTGCAACAGCCTGCACGCACAACGAGCCTATGGTCATCCGCGCGTAGTGCGCGCGTCCTGCCGATTGTTCGAAGCCCGACCGTATAACGCCGCTGGGAACGCCCTTACTTACGCTGCGTTGGCCACGACCACACACAGGCACAAACCATGACAAGCAAGGCACCACCCGTACCACCCGCACAACGTTCCGATAAGGGGACCGGCAGCGCACAAGCAGCGCCGCTCTCACAGGGGCACTCAGGCTCGCAGACGCAGAACCCTGATAAGGTCGGACAGGCTGGGAATTCGAAGGTTAATACCACTCACCAGGGATACCAGCAGGACCGATGAGCACTTCTAAGAAGACACCTGCCGCGAACCGCCACCATGGTGGTCCTGGCTCCAGCCATCAGGATGCGACCGAGCCCCAGCCGGAGGAGCATGGAAAGTCCGCCACAGGCGGCTCAACCAATCCGGACACCTCAACTGTTTCTGGAGGTGGTGGCGAAGTTGATGCTCATCACCGCCACAGCAACATGAAGGGGCTTGCCCCGGATCGGTCAGACCGCTCGCATTGAACACCGGCTGGTCCAACCATCAAGGCACGCTGGTGTGTTGCTGACGGGCGCCCCCGCGCTGCTAGCATACGTATGGGCCCCTGCACCTTGAAAGCAGGAGATATCTGCAATTTTTCGGATGCCTGCTAAAAGGCTTTGGCTGCTAATACTCTAGATTCCTCTAGAAGAAATGGAGCACAAATTACTTCGATCGAGCTCTTTACTGTCAAGCCCACCTCATCCTGCTGGATGAGGTGGTTCAGACTCAACTCAAAAACGGAGGCATGCAATGGCAAATGCCAGCAAGCGCAGCATGGGTGCAGGTGCGCAGGGAAAGCACTCTGGCACCGGGGCAATGACCGAGCTGCCCGAGGGCATTCTTCCTGAGAACATGGTGCTGAGTAACCGCGACAAGTCACAGCATAGCGATCAGCGCGGGCTCGATAGCAAGAACGTTCAGACCGAGCAGTACCAGGACCACGCAGGCAACCGCCGGAACTTCGACGAGCAAGGTGCTGTTACAGGCGGTGGAAACACGAGCGGTCTTTCGGGTCCAATGACCGACATGTCGAGCGATGAGAGCAGCCTTGCTAGCAAACAAAGCAGCTGATGAGGCTGGTTATACGGGCGCTGACTAGATCAACTGGCTGACCGGCGCCTACACGAAGCGAAGAGGGGCTCGCTTCCTCCCGCCCGAGGCTGAGGATCCCTGAGCCCCTTGCATCTGCTGGTAGCGGGAACGTTGGATGCGCACCGAAAGAGGCCCGCCCGGCCAAGCCAGGCCCTGGAGCCGGTACGAGGCTAATTGAGGGACTGGCTGGTCAGATTACGGCGAAGCCGCGCTGGTCAGCGACAGGAGCGAGCGACATGGAGCTGTGCCTTCTGTTCACTCCGCGCTGCTGCCGGTCGGCACCATTTGAAGCCCGTGCCACGCGCCGGATGGCTTAACCGAGGTAGCGGCCTCACCAGTAGATTCCGCAGAGACGCCTTAGCAGTGCTACAATGAAGCATGCACACGCTGGTTTCCTCCGCTGAAATGCTCTTCTCCGCGGAGAGACTTCACGGCAGGAAACTCGCGCAGTCAGAAAGCCGACACTTCAGTTCGAAGTCGAGAGTTTTGCGGACATTTACAAGCTGAATCGGTAATTTTGTAATTAGCGCACGCATCGGATGTTCCTGTTCGATACGGCACAAAGTCGCCTCGCCGCGTCGACGGTCGGCCTCTCGCGGCGGTGGCACGATGGGCGCAACCGACGTACACAAGGCTATGCCTTGGCTGACATTGGGGCTGGCCCCTGCAACGACTCCCCACGCCGCCAAGCAGGTCTCGAGCGAGCCAGCGATGCAAAATCCCTCAGCCGAACAGCTGCGCGTCGCCGACGTGATGGCTCGAGACTTCGAATTCATAGAGCCTCAGGCCAGCGTGCAGGACGCCGCTATCTTAATGGGGGAGATTGAAGTCGGCGCCCTGCCGGTGGGCACCGCTCATCACATCATTGGCGTTATTACCGACCGTGACCTGTTGTACCGGGTGGTCGCGCGCGGGCGCGATCCAAGAGTCATTTCTGTGCAGGAGGTTGCCTCGCGACCGGTCCTGTCCTGCAGCCCGGACGATACACTGCGTGCCGCTATGGACACCATGGCCACAAACTACGTTCGGCGGCTGCTGGTGATCGACAGAAGCGGGACGGCGGTGGGCTGGCTCACCCTCGCTGACGTCGCGCGGCACCTGCTCGTGAGCGACGACGCGTTGCAGATGTCGCTTCAGGCTCTTACCGATGGGCCAGACACCTGTTGAAGAGGGTCGTGCGAACCAGCGTCAGTGTCGGTAATTGGCCCATCGATTAGGACCTGTATCGGCGCTCCGCAGCACGCACTGCCGATGTGGGCAACTCGCGGTGCAAAGCGACGTAGTCAGCGAAGACCCGTGCCGCCGGCCCCCCATCACGTGCAGCCACCAAGCACAGGATGAAGGCAATCAGCGCGGTTTCGGGATCGGCAAGAGCGCCGAGAGCCGCATCGAGAGGCGGCGGCGAATGCAACGCGACCTCAAAAGCTGCGAGCATCTCGGCATCCGCCGCAAAGCCGGTGAGGCACGCGTGTACTAGGGTAAGCGCGGCGTCTGCTTTGCCTGCACGGACTGCCACCGCCGCGAAGCGAGCGATGGCAGTCCGCTCCGTCGCGGCAAGCCGCGCAAGGTTGATGCTGAGCGGCATGAGAGTCTGATGCCGGTTCTGCAGGAAGCCATGCAGGATCTTCTGACCGATTGCCTCGGTAATCTGGCGGCGGCCCGGAGTGATCTCCCGGCTGCGGCGGCTGACAGCCTCTCGGCCTTCCCCGGGCGGTTGGCGGCCGGAACCGTCGTCGATCGGCTGCAACGTCTTCGACTCCCAAGCTGCACCGCCGCTGTGGTGCACCGATCAGGTGCCTTTCGAATGACCATTGATCAAGTGCTTGCCTTCAGTCTGATCGGCATCACCGTCGCCGCCTTCATCTGGAACCGCCTTCCCTACGACGTGGTGGCGCTGACGGCGCTGGCCACCGGCATCGCGATCGGCCTGATACCGGCCGACAAGGCATTCTCCGGCTTCTCGGACGACATTGTGATCATAGTCGGCGCCGCCCTCGTGCTCTCCGCCGCCATAGCCCGCTCAGGTGCCGTCGAGACCCTGATGCGCCCCCTCGTGCCACACCTGACCAGCACGGCACGGCAGGTGCCGATCTTGGTCGGCGGCGTGCTGCTGCTCTCGATGGTGACAAAAAACGTCGGTGCGCTCGCCATCTTCATGCCGATCGCTCTGCAACTCGCCCGCCGAAGCGGCACTCCGCCCTCCGCCTTGCTGATGCCCATGGCCTTCGCTTCCCTGATCGGCGGCGTGGTGACCCTGGTCGGCACTTCCCCGAACGTCATTGTCTCCAAGGTGCGGGCTGACCTGACCGGCCATCCGTTCGGCATGTTCGACTACGCGCCCGTCGGGCTCTGCGTCGCAGCGTTCGGCTTCGCTTTCCTGTGTATGGGCTGGCGTCTCCTACCGCGGCGCGATGGCAGCGCGCGCTCCATGGAGGCAGCCTTCACGCTGGAGCGCTACACCACAGAGGCCCGCCTGCCCGAGGGGCATCCAGCGGTCGGCGCTACGATAGCTGCCCTTGAGGCAAAGGGCGATGACGAGGTTCGCGTCGCAACTATCCTGCGCGAGCGGTTCCGCCGCTATCCGGCGGACGCGGACTTTCATCTCAAAGCCGAGGATGTGCTGCTCCTCAGCGGAGAGCCTGACGCCTTGGAGCGCTTTGTGGCACGCACCGGCCTCATACTCGCCGGCAACGCGCCTACAGCCGAGGCCGCAGTCATGGAGGGGGTGGTCACAGCCGATTCCGATCTTGTCGGGCGAACCGCGGCGCAGCTCGATTTGCAGCACAGATCCGGCATTGCGATCCTGGCAGTCAGCCGCCGCGGTCGACGCGTGGAGCAGCGGCTCTCGGCCGTCCGCTTCCGAGCCGGCGACGTGGTCGTACTGCGGGGGCGTGCTGCAGCGCTCGCGCCAACTCTCGGCGCTCTCAAGGTCCTGCCACTGGCCGCCCGCGAGATCGCTCTCGGGCGCAACGACCGGAGTTGGCTTCCGGCCGCAATCCTCCTCGCTGCGATGGTCCTCGTCGCGTTCCACGTGGTGCCGGTGGCGGTGGCCTTCTTCGGTGCTGTTGTCGCGGTGCTACTCCTGCGCTCTATGACCCCGCACGAGGCCTACCAAGCGGTGGAATGGCCCGTGCTCGTCCTTCTTGGTGCTCTGATCCCGATTTCAGAAACCGTAAGCACTACCGGGGGCGCGGACCTGATCGCCGGCAAGCTCACGAGCTTGGTTCAGGAGCTATCGCCGGTGGCGGCGCTTGGAACTATTCTGGTCCTGGCGATGGCAGTGACGCCCTTCCTCAACAATGCCGCGACCGTGCTCGTCATGGGACCGATTGCAGCCAAGCTTGCCACGAAACTCGGGCTCAACCTAGATCCCTTCCTGATGGCGGTGGCGCTCGGGGCGGCGTGCGACTTCCTCACGCCAATCGGACATCAGTGCAACACCCTCGTGATGGGACCGGGCGGTTACCGCTTCGGTGACTATGCCCGGCTCGGGCTACCCCTGTCATTGATCGTGATCATCGTAGGCGCGCCGCTCATCGCCTTCGTATGGCCTCTTCATCGGGGCTGAGGCGCAATCAGCGCAGGTCAGCGCCTATGCCTCCTGCCACTCCACCTTGGGACCGAGCTGTACGAAGCGGCCGTGGAGCTCAGGCACGGACGGCTCGATTTGGTTGCCGTTATCGTTGCCCGTTGATTGACCTGCGCTCGGTCTCCAGAAGGTCAGACCCCCGATTGCTGATGCGCTCGTACCTACTGATACTATATCCACCGCTGACACTTCTGCTTGCTACCTTGATGTGGCCTTTCGAGACGCCAGGATCGTAGGTCTGGAAAGGGTCCAGGCTGTGAAAAGACGCTGGCGGGCTCCGAAATCGTAGAACAATTATCTAAGTGACGGACTTGGAGCATGACGGATGGCGGCTTCGGTGCCATTAGAAAGTCTAGTCAGGCGCCCCCAGGCTATTTGGAGAGATAATTTTCTGCCGCCGTTGCATTTTCATACAGCCTCGATCGATTTCGCCTCTCTGGATGGTAACTCCGCCCCGAAGCGCGACACGAAGGGATAAGGGGCGGAGGTAGCGAAGCGGCTGGGCAATCCGCCCGGCACCCCTAGGCTTCGCGCGACACGCCGCGCCAGGGTCTCCCGGTTGCAGCCGTCTACTCTCGGTAACCCCGCCTGTCAGGGCTCAGCGCGGCGGGGCATGGCGGCAGAGCTCTACCGGCACGAGGCGGATGGGATCTCAAACGTGATGCAGGCATCCACCGTCGCCTTTGCCATGACGGCCAGCGCCTACCTTGCCGTCACCGTTTGAACGGAGCGTGGCCCTCGCACCCGCGCTCCGCGGCGAGGCAAGTGGCCTCAGTTCCAGGTGTGCAGCACGGTGCGCCAGCCATCGCCCTGGCGCTCCAGGACGTTGACCCAGTTGCCGCCGTAGCTCTGCGTGCCGCCGCCCTCGCTCGGGCCGTTCAACTGCCACCGGCCAGTGAGGATCAGGGTGTCACCCTTCGTGGTGGCATCCTGGACCGTGATCTTGTGATCCTTGAAACCCTTCGCCTGGAGGTCTGCGAAGAAGCTGGCGATAGCCTGCGATCCCCGAACCGGCGAGCCGCCTGCCGGAATCACCTGACCCCCCTCGCTGTAGAGCTTGCCGAGCCCGCTGGTGTCGCCCTTGTTGAAAGTCTGGTCCCACTGATCGGCAATCGCTTGGCCTCGCGCGTTCATCATCTCTCCCTCCGGCAGTTGCGGGCGCCGACGGGACACCCGCTCGTTCCACCCCGCGGGAGGACTTGAGGCCTGGAGGGATCCTCCTCTGACCTGGCCGCAACAAGGGGCGTTAGCTGAAACTAGTCCCCAGTGTAGCGTCGAGATGCCCCCGTTAGCACAAGGCTGCCTTGCAGCCGCTCCTGGGGCGCGGGACCTCACCGCCGGTGCGCGGCCATTTCAGACAGCCGAGCCGCTTATTGGGCTATAAGATCATACTGTCGTGCCCGCTTTCATTAGGTCCACTCTTTCATCCAGAGCGAACCTTTACTTTTTCAAGGCAGAAGGTCTGGAAGGGGGCAGGCGTTAGCGTTCGGTGTAATTGGCTTTAGGCGGAGGGTCCGCGTGACCCAACTCGACACTGCGAAAGGAACCACCCCGGAAGATGCTTCAGTGCTGGGCCGGCCCCACGGTGTCGGCCGCGAAGGCCTGTCGTGATCCGAGTGGCTTCGGTCGCCCCATGGTGCTGTCGCGGGCAGTCGAGAAGGACCCGGATCGGAAGGGCTTCGTCGTGCTGGAGCGGCGCTGGCTCGTCTCGCCATGATCGACCTGAACGTGCGGGGCGCCGTCCAGCTCACTAAGCCGGCGGTCCACGACACGATGGCGCGCGGCAGCGGCACGATCCTGTTCACCTCCTCTATCGCCGCCTCGATGCCGGACCCGTTCGAGGCGGTCTACGGCGCGAGCAAGATGTTCTTGCGCTGGTTTGGCGAGGCTCTGCGCAGCGAGCCGAAGGACAAAGGCGTCGGTGTCACGGTGTTGATGCCGGGACCGACCGAGACCGACTTCTTCCACCGGGCCAAGATGATCGACACCAAGATCGGTGCCTCGAACAGCAAGGACGACCCTGCGGCGGTGGCCGAGGCCGCCTTTGCAGCACTGCAGGCGGACAGCGGCAGGGTCGTGACGGGGTTGAAGAACAAGGTCATGAGCGCCGTGACGGAGGCGCTGCCCGACAGGGCCGCAGCTGCGCTCCATCGCGGCATGCCGAAGCCTGGTTCGGCGGACTGAAGCCTTCCTCCGAGACGTCCGTTGCCAACTCGTGCTCTCCCGTCTCGACATAGTGCTTGTAGAGCGGCGTCGCGCCGTTCAGCTGCGGATCGCCGTCGGGTAGACCGAGACCGTGTAGGCGTAGCGATCGCGCTGCCCGAAACGGCGCTCGTCGATGCGGGAAAATTCCTACGGCGCGGGATTGATCACCTGCCGCTCGACCCGCCGCGCCGACACGCCGCTGTCCGACCGCTTCCGAAGCGGCAGAAAAAGTGAGGAACAAAGATCCTGCAGCCAAGGTTTCACCGGCAATCCAAGCCTTCCACACAGCGGAATCGCGCGCTTAATGCCGAAAAGAACATAAATAAAAATCACAAGATATAGGTCAATGTCATTTGTTGTCTCTGATCTTTTTCAGGGGCGCGGGAGTCGTGCTTCTCCTATGGAAAATTTGGTGCTGATAACGGGTGGAGCGGGCTTCATCGGCCGGCATTTGGCGAGTGCGCTCATAGCGCGAGACTACCGGGTCCGCGTCCTCGACAGCCTGATCGAGCAGGTGCACGGCGCAGGCGGCAAGCCCGCCGCTCTCGACCCATCGGTCGAGTTCGTGGAGGGCGATGTCCGCGACGGTGAGGCCGTCGCGCGGGCGCTCGCCGACGTGACCCATGTGGTCCACCTCGCGGCGGAAGTCGGCGTCGGTCAGAGCATGTACGCGGTCGAACGCTACGTCTCGGTCAACGATTGCGGCACCGCGACCCTGTTCCAGGCGCTGATCGAGGCGCCGGTGAAGCGCGTCGTCGTGGCCTCTTCCATGAGCATCTACGGCGAGGGGCTCTACCGCACGCAAGGCGGCGCCACGATCGAGGACGCGGTGCGCAAACCCCGCAAGCCCGGCGAGCCCTGGG
>Ga0268290_100121_pt1 | contig 23246 bp, 29 predicted proteins | sample MetspRMADM_FD_191346 | JGI IMG/M metagenome (GOLD analysis project Ga0268290, IMG submission 191346) | Soil microbial communities from San-Diego area, Southern California, United States - Methylocaldum sp. RMAD-M | ecosystem: Environmental > Terrestrial > Soil > Desert | place: USA: California... | reverse complement strand
TGATCCGACACCTGAGCAGTACCGGGCTCTGGTCGTGGCCCTCTATTCCACCCCACGCGACACCATCGCCCGCGCCGCCCGGTTCGCACCGGCCGTAGGCGGGCTGATCCGCCGGAGCCTGGGTCTCGGCTGAGCGGCTCCGCGAGCGGAACGTGTCGAAGCTTGCTGTAGGTACGGCGACACAATCAGCAATGGGAGGCGCCTGATCCGAGATCCCAATTCCTGTTGTGTGATGGGTGGATACCTCCTCCGGGCTGCGAGAGTGGGCCGGTGGCACCGGGTACTGATGCGCGGCTGTCTGGAACACAAGGTTGCCCTTCGCGTCGATCGCCGCAGGCGGTGGGCTCAGCCCACTCAGCTTCGCATGACTGAGTGCGTCATTGGAGGCTGGCGCGGAGCCGCGTTGGTCGGAAGGCGAGAGCACATCCGCCTGATCGGCTCCAACCTGAGCAGACGAATGGCTAGGATGATTGACCTTAGCCAGTGGGTCAGACTCTCGGCTGCCCGTCGTTCGACGCGACCGCTGATCGAGGACTGAAATTGACCTGTCCTCGACCGAGAACTGCCTCTGGATCGGTTTCGCGGCCTTCGACGTTGCACGGCCCGTACACGGGCCCTGCCCACCGAAGCCGATGTCGCAAGAGGCGAAGCCGCTATGTCCGAAACGCTTTTCCGGGTGACGTTGGAGACCCGGGACGGGCGGCGTGCGCTTACCGCACCCACAGAGCGTGAGGCTGCGCTGATGGCCGAGTCGGTCATGCGCCGGTACGAGAGGGAGTCCCTCACCGTCGGCTTCAGCGTCGATTGCGCCGACCGCGAAGCAGGACGCCGCGTAGCCTTCTACCTGACCGACCTTGCACTTGAACTCGTACTTGCCTGAGACTGGAACGGCAGTACCGCCGCCGGCCAAGCGGTCTCCCTCAGAACCCTGGGCAGCGGACTCGGCATGCGAGAGATATGCATTCCTGCCGGGTAACCATCTTGATGCCGTCACGCAGCCTATCTCAACGCTGCTCAGGGTGTTTGTGCAGAGTTCCCTCTATCGCGTCTACATTTCACAGCTTCCACCCATTGCGGACCAACGGCTCGCTGGCAGGATGGTGTTTTCCGTTCAGGAGTCGCGCGATGCCGGTCCTGCAGATACACGACCGACCGCCGTCAAGGTTCATCGTCGTGGACCCCGTCACGTGCTTACAATACTCGGTGAGCGGGCGCTTCGCGCTTCATGGCAGGTTGCTGGGGTCCCACGCTACAATGAAACCATCTTCGGCACAGGTGACGAAGCGGGTGGTCGGCTCGAAGCGCTCGCCCAGTCGCAGACGCATGTACCAGGCACGCTCCTGAGCAAGCTGGTTCATCAGACCACGCCGGTGATCTGGGGTGCATTCGCAGCCTACGAAATGGGGAAGGACGCACCATGGATCATAGTACGGGCAATCGATAGTTCGTGGTGTGAAGTAGAGACGGACGACGAGGAAGTTCTGGACCTTGTGAGTCGGAATGTCGCAGACGTCCGAGTGGACAGCTGAGGAGCGGCTTTCGGCCCATAACGGACGTCGTTGGTCGAACAGGATGGGGCCGTGCACGCGCGACGAGGCTTCTCTCGCGAAACCTCGTCGACTGAACGACCCGTCCGCGCGTTCGTAGCCGACGAAAGGTCTGGCGTAAGACGTTGAACATGGCTGGCCCATCTTGCTCGGTCACGCTGGCGATGGCTTTTCGGAGACGATGCGCAGGCGCCGGCCCGGCGCAGCGGATGCCTCTTCCAGTTGGCCGAGCTGGCTCCTGTGGTCCGGGTCGAGGATGTGACGCACCTCAGCTCTAGGTCCGGTCAATCTGGTTGCCCAGCGCAACTTGCTCGGTAGACCGGCAATGCTATCCGACCAACCCTTGCCGCCGGTAGCTGGCCCTTCAATGCTGGTTCGCCGCGAGTCTCGATCGGTGATGCCAGCGAACGACCGCGAGCCGGACGATAGGAGCATCGGCCAGCGTCACCTCGTCGGCGGAGTCCGTGCGGTGAGCTTATTTCCGTCCGGATCGCGTAGGTAGGCAACGAAAGCCCCATTCGGACGCTCTGCGGGCGGGCTTTCGATCGCAGTGCCACCGTGCGTCGTGCCGGCCTCGTGCCAAGCGAGAACATGGTCGCGGCTCGCGGCGGCGATGCCGATGGTCCCGCCGTTGGCCGCACTTGCTGGTTTGCCGTCGATCGGTTTCGTGATCATCAGCCGACCGCCTTCGTGCGAGTAGATCAACCTACCTCTCGCATCCATCTCGCCGGGCTCGCCACCCAACGCGACGAATGTGGCGTCGTAGAAGCTCCTGGCCCGCTCAAGGTCGTTGCTGCCGATCATGACGTGGGTGAACATGCTTCCTCTCCGAAAAGGGGTACAATGGGATAGCCGCAGCCGAGCACGGAGACGGGCGGACGGTTGCCGATGCCGGCAAGCTCGACAAGCTTGGCGCAGGATGGGCGCGAAGAATATGGTTGCGGCTTCGAGATTGGCTCGGCCGCGGGCGCCGTTGGCTGCGGCTACGACGGCTTCTAAGCTGCGCTGCCATCGCGCCAGCCAACTGCGCCCATAATTTTGCAGCCTCCGGGATGCCTTCAGCGTGAGTAGGATTCGGCTTCCGATCCAAACCATCGGGCGAATCGCACCGGAGGCTGCCACGGCAACGTCGCCAGTCTGGATATCTTCGACCAACACCTCACCGCGGCTGGTACGAGTCAACGTCCCCGCGACGGATCACAACGCGAGCGGGGCCAATCCGAGGTCGATCAGCGCGCCTTTTGAATAGACGTTGTTGCTGCAGAATACGTCGCCGGGAGCGAGGCTGGTTCCCTCTAAGTTAAGATCTATAATTATCGACCTGCATGAGCGTGTGAGGCGTCACCTCTTTCTCGGCTGCAAAACCGTAAGATCATCGCTGGCGCCATCGGCAACGTCGGAAATCAAGCGCGGGTTAACCCCGCCGCTCCGAACACCGACCTTCGGCCCTGACCCAGGTGGCACCTCGGCGAACGATAACGCGGCCGTGTGCAATCTCAATGTTGCGACCGGGGGTGACGTACCTGACAACCGTGGCCCGGCAGCGCCACGCCACCAGAAATCGTTGACCTGCAAACCTTCAGTGACGTTCACCGCTGGGCTGACATCAAGATGGGCAACTACATCGCCCGGCCCCGCGATGATCATGCCGCCAGTCCGGGCCGCTGGAACGTGCTGGAAACGCTGCTGCCCGAACATGCCTTCTGGTTGCCGGCCAACAACGCCGAGGCCCGCATCGCTTTCGCTGAGATCGCTGTCGAGCACGTGCTGGCGCACGAGGACATCCGGCTTGGACCCGTTTGCTTCGTCACCATCACCCCCGCCAACTGTGCCTTTCCCGTTGGCGACGAAGGGCCGGACTCCCGTAAGATCAAAGCCTTTCACCGGTGTATTGGATTGGCAGTGCGTTTCAATATCCATGTGCTTCAGCAGATCGCCCGACAGGGCATGGGCGACGTGCCTTTCGTCGGGATGATCGAAGCCGCCCTCTATCACCGCTGGAGCCCGAGTGGCCGCACGCGGGAATACTGGGTCAGTTGGCACTGCCACCTCCTCGCCTGGGGGGCGCATCAGGCGGAGCTGTCGGCGGCGCTCGCGCCTCTGCGCCGCCGCAATCGCAGCATGCGGGAAGATCTCGCAGCGGTGCATGTGCAGGCGGTGCCTGAGGACGACATCGCCCGCCAATTTCTCTACGCGCTAAAGGCCCCGCAAAAGCTCTATCGCGTTGAATATTTCAAGAAGCCCTGGACCCATCCTGTGACTCGCGCGGTGAAGCAGCCGGGCTGGCACACCCAAAAGGATTGGCTGCGCACCGGACAGCGCATTCGCATGCTCGACGTGATCGGCGACCGGCTGCTTGGCGACCTTCTCTTCGGCAATCGGGAGGGCTCTGCCCTCGCGCGTGCGATCAGCGATGAGGCGCTCGGGCCGTTTCGTGCGTGGGAGCGGCAGCAGCCGTACGCGCAGCGCCGGTAGCGCGGCACTCGTTTTCGCGGGACGCGCAAACGAAAGTTAAAGTTAGGCGTGCCGCCTGTGGCCGGCTAGAAACAGTCAGGCGAGGACCGACCAGCAGACTTAGCCGGTCGCCGAGCAAGATCGGGCGGTGCATGCATGGCGTGCGCCCGCGCGGCCGATTTTCATGCGGTCCATCATTTCTCATCGGCGCGAAGGAGGTAAGCCGGATCGCGACGCCTCTTCCGTTTCGATCTGCGCTCGGCAGGCGCGACCGGACTGGTTCGGCCGCCGCGCTCCATCCTCGTGCTGGTAGCGACAGGTCTGGGTCAGGCGCACGTACACGTCGACGAGACACCCTCAGGGTGCGCCTAGGCTGCCTGCCCCATCTGTCGCGCCATTGGCGACGCTTGGCAGCTCGGAACTCAGCCACACGGCTGCCCGCGATAGCGGCGCTACGTGCATCGCCGGATCTATGAGATCTCGTTGGCACGTAGATCCATTCGCACCGGTCAGCCTTGAAGGATCACGGGCCGGATCGGTCCACGTTGCCGCTGTCGGTGACGAACATGATCGCGAGGCCGAGCTTGCCCAGCCCACCTCGCGTCTGATCGTAGAGTGTTCGGTATCGAGGGAAGTCAGGGAACGCCAGGGCAATTTCCGCTTCCAAGTGAGCATGTTGCAGCCGCATGCCCTTGAGGATCGCGTGCGAGTACCATTGTTGAGCTTGGCTGGCTGGCGGAGTCCGTTTCGGTTCGGTCGCTCTCAACGGGTCGCGATAGGTCGAGGCAGGATAACCCTTCACCTCGACCAGAAGCGACCTTCCAGGCTTTAACGCCTTCAGATTAACACCGCGCGCCTTGCTGAGGGTGTCGGCCTTTCCGACGATTTCCCAACCGTCGCTTCGAAGATGGCGTTCGACGGCATCAACGACATTGCCCTCCCAGTACCAAGCCGAGGTTACGTCCACCGAGATCACCTCTTGAGCGAAAGTCGGCCGCATAGTCTCTCAGCCGTCGAAGGACGGATCGGTGTCACTTTTCGATCCTGCGAAACGTGACCCGCTTCCCTCGCAGGTTCGGCTCGGCCACGTAGCCCGCGTCCTGCCATGCCTTGGACTGAGCGTGGATCGTAGTTTTCACGTCGTCGTTCGCCCACCAGAAGTCGAAGCGCTTAGCCGAGGCCGGCAGCTTCACAAGCGAGTCCAGCTCGACAAACGACATCGTCACGGTGTCCGCGGCCTGCCGTTGGAGATGATCCCGAAGCGGATCGTATCTGCTCATAGCCCTCTTCCTGCGCCACAGTGCTCAGTCGTCAACCCTTTCGATAGACGAGCGAAAGGTCGTTGTCCGGCATGGCGATACGGGCCTCCCGGTGCAACCCTTCGCGCGGGGCCGCAGCATCGACGTCGCTCAGCGCCCGCAGGCCCCGGTCGAGTTCACGAGACCGAGGGTCGAGGTCGAACGCGCGACTGCTCGGTGCCGTCTCCCGATGGTCCTCGAAAAATGGGCCGTAGAGGACCAGAACGCCGCCAGGGACAGAATGCGGTGAGCGCCGGTCATCTTGCCCTCAGCAGGGCGGCTCAGGAAGCCGTTCGGCTCGGTCCGTAAAGGTTCGGGGCTTTCGCGAGCAGCCTCAGCCACAAAGGACCGGATCCCATGTCAAATGAGCTTCTCGCTGAAATCGAATCCATCGACCGCGCCGTTGCGGCTGGTGATGGCAGCGGACCCAGCGCGACTAACCTTTGGCGTGCGGGCCTTCACAACCACGCCAGACACCCTGGCCCATCCCTAGCCCTTCCCAACCTCGTCGGCCATCAGAGTCTCCTTGCACGGTACCTCGGTGAGGAGCTGCCCGGGGCTCTCGCTCAGCGCGGCGGTCGCCGCCTCACCGGGTGCAACGGTTCAGCGCCCTGCACCTCGGCTGCTTGCCCCGTCTGCCGCACCCTCGGCGACGCTTGGCTGGCTGGGACCTGCCGACAGCTCCTCGCAACGAAGCCTCACGGCTGGATCGCCTTCGGCGGAATCATCTTGAATCAGGACCCGATTGCGGCGCTCAACGGCTACACCCCGAGCCGGCTCGCCGATGAGTTCACACGGTAGCCCTTCGAACTGCGGGCATGAGTAGCCCAGCGAATGGAGGCAGCTATGCGCCATGAGCCGACCTTCAACCTCACGCGCCTGAAGGTCAGCTTCTGACGCGGCAATAGACGTATAGGGGAAAGCAGCGCTCCGGCAGCTAGATGGAAGCTGGTCGTTCGTGAGCTTAGCTAATTGGATCTACCGCTTCACGAACCCGATGTTGGAAGCGACGGCCTTGAGCCGGTCGGGCTCGCGCTCCTTCCGCTCGGAGTAGCGGTCGACGAGGTAGTCGGCCTGCGGACCGCGGCTGGTTCAGGTCCGTGGCCAGCGGGCGATGATCTTCACCGCCCACAGCCTGAGGTTACGAACGGGCGGTGACGTCGCCGCGTCCAGCATCAAGGGCAGGTGCGTCTTGCTACGCCTGCCCATCCCCATTTTGCTTTGGAGATTCAAACCAATTGTCATTTGAGACGGTGCACGCCTAGAGCGTCCTCGTTCGCCCTTAGGGCGCGATCGTACTCGATCAGCGTCGCCACCTCGTCCCGCGCTGCGAAACCGTAGAAGCGGCCGATCAGGTAGAGCGTTGCATCGATGGCCAGTGAGACGCCGCCTCCCGTCACCACCCCATCGTCCACCACGACTGCAGTTCGGGCATCCACGCCGCCGGAGCGAAGCACTTCAAGGGGGGCAGCCGTCTCGGCACCGGCTAAGGCACGCCGGGTCGTCGCTGCCCGCCCGTTGAGGCAGCCCGCTTCAGCAAGGATCATGGCGCCTGTACAGACAGAGGCGAGGCGATCCGGCGCCCGATCCTGCAGGAAGCGCAGCATCGCCGCGTCGGCCGCCGCCTGCGGCCAGCCCGGGCCGCCACAGACGACATACACGTCGCATGGCGGGGCGTCCTCGAAGCCGTAGGGAACCTCCACCGCGAGACCACCCGCCATCCTCACGCTACCTGCCTCTCGCGCGATCACCGCGTGTTGGAGGTTCGGCAGCAGGCGCTTGGCCATCGAGAGGACGCCGACCGTACCGCCGAGGTCGATTGGTTCGACGCCCTCGTAGAGCACGATCCCGAAGCAGATGGCGGCTGTGCGGTCCGGCATGTGGTAGTCTCCATCTGGAATGCGATCACCCGGCCGGTGGGCACGGACGGGAAGAGGGTTTTGCGACGCGATGACGGTGAGGACGATTGTGGGCCGTGAGCAAGCCGCCGCCGGGGGGCGCTCGCAGATCGAGATCCTGGCGGAAGAGGTACGCCGACGCCGCAAGGAGCGCGGGCTCTCGCTGGAGCAGCTCGGGACGCTTGCCGGCGTCAGCCGATCGATGATCTCCAAGATCGAGCGTGCAGAGGCGGTGCCCTCAACCACCGTCCTGTCGCGGCTGGCCGAGGCGCTGGGCGTGACGTTCTCTAGGCTGATGACCCCGGCGGTCGAGCGGGAGGTGCTGCTGATCCCGGCGAGCCGGCAGCCGATCCTGCGCGACGAAGCATCCGGCTTCCTGCGACGCTGCCTCTCACCGGTGCTGCCGGGACGCGGCATCGACTGGGTGCTGAACACTCTGCCCCCGAATGGCAGCACCGGCGAGTTCGTTGCCCACCGTCGCGGAGTCAGCGAATACATTTTCGTGCTCAAGGGCCGCCTGCGCGCGACTGTCGGCGAGCGCAGCATCGTCGTAGAGGAAGGGGACAGCTTATATTTCGAGGCCGACGCCGGACACGCGTTCGCCAATCTCGGCTCAGAATCCTGCCAATACTTCCTCGTCATTGACGCCTCGCGCGCCCGGTAATTCAGCCCTCGATCACGTCGAGATCGTCGGCGGAGCTTCTCGCCTCTCCCATGCATCGACCGAAGCGGCATAGCTTCGATGCATGTGGCACGGCCGTTGCGTCCCTCATAGTGGATCGATATCCACTCAGGAAGAGGAAATCGCGATGTCCGTTCAAAGTGCTGAGGCGCTGGTAGCGTCGCCGTCCGCGCCGCTCCCTCTGGAGGCAGTGGACACCGGAGCCTCAGGCGTCGAGATGCGGCGCGTCCTCTGGGCGAGCGTCATCGGGACGGTCGTCGAGTGGTACGACTTCCTGATCTACGGCACCGCCGCTGCTCTGGTGTTCAACAAGATCTTCTTCCCCACCCTCGACCCCATGGCCGGGACGCTTGCTGCCTTCGGCTCCTACGCTGTCGGCTTCGTCGCCAGGCCTCTCGGTGGCGTGATCTTCGGCCATTTCGGCGACCGGATCGGTCGCAAGTCGATGCTCACGCTGACCATGCTCATCATGGGGGTCGGCACCTTTCTGATCGGCTGCCTGCCGACCTATGCCGAGATCGGCCTTTGGGCGCCGGCGCTCCTCGTGCTGCTGCGTATCTTCCAAGGCATCGGCGTGGGCGGTGAGTGGGGAGGTGCCGTGCTGATGGTTATCGAGCACGCGCCGGAGCATCGCCGGGGCCTCTATGGAAGCCTCGTCCAGGTCGGCTTCCCCGCGGGCGTTGCGGCCTCGACTGCGACTTTTCTCGCCCTCTCGACCCTGCCCGAGGCAGACTTCCTGAGTTGGGGCTGGCGCATCCCCTTCCTCCTAAGTGCGATCCTGGTGGGAGTCGCCCTATTCATTCGGCTGCGCCTCGTCGAAACGCCCGCCTTCGCGAGGGTCAAGGCTGAACGCACCGTGGCGCGGATGCCGTTCCTCGAGGTGATCCTCGGTCAGCCACGCACCTTCCTGATCGCGGTTGGGCTCAAGGTTTCCGAGGTGGCCTGGGTCTACCTGCTCACGGTGTTCTCGATCGTTTACGCCACCGGCACGCTTGGGCTCCCCAAGCGCCTGATCCTCGATGCGATACTTTGCGCCGCGGTTCTGGAGTTCGCCACGATGCCGTTCTTCGGATGGCTCTCCGACAAGGTCGGCCGCCGGCCGATCTACATCTTCGGGGCGCTGGTGAGCATTGTCTGCGCCCTCGTCGTCTTCCGCCTCCTCGACACCCGCGACCCGCTCATCATCACTGCCACGATCGCCGTGATCATGAGTTTGACTCATGCCTCGATGTTCGGCCCCCAGGGGGCATTCATGCCAGAACTGTTCGGCACGCGGGTGCGCTACAGCGGCGCCTCGCTCGGCTGTCAGGTCGCGGCGGCGATCTCCGGCGGTTTCTCGCCGATTGTCGCCTCCTCCCTGCTTGCCTGGACCGGCGCCACTTGGCCGATCTCGCTGTTCATGATCGCTCTCGCCGTCGTCTCGCTGGTGGCAACGCTCGCAGCGACCGAGACCCGCGATCTCGACATCGCCCGGCAGTGAGGCGGGTCTCACGGCACGACGCTGGCAGCGCCGTGCAAATTCCATTATCATGGATGTACGTCTACTAGGCAGATCAGGACGGGTAGAGGCAGCACAATGGATCGGACCATTATCAAGACTGACGCGGCCGCCCCCGCAGCCGGCCCCTACGCCCAGGCGGTGCGGGCAGGTGACCTCGTTTTCGCCTCGGGGCAGTTGCCAATCGACCTCAGCACCGGCGGTTTCCCTGAGGGCGTCGAGGCTCAGACCCGGCGCTCACTGGCAAACCTCTCCGCGGTGCTCGAAGCCGGCGGCGCGAGCCTCGCCAGTGTCGTGAAGACCACCGTCTTCCTCAAGGACATGAACGACTTCTCGGCCATGAACGCGGTCTACGCCGAGCATTTCCCCGGCGCGGCGCCGGCGCGCTCCACAATCGAGGTCGCCCGCCTGCCCAAGGACGCGCTCGTTGAGATCGAGGCCGTCGCAATCGCCACAGGACCGGTCGCGTCGTGAGCAAGATGCTAGCGCCCCGCATGGTCGAGGCCTTCGAGCACGCCGCCGGAGCGGTCGCCCGTGGGGTTCCCGGAGGCGCCACCGGATGGCGGGGCGCGCTCCTGCACATCCACATCGCCCCAGCGGCGAGTTACGAGATGGAGGCGCTCGCCGAGGCGCAGTGCGTCGTCGGACGCGGGATCGTCGGCGACCGCTACTTCGACGGGACGGGGACCTACTCCCCGAAGCCTGACACCCGTGAGGTGACACTGATCGAGCAGGAGGTGCTCGATGCCCTGGAGCGCAACGACCCGCCGCTCCAGGGCGGCCCTATCCGGCTTGCTCCCGCCGACCATAGGCGCAATCTCACGGTGCGGGGGGTGCCCCTCAACCATCTCGTCGGCCGCCGCTTCCGGGTCGGCACCGTGATCCTGCGAGGCGGACGGCTGAACTTCCCCTGCAAGTACCTAGAGGAGCTGCTCGGCCTTCCCGTCTACCTGCCCCTCTACAACCGGTCGGGGCTCAACTGCGGGATCGAGGTCGGCGGTACCATCCGCCCCGGCGACGCCATCGAGCTGCTCGACACGCCATGACCGCGCGCCTCATCATGAAGCTTCAGGTTGTCTCGGCGGTGCCGACGACGCCCGACGTGCTGCGGGTGGTGTTCCGGCACCCGCTCCGGCCCGAGTTGCCAGAGTGGACGCCTGGCGCCCATGTCGATCTGCGGCTCCCCGACGGGAAGGTGCGCCAGTACTCGCTCTGCGGCGACCCGGACGACCGTGCCCACTACGCGATGGCGATCAAGCGCGAGGCGGACGGGCGCGGCGGCTCGCTCTGGGCTCATGCGAACCTCACCGAGGGTGGCCTTGCTCACGTCTCGTCACCGCGCAACAACTTCCCCTTGGCGGACGGCACGCGCCACGTCTTCGTGGCCGGCGGCATCGGCATTACGCCGTTCGTCGCGATGGCCCGCGCGCTCGCGGCGGTGGGTGGCGACTTCATCCTGCATTTCTGCGCCCGCTCTGCGGCCGAGGCGCCGCTCCTCGACGAGCTGCGCATCGTATGCGGCGATCGCTTGCAGCTCTGGTTCTCCGGGGCGGGCCGCCGGTTCGAGCCAGCTCTGATCGGTCCGCCGACCCCCGGCACACATCTCTACGCCTGCGGGCCGCAGCGCCTCGTCGACGCCGTGCAGGCGGCGGCCGATGCAGGCGGCTGGGCGCCCGATCGGGTCCATATCGAGCGGTTCGCAGCAACGCTCGACGAGAACTACAAGCCCGAGCCCTTCGACGCGCGCATCGCCTCTACCGGCGAAGTTCTGCACGTGCCCGCCGACCGCTCCCTGCTCGATGTCCTGCGGGAGAACGGGTTTCCAGTCGCTTCCTCCTGCGAGATCGGCACTTGCGGCTCGTGCGAGTGCGGGTATTGGGACGGGACCGTGATCCACCGGGATCAGGTCTTGCCCCTGGGTCGGCGACAGGACCGCATGATGCCTTGTGTCTCACGCGCGCGCGTTGGCGTGACGCTCGATCTGTGAGCCCTTCCCAGCGGCCTCAAGGAGGCTTGCCACCAGGCTCGTCGCGTCCCACCACTGCCGACGGCGTAGGGGGCGTGAAGGCGTTGGCGGCATCGACCTGGCGGCCCCACCTAGACTATCTCGGTTGGCGAGACGTGTTCGGCCCTGCATCTCTAGCTGCAGATCGCCGGCAAATACCAGTTGACGCATGGCACGGGTAAGCCGACCGACAAGGTCATCGAGGAGGTCGCGGACCTCCGGGCCTTCGCCGCTCGCTAGACGGGATTGGTGGAGCCAGTGACCGAAGGAGTGTGAGCACCGCCCGCGGAATATCGCGGACTGTCGCCGACACAGCTGCGGCGTCCCCGTCGCTCAGAACATTCCGTTCGGGTTGGCGGAGGTCTCGGGCAGGACCTGGAGCACGTCCCAGTGCTCGACGATCCGGCCGTCGGCGTCGAGGCGGAAGATGTCGATGGCCGCGTAATCGTGGCTGCCTGGCCAGTGTTGGAGACAGTGAAGAACTTACGAGATCGCCCTCGGCCACGGCTTGCTTCATCTCGACCCGCTTGCCCGGCCACTCCCGCGCCATACGTTCGAAGTAGGCGACGAAGCCGTCCTTGCCGGTCGCCACGTGCGGGTTGTGCTGGATGTAGTCGGCGCCGGCGTAGCACTCAATGGCCTCGCGCGGCCGACAGTCGTTGAACATCAGCTCGTAGAAGGCGATCACGTTCGCCTTGTTCTGCGCGAGATCGGTTATGCTATCCCTCTGAGTGTGGGCTTAGTCGCCGCAAGACGCTGTCATAGGCTCGATTCCGGTCGCCTGCATCAGCTAAGCATACTACTCAATACCGTCCGGCTCTTGCCAAGGTGGACCGGACGACTAGCACGCATCCAGGCGGGATGGCTGCGAGGTGGGCTTGCCCAAGCAGGTTGCGGCATCGTACGACCGTGGGGGCAATGAGATCCTCTCCTCCGTCCGAGCGCCGGCTAGGAGGAGGAAGAGGCGGAATTGTAGTTGTCGTCTTCGACCTGCAGGACATTGCGACCTATCAGGTCAGGGGCTCCGGCAGAGATCCGGTGGCATCACGATCTGACCCGGAGCACGATCTTGCCCTTGAGCCGGCCCTCCTCCAGGCGCGCGTGAGCGCGTGCGACTGCGTCGAGGGGAAACTCAAAGGCGACTTGCGGCACCACCAGGCCTCGCTCGAGGAGGCGCGAGAGGGCGTCGAGCTTGCTGCCATTCTGGCGAGAGAAGACGAAGTGGTAGGTCGCGTTCCGGCCCCAGGCGTCGATGAGGTTCTGGGGCGTCGCGGTGTCCACTAGGGTGACGACTCGCCCATCCTCGCGGAGGATGCGTGGGGAACGCGAAAGCGTGTCGCGCCCGATCGTATCCAGGACGACGTCGACGCCCCTGCCTTCGGTCAGGCGATTGACGGCGTCCACGTAGTCCTCGCGCTCGAAGTCGATGACGGCCGAGGCGCCGAGCCGTTCGACGAGCGCCGCGTCGCTGCCCCGCGCCGTCGCAAGGACCCGCGCGCCGATGGCCTTGGCTACCTGGACGGCGATGGCCCCGACGCCGCCGGCGCCGCCGTGGATCAGGACGGTCTCGGTCACCTGCAATCGGGCCCGCTCGACCAGCCCTTCCCAAACGGTCACGCCGACGAGGCTGACGCTTGCAGCCTCGGAATGGGTCAGGTTGACTGACTTTCGCGCCACGATGTCGGCGTCCGCCACGTGGTATTCCGCGTACGATCCCGGCCCGCTGAAGATCCGCGGCGTGTAATAGACCTCATCCCCGACGCGGAACTTCGTCACGTCGGATCCGACTTGGTCGACGACCCCGGAGACGTCGTGCCCAATGACGGCCGGCAGTTCCACTTGGTCGGCGTAGTCACCGCGGCGGATCTGTCAGTCGAGCGGGTTGATCGACGTCGCGTGCACAGCCACTCGGACCTGCCGGGGTCCCGGCCGCGGGTCGGGCAGGTCCTGAAGCTCGAAGCTGTCCGGCCCCCCGAACTTCGTCAACACCATCGCTTTCAAGTGAGCCTCCTGTCCTTGGCAGGCGCTCTTGTGTCAGCCGGGATGCGGGATGACGAACGCGTTCTCCTCACGGGACGGATGAGCTACGTTCAGCCATGACGATGCGCAGATCACTTCCCCCTCTCGCGGCGCTGCGGGCTTTCGAAGCGGCAGGGCGCCGCCTGAGCTTCCGCGGCGCCGCCGAGGAGCTGGGCGTCACGGCGACCGCCATCAGCCATCAGATCCGGCTCCTCGAACAGACCTTGGGGCTTCGCCTCTTCCACCGCGAGACGCGCCGCGTCCGGCTGACCGCCGAGGGAGCCGTGCTGCTGCCCGTGCTTCGCGATGGCTTCGACGCGTTCGCCCAAGTCATCGATCAGATCCGCGGCCGGCACGCGGCCGGTGTTCTCACGCTCTCGGCTCCCACCGCCTTCGTCGCAAAGTGGCTCGTGCCACGGCTGGCCGACTTCCGTGCCGCGCATCCCGGTTGCGACCTGCGCCTGCACGCATCCGACAGCCTGATCGACTTTGCTCGCGACGGAGTGGACGTTGCCGTCCGATACGGGCCCGGTCCCTACCCCAACCTCGACGCTCACAGGCTAATGGTCGACCGGGTCACACCCGCTTGCAGTCCTCGCCTCGCGGTTCGATCCGAGAGAGATTTGGCGCGCTACCCATTGCTGCACTTCGAGTGGCCCCACCTAACCGACGCGACGCCGACATGGCCGGCCTGGCTGCGGAAGGCCGGGATCACCAACGTCGATGGCAGCGCGGGCATTCACTTCAGCGACGAAGGGCACGTCATTCAAGCCGCGATTGCGGCTCAGGGGGTCGCGCTTCTGTCGGTTGTGCTTGCCGCCGACGACCTGGCAAGCGGCGCACTGGTTCAACCCTTCGGGTTGGTCCTCGACGCCCACCCCTACTGGGTCGTCCACCCACGACATCCGGCCCGGGCGGGGGATGTCGGGAAGCTGGCCGACTGGCTAGGCTCCGCAGCCGTGTGATCAAGCGACCCTTACACGCATCCCCAAGTCCATCACTTGTGCTTTCCTCACCGAAACGGGGCCTAACCCTCACGCCTACGGCAAGGGGCATCGGCAGCGCTGGCCTGCCCTCTGAAAAGTGGTCCTCTCTGATGTATGGCTTTGAGCCATGTGGAGGATGTTTTCATGGAACGGAAGAAGCATACGGCTGAAGAGATCGTCGCCAAGCTGCGCCAAGTCGATGTCTTGGTCTCGCAAGGTCGCAATATACGGTCGGTGAACGCGTTGGACCTAGGTGTTCGCGCAGCCGCGCTAGGACTAGACGTGGAACGGCGTAGCTTCGAGGTAAAAATCTCATTCAGCGGAAGCCATAATGGCCCGTCATGTTCTGGGCATCGAAGAGACTTGCAGGTGGGAGCAGTGACCCTGACCCGCCAAACTGCTCCACGCAGGGAGAATTTTCTGGGCATCCTGACGCCTGAAGGAGGGGGGATGCCATGCCTCGCAAACGCTTCGCGAACGAATAGATCGCCTTTGTCCCCCGGCAGGCGGAAAATGGTGCAACGGCGGACCTCGTCCGCCTAAAGATGAGCGAATCCGGGCTCACCTTCTGCCAGCGGTAGAAGGGATTCGTCGGCATGAGCGTGCCGGAGATCCGCCGGCTGAAGCTGCTAGAGGACAAGAACAGCATGCTCAAGCGGCTGGTCGCCGACCTGAGGCTGAATTGCTCCCTGCTTCAGGACCTGCTCAAATGAAAGTGGTGAGGCACGCCGTTCGTCGTCAGGTCGCCGGTCACCTGCAGGTGGCCTACAGCATCAGCGAGCGCTGGGTCTGTGAGGCCACCGGGTTCGGCCGCTCGTCCAGCGCTACATGAAGCGCTCGGATCCGCAGGTGGCGCTGCGCATGCAGTTGAAAGAGCTCGCTGCCGCACGGGTCCGCTACGGCTACCGGCGGAAGCACATCCTGCTGCGTCGATAGCGCTGGGAGGTGAACCTCACCTCACTCATGCGCACCGCTGAGGCGAGCGAGCAGGCTGTTAGGGTGCCGGGCAGCGGCCCGTCACGGCGCGACGGCTCGTCGGTAAAGATGCCAAGTGGCATGGCCGAGGATCGGCAGAGCCAGAGCAAGACCCACGAACAGGGGCAGCATTCCCAGAACGAGGAGACCCGCGACGATGAGCCCCCAGATCACCATCGTGCCCGAGTTCTCCTGAACGAGAGCGACGGAGGTCGCGATGGCCGTACCGGCATCGGTGCCGCGGTCGATGATCAGCGGGAAGGAGACGGCGCTGATGGCCAGCGCGATCAGCGAGAAGGCTGCGCCGACGAGATTCCCGACCACGATGAGCGCCCAGCCCCTCGGCGTCGTCAATACCTCCTGCAGAAACCCGAGCAACGAATCCTGACGCGCTTCACCGTAGAGAGCCCAGTACAGGGCCATTGCAGCGGTCAGCCAAGCGACGAAGAGCAGCGTGAGGGCGAGGGCGACGCCGCCGACCGCCTTCGCGGACCGGCCGGTCAGTGGCGCGTAGGCGTTGATCCAACCGATGTCGCGGCCTTGTTCCCGTCGGCGGCTCATCTCGTAGAGCCCGATCGCCGTGAAAGGGCCGAGCAGGGCGAAGCCCGACGCCAGCGGAAAGAGCAGCGGCACGAGGCCGTTCTCGAACGTTGCGGCCGCGATGAGCACGCCCGCGACGGGATAGATAGCGATGAGAAACAGGGCATGCGTAGGCATAGCAACGAAATCGTCCCAGCCCTTCCAAAGGGCGAACCGAAGATCGTCAAGGCCGATGCGACGCACATGCGCGCGCGCCAAAGTCGACGGGTGAGAAACGGTGTGGAGACCGGCCATCGCATAGCCCCCCGCTGGGAAGACCCGCTCGCAACTTACGCCAGACATCCGATCGGACGCCTATTGCTAAGCTTCCAGGCGCAATCGACAGATTACATAGCAGAAGTAGGTTCGATTGTCGCGAAAAATCTTGTTTCCGGACGCCGCTGCGGGGCCTCATCAATCGGTGCCCGGGAATGCTCCTGAGCTACGTTCATTTCTATACAGCGAGTATGCTTCGCCGGAGGAGGTTCCAATGGCCGGTGGCCGTTCAACCGACTTGAGGCAAAACGCGCGCGGAGCCCTCCGTCGAGGATGAGGTCACCAACCACAGGCAAGCGGTGTATTTCAAGACCACCGCGGCCTGCTTGTCGCGCACCCGATGGGTTCGGTCATCGTCTACGACGTGCTCAGGCAATTGGAGCGCGAGGATCCCTCCTTGAGGATTGAGCACCTTGTCACGGCGGGCTCTCCCCTGGGGCTCGCCAAGGTAAAGCTGAAGTTCGAGGCCGAGCACGGAACCCTGCGGGTGCCGAACAACGTCTCGGCCTAGACGAAACTTGCCGACGGCGATGACGTCGTCGCCATCATTAGCACCTTGGAGGCGAATTACGGGCCCGCCGATACTGGCGCAAGTGTCGATGACCGGCGCGTTGTGAACGCCTACCGGAGGTCTAACGGCGAGCCGACCCCTCACAAGTCCTACCTTGACCGACATGCCGAAAAATCTGCAGGCTGAAATCTGGCAATTTTGATGATGTTCTGCTAAGGTTCTGGCTCCTCAGTGTCTCGCACCGGCTCGCCCATGTCTTTGATCATGAGCGGCAAGTCGACAAGTTCATGCATCTTGTCTCTATCAAGCGAGGTGGCAGCGCATGAGCACGCATCCGAGCCGGACGCCCGAGGAATGGGCACGGGTGATCGCCAACGCTTACGCGGCAAAGACGCGCCCTCCTCTAACCCGCAAGATCCTGGATGAGGTTCAGGCTGTCATCGCTGAGGCCCTGAGCGAAGTTGAAGGCTGCGACGTCGCGGAGGCCGAATGGTGCGAGTGCGTGAACCTCGTCCTGGACCGTAGTGAGATGTCACTACATGCGGCTGTGGGACCTCGGTTGGCCGCCATTGATGATACGACCGGCAGTGCCTTGATGGTGCATCGCTCGGAAGCTGGACGGCCACTGCGGGCCTTCGGGGGACAATAGCCGAGATGCGGGCACGACGGGCAAACGTCGATGTTGGAAGGCGCTATTATCATCCAGCTTGGACTGTAGGGTGGGGCCATGAGTGAAGCGACTGTTACATCAGGCGGCTCCGACCGAGGCCCAACTACACCGGCAACGAACGCCGACTGGGCAACAATCCGCGATTGGCGCAAAGCCACACGCGACAAGTTAATTGCGCAGCGCAGCGCGCTCAGCGCCGAGGAGCGCGCGGCGCAGAGCAGCAGGATCGGTCAGTCACTACGTGACGCTCTCGAACCATGCGCCGGCGGCTTGGTAGGGTTCTACTGGCCTTTCCGAGGCGAGTATGACCCCCGAGGAGTTGTTGGAGCCCTACGCGAGAGAGGCACGCGCTTGGCGTTGCCGGTCATTGTGGAGCGCGGGCAGCCGCTCGTCTTCCGCGAATGGACGCCCGGGAGCCTGATGGTGCAGGGCACATGGAAGATCCCGATGCCTGAGTCGGGAGAGGGTGTCTTTCCCGATCTCCTAATCGTGCCGTTGGTCGGGTTTGACCGTGAAGGTTATCGGCTCGGTTATGGGGGCGGCTTTTATGACCGGACGATTGCCGCAATGCCTGAGCGGCCGCGAACCATAGGGGTCGGGTTCGAGCTTGGCCGTCTCGAGACGATCTACCCCCAGCCGCACGATATTGCACTCGAGATGATTGTCACCGAGGGTGTAAGCTCGAAAGGCTGACCGCCTTGATGGAGCAGCATCTAATCGAAGTTGGGCCATAGGCATTGTAGCCGCTGGCGGAGCGCAACAAGCGCCAGATTTGGTCTGTTAGCAACGGGTCGATGGGCCCTGACTGCGACGCGCGAGGCGTTACACGACATGATCCGGGTGGCCTTCAGGTGGGAGGACTACCGCCTTTACGACTTCGGGCGAGGCGCCCGTGTACGTCGATCAGCGCACACAGCACAGCCTCGAGCCCGTCCTGATCAGCCTTCCGCGGGGCTGCGATGCTGGCGAGCTCGTCTATCAAGACGTGGGCGCCGTTCTGAACCACTCCGCTGAAGAGGCAGGAGCCCGCAACTTGGACCTCTCTCGAGTGGTGTTCGTGGGCCATTCGGCGGGCGGCCATCTCGCCCTCTAGGCGGCCTCGCGCGGCTCGCTTCCCGCAGCGAGCCCTCTTCACGCAGTGACCCAGTTTGCCCGCAGGCGGTGATCAGCCTGGGCGGCGTGGGGATCTTGCGACGTTCGCGCGGTTCGTCCCTGTGCTCCGCGGCAAGGGCATTGTCGAGCGGCTCGCCCCAGCAGACAAGCTGTCTGAAGTCTCACCCGCAGCTCTCTCGCCTGCGGGGGTGCCGATCTTTCTGGTCAGGGCGTACTGAACCGGCTCGCGCCGCCATGGGTCGCCTACGACTATGCCCGCGCTGTGCGAGGGAGATCCGGACGTGCGCCGCAGTTCATCAGCGTCCCGGATGCAGGACACTTCGACTTGGTCGCGCCGCCGAAGCCGGCTTGGCGGGAGGTGCGTGGTCTCATCGAAGCATCTTTGGAACCCCAGTAGGTTGCCGTAGGACCGCTCTGCGTGTGGTCCCGCTCACTCTCACCGATTTACATCCCACTTGCTCAGCTACGCGGCATTTGCCGCCTCTGGGCTGACGCAGCTTGAACCGCTGCTTCTGGCCCCGTTCGGACCTTCGACGGCAGCGCCTCGAATGTCCGGACGGGGCCAAGAGTTCGCTTCAGGCTTGTTCGGCTAAGGCGCCGCTTCCGTACCTTCGGCCCACGCCGCCGGAGGGGCCGCTATTCCGCTGGCAGATGCCAATGGTGGAAGCGCTGTGGACACGGCCGCACGCGGTGTGTGCCTCCTCACCGCGTTTAGGCCGGCAAGTGCTTTACCCGGCAGTGTGCATCGATGTGACCGCCGTCTCGAAGAGGCAGGACCCTGTGGGGGATGAAGTATGCTCGCGCCCCGGCTGCAGCCGGCGTCGCTTCGGGGCCATGCTCGTCGGCGGCTTCGCGGCAGGCATGGTAACGCGTGCGAACCGTCCGGCCGAGGCAACTACCGAGGACGTCCGCATCGCCGATCTGGACTGGGTCGATGCCCGTCGCGACCGCCGCGTGCCGGCGCGCTTGTACTGGCCGTCCCCGGGGGCACCGATGGGGCCTGTTCCCCTGATCGTCTTCTCTCACGGCCTTGGTCAGTCGCGGACGGGCTACAGCTATCTCGGGCGCCACCGGGCGGCCAATGGTTACGCGAGCCTTCACGTGCAGCACGTCGGGAGCGACGGCACCGTCTGGGCCGGCAATCCGTTCGAGGTTCTCGATCGCGTGAACATGGCAGCCGACGAACGCGAGGCCATCGCTCGGGCCGCCGACGTAAGCTTCGCCCTCGACTGTATCCTCGACAAAAACAGTTTCTTCGCCGCGTTCATCGACCCGGCGCGCATCGTCGCCGCCGGCCATTCCTATGGCGCGAACACGACCTTGCTCGTCGGCGGGGCGCGCGTTGTTCGCGAAGGAAGGACGATTGACCGCAGGGACATGCGATTCAAGGCCGGCATCGTCATCTCGGCGCCGCCCTTCTACGGCGAGCGCGACCTTCGCGCCGCGCTCGCAGCCATCAGCATGCCAACCTTCCACGTGACCGCGACCGCGGACGTAATCGAGTTGCCCGGTCGATGGTCACCGGTGCAGGACCGTCTCGACGTCTACGACGCGGTCGGGACGACGAGGAAGGCGCTAGCCGTCTTCGAGGGCGGGTCGCACAGCATCTTCACCGACCGGCCGCTCACAGGCGGGGCGACGCTCAACCCACAAGTGAAGCAGGCGACCGCGGAAGGCTCACTAGCCTTCTTCGACCTGGCATTCAGAGGCGACCCCTTACCCTTAGGGTTATGGTGCGAAACCTGGCGACCGCTCCTCGCCGTAGCGCCCACAGCTTACGCCGTCACCGAACCGTCGCGGCTTCCATCACGCCGATACCGTCCCCGCTCATAGCGGTTGCGCCAACCCTCGCCCCGCTCGGATGGTACATGTTCCACCTGATCTTCGGTCTGCCCTGCCTGTACGTCATCTATCGAGTGCTGTGGCCTTTGCCTTGGCCCCCCGCATTGAAGATCTGCGCCGCGGTTCTCCTGCTCGTTGCGTCTCAGTACCACCTATGGAGCCGCCTCTCCTCAGGCTCGGTATTCTCGCCCGAGTTTCCACGTGCGCTGGTCATCCTGTTCAACTGGGCCTTCGGCGCCATCTTCCTGTTGGCGGCGATGCAGTTGGCGCTCGATGTCGCGGCGTTGGCCAGCAAGGTCGTGCCTGGAGCCGGCTGGTCGCTGCCTGCGGCGTGGCGATACGCCGAGGCAGCACTGGCCATGCTTCTGTCGGCGGTCGCGGTGCAGCAGGCCGTGCGGGTGCCCCCGCTGAAGGATGTCACCGTCGAGATCGAGAACCTCCCGGCGGGCTTCGACGGCTATACCATTCTACAGCTGACAGACCTGCATATCAGCCGCCTGTTCCCGGCGCCCTGGACGCGCGAGGTCGTGGCGCGATCCAACGCACTCGGTGTCGATCTCATCGTAATCACCGGTGACCTGATCGACGGGTCTCTTGCCAATCGTAGTGCCGACGTCGAACCGCTACGTGATCTCCGGGCCTCCGATGGGGTCTGGCTGATCCCCGGCAACCACGAATACTTCTTCGAGTACACGGCGTGGATGCGCCACTATGCCGAGTTGGGCATGGCCGTGCTTTCGAACCGGCACACGGTCCTGAGGCGCGGTGACGATGCCGTCGTCCTGGCCGGCGTGACCGACCTTTCGGCCTCGCATGTTGGCCAGCTGGCCCACGACCTCGATGCGGCGTTGGGCGGTGCTCCGGCAGGTGCCCCAATCATCCTCCTAGATCATCAGCCAAGGGATGCGGCCAAGGCGGCCTCGAAGGGCGTGGGCCTGCAACTGTCCGGTCATACGCACGGCGGGATGATCGTGGGGCTCGACAGGCTGGTCGCACGGGCGAACGGCGGCTTCGTCTCAGGCGCGTATGCAGTCGGGGGCATGACGCTCTATGTCAACAATGGCGCAGGCTTGTGGCCGGGATTTGCGCTACGACTCGGCCGCCCGTCCGAACTGACGCGGATCACGCTGCGACGTGCGGGCTCTGCCGCCCCTTCCATTCCGGGCAGCAGCGCCGGTCACGAGCGGGATACGCATGGCTATCAGGCCCCTGCCTCGCTCGCGGATGCGCCCTCATGAAGGCTCACCGCGTAAGGACGAGGCCCCGGCGCCGGTAAGGCAGGCCGAACCCGAAGGGATGATGTTACCCCGACATGCTGATGTGGTCGGCACCCCGCTGACGTCCGCTTTTCCGTTCTGATCGGACGTTCCATCCGAGCAGCCTCTAGAGGCTGTTACGGACTGCTGCGAAGTCTGCAGCCCTTCGGAGGAGCAGGACACTGAAGGCGACGAGGTGCAGTCCTGCGAGGATGGTGGGCAGGCGTTCGTAGTCGCGGGCCAGGCGGCGGAAGCGGGCCATCCAAGCGAAGGCACGCTCGACCACCCATCGGCGTGGCAGCAGGACGAAGCCGCGCTTGGCCTCAGGCAGCTTCACCACCTCCAAGGCAATGCCGTGGTCTGCCGCCGCCTTGGCCGCGCGCTGGCCGGTGCAGCCCTGATCGACATAGGCGAGGTCCACGCTGTCACCGGTCGCCTTCTGCACGGCGTCAGCCAGTGCAGCGACGGCAGAGCGGTCATCGGCCTCGCCTGCGAGTTGTCGCTGGCCGGCTGCTTCGTGCTGGTCCTCGAACAGGCGAGTGATCCATCCTCACCCTTGAAGCGCGCCCCGTTCGGGCTGCGCGGCCTCTCGGTCCCGACGATCGAGAGCCTCGACCGACGCGGGCTGCTGGATGAGATCAAGGCCCACGCGGCCAGCCGCGCCACGCAGGGGACGGCGCATTGGATGAGGCAGCCGCGCCGTCCAGCTGGCCACTTCGCCGGCATCCAGTTCTTCCATGACCGGATCGACACCACGCGCTGGCCCCATCGCCTTCCCGGCCCGATCAGCAACCTGGCTGCGGAGATGGCGAGCATCGAAGCTGTGCTAGCCGAGCGCGCGGAGGCGTCGGGCGTCGAGATCCAGCAGGGCGGGGGAGTCGAGGGCTTCGCCCAGACAGGTGAGTCTGTCGTCGTCCAGGCGGGCGGTCACGCGTTCCGGGGTCGCTGGCTCATCGGCTGCGACGGCGCCCGCAGCGCGGTGCGCAAGGCAGCAGGCATCGGCTTTTCCGGCACCGAGCCTGAGTTCACAGGCTACTCCGTCCAGGCCGAGTTGGCCTGCGCGGACGCGCTCCAGCCCGGCCGCCACTACACCGCGGAGGGCATGTACCTGTTCACGCCGCCCGGCACGATCGCGATGACCGACTTCGACGGGGGTGCCTTCCATCGCTCCGCGCCGATCACGCGCGAACACATTGAGGCCGTCATGCGCAAGATCTCGGGCGCCGATGTCACGGTGACCAAGCTCGAACTCGCCACCACCTGGACCGACCGCGCCTGTCAGGCGAGCGCGTATCGCAACGATCGCGTGCTGCTGGCCGGCGATGCTGCGCACATCCATTCGCCGCTGGGCGGACAGGGCCTCAACCTCGGGATCGGCGACGCGATAAACCTGGGCTGGAAGCTGGCAGCCACGATCCGCGGAGATGCGCCGGCTGGCCTCCTCGACAGCTATGAGCGCGAACGGCATCCGGTCGGGGCGCGCGTCCTCGACTGGTCGCGGGCTCAGGTCGCGCTGATGCGGCCGAGCCGAAGCTCTCGCGCCCTCGAAGCCATCATCCGCGACCTCATCGGGACGCCAGACGGCGCGACATACTTCGCCGAGCGGGTGTGGGGCGTCTCGATCCGCTACGATCTCG
>Ga0268290_100120_pt1 | contig 23531 bp, 17 predicted proteins | sample MetspRMADM_FD_191346 | JGI IMG/M metagenome (GOLD analysis project Ga0268290, IMG submission 191346) | Soil microbial communities from San-Diego area, Southern California, United States - Methylocaldum sp. RMAD-M | ecosystem: Environmental > Terrestrial > Soil > Desert | place: USA: California... | reverse complement strand
GCTGATGTCACCGGTCGCCGCGTCGCTGAGCGCCTGACCCCAGCGCGCCGCACCAGCCCCCTCTGTGCCGAAGGACTGCCCGCCATGAACATGCCCGTGATGAACGCGCCGGCCTCCCCGCCCACGTCCGACCCGCTCGACGCTCTGTTCGACGCGATGTTCAAGCCGATGAACGCGCAGGGCGTCTACGCCCGCACCGGCACCTACGAGTTGGTGGTGGAGGCGCTCGCTGCCTTCATCTCGGCCCGGCGCGAAGACGGCACCGAAGTGTTCCGCTTCCCCCCGGTGATGAGCCGAGCGCATCTCGAGCGGCACGGCTACCTCAAGAGCTTTCCGAACCTTCTCGGCTGCGTCTCCTGCCTGGAAGGCAGCGAGGCAGAGATCCGCGCCTCCGCCGACAAACATCTGGAAGGCGGCGACTGGACCACCGGCCTCGAGACCGCTGACCTCGTGCTGACCCCGGCCGCCTGTTACCCGGTCTACCCGATCGCCGCCGCCCGCGGCGCGGTGCCGTCCACCGGCTACCGCTTCGACGTCGCCTGCGACTGCTTCCGCCGCGAGCCCTCGCGCCATCTCGACCGGCTGCAATCCTTTCGGATGCGCGAATACGTCCGCATCGGCACGCCGGAGCAGATCGTCGCCTTCCGCGAGAGCTGGATCGCGACCGCCACTGCCATGGCCGACGAACTCGGTCTGCCCTACACGGTCGAGACCGCGAGCGATCCGTTCTTCGGACGGCTCGGCCAGATCATGGCCTTCAGCCAGCTCGAACAGGCCTTGAAGTTCGAGCTGCTGATCCCGCTCCGGGGGGCTGCTGCCGGCACCGCCTGCATGAGCTTCAACTATCACCGCGAGCATTTTGGCACGACCTGGGGCCTGAACCTGGAGGACGGCGAGCCCGCCCATACCGGCTGCGTCGCCTTCGGCATGGACCGCCTCGCAGTCGCTCTGTTCGCCACCCACGGTGAGAGCATCGACGCGTGGCCGGCCTCGGTCCGTTCGGCACTGAAGCTCTGACACGAAGCGCCTGGAGCCGTCCGATGCCGCTCGATCCGCATGTCAGCCGCTTCCTCGACATGATGGCGCTTGGGAACTCGGACGGCATCACCCTCGATGCCCGCCGGGAGGGGTTGCGTGGGCTCGCCCGTCTCGCCGGGCTGACGGCCGAGAACGTCACCACCCGCGATATCGTCCTGCCCGGTCCGGGCGGACCGCTCGTCCTCCGGCTCTACGCGCCCGACGGCAGCGCGGGGGGCCCCGGCCTCGTCTACCTGCATGGCGGCGGCCTCGTGACCGGCGATCTCGACACCCATGAAGGGATCTGCCGGGTGCTCGCCGAGGCTGGCGGCCTCCGGGTCGTCTCGGTCGATTACCGGCTCGCACCCGAGCACCCTTTCCCGGCCGCCTTCGATGACGCGCTGGCGGCGACGGACTGGGTCGCCGCGCGGGCGGATGAATTCGGGATCGATCCGGCACGGCTCGGCATCGGCGGCGATTCCGCTGGTGCCGGTCTCGCGGCACGGGTCTGCCAGGAGCGGCGCGGCGGCCCGATCCGGGCGCAGCTCCTGATCTGCCCGGTGCTCGACGTGCACGGGGCCTACCCCTCGCGCCGCGACTTCGCCCATGGATACTTCCTCGACGAGGCGACGATCCGGCGCGATCTCGCCGCCTGCGGGCCCGAGGCCGCCCCGCCGTCGCCCCGGCTCTCGCCCTTGCTCGAGGCGGACCTCGCCGGCCTGCCACCGGCTCGCATCCACACCGCGGAGTTCGACCCCGTCCGCGACGAGGGCGCGGCTTATGCCGAGCGCCTGGAGCGGGCGGGGGTGGAGGTCGTCCACACCGGCCATGCCGGCATGATCCACTTCTTCTACGGCCTCGGGCGGCTGGTGCCGCGCGGCAAGCCGATCCTGTCCGACATCGCCCGCGACTTCGGCTCATGCCTGCGCCGCGCCCCGTTCCAACCCGCCTTTGAGGAGAGCTACCATGTCCCTGCGTGAGACCGTCTTTGCCGAGATCGCCGCCATCGCCGCCGAGCAGGAGAAGGCGATGCCGCCGATCACCGACGAGCTCGTGATGCTCGACACCGAGTTCGACTCGCTCTGCTTCGCCCTGCTCGTGGCGCGGATGGAGGATCTCACCGGCGCCGATCCGTTCAGCGAGATGGACGCGTCCGACCTGCCGGTGACGGTGGGCGACCTCGTCGCGCTCTACGACCGCGCCGCGACCCGGCAGGCGGCCTGACCCCGATGATCCTGCGCGAGAGACTTCTGGCGGCGGGCGGTCTCGACGGCCTGTTCCTGTCCGACCACCGCACCAAGAAAGATCTCGCCGGGATCGTCTCCGGCGAGCGTGAGCCCGCCGCGACCGCGGCGCTCGCCGGCCGCCGGGTGCTGCTCGCGGTCGGCGGGCAGATGGCGGCGGCCCGTGCCATGATCGCGCTCGACGGCCTCGCCGCCCGCCTTGCCCTCGTCCCCCCGAAGCTCGCGCCGGAGCACATCGCCCGGATCGCGTCGGATGCCGAAGCCGAGATCTGCGTCACCGATGCCGGGGGTCCTGCCCCCGACACGCTGGCGGGCCTGCCTTGCATCAGCGTGGACGACGCCAGCCGCGCCGCCGCGGAGACGCCGCGGGAGACAGAGTGGGCTTTGGCCACTTCCGGCACCACCGGCGCGCCGAAGCTCGTCGCCCACACCCTCGAAGGCTTGGCCGGCGGCATCAACAAAGCCGCGGCGCCGGAGCCCGGCACGGTGTGGAGTACCTTCTACGACATCCGCCGCTACGGCGGACTGCAGGTCTTCCTGCGGGCGATGCTCGGGCCGTCCTCGCTCGTGCTCTCCGACGCGGGCGAGCCGGTGCGCGATTATCTGATCCGCGTCGGCGCGGCCGGCGTCACCCACATCCTCGGCACGCCGTCGCACTGGCGCCTCGCCCTGATGAGCGCGGCGCTGGACCGGCTCGCGCCACGCTACGTGCGGCTGTCGGGCGAGATCGCCGACCAGAACATTCTCGACGCCTTGCGAGCCGCCTTCCCTGAATCGCGGATCGCCCACGCCTATGCCTCGACCGAAGGCGGCGTCGGCTTCACCGTCGAGGACGGTCAGGAGGGCTTTCCCGCCTCGCTCATCGGGACGCGCGCCGGCATCGAGATCACCGTGCGCGAAGACAGCCTCTTCGTGCGCTCCCCCCGCACCGGCCGGCGCTATCTGGGTGCGACGTCCGAGGCGCTGATCGCCGAGGACGGCTTCATCGACACCGGCGACCTCGTGGAGCGTCGCGGCGAGCGCTACCACTTCCTCGGGCGTCGCAGCGGCGTGATCAATGTCGGCGGCGCCAAGGTGCAGCCGGAGGAGGTCGAGACCGTCATCAACGTCTTCCCCGGCGTGTCGATGTCCCGTGTCCGCGCCCGGCCCAACCCGATCCTCGGCGCAGTGGTCGAGGCCGAGGTAGTGCTGCGCGCCGATGCCGGTGAGGACCGCATCGCGATCAAGAAGGCGATCATCGCCCATTGCCGCCCGCGCCTGGCCGGCCACAAGGTTCCGGCGAGCGTGACGTTCGTGGATGCGCTGCCGATCACCTCGGGCGGCAAGCTGGTGCGGAGGGGCGCGTGAGCGACGATCTCAAGGAGGATCTCAAGACCGGGCGCCTCGTCGTCGTCACGGGAGCGAGCCGCGGCCTCGGCCTCGCCACCGCCGCGACGCTCGCCGCCGACGGGTTTCGCGTGGTCGCGCTCGCCCGGCGCCCGAGCGAGGCGCTGGAGGCGGCGCAAGAAGCTGCCGCCCCCGGCAGGATCACCTTCATGGCCGCCGATCTCGGCGAGATCGACGCGCTTCAGCCGCTCGCCCAAAAAATCCGGGCCGAGCACGGCCCGGTCTACGGCCTCGTCAACAATGCGGCCCTCGGCACGCCCGGCCTGCTTACGACGATGCCGGCCTCGAAAATCGCCGAACTCGTCCACCTCAACACCCTCGCGCCGATGGTGCTGACCAAGTACCTCGCCCGCGGGATGATGACGGCCGGCGCCGGCCGCATCGTCAATGTCAGCTCGATCATCGCCTTCACCGGCTACAATGCGCTCTCGGTCTACGCCGCGACCAAGGCCTCGATGATCGGCTTCACCAAGTCGCTCGCCCGCGAGGTCGGGCGGCTCGGGGTCACCGTGAATGCGGTGGCGCCGGGTTTCATCGAGACGGCGATGACCGGCGAGATGGACGAGGTCGAGCGCGGACGCGTGGCCAACCGCAGCGCGCTCAAGCGGCTGGCCGAGCCGCAGGATGTAGCCGACGCCGTCGCCTACCTGATGTCGGACCGGGCCCGCAACGTCACCGGCACCGTGCTCACCATCGACGCCGGCAGCACCGCCTGAGATGGGCCGTTCCTGCACAGAGTCGTCCCAGGTCAGGGCTCGGCACGGCGGCCGATTTCAGCAAATCAGTATTCGCCCGCACTGCTTCCTTCAAAAAAATCCGTTAAATCAATCGCCAGGAGAGAACAACTGCTTCAGGGCGGCACTCTCCGCCCGGCATAGATTTCGCTCTATTTCGGGTATGTCCCGGCGCGGTACGAGAATGCGCCGGTCTCCATGGGTCGATCGCGTGGATCCATGGGGAGCATGGGTGGCGGACAGCGCGAAGAGCCGGAGGGAGCCGCCGATGGATGGGATGAACGACGCCTTGGTCAATGTCGCACCCGCGGGGGAGGGGCTTCGGTCTGCGCGGGTCAAGGTCCGCTGCCGCACCATCGAGGAGGGCGACCTCGATTCCATCGTGCGGCTTTTGCGGATCGGCTTTCCCGACCGCTCGGAGGTCTATTGGCGGACCGGGCTCGAACGGCACCGTATCCAGCCCCTGCCTGACGACGTGCCGCGCTACGGCTATGTGCTGGAACGGGACGGCGCCATCGTCGGTGTCCTGCTCGCGCTCTATCGGACGGTGACGGATGAGGCCGGCACGCATCTGCGCTGCAACCTGTCGAGCTGGTACGTGCTGCCGGAGTTCCGTGCACTCGGCACGCTGCTCGACGGCTTCGCCATGCGCGACCGCCGGGTGACCTACACCAACGTCTCGCCCGCGCCGCAGACGTGGCAGATGCACAAGGCGCGCGGCTTCAAGCCGGTTTGCTCGGGCCAGATGCTCGTCATGCCGCTGCTGGCCGGCCTCGGCTGCGGACGCCACGTCCGCGCAGCCAACACCGAGAGCCTGCGCCTGCTGCCGGAGCCGGAGGCCCGGCTGGTGGCCGACCACATCGCCTATGGCTGCATCGGCCTCGTCTGCTCGGACGGTGACAAGGCCTGGGCCGTCCTGTTCCAGCGGCGTGCCATCAAGCTGCGGCCGGGGGAGACCCGGTGGCCGCGCCTGCCCTGCCTCCAGCTCGTCTACCGCTCGACCGCCCTCGACCTGCCCGCTTTCCTCGGCGCGATCGGCCGGCATCTCATCCTGCACCACGCCATGCCGTGGTTCGTGCTCGATGCGGTGGGGAAGCTGCCGGGCCTCGTCGGGCACTTCTTCGACGGCCGGGCCCCGAAATATGCCCGCGGCCCCAACCCGCCGGCCACCGGCGACCTCACCTATACCGAGGTGGTCCTGTTCGGAGCTTAGAAAGCATTCCGACAAGTACGACAGCCGGCTTAACCGAAAGATTGGCCCGGAGCTGCAGGGTCACAGGGTCGCGCACGGCCCTGACAGCCCGAAAGACGCCATAAACCAAGACTCCACAGAGCCTTGGCGGGCACGGGATCGACGCGGCACGAGATCGGCTTCCTCCCCATCCGGCCAAGCTGAGGAGACGTCCGGGAGAACGGCCCGAGGAAACATCCCGAGGAACACCCGATGGAACCGCCGGAATGCTGAACCTCCTCTTGGTCGTCGCCGTGGTGGTCTGGTTCGCGCTGCTCTACCCGCTGGCGCGCCACCGCCTCGAGACCCGGATGGGACCGCTGAACGGTCCCGTGGCGGTTCCGTTCGCGCTGATGTCGGTCTTCGCGCTGCTGCCCCTCGTCTTCAACGTCCCGCGGGACGACGGCAACGCCGTGCTGGACCAGGGGCTGACGGCCTCCAACATCGCCCTCGTCGTCATGACCGGCCTGACCGGGCTCTATCTCGCCGCCCGCATCGCGGTCGACCGCCGCGTGTTGCTGGTGGCCTTCTCGATGCCGTACCTGCCGTTCACGCTGATGATCCTCGTGAACGGCGTCAGCACCGCATGGTCGGTCGTCCCGAGCTACACGGTCTACCGGACGGTCGAGCTGGCGATCTTCACCCTCGCCTCGATCCTGATCTTCGATCGCAGCGACATCGAGCGGCGGCTGGCCAACCTTTTCGCGCTGTTCACCGTCGTCTGGCTGGTCGCCACGACGCCGATCATCCTCGACAACCTCGCACATGGGATCGTCTTCTCATCGGCCAAACACAACCTGATGCCCTATCTCTGCGCCGCCCATGCCTTCCTCGTCATCTTCGACGACCGCATCCGGCACCGGGGCGCACACCTCCTGCTCGCCTTCGCCGGCTTCGTCATCGCCGGCTCGGCCGCGAGCACCGCCTCCCTCATTGCGGTGGTGCCGGGCCTCATGGTCGCGTCGCAGCACCGCCGGCTGCGGATCATCGGCTACACCGCCTTCACCGTGTACCTCGTCCTGTTCGTCGTGCTGATGGTCGGCCTGTCCGCCTTCCCGGGCCTGCTCGACGTGGTGTCGGTGGTGCTGCAGAAGCCGCCGGAGGAATTGGCCGACGCCACCGGCCGCGGCACCTTCTGGCCGGTCTTCATCGAAGCGACCAAGGACCGCTTCGTCGGTGCCGGCTACGCGGCCGGCGACCGCTTCATCCAGCTGCTGATCCCGACCACGGCTCTGGCCGAGACGCTGGCCCGGGACGCGGTGTTCATCTCGAGCTCGCACAACATGCTGCTGAGCGCCTGGGCCGGCACCGGCCTGATCGGGATCGGCCTCAGCGCGATGGTGCTGGGAACCGCGATCCGCTGGGGGATGAAGCTCGACCGCGCCGGGCGCCGCCTCATCGCCACCTGCGTCTTCTTCCTGATCCTCAACGGCATGACGACACCGGGCATCTTCCAGGACTGGAACATCAACGTCCTGACCTTCGTGGGACTGCTGGCCTATGCCCGCATCGGGGTCTTGCGCCGTGAGCCGGCGGGCGCGCTTGCGCCTGCGCTGGACGTCGCTCCCTTCGATTTTCGCCGGGCAGCGCCCGCGTGGCGCCCACCTGGCGGCTACGTGGCGCGCAATTTGAAGCATGAGCCCTGAACCGACACCCGGCCCGCGGCCGATGTCCCGAAACGGGAAGGATCAGCTTCGAATGATCCGCTCCGGGACGGAGACGGCGGACCGGATCGATTGCAGCGGGTCGGCTGAACCCGCGGATGCTCTTTGTTCGAAAGTCTTGCGATGACGATGGTCGAGCGGATGCCTTCGCGATTCTTCGTCGGCGCCGAGCCGGGCAAGCCCGACGTGACGCCGGAACCCTGGTTCCTGGACCCGCGGGAGATCGGGCAGGCGCTGCGTGCGCGCTGGGCGCTCGTGCTGACCCCGGTGGTCCTGCTCCTGGTGGCCACGGTGGCGTGGCTCGCCCTCGTGCCGCCCCTCTACGCCGCCGTGACGCAGATCCTGATCGATCCGCGCGGCATCCAGGTGGTCAAGGACGGTGTGACGCCCTCGGATCAAGCGAGCGATGCCAGCCTGCTCCTCGTGGACAGCCAGATCCGCGTCCTGATCTCCGACGACGTCCTGCGGCAGGTCGTGAGTCGCTTCAAGCTCGATCAGGATCCGGAATTCGTCCGCCCCGCCACGCTGCTGGAGACGGTCAAGAGCGGCCTGTCGTCTCTGCTCGGCGCTTCGGGCGGCGCCCCCGACGACACGCTCACTGCGTTGCGGGCCCTGCGCGAGCGGACCGCCGCGCGCCGCCTGGAGCGCAGCTTCGTGGTCGAGTTGTCCGTCACCAGCGAGGAGCGCCAAAAATCCGCCAACCTCGCCCAGGCGATCGCCGAGACCTACCTCACCACCGTCTCTCAGGCGCAGGCGCAGGTCACGCGCAAGGCCGGTGAGGCGGTGGCGAGCCGGCTCGGCGAGTTGCAGAGCGACCTGCGCGAGGCCGAGGACAAGGCGCAGAAGTTCCGCGCCGCCAACAATCTCATCGGAACCCGCGGCCAGCTCGTCAGCGAGCAGGCCCTGACTCAGCTCAACCAGCAGCTCGGCGCCGCCCGTGCCCGGGCGGGCGAGCTGCGCGGGCGTCTCGCTCAGATCGAGGCAGTCGCCAATGGGCGGGCCGATCTCAACTCGGTGACCGAGATCGTCCAGTCCACGACCATCTCGCAGCTGCGCTCCCAGCTCGCCCAGATCGAGGCGGCCCGGGCCGACACGGTGTCCAATCTCGGGCCCCGCCACCCCACCCTGCGCACCGGCGAGCTGCAAGTGCAGACGCTGCGCAACGACATCAATGCCGAGATCCGGCGCATCGCCGCGGCCACCCGCAACGACTACCGCTCCGCGCTCGCCAACGAGGCGTCGCTCGCCGCCACCCTGGAGAGCCGCAAGAAGGAGGCTCTGTCTGTCGATAAGAGCTTCGTGCGCCTGCGCGAGCTGGAGCGTCAGGTCGAGGCGAGCCGCGCGGTCTACGAGGCCTTTCTCGTCCGCGCCCGCGAGCTTCAGGAGCAGCAGCGCCTCGACACCTCGACCTCGCGCATCATCTCGCCCGCTTCGCTGCCGGCGCGCCGGCTCGGCCCTCCCATCCCGGCGATTTTCGCGGCGGCGGTGGTGGCCGGTCTCGGCATCGGCGCCGCACTCGCTCTCCTCGCCGTTCCGGCCGCGGGACGGATCGGTTCGCGCCGCCGGCTCCAGCAGCTCGCGGGGCTCCCGGTCATCGCGGCGCTGCCGGTCAGGGCGCGGACCAAGACGCGGGGCAGGGCCGGCGGCGAGGCCCTGCGCGCCGATACCGCCTACGACGTGGCCGTGGCGCGGCTCTGCAGCCGTCTCCAGCGCGACTTCGCGGCCACGCGGCCGGCGATCGTCCTCGTCACCTCGGCAGACGACCGGAGCGGCAAGTCGGAACTGGCGCGCAGCCTCGCCGCCTCGGCCGCGCTCGACGGCCAGCGTGTGCTCCTCGTCGATGCCGATCCGGAGGCGATGATCTCGCGCGATCTGCGAAGCACGGCCAAGCGCGGCGTCGCCGAGGTTCTGCGGACGCATTCCGGGCTCGGCGACGCCCTGGTGGAAGGGCCGACCGGGGTCAAGATCCTGCCCTTCGACGATGCGGCCCTGAGCCTTGGCACCGGCGCCTATACCGGCGCGATCCTGACGACGGCTTCGTCCTTCGACACGGTCTTCGTGGATATCGGGCTGATCGGCACCGACATCGCCGCCGAGCGCCTCGCGCAGGATCAGCGCTTCCCCGCCCTGCTGCTGACGGCGAGCGCGGCCCGCAGCGGCGTCACGCGGCTGCGGCGGGCCCTCGACGCCATCGGCCGTGATCCGCGCGTGCATCTCGTCATGACCGATGCGGACGCCGAGGCGTGAGCCTCGGGCCGTTCCGGACCAGAGCCGCGTTCCTCGCGGCCGCCTTCTTCGCCGTCTTCGCCTGCCTGCCCGATCTCGGCTTTGCCGCGGAGGCTCGCGGTGAGGCCGGATCGCTCGTAGTCCTGCGGGTCGCCCCCACCGGAGCAACCGGCACCGGTCGAGAGACCCGCTTCGCGGACCTGCCGCAGGCCCTCGCCCGCGTGGCGGCCCTGCGCCGGCAGGGGGAGAAGCGCACGATCGTCGTGGATTTGGAGCCCGGCACGCACCGGATCGTCGCCCCCGTGCGGATCGGCCCCGAACATTCCGGCGCGGCCGAGGCGCCGCTGATCCTGCGCGGCGCGGCCGATGGATCGAGCCGGCTCGTCGGCAGCGTGCCCCTGGCGTCCGCGCCACTGCCGCCGCGCCTGCGCGAGCGGCTGCCCGCGGCCGCGCGCGAGGTGGTGCGGGCCTATCGTCTGCCGGATGCTCTGCGCCGGGAGCCGGCCTTCCGCGCGCCGCGGCGCTTGCGCGAGACGCATCCGCGGGTCACCGAGATCTTCGATGCGGGCGGCGCCCTACGGCCGGCGCAATGGCCGAATCTCGGGGTCAATTCCGGCTGGGCGACGGTCGCCACCGCCGGGGCGGGCGGCCTGGACTTCGCTCTCAAGGACGCGCCGCCTCTGCCCGATCTGACTCGGGAGCGCGAGCTGTGGGCTGAGGGCTTCTGGCAATGGGACTGGCTCCTGGAGACGCTGCCCGTCGCGCAGGTCGATCAGCGCCGCCGCCGACTCGAATTGGAGGCACCACCCTACGAGGGGATCCGCGAGGGCGCCCGGATACGGCTGGTTCACGCCCTCGCTGCCCTCGATGAGGCCGGCGAATGGTGGCGCGACCGCGAGAGCGGCCTGCTTCTCGCTTGGCCCTCCCCCGGGGCAGGCGATCTGGAAGCGAGCCTCGCCGAGACACTGATTCGGGCGGACGGCGCTCGGCACCTGCGCATCGAGCGGCTTCGGCTGGAGCGCGCCCGCGGTGACCTGTTCGTCGCCCGAGGCGGGGAGGATATCGAGATCAGGGCAAGCGATCTGGCCTGGGCCGCGGGCCGCGCGGCGGTGTTCGAGGATGTGTCCGGAGGCGGCCTCTCCGGTAGCACGATCCACGACATCGGCGCGAGCGCGGTCCGCCTCGTCGGCGGCGACCGCGCCACCTTCCGGCCCGGCGGTCTGTTCGTGCGCGATTCCCGCTTCACCCGCTTCTCGCGGCTGACCCGCACCCAGAGTTCCGCGATCGAACTCGACGGCGTCGGCGCAGAGGCAAGCGGAAACCTCATCACCGACGCGGCCGGCTACGCGGTCTACCTGCGCGGCAACGACCATGTCTTCCGCCGCAACGAGGTGGCCCGGCTCATCCACGGCCTGAGCGACACCGGTGCGATCTACGCGGGACGCGACTTCACTGCCCGCGGCTCGATCATCGAGGACAATTACGTCCACGACATCCGCACCGATCCGGGGAGGGAAGTGAAGGGCGTCTACCTCGACGACATGGCGAGCGGCTTCACCATTCAGCGCAACCTGTTCGTCGACGTCCAGCAGCCGGTCTTCATCGGCGGCGGCAGCGACAACATCATCACCCGCAACCTCTTCGTCACCTCGAGCCCGATGGTCGCCCTCGACGCGCGTGGACTGACCTGGATGAAGTCGGCGCTGAATGAGCCGGATTCGGAGTTCCGCGCCGCCTTCGCCGCGATGCCGCTCGATTCGCCGCCCTGGCGGATGCGCTACCCGAAGCTCGCGGAGGCGCTCTCCGACGAGCCGGGCGTGGCGCGCAACAATCAGATCGTCGACAACATCGCCATCGCCGGCGACGGGCTTGCCCTCACCGACAAGGCCGAGGCGGGACGGCAGATCATCCTGTTCAACACGCGCCTCGACGGTCCGCCCCCGAAATCCGGCGACCTCGAAGCGCTGACCCGCTTCGCTGCCGACCGCCGCATCGCTCTCGGCCTCGACCTATTGAAGCTGCGACGGGATGGACTGCCGGCCTCGCCGTTCACGGATGCGCGTCGCTGACGCGCTTGCCGCGGTATCGCCCAAACCGCGCTGAGGCCTCAGGCGACCTTGGACGGCACCTCGGTGAGAGTCGAAAACTCGCTGACGATCGCTTCGTGGACCTGCTTCAGCCAGTCCTCGGCAATGCGTGCTCGCTCCTCGGCAGCTTCCGCCCGCTCTTCCGCCGCTCGGATACGCTGCTCAGCCTGAGCCTGCACGTTGGCCGCTCTGGTTTCGGCGGCCCGAACTCGCTCGCTGGCCAACTTGATGTCTTCGCGAACCCGCTCCAGCAGCTCGTGCACCCGCTGCTCTTGCTCCTGGGCCTGCGCTTCGACTTCGCGGGTCCGGTGAGCGGCGGCCCGCACGCGTTCGATCAGGTTCGCCCAATCCTGCGAGGACGAGGGCGCCGCAACGGAGACGCTCGTATCGGCATCCGTTTGAACGAGACGCAGGATACTCGTCAGGCTATCGGCCGGCTTCGGAACATCTTGAGATAGGACAGGCATATTTTGAGACTCGGAGCGATCAAAATCAAGCGGACGCTCCCAGCGCATCTTCTTGACAATGTCCATTTTGAAAAGCTTCCAGCGAGACATGGAGGCACGGCGGATACATGCGGGCGAGGTATGTTCCGCAACAACACAATCATGCAGGATAATCAGCCGACGCAAGACAATTTTTTAAGGATAAAATTGCTACGTTTACCTTCCGACAAGATGTTGTAAAAATATCACGAATATGATCTATGCAGCTTTCCGCGAAATGACAGATCTAGTTTCTCTGTCTTGGCCGTCCGGCTGTGGTGACATCGCGGACCGAGGCTAACGACCACATCTCAATTGCGACACGACCAGCCGTATCAACTATCCCTGCGTTCGAAATTAGATATCTGCGCCCGCTTTTGTAGCCACTGATTGGAATCGATGTCTTCGGCGGCCGCAGGTGAGGTCGGGTGCGCTTCCTGCAAATAGCCCCGGAACCAGGGTGGTCATCAGCGGCGCCCCGCCAAGAAGGGCTCAAGAACGTCGAGATAGCCCGCGACGGCCGCCTCCGACGTGAAATGCGGGAGCGCGCGCGCCGCCGCGCTTCGCAGTTCCTGCCGGCGGGCTTCGTCCTCAAGGAGCCGCAGGGTCGCCGCGATCCAATCCGCCACCACCATCGGCCGCACCTCACCGCAGGCATGGGCTTCGAGCAGGCCACGGGCCACGCCGGAATGGGGCGAGGCCAGCACCGGCGTTCCGCTCTGGAGCGCCTCCTGCACCACGATCCCCCACACGTCGCCGCGACTCGGGAACAGGAAGAGTCTCGCCGAGGCGTAGACCTCGGGCAGCGCGTCCTGGCTCAGGAAGCCGTCGAAGCGGGCGGAGAGGCCGGCCTGCGCGAAGCGCGCCTCCATCTCCGCTCGCAGCGGCCCGTCGCCCGCGACCCGGACTGACAGGCGCCGGCCGCGGTTACGGCAGCCGAGCACCACGTCGGTGAAGAAGCGTGCGCCCTTCACCTCCTCGTTCAGCATTCCGCAGAACAGGAGGTCGTAGGGCCGCGCGGCGTCGGGCGGGGGCGGAGCGGGCGGCGTCCAGGCCGGGAAGAGCGGGCTCAGGACGAAGCGTTCGGGCGGCAGCCCGTAGCGAGCGAGCACGGCGCCGCTGTCCTTGCTCGGTCCGATCCCGGCGGCAGCCCCGGAGACGATGGCGCGGCGCAGCCAGCGATGCGGGGCCGAGCGTTGGCCGGGATCGGTCTCGGGCACTCCGTCGGTGCGGATCAGGGTGGGGACCTGCCGCAGGCGGGCGGCTCCGGCCGCGAACAGCATGGTCGGCGAGAAGTCATTGAGCACCACCGCCGCCGGGCGGAGAGCGACGAGCCGTGGCATCACCGCCGGGTTGACGTAGAGGTTGCGGATCGAGGAGCGGTGCCAGCGCAAGCCCGGCAGCACCGCGTGCCGGTAGAAGCGCGGCGGCGGTATCACCCATTGCCGTGCGCTCTCGCGCGGCGTGCAGGACAGGACATGCAGGGCCCGCCCGTCACGGCCGGCGAGCCGCTCCGCCAAACGCTCGTAGAGGACGTGCGTGTAGGGCGCGAGCGCCCCGGTGACCACGACGACCGGCCATGAACCCGGATCATCGCCGGGATCATCGGGGAGGATGTCGGATGGCCTCGCACCGGCTGGCATGGATGGGCGACCTCGGGTCAGGAGCTGCGTCCGAACCGGTCCGGCGCCGCCGCCCCAGCGATAGTCCCGAAATCTTCTCAAGCCGTTCCTATCGCCGTTCCCCTTGCCGCCCCCTTCGCCCGCCAGCTCGTCTTCCGGCCGCCCATCAAGGCCTCGAAATCGGAGACCGGCCAGTGCGGCTCGATCACGTGACGGGGCATCGCGGGAAAGTCCGCGGCGCTCAGCGCCCGGCCCCGCCGTGTGGTGAAGAAGGTCTGGTAGCCGCTCTCCAGGGCCAGCGCCGGGTCGAGCTCCGGGTCGAAATCGTGGCGGGCCACGCCCCAAGGACAGGCGAAGTGGCGGATCTCCCGGCCGATGAGAGCGGCGAGGTCGCGTCGCGAGCGGGCGATCTCGTCGGCGACCACCGTGCGGCCGAGCCGGCTCAGACGCCGATGGGTGGCGGTATGCGATCCGATGTCGAGGCCGTCCGCGCACCAGGCCGCCACCTCGGCTCGGTTCATGTAGAGGCGCCCGCTCGGGGAGAGCGATGTCGCCCGATCCAGGCCGGGTGGCGTGTCCGGCGGCGCATCGATCCAGTCGCTGACCAGGAAGACAATCCCCGGAATGCCGAGAGCCTTCAGAACGGGCCGCGCCACCTCGAACGTGTCGGCGTAGCCGTCGTCGAAGGTGATGAGGAAGGCCCGCTCACCGGTCGGCCAACCCGCGGCGAGACGCTCGATCGCCCCGTCGGCATCGATGAAGTCTCCGTGCCGACCGAGATGACGCAGTTGCGCGGCGAAATGATCCTGCTGGTCTTCCGGCACCTGATGGTAGCACAGGGTGTAGAGGCCGGCTTCGGCACGGGCCAGGGACTTGAACAGGGCGCCGCCACGCAGGGCAAGCGCGCGCAGGGCCGGTACTCGGCGCAACGTCGTCTTGACCGAGTGCTTCATCCCTGCCCCATCCTTTGATCCATTCGCCTATCACACAAATGTTCTGATGGCACCTGTACAAATCACCCTGCAATACCGTGGTTAACCTGGTCAATTGCCTTCACTATTGATACCGGCGCACTGGCTCGTCGCTTGCTGAGAGGCAGGGGGCAGGCCAAGGATTGTCCCGGCTTGGGACATCCGGCACGCGAAGGGTCATCAGGGTGGGTGAAACGACGGTCGTCGACGTGACGGACGATCCCGATTGGGACGAGGCGGTCTGGCAGCAGACGGGCGCCAACATCTACGCGTCGCGTCGTTGGGGCGAGTATAAGCGTCGCGTCGGCTGGGACGTCCGGCGGGTCACGATCCGCGGCAGCGACGGTCAGGCGCTCGCCTACGCGCAGGTTCAGCGCCGTCGCCGCATGTTCGGCCACTTGGTCCTGGCGCAGGGTTGCCCGGTCCTCACGACGCTGGGAGAGGCACGGGCCGACGCCGTGTTCCGCGCCTTCCTCGACCATCTTGATCTCGGCCGCTTCGACGTCCTCGGGGTGAACTATCAGCAGTTTCAATCGCCGGCAGCGGTGCTGGCCCTGCTCGGCCACGGTTTCGCGCCGGTCATCACCCCCCGGGCGCACACGCTGGAACTCGATCTCACGCAGGCCCTGGAGCGCATCCGCGCCCACATGGAGGGCCGCTGGCGCGACGTGCTCAGACGCACCGAGCGCAATCCGGACCTCACGACCAGATTCCCGACCACTCCGGCGGAGCGCCAATCCGCCTTCGAGACGTTCGGTCGCCTCTACGCCGCCCTGAAACGGCGCAAGGGCTTCCGCAACAGCCTCGACACGGCGGCCTTCCGCGATCTGGCCGCCAACGACCCCAATCTCGTGTTCCTCGAGATGCGCGAGCGGGACGAGCCGATCCTCGTGCGGATCATCCACCGGACGGCGAATCGCTGGACGGACTTCTACGTCGCCTCGAACGAGCGGGCCAAAGCGACCGGGGCCGGCCGCTTGGCGCTCTGGCACCTCATCGAGCGGGCCAAGCGCGAGGGGGCGTCGGTGCTTGATCTCGGCGGCATCGACCCGGCCGGCAATCCGGGCGTCTATGAATTCAAGCGCGGCGTGAGCCGCAACGTCGTCGCGGCCAACCCGCTCTGGCTCTTCAGCCGGACCCGGCTGCTGCGCCGCGCCGCGACGGCCGTCCTGGCCACGCGCTGACCGGGACATGAGCAGGAGATCCGCGATGACCGAAGCCTCGACCGCGCCCTCCTGGCTCGCCGGCCTGATCCGGCGCGGCGCCGGCCTCGTCCGGCGCCCGCCGGCCGCGCTCGCGGCTCTGGCCGACCAGGGTGTCGTCAGCGGTTTCGGCTTCGTCAGCGGCATCGCCGCCGCCCGGCTGCTCGGCATCGCCGAGTTCGGGCATTTCGCGATGATCCTGATCGTGCTCAGCTTCGCCCAGGCCCTGCACAACGCGCTCATCACCGCACCGATGATGACGCTTGTCGGCGCCCGCAGCGGCGTCTCGACGGCCTATGGCGCGACCATCCTCGCAGGCGCCTTCCTGCTCTCGGCGCCCGGCGCCGTCTTCGTGGTGATCGCTCTCCTGATCGCGGGGATGTCGGGCGAGACGCTTGTCGCGGCCTGCGCCCTGATGCTGGCGCAGAACCTCCAGTTCACCCTGCGCCGCCTTCTGTTCGCGAAAGGCAGGGGCGTGCAGGCCCTGCTGATGGATTTCGCCCGCGCCGCGAGCTTCCCCTTCGTCGCCCTGCTGGTCTGGGTGGAGCAGGACGTCATCGGCGGCAACGGCTTCGTCTGGCTGCTCGCGGCGACGTCGGTCGCCACCTGCCTGCCCTTCATCGTCTCGATCGGCCGGCCGATCCTGCGACGGCCCGGCTGCGTGCAGACCGGCGCGGTCACCCGGCGCCACATCGCACTCGCGCGCTGGCTCCTGCCGATCGTCTTCGTCACCTTCGTCCAGGAACAGCTCATCTGGCTGGTGGCGGGCTCCGTGCTCGGCCTCAAGGAACTCGGCGGCCTTCGGGCGGCGCAGTACCTCGTCGGAACCGTGCTGCTGCTGCTCGCCGCCACGGAGAACGTCCTGCCGGTGGCCGCGGCGCGTGCCCATGCCGAGGGCGGCGAGGCGGCCCTGCGCGCCTACCTGCTGCGCACAAGCGTGAAGCTCGGCGTGCCGATCATCGTGATCCTGGCAATTCTCGCCATCCCCGGCGAGATGTGGTTGCGCGTGATCTTCGGGACAGAATACGCGGCCTACGGCAACTGCCTGCGCATCCTCTCGGTCAGCGTCATGGTGGTGCTGGCCCGCGATCTCACCGCCAACTACTTCCGCGCCAAGCAGAACACACGGGTGCTGTTCGAGTCGCTGTGCGTGAGCATGGTCGTGTCGATCGCCGTGGTGGTTCCCCTGATGCAGGCCGGCGGCGTCAGCGGCGCGGCGGCGGCGGTGGGGGCAGGGCACCTGGCCTCCCTCGTCTACCTCGTGCTCGCGGCCCGACGGCAAGCGCACCCGGCCTCGGCCCGGCCCGAGTTCGGCTGGTGGCGGCGCTCTCTCGGACCGGCCAAGTCCGCGCGGACCTGAGCGGCGAGGATTGGGGCGAGGCGCGATCGGCTTGACGGGCTGCGGTACCAACCTCCGCCCGCCGTGGGCACAGGACGTTCGCGGATTGGATTCTGGGCAAACCAAACCTGCGCGTACAAGCCGGTCGTCCGGGACGAAATCGCTACCATGTCCGTGGCCGTGCTGAATTCCCTTTCCCGCGAGGAGCCCGACGGCAGGACATGCCGCATCGAGAGGACCTGCCGCTCAGCGTCTCCGACACCGGCATGCCGCCGGAGGTGGTTGCCAAGGCGTTTGCCCCCTTCGTCACGATGAAGCCGATCGGCCAGGGCACGGGCCTCGGCCTGTCGATGCTCTACGGGTTCGCCAAGCCGTCCGGCGGGCAGGTGCGGATACATTCCGAGATCGGGCACGGCACGACCGTCGGGATCCACCTTCCGCGCCACCGGAGCGAGGCCGAGATCGAGGAGGTGTTGCCGGGAGAGGAGCTGCTCCCGCTCGCGCAGGCCGGCGAGACTTTGCTGGTGGTGGACGACGAGCCGACCCTGCGCATGCTGGTGACGGACGTGCTGGGCGACCTCGGCTACACTGCCGTCGAGGCGGCGGACGGGGCTGGCGGCCTCAAGGTCCTGCAGTCCGACGCGCGGATCGACCTGCTCATCACGGATATGGGCCTGCCCGGCGGCCTCAACGGCCGCCAGATGGCCGACGCGGCCCGGATGACATGCTCGGACCTGAAGGTGCTGTTCATCACGGGGTTCGCCGAGAACGCGCTGCTCAGCGATGGACAACTGGAAACCGGGATGTCCATCCTCGCCAAACCGTTCGCGAGCGACAGCCTCGCCGCCCGCATCCGCGAGTTGATTGCGCGCCGAGTCGACGGCGTGGGTGCCGCCGAGCGGAACGTCACCGTCACGGGCACTCGTAGCGAAAGCGCCCTTGCGAGGGTGGCAGCTCGGTCAGTCGGGCGAGCCCCCGCTCCATGTCGCGGGCGCCCGCCTGCCAGCGGTCCCGGATCGAAGAGGGCGAGAAGTCGAAGCTCTTCGACGCGAGTTGGTCGGCGCCGGCCCGGTAGACGAGGTGCAGCAGCGTCGCGACCGGCCCGTCCGGATCGAGCCGCTCGCGCAAGGCGTAGCTGCGCGTGAGCCCCGAGACCGCGCGCCGGGCGGCGCTGGCGAAGATGAGATCATTGGCCCGCTCCAGCACCGCGTCGAGCGAGCGCGGCGGGTCGGCTCGCAGGGAGAACAGGTCGAGGGCGATGCAGAGCAGGTCGCGGGTCGGCTCAGGCTCGAACAGTGGATCGAGGGGCAGGTTGTTGGTGTAGCCGGCATCGCACAGCAACCGCCCGTCGATCTCGACCGGCGGGAAAGCCGGCAGCAGGGCCGCGCTCGCCAGGATGTGCTCGGGCCGGATCGCCTGGCGGGTGTTGTCGAAGAACACCTCCTCGCCGGTCGCCACGTCGATGCAGGCCACGGTGAGGCGGATCTCGGCCCGGTTCAGGCGCTCGAAATCGACCAGCCGACCCAGTGTGTCGAGGAGGGGCCGGTGATCGAACAGAGCGACGTCGTTGGGCACCCACGGCAGCGCCGACCACAGGCCGGGATAGCGGTGCGTGAAGATGCTGGGCCGCCCCCAGGTCAGCGTCAGGAGCGAGTGGAGAGCGTTGTAGTACTGGCGCGGCTTCAGGAGATTGGTTCCGGAAAAGCCGGTGTGCAGCGTCGCCTCGTTCCAGAACCGGTGGAGCCGCTCGATCCGGTCCTCCGGCGCGTTGCCGGCGATGATCGCCCCGGTAACCGCCCCCATCGAGGCGCCCACCAGCCAGTTCGGCCGGATGCCGCGGGCCTGAAGAACCTCGAAGGCCCCGGCATGGTAGGCGCCAAGCGCATTGCCGCCGCCGAACACGATGGCGGTGTCGCGCGGTTGGGAGACTGTCTGCATCGACGGAACGGACCTTTTTCTTCGCGGTGGCCCACGCTCACGTGGCGCGGGTCAAGTCGAGGATTAGCGCGGCCAGATCCTCGGCGTTCTCTTCGGGGAGCCATTGGTTGGCCCGCTCGACCGTGCGCGCCGGCGCCCGGCCCCTGCATCCCGAGGATCCAACCCGTGCCGCGCGTGTCGGTTCGGTCACGGTCCGGTCGGGCCGACCGGAAACCCGGCGGCCGGGGCGAACAGCGCCAGCCCCGCCGCCATCCACGTCACGTAATCGCTCACCAGCCCGCTATGCAGCGCCTGGAGCGCGCGGAACGCCGACCGCTCACCCCGCGTGATCGCCTGGGCGGGGCCACCCAGGGCGCGGCGGCGCCGGAGCGCGAAGGCGAACAGGGCAGCGATCAGAAGCAGGGGGCCAGATTGCCCCACCCCGCTTCAGGCAGGGCAGGCGGCGGGAGGGCCGAATCGCTCAGGCGCGCCGCCACGGCACCGAGGAAGGGCATCGCAGCCTTGGCCAGCGCCAGCGCGAGGGCGACGAGGACGAGCGCCGGGAGCGCCATCAGCCAGAGCGGACGGTCGAGCTTTTCCCGCTCGCGCTCGGTCGGCGCCGGAAGTTCCGGGCCGGGCACGCCGCTGGCGCCCCCGAAGATGCGGGCCGCGGCGCGCAGGACCGCGGCCTTGGTGAGCAGGGCGCCGGCCAGGAGCACGAAGCCGGCGGTGAGCACCGGGTCGGAGCCGGTCCGGGCCACGGCCTCGCCCATGGTCGCGACGTCGAAGGTGCCGGTGCGGGCGTAGAGCAGGCCGGTGCCGGCGAGCATCAGGAATCGCGAGCGCGTTGGTGATCGTGAAGTTGAAGGCGCCTTCCAGCGCGCTGCGGCCGAGCGGGTAGGCGGTGAGGGCGAAGGCCGCGACGCTCATCAGCTCGAACCAGACGAACAGGTTGAACAAGTCGCTGGTCAGGCAGAAGCCGACCATCGCCGCGAGTAAAGAGCAGCATCAGCACGTGGAAATGTGCGTGCTCGGCATCGAAATAGCCCCCCTTGAGGTGCCGCGAAGCGGCCTGAAGGAGGAGGGCGCGGGCGGGAGGAAGCCTCGTCCCGATTTCATGCCGACGATCGACGCCTCGGATCAGAACGCAATCGGCTGGACACCATGAAGGACTGATGAGCGTGGGAAGCCGGCATTTGATGGAAGGAGAGGTTCTGGCAGGATCAGGCCCAAGGCGCGATACGTTCTGCACAGGCCGGTCGGCAGACAAGCGATGGGAATGGCTGAAATGAAGGTGACTGTTTCCATCGACGTCCCGTCGATCGAAGAGGGTCTGAAGTTTTTTGGTGATGTCTTCGGTTTTGTCGAAACGTCTCGGCCTCATCCCGGCTACGCAACGTTAACATCGGGTGATGCTACGATCGGGCTGCTTGCGAAGCCGGCTGGATCATCACCAGCGCCAGGAAGCAACGACCTTCGCCGGTATGAGCGCCATTGGACACCGGTTCACGTCGATTTCCGTGTCGATGACTTCGAAGGGACGCTCGGACGCGCTTTGGCGAACGGCGCAAGGTCAGAACAGGTGCACCGCGTGTCGGGCTTTCCCCCCGTTGCCTTCTGCAGCGATCCTTTTGGGCATGGGTTCTGCATCGTTGGCATGAACACGCTTTAGAAACCCGGACAGCTTCCGATCGATCCTACCGAAAATTCCGCGCCCGCACCGGCAACGCCGACGCCCGGGGATCAGGCCGGACGCTCTGCCCGGTCTCATCGCCGCGGCCGGTGCGCAGGGCGATGGCTTCCTCGTCCTCGCCGATGCGCCGCAACAGGCCGGAGCGGTCGAAGAGCTCCGCCGCCACGAGGTGGACGACCTCGCCCACGCGCTGCACCCGGCCGCGGCAAGCCATCAGCCGGGCACCGAGCACGACCCGGCGCTGCCGGTCGAACAGCTCGGGGCGGACGATCAGGTTGGCGACACCGGTCTCGTCCTCCAGGGTCATGAACATCGTGCCCTTGGCCGAGCCCGGCCGCTGGCGCATCAGCACGATCCCGGCCACGACGATCTGCGCCCCGTTGCGGGCCCGATCCAAGGCCGCGCAGGGCCGCGCGCCCAGACCGGTGAGGGTCTCGCGCAGGAAGGCGAGGGGGTGCGCGCGCAGGCTGAGGCCCTTGGCGCAGTAATCGGCCACCACCTCGCCGCCCGCGCTCATCGCCGGCAGCGACACGGCGGGCTCGGCCGCCTGCGCCGGTTCGGCCCCCGTCGTCTCGGACAGGGCGGCGAAGAGGGGCAGGGGGTCAGGCCGCAGGGCCTTGACCGCCCAGGCCGCCTCGCGCCGGTTGAGGCCGAGAGAGCGGAACGCGTCGGCCCGCACGAGGCAGGTCAGGCTCGCCGCCGGGATGCCGGCTCGGTCTGCCAGTTCAGGCAGGGAAGCGAAGCGCCGCCCGCCCCGCATCTTTGCCAATTGCCGGCCGTCCCGCTCCGGCAAACCGTTGGCGAGGCGCAGGCCGAGGCGCACCGCGAACAGCTTTCGGCCGGAGCCGAGCGGCTCCAGGGTGCAGTCCCACTCCGAAAAATTCACGTCGAGGGCGCGGATCTCGACGCCATGGGCGCGGGCGTCGCGGACGATCTGCGCGGGGGCGTAAAACCCCATCGGCTGCGCGTTGAGGAGCGCGGCGCAGAAGACGTCGGGATGGTGGCACTTCATCCACGAGGAGGCGTAGGCCAGGAGCGCGAAGGAGGCGGCATGGCTCTCGGGGAATCCGTAGGACCCAAAACCTTCGAGCTGCTTGAAGGTGCGCTCGGCGAAGTCGCGGGCATAGCCGTTGGCGACCATGCCCTCGACCAAGCGGTCGTGGAAGCGGTGAACGCCCCCAGTCATCTTGAAGGTCGCCATGGAGCGGCGCAGCTCGTCGGCCTCGGTCGCCGAGAAGCCGGCGGCCACCATCGCCACCTGCATCGCCTGCTCCTGGAACAGCGGCACGCCGAGCGTCTTCTCCAGAACCGCCTTCAGCTCGGGCGTCGGGTAGGTCACCTCTTCGAGGCCTTCGCGGCGGCGCAGGTAGGGGTGTACCATATCGCCCTGGATCGGACCGGGGCGCACGATCGCCACCTCGATCACGAGGTCGTAGAACTTGTCCGGCTTCATCCGCGGCAGCATCGCCATCTGCGCGCGGCTCTCGATCTGGAACACGCCGAGGGTGTCGGCGCGCCGGATCATCGCGAAGGTGGCCTCATCCTTCGGAGGGATCGAGGCGAGATCGTAGGGGTCGTTCTTGACCTCTCGCAGATAATCGAAGGCGCGGCGCAGGCAGCCGAGCATGCCGAGCCCAAGCACGTCGACCTTCATGAACTTGAGGGCGTCGATGTCGTCCTTGTCCCACTCGATGACCTGACGGTCGGCCATCGCCGCGGGCTCCACCGGCACCAGTTCGTCGAGCCGGTCGAGCGTCAGCACGAAGCCGCCGGGATGCTGCGAGAGGTGGCGCGGCGTGCCGATCAGCTCGCGGGCGATCTCCAGCGTCAGACGCAGGCGCCGATCGCCGGGGTTGAGATTGAGTTCGCGCAGCTCCCGCTCGCCGACGCCCTCGCTGCTCCAGCTCCAGGTCAGGCGGTTGAGGGCGCCGGTCACGTCCTCGGGCAGGCCCATCACCTTGCCGACCTCGCGCAGCGCCCCGCGCGAACGGAAGCGGCTGACGATGGCGGTAAGCGCCGAGCGGTGGCGGCCGTAGGTCTCGAAGATCCACTGGATCACCTCCTCGCGGCGCTCGTGCTCGAAATCGACATCGATATCGGGCGGCTCGCGACGCGCCTCCGAGACGAAGCGCTCGAACAGCAGGTTCTGCCGCATCGGATCGATCGAGGTGATCCGCAGGCAGAAGCAGACCGCGGAGTTGGCCGCCGAGCCGCGCCCCTGGCACAGGATTTTTTTGCGATCGGCGAAGGCGACGATGGATTCGACCGTGAGGAAGTAAGGGGCGTAAGCGAGGCGCCGGATCAGGTTGAGTTCGTGGCGCAGCTGGCGCGTCACCTCCTCCGGCACGCCTTGCGGATAGCGCCGTTCCGCACCGGCCCAGGTGAGGGCTTCCAGGCGCTCCTGCGGCGAGAGCCCGTCCTCGCTGGCTTCCGTCGGGTAGCTGTAGGTGAGGTCGTCCAGCGAGAAGGTGCAGGCGGCCGCGATCTCGCCGGCCCGCGCCAGCGCTTCCGGAAAGCGCGCGAACAGGCGCGCGGTCTCTTCCGGAGGTTTGAGGAAGCGGTCGGCGTGACGCTCCTTGGCAAAGCCCGCCCGGTCGATGGTGAGCCCGAGTCGGATGCAGGTCACCACATCCTGCAGACGGCGTCGTCCCGCGACGTGGTAGAGAATGTCGCCGGTGGCGACGGTGGGCACCCGCGCCGCCCGCGCGGCAGC